>Ga0315290_10000887_pt1 | contig 20207 bp, 18 predicted proteins | sample YL17G12_0_MG_FD_203627 | JGI IMG/M metagenome (GOLD analysis project Ga0315290, IMG submission 203627) | Sediment microbial communities from Yellowstone Lake, YNP, Wyoming, USA - YL17G12_0 | ecosystem: Environmental > Aquatic > Freshwater > Lake > Sediment | place: USA: Wyoming | collected... | reverse complement strand
CGGCGCTGAACCTGAACCCGCGTCCAGACGCCACGGCGAGGAAGGCCCCGCGCCTGTTCTCTCTTTCCTGCAGCGCATCCTCCAGCTCCCGGCGCAGTCCCTCGTCCTTCCCGGCCTCGGACAGCAGATCTATGACGGCCTGTCTACTCATCGTGGCCTCCTCGCTCAAGGGTCCGAAAGTTCGTGTCGCCGTGCCCGGGCGGCACGGTACCTCCCGGCGTTGCGCGTCCGCTTGCCGACACTCCTCCGGGTCCTCCGAGCGATGTGGCTCACGATGCACCCGGGAGAGGGGATCCTGATCGGGCGCCAAACCCAGCAGATGCGGCGCCTCGGCGGTGCGCAGATGGGTCGCCAGTTGACCCCGCCGCGCTGATCGCGCTCCTGTCCACGCACAGTCCGTCAACCGGTCAGACGTCGGCCGCGCCCGGTGCGCAACGAGTTGGTGGACGGACCGTTCGAATTCCGCGTTCCATGATTCGGCAGCCGAATGTCCGAAAGGCATTGAGGTTAGCCTGGCAGCACAGTGCCGCCCATCGCCGCGTCCTGCCCCGGGGCGATTGAGCCCGGATCGACGATCCCGACGCGGATGAGCGAGGAGATCCTGCCTCGCAGTGCCGCGAACTCCGGCGGACGCAAGGTGCAGCCGAGGTTCCTCAGGCACTCGGCGATCGAGAAGTACCCGGAGAAGCGCACGAGGAGCTGGTAGGTGAGTGCTTCATCGACGAGGCTAAGGTTGATGTCCGTGCGTCCCTGGAGATAGACGAGCGCGATCATGGGATCGCAGCGTGGAGGGACGCGTCGCCAGAACTCCTCGGCGTGCCCGGGCGAGCGTCTGCCCGGGCGGCGTCTGATAGCGGGGGTTACGTTAACTCGCGACCGGCAGGCGAGCGGAGACCGGTCTAATGCTTCCTATAGTCGCCGGCCGGAGCGCGGTGCGAACGCCGGGTGGTCACGCGTCACCTGACGTTCTTTATTCAGCACTACGATCTGCCCTCGCTCCTGGCGGGCAAGCTGCACGCGACCATTACCCGCAAGTACGCAAAGGGCCGGGACTGGTACGATCTGCTCTGGTACTTGTCGCAGCGTCCGCCGGTGGAGCCGAATCTGCCGCTGTTGCATCACGCACTGGACCAGACGAAGGGGGTCGGCCAGTGTGAGGCGCGAGCGTGGAGGGCGCTCGTGAGGGAACGGCTCGCGTCCATCGACATGAACGCGATCGTGAGCGACGCCCGCCCGTTTCTAGAACGACCCCAGGAGGCAGATCTGCTGACCCGCGACAACCTGCTGGAGCTGCTGTCGGACTGACACAGACCCAGGGTCCTGCTGGCTCGTGAGTGCTGGCCGGCGCGAGACTCGCGCAGACACCTTGCCCCACCCAGTTGGCATCAGTAGCGGGTTCTCCCAGACGACGTGCAGGTCGCTGGCCGCGTGCCGTCAGGTGCCGTCCTGCTGCGCGCCCGCCGAATCCCTGTGTTCGCCGGCACTACAACTTGCTCACGGGGTTGATGTTCAGGCGGTCAGCCAATCCCTTTCCCGAATCCACCCACGACGGACCGCTGTCGTTGATTTCCATCACCAAGGATCTTCGACCGATCATCGAGCTGACCCCGGCCCCGCCCGCCACGTTCGCCAACTCGTCGGCGGACAACTCGCCGGAGCGTGCGAGCAGTTCCGTCACGAATGCGTCGCCGGGCAATGTCCGCCCCAGCATCTCTTCGGACGCGCTCCTGAGTTCCTCGACCGTGAAGTCAAACCCGCACGTTGTCGCAACGGCGACCCAGGCCGACGCCGTCTGCACGGCCTGACCAAGCGGCTGCGCCACCAACGGGTCCTGACGGCCGTGCTCGATGAACCGAACGGCTTCTGCTTTCGACATGACGCCTCCTCAACGGTGTAAAGACTGACCAGCAACGGCGGAGTACGACTGGGGGTATCTTACCGCGGTGCGCGAAAGCTCGCAATGCTCGGGGGCCGTCCTGCGCGAGCATAGACCCGCTGGCTCTTCGGTCGTCGAGTCGGCGCCCGCGCTCTGGCCGGCCGCACCGTGGCCGTCCGCGGTGTTGGGCGGCTCGCGGAGTCAGTCTGTGATGCCCCGGAGTTCATCGAAGACCGCCTGGTACACGCAGCAGTAGGGGTCCTGCGCCTCCGCGGAACCACGCCACGCCAGCGCGCGCATCGGACACCCGCCGTGACACCAGCTCCAGTGACGACAACCCTGGCAGACGCCCGTCGCCAGGCCGGTCGATCGCGCCGAGAGCTGTCGACGACGGGATCCTTGCAGCAGGCCCACGAATCCACCGTCGCCGACATTGCCGTAGCAGGCGTCGGGGTAGCTCAATACCCAGCAGTCGCAGGTTCCGACGGTGCCGTCCACGCCGACGCTCACGATTTCGGTGGTGCAGTCCGTTTCCCAGGCGCAGGGCAGCGCCTTCTGCGGGACGTGCAGCCGCTGTTCGAGCAGATCGAACGGCATCAGGCCATAGAACCGATGCCGGTAGCGTTCCTTCCACTCCCGGTAGAGTCCGGCCATGAACGTGGCCACGTCGTTGAACCGATCGGGACGCAATCCGGCCGGCGGGCCAGATCGGTGTCGTGACGGAAACGGCAGGTTGACCTGGAGCTGGGTCACGCCCAGCGTCTCGTAGTAGTGGGCAAGGAATCTATCAGGTGTGACCGCGAGCGTGCTGTCGCCGACGATGGCGATGACGGCGACGGTGACGTCGGCGGCCACGAGCTCCCGATACCGCGCCAGCCACAGCGCCTCGAAGTCGGACGCAGACTGACCCGGCAGTCGCCGGCTGGTGTTGGGATAGTCGAGCGATGTGCCCACGCTCCCGTCGAACGAGTCGCGGATCAGGCCGATCCACGCCGGTTCGAGGGCGATCAGATTGGTCTGCAGCTGGTGCCGCACCGTGCACTGCGGATATGGCGCGAACGCCTCTTTGAAGCAGTCGAGCGCGTCGCGAACCCACTCGGGGTGCAGCGTCATGACCTCGCCGCCCTGCCAGCAGACCGTCGCGCGAGCCGATCCAGTCACGCGGCACAACTCGGCGTACTCCCGCGCCGTGTGCGCCACTGTCGCCATGTCCATCACGCGGCGGGACGGAGGACCGAAGCAGTAGTCGCAGGCGAGGTTGCAGTGTTCGGTCGGAATCAGTACCAGGATCGGAACCCGGTGCGTCGACGCTGGACGCAGCTCGATCATCGCACTCTCTCCCGTTCCGGAGACACCCGCGACCGTACCAGTGTACCGGAAGCACGCCCTGCGGGAGAAGTCTGGAATCCTCTACACTGTGACGAGGAACACATGAGACGCGATCAGGTCTGGCTGATCTTCCCGCCGTGGGCAGAGTCGGCCTACGGGCTCATCTACCCGGCTCTCCCGGTCCTCGCGGCCGTGGTGCAGGCCGCCGGGCTCCGGCCGGTCCAACTCGACCTGAATGCGGACGCGCTCGAACGGCTGGTGTCCGGTCGCGTATGGCGAGATCGATGCGAAACGCTCTCTCGCGCCCTGGCCGCTCTCGAGCGGCGCCGCGCGCTGCGGCCGGCTGAACTGGAGCGCTACCATCTGCTGATCACCGACCGGGCAGCCGTGGGCTACCTGTCGCGTACCGCCGGGAATCCGGCCGAGCAACGACACGCGCTGCCAACGGCGGTTCAGGCGCTGTTCCCGCAGGGGCCGGGGCGGCTGCCGTCCCGTGTCGTGAGCGCACTGGAACGCCAACTCCTCGAACAGACGTTCGGCGGACGGCGGGAACAGCCGCTCTTCGCGGCGATCACGGTTGCGTTCGACAGCCAGTTGAGACCGGCCGTCCGAATGGCAGAGTGGATCCGACGCACGTGCGGCGTGCCGGTCTTCCTCGGCGGGCCGCTCATCTCGCTCCTGTCTCCGTCCAGGCAACGACGCGTGCTGGCTCGTGGGATCGACGGGGTCGTGTCTGGTGAAGGGGAGGCCGCAGTGAGAGCTATCTGCGACGCCTTGCGCTCGAGGAAGAACGTGAATTCTGCGACGGTGGGGATACCGAATCTGGTCAGTCTCGATTCGCGCGGCCGTCGCAGGACTGGCTCCCCGTCACCCCCGACGCTTCAGACGCTGCCATGTCCGCTGTACGACGAGAGGCTCCTTGCCGCGCGGGCCGTCGATACCCTGGCCGTCATCGCCGGGCGCGGCTGCTACTGGGGCAGGTGTGCATACTGCGACTACCAGGCTCTGTATGGCCGTCGCGAGACCCAGTCGCCCGACACGGTTGTCGCCCACATCCAGACCCTGACCCGCCGGCACGGCGTCAGGCGCTTCGAGCTGATCTGCGATGCCGTCGAACCCGATTTCGCCGACCGGCTTGCTAGCGCACTCCTGGCGGCCGCCGCCGACGTGGAGTGGACCTCGTTCATCCATGCCGACAGGCGTTTCACACCGGACATCCTCGGCAGTATGCGCCGGGCGGGTTGCGCCAGGCTGACTGTCGGGCTTGAGAGCCTGGACGACACGGTGCTAGCGCGCATGCAGAAGGGCTTCAGTGCCGAGGGAGCCGAGGAGTTTCTGCGTCGGGTTGTGGCTGCCGGGATTCCCGTGGTTGTCAATATGATTCCGGACTTGCCGGGGACCACGGCCGACTCCGCTCGGCGTCAGGCGGCCCGGCTGGCGGAAGTCGTCAGGGGCGCCGACGGCCTGGTCGAGCATATCTCCGTGTTCCCATTTGTCCTGACGGGGAGTTCCCCGATGGGGCGAGATCCTGGTCGCTTCGGCCTCGTGCTTGCTCCGCGGCGGCCCGGTACGGACCTGACTCACAGAGCCAACGCGTTGGCTTTTACCGATCCCGTCGGCATGACTGCGGGCGAGAAGGTCGAGATCTTCGCGCTGTTCGGCGACCTGGCCCGTTCGACGCGCGAGGCTTGGGTCCGTCGGCTCTTCAGGCGGGTTGGCGCGGCCACCGGCGATGAGGCGCCGCCAGAGATCGCGGAAGGTGCGAGCGAGCCTGCCGTCCCACACACCGGTCAGCCTCGCACGCCGATTCAGCTGTATGGCACGCATGAGATCGCGCCGGTTCGGTTCGATAGCCGAGGTCAGCGTGGCTGGTGGCGCGCCGTGTACATTCCCCTGAGCGGGACGTGCCGAATCGTTCCGCCCGGCTGATCGACGTTCGGAGTGAGGAACCACCCATGTCGACGTACTTCGACTCGCACGTACCGTTACGATCGGACGTCGGCACTCGTGGCCGGCTGTGTTCGCTCATCACTCAGTCGTGAGGACTCACGGACGACGCCATAGTTGTGCATCGAAGGACGAAGCGCATCCGGGGGCACGCCGTATCTCGGTCCGGTCGGCTGCCCGGCACCGAAGAGAGTGGGGGAGAGGGAGTTTCGGGACATGGAACTGGATCGCGTCGTCCTCGTCGTGCCACCTGCGTGGAACCCGGTCGTCCCGCCGCTCGGGATCGTCGCGGTCGCCAGCTTCGCTCGCGCAGCGGGCATCAGCCTGGAGGTTGTGGACTGGAATCCACGGTTCGCGGCGTTCCTCGATCGGCGCTTCCCGGGTCGGGGCGCTGCGTGGGAGCGCGGCCTGATGGCCTCTGGCCGTCAACTCCCCGAGTTGATGAACCGCCTGGATCTCAAGCCCGGGGTGGTCCGCAACGTGGAACCGTTCGGCTACGAAGTCATCGTGGGGTTCAACAAGTCAATCATCCCGGCGTTCCTTGCGTCTTCGGACAACATCCACCGCGACTTCTTGAATGAAGCCCGGCCGCTTCGTCGCTTCCGGCAAGGCCGGAACCTGATTGGATTCTCGCTGGTTGCCGACTCCCAGCTGATCGCCACGTTGACGATCGTCAACCGGCTCAAGGCCATGAACCCGGACAACATCGTCGTGATGGGCGGGCCATTCGTCACGCTCCATGTCGAGGCATTCACGAAACCGGATCCAGTGTTCGCGGGCGTCGACTATGCCATTCCGTTCGACGGCGAGCAGCCTTTCGTGGCGCTCGTTCGCCATCTCCAGCACCATCATCGCGGACCCGTCGCCGGGGTGATCGACCGCCGACGTGCCCGGCCGGCACTCCACCCCCGGGTCACCGACCCCATCGCGATGGACTCTCTGCCAGTTCCCGACTTCCGGCTTCTGCGCCGCCCGCTTCGGAGTCTGGTGTACGAGACCGCCCGAGGCTGCCCGTGGGGTCAGTGCAAGTTCTGCTATCACATCCAGTATTACGGCCGCCGGTTCTTGCTCAAGAGCCCGGCCAAGGTGGTCGAGGACGTCGCAATTCTGCTCAGGCGTCACCCCGGGGCCTCGGTCTTCGTGGCCGATGCCTATCTTTCGCCTCCGCGATTCCAGGCCATCGCCGAGGCGATCCTGCAGAAGGGGCTCGAGTTCGACTGGTGGTGCATGGGCAAGATCCAGTCTGGTTGGAACGAATCGCGGTTCCGGCTGGGCCGGTCGGCCGGGTGTCGGACCATCGCCTGGGGGCTCGAGCACGTCAACGAACGTCTCACGCGGCTCATCGGCAAGCCGATCGACCGGGCGATGGCGACCGCCATCTTCAGGGCTTGCCGCGGCTCCGGGATTGTGCCCGAGGTGCAGACGCTGACCGGCCTTCCTACGGAGACGCTTGACGAGTGTCGCGAATTGCTCGACTACATCGACGGTATGGCTGACACGTTTGCCTCCGTTCCGCACATGTTCGGTCTCGCGAAGAAGTCGCCCTTTCATCTGCACGCGACAGACTACGGGATCGCGATGCCAACCGATCCAGACCAGGATCTGGCTGCGTTGTTCCCCTGGAAACACCCCGACTGGGACCGCATGGCCGCCCTTGTCGAGCAGCACCGGCCGGGACTCGAGCGCCGAGCTGAGCGGCTGCGGCGGGAACTCATCTCCTGACTTGCGGGCAACTACGGTCAGACGCTCCATCGCGGGAGTCGCGGCTCGTCGGTCTGCTCGCCGCCGCGCCGGCGGTCCTCATCGGCACAGCTGCGGGCATCTTCGCCGAATGGCACGGTGGTTTCGTGGAGCGAGTCCTCTCGCGGACGAGCGTGTGGCCTCGGCGCTGTCGTTTCTCGTGTCCGTCCTGGCGCTTGCGGCCGTGGTGTTCCCGAGCGTGACGTGCGTTTCTTGACGGGACCGGGGCGGCGGAGGACCGAGCGTTGACACCCGAACGGTGGAGAACCTGACGGTGGCCCTCTGATGCGCGGACCCTGTAGGTCATCATGCTCAAGCGACTGCCACGCGCCGGAAGCCGGAAGGATGTTGCGCCCCGCCACGCAGTGCCGCCGCCGGCGGCCGTCGTCAAGCCTGAGCTTCCGCCGCAACCGGCTGCGCCGCGCTCGTCCGATCCGGAGATCCTCTTCCGCGCTGGACGGCAGGCGTGGAAGGTCCGCTTGCTGACGTGGCTGTCGCTCGCGTGTGCCGCGGGGGCGATGGTGGCCGCGCAGGATTTGTTGCTGACATACGGCACGCGGCCAGCCGACGGCGGTGTGCTCGCGCCCCTCGCCGTCAGAATCGCGTGGAGCGGGACGGTGGCCACCCTCGGGCTCGGGTTTGCGTTCGGGATGTGGCTCTACGGGTGCTACGCGATCCGAGAGATCTGGTGGCTTCCCGCCGAGCACCGGCTTCGCATCGTGACCTATCGCTTCGTCGGCAGTCGCACCGAGACCGTCGATGCCGCGGAGATTGCCGGCGCCACGGCGCGGCGGGAGCGGTTCTGCCCGGGCGGCGTCTGATAGCGGGGGTTACGTTAGCTCGCGAGCGGCAGGCGAGCGGAGACCGGTCTAATGCTTCCTATAGTCCCAGGGTCTCCTGCACGGCCCGTCGCACCACTTCGTGCACGAGCGACTGGTCCCGGAATCGCACCTCGGCCTTGGTCGGATGCACGTTGACGTCCACGGTGTCGGGCGGCATGTCGATGAACAGGTGCGGTTCGGGACTGCGCTCGCGGGCGGTCGCGGCCGCGTACGCGTCGATCACGGCGTGGGCAATCGTCCGGTCCTTCACGATGCGCCCGTTGACGAAATACTGCTGGGCCGCGCGTGTCGGCCCCTGCTCGGCCAGCGCCGCGACATACCCGCGAATGCGCAGGCCCCCCGCTTCCTTGTCGACGCGAACCAGATCCGGGCGCTCTCCGTACAGCTGATAGAAGCGCTCGTCGAGGCCGGTGTCGGCGGGACCGTCGCCGGTGCAGCCCTGGGCCTCAGCACCGCGGCGTTCGTGGCGTGCATTCTGTCGGCGGTCATCATCGGCGTCTTCGGTCATCTGATGCCGGCCCGCACGGTGAAGGGCGCCCGTGCGCTCGAGGGCGCGCTGGGATTCGAGGAGTTCCTGGACCGCGTGGAGGGCGATCGGTTCAGCCGCGTCGTCCGCACGCCCGAGATGTTCGAGCGGTTCCTGCCATTCGCGATGGCGTTCGGCGTGGAGCGGAGCTGGGCGCGGGCCTTCGAGGGCATCTACACGAGCCAGCCGGACTGGTACGTCGGCAGCTACCACGGGGCTTTCGGCCCGCGGATGTTCGCCGCATCTTTGGCTGACTTGTCGAGCGACGCGGGCTCGGCCATGTCGTCGGCGCCGCGCAGTTCGGGCGGCTCGGGCGCGGGCGGCGGCGGGTTCTCGGGCGGCGGGTTTGGCGGCGGCGGTGGAGGAGGCTTCTGATGCCGTTCGCGCGCGGCGTTGCGGCGGGGGTGGTCTGTGTCGGCCTGGTGTCCGCGGGCGGCGCAGGCTCTGCGGCGGCCACCGCCGGGACCGCTGCACTGCCACGGACACTCTTACACAGCCTCCCTGGGCAGTGCCTGCCAACCGCGTACGCTACGGCGGGCCCTGGGCTCCGCGAGCGACCATCGGTGATGAGCCAACCTCGAGCCTCTACCAGCCTCCGCGCCAGATGAGGTATCCGGTCGCCAACCACCACCCTCCGGACACCGCGTCCAGTTGCTCGTTACTCAGCTCATCCCCGTCGTGTGGAGGATGGGCTCCCCCGAGGACCTGCGACGCTTCCTCGGCGCTGAACCTGAACCCGCGTCCAGACGCCACGGCGAGGAAGGCCCCGCGCCTGTTCTCTCTTTCCTGCAGCGCATCCTCCAGCTCCCGGCGCAGTCCCTCGTCCTTGCCGGCCTCGGACAGCAGATCTATGACGGCCTGTCTACTCATCGTGGCCTCCTCGCTTCAGGGTCCGAAAGTTCGTGGAGGCTGCGGTCGAAGCGGTGCGGGGGGTGGTGGAGGCATGTGGGGCTCGCCCTCGCTCAGTGTCGGTGGAAGAGATCGAGCCGTTCGGGCGCCGTGCTCCACGGCAGACGACGCCGTGTGGGGATAGTCCTGCCAGTCGCGCCAGGCGTACGGGTCAGGCCGCGCGACGTTCGTCGTGATGATGCAATCCGCCGAGGTGCGCGACCTGGACGACCGCGGTTCATTTCGACGTTCTGCCAGGTTCGTCGTGAGGCCTCCGTCGCTAGCGGCGGCGGAACACCAGATCGACCAAGCCGAATCGCACGCGGTCGCCGTCGGCGAGCACGGTCTCCACGCCCGTGGCGACTCGCACGTCGTTGACGAAGGACCCGTTGCTCGTGGCGGCTTCGTCGAGCAGGCGGTACTCGCCGTCGCGCCACGTCACGTACGCGTGGCGGCGCCCGCAGGTGCGGTTCGGATCGAGGGCGGTCACGTCGATATCCGGGGTACGGCCCGTGGCGCGGTCGAGCCTGCCCACCGTTGAGGTTCGACCCGCGGGGATCGGCAATTCCGTGCCCGACGCTTCGTGGACAAAGGACCCTGCACCACCAGGAGCCACATCAGCAGCGGGCAGTGGTGCGGCCGTCGAGCGGGGCACACGCTCAGCGCCCGGAGCGGGAGGCGCGGGTTCGGACGCCGTCGGTGGCGCCACGGCAGCCGTCGCCGGCTCGACGCCCACAGCCGGGATCGCGGGTGACTCGACGTCAACGCGTTGCAGGGGCTCCCTCGCAATCCGGGCCGCCCGCCACTCGGCTTCGCGGTGCTCGTGCAGGCGGCGCGCCGCCCGGCTGAGCATGCGGACCGGGATCTCCGGGTTTTCCCGCGCCACCTGTCTGAACGTCGCGCCGTCGAGCCGAAGTGCGGTGAACGCACTGAGCGCGCGTGCCGTCACTTCGCGCGGCGTGCCATCGAGCAGGGACATCTCGCCGAAGAAATCCCCCGGTTCGAGCAGGGCGACTTGCTTGAGTTCGCCCGCGTCGCGCCGCAGCAACTCGACGCGGCCGTCCTGGATGATGTACATCTCGGCTGACGAGTCGCCCTCCTGGAAGACGATGTCACCGGCGTTGCCGGTCACCAGGTACTTCGAGAGTTCATTCTCCATCGACTCACCGGACTTGGTCTTGGCCATCGTGCCCGCCCTACTCGCGCTGCTGCACCAGCGCCACGGTGGAATACTGGGACCTCCGCTGGTGAGGTATGGTCCGCGTGCGTTCTGTTGTAGCACACCGGCGAGGCAAACACACGAAGGACTGACCAGGTTTCGATCTGCGGCCGCCCTCTCAGGACGCACGGTCGATCGACTCCGCAGAGCCGTACACCAGGTCGCGCTCGGTTCCACTCCGTGGCGGCTGCGCCGCGCCCCAGGGCCCGGCACAGCCTGGTGCGCCCGTTTCGCGGCGGTCTGAGAGCGCCCGACAGCCGCTCTCGGGAATCGGCAAGACTGGATGAGGACCCGCTGTTGTTGACAAGTGATCTGTCCGCTTCTGTTTGACACGCGATCTGGCCGATCTCACGCTGTGCGATCTCGTCGAACACGTCGAGAGCACCGAGGGCGGCACCTCCAGCGTCTGGCTCGTCAACGTCGGGGGCCCCGGGGGATGGGTCCGGCTGTCCCGCAGGTTCTGGGAGGTTCTCGAGACCTGCATCGAGCGCGGGATCCCACTCGACGACGCCCTCGAGGCTCGCCACGGCCACCAGCGCGCAGGAGCGACCGAGCGTCGCCTGACCCGAGAACGGCGCCGGGCCGGTCGGTCGCCTGGCCGATCTGCTTCCAGATTCGCGCCGACCACCATCGAACTGGCGCTCTGTCGCCGGGGGCGCCGCGACGAACATGGCGCGAAAAACAGCTTGCTCCCACCGCAGCGATTGGCGTTATCATCTCCGGTGGAGGCTCCGCCATGGAAGACGACAACCCGATGGATCACACCGCTGACCACGCCCCGGGCGCAGAACTCTCAGACGAGGACTTGTTGAAGGTCGCCGGAGGAACCGGCGACTTGACTGAGGAGATGTCCCTCAGGCTCCAAACTTTGATGGATCGGCGGGCGAAAATCTATAGCACACTCTCGAACACCTTGAAGGTCATGCAGTCTTCGGCAGAGTCCACCATCGCAAACCTCAAGTAGCGGCCTGGTCTGGCGCGCCGTCCGGCGCCTCCCCGGTCGAGGGCTCCGTTACGGATGAAGGAACCCTTGACGAACTCAGACCGGAACTGAGGAGCCTCTCGGCCCGGGCCGGAGGCAACTCGGAGGCTGGCTATTCAACAGCGGGGAGGTCCAACCACTCCCCTCCGGAACCCTCGCGTCACCTGCGCTCCGGTACATCGGGGTCTCTCTTTTCTCGTCCGCTCTGAAGGGGTTGCTAGGAGGAAAGGCAGACGTCTCACGAGGCGCGACTACGGCAAACTACACTACGCCAAACTGGACGCCAAACAGGACGCCAAACTGGACCGTCTGCCGCGCGCAGTTTCTGCTAGAATCGCGGCGTCGCGATGAGTGTGGATTACCCCGGCGTGAGGTCCCTCGGCGCCGGCGTGGACGGACCACGTGGGCGAGTCGCATCCGGGACGGCGGCCGCCCTTCGAGTCTCGAAGGAGGCTGGTCATGAATCGGAGTGGGACTGAGTGGATTCGCATCTCCTTTCTCCCCGCGCTGGTCGTGCTCCTGTCGGCCGGCGCCGCCAGTGGCCAGATCGTGCCGGCCAATGGCCCGGCCGCTCAGCCCGCGGCCCGATCTGCGGCCGGACCTGAAACACCCCAGGTCGTGGCGTTTCCGGCAAACGGCGTCACCCTCGAAGATGCCGTCCGGATGACCCTGGCCTACAGCCCCAATCTGAAGCTCGCCGAGTCGGCGATGCATCAGCAGCGAGGCGTCGCGCAGGAGCAGTCGGGGCTGTTCGACCCCACCCTCCAGATGATGGTAAGTTTCGAGGACCGCTCCGAGGAGTCGGCCGATTTTCAAAACGGCACGTTTGACCTGAAGCTGCCGAAGTACTTCCGCGGCGGACTTCTGGTTACGCCCCACGCCAACACCAATCTCAGTTCGACGTCGGCGGACGTGACGCCCAGCCCGCAGGCCGCCAGCGGCACAACCGGACTGGACCTCTGGACGCTCACCGCCGGCGTCGAGTTCGGCTTGCCGCTCTTGCGGAACCGCGGCGCGACCGCGTTCGCGGCGGGCGAGCGGGCAGCCCGCACCGAAGCCGAAGCGAGCCGGCTGACCCACGAGCACGAGGCCTCGGTGGTCGCGCTCGGGACCATCCAGGCATATTGGGATCTGCGCGCGGAGGAAGACAGCCTCACCGCCACGCAGCGTTCCGTCGAGGTGGCCGTCCGCCTGGTCGAGGTGGCAAAGAGCCTGGTGACGGCCGAAGAACTGCCGCGCATCGAGTTGGCGCGTGCACAGGCCGGTGAGGCGCGTGCGCAGTCGAGCTTCAGTGATGCGCAGCGGCGCGTGCGCGATGCCCGCGTCGCGCTGGTCACGGCCATCGGCGTGACGGTGGCGGATGGCGACGGCGCGCTCCCGAGCACGAAGGATGCATTTCCCGTCGTTACGCCTGCGCCGGCGTTTCAGGCTGCCGCCGCGACGATCCTGGCGACCGAGTCAGTCGGCCGCCGCCTCGACGTGGGGGCGAGTCAGAAGCTCGACGAAGCCGGCCGGATCCTGGAGGCCGGAGCCATTCGGAACAAGTCGCCCCGCCTCGACCTGACAGCCGACACGTGGATGAGTGCGCTGGGCGCAGACACGATCAACCGCGCGATGGATCGCTGGGTGGGCCCGAGCGCCAGCCTCGGCCTCGAGTTCGAGATGCCGTTCGGCAACAACAGCCTGCGAGGACTGGCCGTGCAGCGATCCGCCGAGGCGCGGCAGCGCCAGGTCTCGGTTGCCGATCTGACCCGGCAGGTCCGATTGGAGGTGCTGCGGGTCGCGGCCGCGGTCAGCGAAGCGGCGGCTCGCGTGCAGCAGGCCGAGGTGGCCGTCAGGCTCTACGGGGAGACCGTCGACGCGGAGATCGAGCGGTTCAAGGTCGGTGAAACGACGCTGATCGACACGCTGCAAAGTGAACAGCAGTTGACCGATGCGCAGCTGACGCTGGCCTCCGCGCAGCGCGATCTGGCGCAGCTCGTCGCGGAGCTGCGCTATCAGACTGGCACGCTCCTCCCCGGCATGGCGGTGGCCGGACCGAATCTTATCTCGTTGCCCTCGGGAACGGGGAGGTAGCCATGCGTGCATCCCGTCTGGTGTCGCATGCGTGCGCGGCCGTGCTGTTGTCGGTGTTGACGGCTGGCGCACAGGAGGTTCGTGTCCCCACCGCCGTGGTTCTCGGACCGCGCGCCTACGCGCCGGCCCAGGTCACGAGCGCCGCACTCAGCCTCTCGGACGCGGTGCGCCTGACGGTGCTCCACAGCCCCAGGATCGTCTCCGGGGCGCAGGCCGTGGAGCTGGCGGCCGGCCAGTTCCGGGAGCAGCGTGGCGCATTCGACGGGTACCTGGTCGTGGCTCCGAGCGTCGAGTACGCGCTTGAGCCGCTGGTTCCGAATTCAGCCGATGTCCAGACGAACACCGGCGAGGCCTTCGCGCGGACGGCCAAGGCCTTGCTGCCGCTGGCGGACCGCTTCCGCACAATGGCCGCGGAGTTCAGGCCTCACGCACCGGAGTGTCCGCGGGTGTATAGCAACATCTTGATCTCCGCCCGGGATTCCCGAGTGAGCATCTCGGGCCTGTGTTCGATCCAGCCAGAGACACGCGGTGTCGACGTGATCGCGGCGCGGTCCAACGCGCTCAGCACGCTGTTGACGATCAACGACGCCCGCGGTGACGGCCTGGCCGGGATTTTCGACAGCGTCCAGCAGGTGCCGCGCGCGGGTCTCACGAACGCGGTGCAGTCGAGTGCCCTGATCGGCATGCCGTCCTGGCTGGCGGAGCAAGCTCTGGCCGGTGTGCCCGACACCCTGCAGCGCGGCATCTTCCAACTCGACATCACCTACAGCAAGCCGTTCCGAAACGGGCTGCAGCTCGGGGCCAGCCTCCAGTTCCAGGCGAGCGAAGACATCTACAAGGACACGCCGCGCGACCCCAGCCTCGGCGGCAACCTAGCACCCAATCGGTTCTGGACCACGCTGCCCGTCTCGATGACGCTACCGCTGGGCAAGGGCCGCGGAGCGGTGGCGGTCGCCGCCCCCGAGCGCGCGGCACGCTTCGGCGTGGATGCGCAGCGCGAAGACTTGCGTCATGCGGTTACCGAGGAGGTCTACCGCACGGTGCTCGCGTACGTGGTCCTCGCTGCCGCGCAAGAGTCGGTCACGCTCCTCGAGGAGTCGGCGGCGCGTCAGGCCGCCATCGTCGACATGACCAGGCGGGCCGTGGACGCTGGGGAAACCCCGCAAATGGAACGCAACCGGGCAGAGGCCCGCGCAGCGGCGGTCAAAGCCTCGCTGCTCAGCGCCCGATCGAGGCTGGTGACCTCGCGCGTCGGGCTGGTGCAGAGCATCGGGGCTGATGGCGCCAGCGTCGCTGAGATGCCAGGCGCTTCCGATCGTCTCGTCGTGGTGCGGGCATCGATCGGCGGTGTGGCGGACCTCGTGCAGATCGCGAACGGCCGGCGGCACGACACGCTGGCGTTGAACCAGGTCCGCCTGGCTTCGTCGGCGCTCGACGCCGGGGCTCGCTCCGATCTCAAGCGGAGGGTGGACTTTTCGGTCAGTGGGGGGCTCAGGAACACGTACGAAAGCCCGCCCTACCCGCCGCCCGTCGGCGTCTTCGACCCACGGGGGTTCTGGCGGTCGATCACGGGGCGCGTCGATCCGTTCGTCCAGGCGTCGCTCACGGTGGAACTCCCGTTCGGCAACAACGCGGCACGAGGCCGCGCGGCGCAGACCCGTGCCGATGTCCGGTCGCGTGAGATCGACATCGCGGACCTGACGCGATCGATCCGGGAGAACATCATCGGCACCACCGGGGCCATCGCGCTCGCTGTCGCAGCGCTCGAACACGCCGAGGCCGCCGTCAAGGCCGACGAAGAGACGCTGGCTGGCACCCTTGGCCTGTTCAAGGCAGGCGAGGTGACGCTGCTCGACACGCTGATCACCGAAGAGCAGGTGACCACCGACAGGCTCGAGGCGCTTCGGCTGCGGCAGTCGTACGTGAGCGCGCTCGCGCGACTGCGCTTCGAGACCGGCGAGATCGTGCGTTTCGCCACGGAGGGAACCGGCGCGGAGGTGATGACCTTCGACCCCGCCGGTCTCCTCGGGAAATAGTCGGCCGCGGCCGGTTCAGAGAGAGACGACTGTCCGGATGTGGCGCGGGCGGGGGTCACGGGCGAGTGGCCCGCGCCTCACACGTTGGGGGGGCACGATGGGTGAGGGACTCTTCCGCAAGGCGGCGCTCGACCAGCTCGCGTCCCCTGAACGCCTCGACGTCACGATGGCGGTCACGTCTCCGCGTGGCTGGATCGCACTCTGGACGATTGGCGGGGTGCTGCTCTGCGTCATCGCGTGGGGGGTATTCGGCAGCATCCCGACGCGCGTCGACGGCATCGGCATCCTGCTGCGCGGCGGCAGCCTGCGCGAAATCAGGGCGGAGGGTTCCGGCACGCTGATCGCGCTGACCATCAAGGTCGGCGACCTGCTCGAGGCCGACCAGCCGGTGGGTGAGATCGAGCAGCAGGACACCGCGGACCAGGTCCACCAGCTGAAGGTCAAGTACGAACGGGCCGTGCAGGAACTTGAAACCGCAACCGTCGAGGACGAGGCCACGATGGCCGGCTACCGCGCCGACCTCGCGCGCGTCCAGTCGGAGACGAGGCGCCTCGAGGCGGATCTGGTACAGAAGCGTGAGCTCCTCACGAAGGGCCTCATTACGAGGCAGCGCGTCGATCAGCAGGAACAGCAACTGCTGAGCTTGCGTGTGCAGGCGACCCAGCTGAACGCGACCGTCCGTTCCGTCCAGCAGAATACCCGCGCGCGCGCCACGGCCGCCGAGCAGGCCAGACTCGAGTACGAGCGCGCGTCGAAAACGGCGGCGTCGGTCACGCGGCTGAAGAGCACGGTGGCGGGCCGCGTCGTGGAACTCAAGAAACGCACGGGCGACAAGGTGACCCCGGGTGAGGCGGTCGCGGTGGTCGAGCCGCCATCGGCCTTGCTCGAGCCGCTCGTGTACGTCAACGCCGCGCTCGGCAAGAAGATCAAGCCCGGGATGGAGGCGCAGATCTCGCCCTCCACGGTGAAGATCGAGGAATACGGCTTTCTGCGCGCCACCATCAAGACGGTGGGCGACTACCCGGTGACGCCGCAGGCGGTGAGCTCCGCGCTGGCCAACGACGCTCTTGCGCGGCAGCTCCTCGGCGAGTCCGCCAAGATCGAAGTGTGGGCGCAGCTCGTGGCCGATACGTCCACGCCCAGCGGCTACGGCTGGTCGTCATCGGCGGGGCCGCCGTTCAAGATCGACAGCGGCACCCAGATCGCGGTGTCGGTGGTGGTGGAACGCCGCGCGCCCATCAGCTACATCATTCCGATGATTCGCGGCGCCGTCGGGGCGTCCTGACGACCCGGGCGAAGCCTCGCGAGGCCGGCCAGGATTGGCGGAACCCGCCTGGCTCGGCGTCCACGGTCTCGCATGGCCCACCGGCAGCAAGGACGGTGAGGCCGCTTTCTTCGAGACAGGCACGGCCACCCCACGCGGCGCAGCGTCTCATGCGGTGCCTTGCGCACGATGGTGCGGACATCGTCGAATCCCATACTCGGAGCTATCGCTCAACGGTTTTCTTCGCGCGTCCTTCGAATGCACGGATGACGGCATCGAAGTTCTCCTTGTCGAGCCGCAGCACGAGCGGTTCGCCTGCCGTTTCGATCGTCAGCAGGTGTTTCGCACTCTTGCCGAACAGCCGCCGCTTCTCCTCGCGTGCGTAGGTTGCCCTCGTCATGTCCCGGTAGAGCACTGAACGGAACGTCGCACTCCCACCCATAGGCGACACGCCCACGCGGTCCTCGAGGAACATCACGTGGACGTCCACCTCTCGGGTCCCCTCGCCTTGCCTGGTCACGAGCTTGATCTTGAGGAACGACAGGTCCGGCAGAGGCGCCGCCGCCTGACGCTCCGTCGCCGGCGTGGTCGGCGGTGGCTCCGCGGGCACGGGGGGCGGGGACGACGGGGGCGGTGGGGGCGGGGGCTGAATCACCACCGGAACGGGTTCGCGCCCGCCAGTGGGTGGCGTCGGCACGGGCTTCGGCTTGGGCACGCGCTTCGGCGCGGCTGGCATCTCTACCGCCGTCGGAACAGGCGTGACTTCGGGCACGGATGCGGTCACTGGCGCCGGTGCGGGCATCGTCACCGGCGCGGACGACGACACGGCTGGCGGCGGGACGACGCCAACCGGCGCATTCGGAACAGGGCCGGCGGCCGGAACCCCGGGCCTGGACTGACTGGACGCATCCGGGCGGGTCGACTCGGCTGGTGTGGCGGTTCCACGGAACTTCGTCCAGTACACACCTGCCGCCGCACCCAACGTTATCGCCAGCACCGCAGCCACAACAAGCACGCCGAGGCGGCGCCTGGAACCCTGTGCCGCAGGCGGCGGGGCTGGTACACGGCCCACGGGGATCACTCCGGCATCGCTCTTCGTACCTTCAGTCCCGGGATGCGCTGGGCCGCCGGCCGGCGGGTTCGGAGGCGCTGTCGTCACGTCGGCATTGATCGCGGATGTCCTCGGGAGCGTTGAGACAGGGCCAGGAGCCGTATGCTCCGCGCGGGCGGCGACCGCAGCCAACGGCGGCGCCGGCGGCGCGGGCGCGGCCGGAGGCACCACAGGTCGAGGCGCCACTGGCCGAGGCACCACCGCATCGGCCGGCACGGACGTTGGCGCCGAGACCTTGGGTGGCGGCGCGGGCGGCTTCTCTGCCGGAGGCCCCGGGAACATCACCGTCGCGTCGGACGGTTCGCTGGGAGCGGGCGCGGGCGGCATCGCCGCCGCCGGCCGCGTGAACACCACCGTGGCGTCGGACACATCGCCGGGGGGCGGCGCGGGTGGCTTCTCTGCCGGAGGCCCCGGGAACATCACCGTCGCGTCGGACGGTTCGCTGGGAGTGGGCGCGGGCGGCATCGCCGCCGCCGGCCGCGTGAACGCTACCGTGGCGTCGGACGCATCGCCGGGGGGTGGCACGGGCGGCTTCTCTGCCGGAGGCCGCGTGAACATCACCGTCGCGTCGGACTGACCGCGCGGGGGCGGGGGACATGGCGGTGCGGCGACCGCCGGCGGGATGGCCGGCGCGGAGGTGAACATCGCCACGGTCGCCGTACCCGGGCCACTCGCGTCACGCACGACGGCGGCTGATCCGGACGTCGAGAGTCCGAGTCCGGCCTCGAGCACGGCACGCATTTCGGTCGCATTCTGAAAACGCTGCGCGGGATTCCTGGCCAGAGACCGCATGACTGCTTGCTCGACCCACTCAGGGATCGCCGCCACGGCCGTGCGCGGCGATGCGGCGGACTCCTGCACGAGCGCCTGCCGGATGGCGAACGCGGTTCTGTGCGCGAACGGCCGGCGGCCTGTCAGCAACTCATAGAGGACGACGCCAGCGGCGTAGATGTCGGATCGCGCATCACCAGGCTGGTTCTGGACCTGCTCCGGAGCCAAATAGGCCAGCACGCTCAACAGGCGGTCTTCGCGCGTCTTGCGATTCGCACCGAGCACGTGACCGATTCCGACGTCCATCACCTTGATGGTGCCTTGCGGCGTCACGATCAGGTTCGTCGGCCGCAGCGCGTGGTGGTAGACGCCGGCACCGTGTGCGTGCTCGAGACCGCGCAGCGCCTGCACGGCACAGCTGACCGCCACGTTCGTGTCCATGCGGCCCGCCTGGCCCCGGGCCTGGTTCAGATTCACACCGGCAACGTGTTCGAGCAGGAAGCCGAGGCTCGCTCCCGTCTCCACCAGTTCGTACACGGCCGCCACGTTGGGATGCTGCAGGCGCTTTAGGACCGGCGCCATCGCGCGCAGCCGCTCGACCAGCACGGCATCTCGAGCCACATCGGGCGCGAAGATCCGGACGGCGATCTCGCGCCCGGATGCGGGGTCCACGGCGCGAAACACGGGGCCCGCGCCACCATCGCCGAGCTCCTCGGTCATCCGATAGGTGCCAATCATCGCCCCAATCATGACGCGCGCTCCTCCTCATGACGTTCGCCGGGTCCGTCACGCTGCGCGGCAGAGCCGTGTTCACGGCCGATCAGACGTGGGAACGCATCCGTCAGATTCGCCGCCCCCGCTTGCGCCAGCATGTCGCCACGCGGCCCTTCATCGACCACGTGCCCCGCGTGCACACTTCCAGCTGCGCTATCCTACCAGAGCCCGCAGGCTGTCGGACAGTCGATGAATTGGTGGCAACGCGTCTCGCACGCGGCCGTGATGCCGTGCGTGCCACATCACGAGACGCAGCCGCACGGGCCACGTCGAAGCGTTGTCCCGCCTGCCCTATATCGTTCGTGGCTGACCGATGCCGTGCTGAGGAACCGCTTGACGTGCACGAGACGGCGGCGATAACGTACCCGGGAGATATACCGCTTGCGTCACCGTGTTGGTCAAGGGACGTTCGGTGGTCTGGCCGCTCCCGGTCAGAGCGCCAGAGGACTCTGAGATGGCCTCTCCTCTGCGCGGCACCATCACGACGGCGGGCGACGACCTGCTGGCGCCGCTGAATCGCAGCGCCGTCGGGGCGTCCTGAGGACCAAAGCGATGAGTGACGAGGCTGACAAGCCTCCGCCGAGCCCTCCACGCGCACAGCCCGCAACTCCGCCGCGGCGCCGGATCAAAACTCCCACGGTCCTCCAGATGGAGGCGGTCGAGTGTGGCGCGGCCGCGCTCGCGATCGTGCTGTCGTACTTCGGCCGGTGGGTGCCGCTCGAGGAACTCCGGCACGAGTGTGGCGTGTCGCGCGACGGGAGCAAAGCGAGCAACGTCATCAAGGCCGCGCGGAAGTACGGTTTCGAGGCCAAGGGCTTCAAGTACG
>Ga0315290_10000886_pt1 | contig 20247 bp, 14 predicted proteins | sample YL17G12_0_MG_FD_203627 | JGI IMG/M metagenome (GOLD analysis project Ga0315290, IMG submission 203627) | Sediment microbial communities from Yellowstone Lake, YNP, Wyoming, USA - YL17G12_0 | ecosystem: Environmental > Aquatic > Freshwater > Lake > Sediment | place: USA: Wyoming | collected... | reverse complement strand
CGCACCGCAGTCGCGCGGTCGCTGCCGGCCGGCAAGCCGATGGTGAGGGCAGTGACTTCGAGAATGGGTTCGCCGGCCGCCATGTTCATGCGCCCTCGGCCAGGTTCGGATCCTGGCGCGCGCAGAGCCGGCTGCGTTTCATACCCTTTTCGCCATCTTCGGATCGAGCGTGTCGCGCAGCCCGTCGCCGAGAATGTTCACGGCGAGCACCGTCACGGCGAGAAAGATCCCGGGAAAGAAGATGTTGTGCGGATACTCGTTGAACTGGGCGCGGCCCTCGGCCATGACGTTGCCCCAGGTCGGGATTTCGGGCGGCAGACCGACGCCGAGGAACGACAGAATCGCCTCGACCAGGATGCCCGAGGCGCAGATGAACGTGCCTTGCACGACGAGTGGCGCCACCGTGTTGGGCAGGATGTGGCGCAGCATGATCTTCCAGGTCGGCGTGCCCAGCGACACGGCGGCTTCGACATAGGGCTCTTCGCGAATCGTCAGCACCAGCGAGCGCACGAGTCGCGTGACGCGCGGAATCTCGGGGATCGCGATCGCGATGACGACGGTCAGCAGGCTGCCCCTCCACATCGCGACGAGCGCAATCGCGATCAGGATCGCGGGAATCGCCATCACGCCGTCCATCACGCGCATCAACGCGTTGTCGACCCAACGGATGTAGCCCGCCACCAGACCGAACACGATGCCGAACGCGAGCGCCACGACGGCGGTGAAGAGGCCGACGATGAGCGAGACCTGGGTGCCGAAGATCACGCGGCTGTAGATATCGCGGCCGAAGCTGTCGGAGCCCATCAGGAAGCGGTGCTTCAGCGTCTCGCCGTCGAGCGTTGTGATCTCGCCCGACCTGCCCGGCAGCAGGTCACGGCTGGCCGGGTCGAACAGCGAAGGGTCGACTGTGCCCAGCCACGGCGCCGCCAGGGCAATCGCGATCAGCAGCAGCAGCACGATGCCGCCGATGCGCACCGAAAGATTGCGCCGCACGCGCATCCATGCGCTGGGCTGGGTACGCACCGCCGCGGCTTCGACCGAGAGCGCTTCGAAACTGACGGGGTTGCTCACCTGCGGCATTTCAGTACCGAATCCGCGGATCGAAGAACAGGTACGACAGATCGACGAGCAAATTGATCATCACGTACGCGAACGAAAACAGCAGAATCACGCCCTGGATGGTGGGAAAGTCGCGCGCCAGCACCGCGTCCACCGTGAGCCGCCCCAGCCCCGGAATCGCATACACCGATTCAGTGACGACGACGCCGCCGATCAGAAGCGCGATGCCGATGCCGATGACGGTGACGATCGGCACCGCCGCGTTGGCCAGCGCATGGCGCAACAGCACGGTCGATTCAGGCAAGCCCTTGGCACGGGCCGTGCGGATGTAGTCCTCGCCCAGCGTTTCCAGCACCGATGCACGCGTGACGCGTGCGATCAGCGCGATATAGATCACCGACAGCGTGATCGCCGGCAATGTGAGGTGGTAGAGCCACTGCCCGGGCCCGTCGGCGAAGCGTTTGTAGCCCTGCACCGGCAACCAGCCGAGCTTGAGCGAAACCAGCCAGATCAGCAGATAGGCGAGGACGAAGATCGGGATCGAAAAGCCGAGCACCGAAAAGCCCATCAGGCCGCGATCGAGCCAGCCACCGAAGCGCCACGCGGCGAGCACGCCGAGCGGCACCGCCACCAGCACCGCGATGCTGATCGTGATCAGCGCCAGCGACAGGGTCGGCTCGATGCGCTGGCCGATCAAGGTCGTGACGTCGGTCTTGTAATAGAACGACTGGCCGAGGTCGCCGCGCAGCACGTTGCCGAACCAGATCGCGAACTGCTCCGGGATCGAGCGGTCCAGGCCGAGGCCGGCGCGGATCTGCGCGATCTGCTCGGTGCTCGCGGCGTCGCCCGCCAGCACCGCCGCCGGATCCCCCGGCGACAGGCGCAGCAGCAGGAACACCAGCACCGCGACGATCAGCAATACCGGAAGCGTCGCGAGCAGGCGGCGGGCGAGGAAGGCGAACATCAGGCCGGGTTCAGCGACTTCTTCAGGTTCCAGTAAATGTTGCCGTTGGTGATGAAGAACCCGGTGATGTTCTTGCGCGTTGCCATCGGCTGGTTGTACTCGCCCAGCGGCGCATGCGTGCCGACTTCGAACGCGCGGGCGTGCAGCTGATCGGCCAGCTTCTTCTTCGTCGGCTCGTCGGTGGCGCGCATGAACTGGTTGCGAATCTCGATCATCTTGTCGTCGCTCGCCCAGCCGAACCAGCCCGACTTCTCGCCGCGCGTGTCCATCGTCGGGTTCGCGATCGGGCTCCAGACATCGAACACGTTCCAGGCCGTGAGGAACATGTGCCAGCCGCCTTTCTCCGGCGCATCTTTCTTGGCACGACGGCCGACCAGCGTCTGCCAGTCCATCGCCTGCAGGTCGACCTTGAAGCCGGCCTGGCGCAACAACTGCGCGGCGACGTCGGGGAGTTTCTGGATCGATGCCAGGTCGGTGGGCTTCATGATGACGATCGGCGTGCCGTCGTAGCCCGACGCCTTGAGCAGGTCCTGCGCTTTCTTCATGGTCGACTTCGCCTGCAAATCACTGCCGGCCAGGCTGCCATAGGGCGTGTTGCAGACGAACATGCTCGGGCAGGTCTTGTACAGCTCCTTCACGCCGACCTGGGCGCGCAGGAAGGGCTCCTGCGTCATGGCGGCGATCGCCGCCTGGCGCACCTTGGCGTTGTCGAACGGCTTGTGCAGGTGGTTGAAGCGCGCCATGTATTGCAAACCGAGATTCGCGTACAGGGGGAGTTGCAGCGTGGTATCGGCCTTCACGGTTTCGTAGTGGTCGAAGCCGAGCGCCTCGATGATGTCGACTTCGCCGTTCTTCAGCGCGTTGACCTGGGCCTGCGCGTCGCGCAACGCGAGGTTCCACTCGACTCGGTCGACGTAGACGTTCTTGCCCCCGGCGGTGCCCGACGGCGGCTCGCTGCGCGGCACGTACTTGGTGTTCTTCAGGTACACCGCCTTGTCGCCGGGCTTGAACTCGTCTTTCTTGAAAATAAAAGGCCCGGAGCCGATGTAGTCTTCGATCTGCTTGAAGGCATCGGTCTCGGCGACGCGCTTGGGCATGATGAAGGGCACGTTCGACGAAGGCTTGCCCAGGGCCTCGAGCACGAAGCCGCAGGCCTCGCCGAGGAAGATGCGGAAGGTGTCGGGCGTCGGCGAATCCATGCTCTGCACGAACGTCATCAGGGCACTGCCCATCGCGTCGCGTTTGCCCCAGCGCTGCAGCGAAGCGATGACGTCGTCGCCGGTGACAGGCGCGCCGTCGTGAAACGCGAGGCCCTTGCGCAGTTTGAACGACCACAGGCGATGGTCGCCGCTTTCCGTCCAGCTTTCCACCATCTGCGGCTTGATTTTCGCGTTTTCATCGGTGCCGAACAGCGTGTCGTAGATCATGTAGCCATGGTTGCGACTCATGTAGGCGGTGGTCCAGATCGGATCCAGGACCGCGAGATTCGAGTGCGGCACGATCCGCAGCACACTTTCCTGCGCGACGGCGTGCGGTTGCGCCAGCACCGCGCCGACGGCCAGGGCCAGCGCCACCCATGTTTTGCGTTGAAATTTCATACCGACCTTTCGTGAGGACTGGAAACCAGCTAGCAAGCGCGCGCCGCGCCCGCGGCTGCTCGGCCGAACCGAGCAAGCCAGCCCCGCACCAGCGGGGCCGCGCACCATTGTGGCGGCTCACCGCACGCAGCAGACTTGGGGCAAACACCCGGCACCCATGCGTGGCGCGGCGCCGCCTCGCCTAACATGGCGCACCTGCAGCCTCAGCCAGCCCATGCCCAGCTCACCTCGAATCCCCGGCTACCGTTTCCTGCACTCGCCCGGCCCGACGCGCGTGCCCGATGAAGTGCTGCACGCGATGAGCCGCCAGCCGATGGACCTGGCCGATCCGCGCGTCGCGTCAGTGATCGCCGCGTGCGAATCCGGGCTGAAACAGCTGCTGCAAACGGATCGTGCCGAGGTCTTGATGTACGCCGCCAACGGCCACGGCGTGTGGGAAGGGGTGATCGCGAATCTGCTCGGCCCAGGCGACGCCGTGCTGGTGCCGGGCACCGGCCATTTCTCCGACGGCTGGGCGGCCCAGGCCGAGGCGTTTGGCGCGATCGCGCTGCGCACTCCTTGGGTTGAAGGCGAACCGATCGATGCGTCAAGCGTTGAGCAGGTCTTGCGCGAAGACACGCAGCACCGCATCAAATGCGTGTTCGCGGTGCACACCGACACCGCGAGCGGGGTCACGAGCGACATGCGCGCGCTGCGCGCCGCGATCGATGCCGCGCGGCACCCGGCGCTGTTTGTCGTCGACGTCGTGGCCTCGCTCGGCGCCGCGCCGTTTGCGATGGACGCACTCGGCGCGAACGTCGCTGTCGGTGCCTCGCAGAAGGGATTGATGGTGCCGCCGGGCCTGGGCTTCATCGCGGTCGATGCGCGCGCGTTCGAAGTGGCACGCGCCAATCCGGCGCCGCGTTTCTATTGGGATTGGGCGCGGCGCAGGGGCAATCAGTCGTACCAGAAGTTTTGCGGCACGCCGCCGCACAGTCTGTTGATGGGGCTGGAAGCGGCGCTCGGCCTGATCTTCCACGAGGGCCTGGATGCGGTGCTGAGCCGCCACGCGCGAATTGCGCGGGCGGTGCATGCAGCGGTCGATTGTTGGAGCGAAGGCGGTGCCTTGTCGTGTTTTGCGCCGTCAGCGGCGGCGCGCTCGACCTCGGTCACGGCGATCGCGGTACGAGGCGGGATCGACGTTGACGCGCTGCGCAGCGTCGCGCGCGAGCGCTTTCAGGTCGCGATCGCCGGCGGTTTGGGGCCTTTGGCGGGGCGCGTGTTTCGGATTGGGCATCTGGGCGACTTGAACGCGGCGATGATCCTGGGTGCACTTGCCGGCGTCGAGGCCGCGCTGCGCGTGCGGGGCATTCCATTCCAAAGCGGCGTCGGCGCGGCCACGGCGAGCCTTGCGACTGCCTGAGCGCGTCAGACGCCGCGCGCCCTGTCAGCGTGAAAGCGTGCGGCGAACGCGGCGAAATTGCCTTGCTCCAGGGCCTGCCGCATCTCGCGCATCAGGTTCAGGTAGTAGTGCAGGTTGTGGATGCTGGCCAGCATCGGCGCGAGCATTTCACCGCAGCGCTCCAGATGGTGCAGGTAGGCGCGGGACACGCCGCCGATGGCACCACAGCCGGCGCAGGCATGGCAGTGGCAACTCGGGTCGATCGGCAGCTCATCTGTCTTGTAGCGCGAATTGCGCAGCCGCAGGTCGCCAAAGCGGGTGAACAAATGGCCGTTGCGTGCATTGCGGGTCGGCATCACGCAGTCGAACATGTCCACGCCTGCCGCCACGCCTTCGACCAGGTCTTCGGGTGTGCCCACGCCCATCAGGTAGCGCGGCTTGTCGGGCGGCAGCCGCCGCGGCGTATGGGCGACGATGCGCTGCATTTCTTGCTTGGGTTCACCGACGCTGACGCCGCCGATCGCGTAGCCCGGCAGGCCGAGCTCGGCGAGTGCCGCAAGCGATTCTTCACGCAGCGCCTCGAACATGCCGCCCTGCACGATGCCGAACAGTGCATTCGGGTTCTCCAGCCGCGCAAACTCGTCCCGGCAGCGGCGTGCCCAGCGCAGGCTCAAGTGCATCGAGGCACCGGCCTGCTCCTGCGTCGTCAGCCGGCCTTCGGTCTGGTAAGGCGTGCATTCGTCGAACTGCATCGCGATGTCGGAGCCGAGCACATGCTGGATCTGCATGCTGATCTCGGGCGTGAGGAACAGCTTGTCGCCATTCACCGGCGAAGCAAAGCGCACGCCCTCTTCGCTGATTTTTCGCAGGGGCCCGAGCGACCAGACCTGGAAGCCGCCGCTGTCGGTGAGGATCGGGTTCGCCCAGGCCTCAAAGCGGTGCAGGCCGCCGAACTGGCGCAACACGTCCAGCCCCGGGCGCAGCCAAAGATGGAACGTATTGCCCAGGATGATTTGCGCGCCCATCGTTGCCAGCGACGCGGGCAGCACGCCTTTCACCGTTCCATAGGTGCCCACCGGCATGAACACCGGAGTTTCGACCACGCCGTGGTTCAGTGTCAGCCGGCCGCGCCGCGCCAAGCCATCTGTCGCGAGCAATTCGAAGCGCAGCATGGCGCGAATTGTCGCAGGCGATTCTGCGCGCCTAGGAGCCTGTCGGGCTTTGGGTCGTGCCCGCGTTGGGTCTACTTTGGGGCGCAGGCTAGGCGCAAAGCGCAGCCGTGCCGGGCGGCACGGCGAGCATTTGCAACGACGCCTGCGCCCCAAAGCAGCCCCAACCCGAAGGGCCGGGGCGAATTGCGGCGCCACTCGTCGTTGCCGGCTCCTTGTGTGGCACGCCACATGGCGTCGCCGACGCCTAGATTGGCGCCGCAATTCGCCCCGGCGCGGGTACGACCCAAAGCCCGACAGGCTCCTAGCCCCTTGCGCTGCGCGTTCAGTGCAGCTGCGGGATCGTGCCCGGGGCTCTTCAGGAACCGCTCGGCCGCCCGAAATTTCCACAACCCCCAAGGAGGCGGACGACGCAAGGCGTGGGCCGCGGGCGCTCCACGGGAAAGATGGCGTTGCCCCATTCCTCGATCCGCGCAGGGGACGCGTCGCTTCGAGACGGCGGCCCCGGGGCGCTCAGGTCTGCACAGCGAAACCGCTCGAAGGCGCCAATTCGGCATTGTCGGACCGGTGCAGCCAGCATGTGACCGCGGCGATCAAGGCCTTGGCCTGCACCGGTTTCGTCACGAAGCCGTTCATGCCGGCCGCGAAGCAGGCAGCGCGGTCTTCGGCAAAGTCGTTCGCGGTGAGTGCGACGATCGGCACCAGGGTGCCGAATTCACCGACGCTGCCGCGGCGCAGGCGCCGCGTCACCTCGAGGCCGTCCATGTCGGGCATTTGCCAGTCCATCAGCACCAGGTCGAAGGTCTCGCGCGACAGCAGTTCCAGCGCCTGCGCGCCATTGTCAGCGGTGCTCGTCAGGCAACCGGCGTCTTGCAGAATGCTGCACACGATCAGCTGATTCGTCGGATCGTCTTCGACGACCAGCACATGCCGGTTGTTGCCGCCCGCCGTGGTGCGGATCTGGCTCGGGCGTTCGTCGCCGGACGCGGAGCCTGCAGCGTTCGGTGCCGCGCCGCTGTGCGCGACCGCGCCGAGACGACTGACGAGCGCGGCGCGCAGCACCGGTTTGATCAGGCTGCGCGGCAGGCTGTCGTGTTCGGTTGCGCCTTGTGCGGCAGGCAATTCCGCGTCGGTCATGCCGATCACTCGCTGCGGGTCGAACCATGCCGTCGACGCTTCAAGGAAATGCCAGCCCTGGGCCTGGTCCACCGCGGCGAGCAGCCAAGGCCTTTGCGCAGTGTCACCCAGCCGCTCAAGCCAGGCGCGCAGCTCCTTCGGTGTATGGCAGCGCTGCGCTTTGCAGCCCAGGCGCACCAGTTGCGCAGCCAACGCCTGGGCGCTGGGTTCGTGGGGTTCGAAAAAGGCGACCGACTGGTTCAGCGGCGGCGGCTCGACCACGGTGCGGCTGGCCGGGGCCAGCTGCAACCAGATGTCGAAGCACGAACCCTTGCCGAGTTCGCTCGTGACTTCGATGCGCCCGCCCATTGCCTCGACGAGATAGCGCGCAATCGCCAGCCCCAGGCCGCTGGCGCCGGTGCGCCGGTTCGTGCCATCTTCGGCCTGTTGAAACGGCTCGAACACCTGACCCAAAGAGGCCTGCCCGATGCCGATGCCGGTGTCGGCGACGCTGATGTGAAGCGAATCTGGCGCGGTGCCGGGAATGACGCGCAACACCACTTCGCCGCTTGGCGTGAATTCGACAGCGTTGCGCAACAGGTTGAGCAGCACCTGGCGCAGTCGCCTCGCGTCGCCGCGGCGCCCGGCACCGAGCGACGGGTCGAGCACGCCGGCCATCTGCACCTCCTTTGCGCGTGAGGCGACCGATGCTGTGGCGAGCGCGCCCTGCACGCAGTCGAGCAGATCGAAGTCTTCGACTGCGAATTCGAAGGCCCCGGCTTCGATGCGCGACAAGTCGAGCACGTCGTCGATCAGCCCGAGCAGGTTGATGCCGTTGCCACGGATGGCGTCGAGCAGCTGGCGCTGGTCGCCGTTCGCTTCCTCTTGATCGAGCCGTTGCGCCGCGTCGACCATCGCGTTCAGCGCTGTGCGCAGCTCGTGGCTCATGTTCGCGAGGAATCGCGTCTTGGCCCAAGAAGCGGCTTCGGCGCTTTCTTTTCCTTTCTTCAACTGTTGGGTGCGTCCGGTGACGTGACGCTCCAGCGTGCGCATCGAATCAGCCAGCGCCGCGTCGCGCGCCTGCACTTCATCGAGCATGCGGTTGAAGGCAGCTACTGCCAAGCCGATTTCGTCGCCACCCTCACCGCTCAGGCGCTTCGAGTAGTCCTTGTCGGCGGCAATCGCGCCCGCAGTCACGGCGAGCGCCGAAATCGGCTCGGTGATGCGCCGCGCGACGCGGCGCGCCACCTTCAGGGTCAGAAGCAGGCCCGCGGCGCAGCCCAGCAGAATGGCAACCAGCTCAAAGGCCAGCGCCTGGTACAGGTCGTTCAGGCGATTGCGCAGCACCACCCGGCCGAGCTGCGTCTTGCCCGCCCACACCGCTTCGCTCACGACCAGCCTGCCACTGTGCAGGCCACCGCCCGCGGCAGGCGCGTCGTCGCTGGCATTGCCGTAAACCGCCACCAGCCGATCGTTCTTGTCGAGCAGCCACGCTGCTTCGACCTGGGCGCGTGTGCTCAGGCCGCCCAGCGTGTCGGCGATCGCCTTGCGGTCTTCAAACACGAGCGGTGCCTGCACCGCATAGGCCATGGTGCGTGCGATTTCCTGCGAGGCACGCAACGCTCGCGACTGCTGGAACCCGACGCCGGCAATGAGCACCGCGACAAAACCACAGAGTGCGGTGGCGCCGGCGCACAACGCGAGCAATTGCGAGAGGCGCCTCCGAAGGGGAAGTTCATGGCTCGTATTGAACGCGCTCTGCACGCCTGGCGGCAGCGCGCGGTCGCCCCTGCCGGCAGGGGTGCCGGCGCTGCGCGATTGACGAGTTGGAGGCCTGCTGGCGATCGAGTCCATTTGTCGTTCGGGGACGCTGCCGTGCTCGACGGCTTACGAAGCGCCAGAGGCTCGATGCCAGGACAGAAGCGGGGCCGCGTTCCTCACCGACTGTAAGGCCGCCGCCAGGCTGCAACGGGTCCGGCAGCGTGCCGCTGCGTGCGTTGAATCACGCCTGAGCGAGCTGTCGGCCAAGTTGCGGCGCGCCCCCGAAACGGGTGCTAACCGCGCGCAACATCTTGATACTCATCGAAATCGCTGGCGGGTTCAGTTCTGCGCTGCGCGCTCGAGCAGCATCGCATCGCCATAGCTGAAGAAGCGGTAGCGCCGCGCGATCGCGTGCGCGTACAGGCCTCGCACTGCATCGAAACCAGCGAAGGCGCTGACCAGCATCAGCAAGGTGCTTTTGGGCAGATGGAAATTCGTGATCAATGCGTCGACCACGCGAAAGGCGAAACCCGGCGTGATGAACAGGTCGGTCTCACCCCGCTGCGCCTGCAGCGTGCCACCCTGTGCCGCCGACTCGAGCGCGCGCAGACTCGTCGTGCCCACCGCCACGACACGACCGCCGCGGCGTCGCGCATCAGCCACGGCTTGGACGACGCTGGCACCGACGTCGAACCATTCGCTGTGCATGCGGTGTTGGGCCAGATCGCTGCAGCGCACCGGCTGGAAGGTGCCGGCGCCGACGTGCAGTGTGACGTGGGCGGCTGCGATTCCGCGCTCGTTCAAGGCAGCGAGCAGCGGCGCATCGAAGTGCAAGGCCGCGGTCGGGGCCGCCACCGCGCCGGGTGTCTTGGCGAAGACCGTCTGATAGCGGCTTTCGTCGTCGGTACCGGCGGCGTGTTGGATGTAGGGCGGCAGAGGTACATGGCCGTGGCGCGCGAGCAGCAGCAGCGGGTCGTCCGGGAAGCGCAGGCAATAGAGCGCCTTGTCAGGCGCGCGCCCGAGCACTTCGACGTCGAACGCGTCTTCGAATCGCAGCCTGCTGCCGGCGCGCGGCGCCTTGCTGGCGCGCAGTTGCGCAATCGCCTCGCGCTGCGGCAGAACGCGCTCGACCAGCGCCTCGACCGCCCCGCCGCTGGCCTTGAACCCGAGCAGTCGCGCCTTGATGACCCGCGTATCGTTGAAGACCAGCAGATCGCCTTCGTGCAACAACGCGGGGAGCTCACGAAACACCCGATCGCTCGGCGTCACACCACGCGCATCGAGCAATTTCGAGGCACTGCGCTCGGCCAGCGGATGCTGGGCGATGAGCTCGGGTGGCAGGACGAAGTCGAAGTCTTCGAGGGTATAGGGCGATGTCATTGAGCGAACCGGCAGAATTCTCCCATGCCCGCCCGTGCCCCCCGCGCCGCCGATGCCACGCTGCACCACAAATCAGCACCCCAGCGCGCCCTCGAAAAACTCGGGCTGCTGCGCGACATCGATCTGGCGCTGCATCTGCCGCTGCGCTACGAAGACGAGACCCGCATCGTGCCGATTGCCGAGTTGCGCGACGCCAGCGTGGCGCAGGTGGAAGGAGTGGTGCGCGACTGCCAGGTCCGGGTGCGCGCGCGGCGCCAACTCATCGTGCGCATCCACGACGGGTCCGGCGACCTGGTGCTGCGCTTCCTGCATTTCTACGCGTCCACCCAAAAAGCGCTCGCGGTCGGCCAGCGGGTGCGGGTGCGCGGCGAGGCGCGCGGAGGAATGTTCGGCCTCGAGATGGTTCATCCGAGCGTGAAACGGATCGACGTCGACACACCCTTGCCGAGCCTGCTGACGCCGGTGTACCCGAGCAGCGCGCAGCTGCCCCAGGCCTACTTGCGCAAAGCGGTGGGTTCGGCGCTGCTGCGCGCCGACCTCCACGAACTTCTGCCGGAGTCGATCCTGCCGCCCGGCCTGATGGGTTTGCGCCAGGCCCTGAACTTCTTGCACCATCCTGATCCGCAGACGAGTCTGGCGATCCTGCAAGACCGCAACCATCCGGCGTGGCAGCGCCTCAAGTTCGAGGAATTGCTGGCCCAGCAGCTGTCGCAACTCCAGGCCAAACGCGAACGCGCGCTGCAGCGCGCGCCGGCCTTCAGGCAAATTTCCGGCGCCAAGGATGCCTCGCTCCAGGCGCGCCTGCTTGGAGCGTTGCCGTTCACGCTGACTGCGGCTCAGCAGCGCGTGCTCGGCGAGATCAGTCAGGACCTGGAACGCGACGTGCCGATGCACCGCCTGCTGCAGGGTGACGTCGGCTCGGGCAAAACGGTCGTCGCCGCATTGGCGGCAGCCAAGGCCATTCAGTCCGGCTGGCAATGCGCCCTGATGGCACCCACCGAAATTCTTGCCGAACAGCATCTGCGCAAGCTGGTGGCGTGGCTCTCGCCCCTGGGCGTGGAGGTCGCCTGGCTCACCGGCAGCCGCAAGGGGCGAGCCCGCAACAGCATGCTGGCACGGGTCGCTTCGGGCGAAGCAGCACTCGTCGTCGGCACGCATGCCGTGATTCAGGAACAGGTTGAATTTGCGCGACTCGGCCTTGCGATCATCGACGAACAACACCGCTTCGGCGTGCAACAGCGTCTCGCGCTGCGCGCCAAACTGGAGGCGCAAGAACTCGAGCCGCACACCTTGATGATGAGCGCCACGCCAATCCCGCGCACCCTGGCGATGACGCTGTTCGCCGACCTCGACGTGAGCACGATCGACGCGCTGCCGCCGGGTCGCCTGCCGGTGCAGACACGGCTCTTCGCTCATACCCGGCGCGACGAAGTGATCGCACGCATTCGAGATCAGGTACTGCTCGGAAGACAAGTCTATTGGGTTTGTCCGTTGGTCGAGGAGTCGGAAAGCCTCGATCTGCAAAACGCCACGGCGACGCATCTCCAGCTGAGCAATGCCTTGCCGGGCCATTCCGTGGGGCTGTTGCATGGGCGCATGGCGGCGTCAGAAAAGGCGGCTGTGATGGCGCGGTTTGCCGGCGCGCAAGCGCCCGGGCGGATTGCCGTGCTGGTGGCGACGACCGTGATCGAGGTCGGGGTTGACGTGCCGAACGCATCGCTGATGGTCGTCGAGCACGCCGAGCGCTTCGGTCTGTCGCAATTGCACCAGCTGCGCGGCCGCATCGGCCGCGGCAGCGTTGCCAGCACCTGCGTTCTGCTTTTCGGCGAGGCGCTGTCCGATGCTGGCAAGGCGCGCCTGAAGGCGATGCTCGACACCCAAGACGGCTTCGAGATCGCGCGCCGCGACCTGGAGATCCGTGGTCCGGGTGAGTTCCTGGGTGCGCGCCAATCGGGGGCGAGCCTGCTCAGGTTTGCCGACATCACGCTCGATGAGGCCGTGCTGCATCAGGCGCGCAGGGCCGCGGACCGTCTGCTCGATCAACACCCCCAAGTGGCACAGCTCCATGTTGCGCGCTGGCTCGGAAGTCGCGAGCACTTTCTCAAAGCTTAAGGCGCCGCGGCTGGCCGCCTGGTGTTGCTGCGCCGCCGCAAACTTCCCTCGGCCGCGCGTCGAAACGTTCACACAGCGCTTTGTGTAACAGGAAACGGCACTGGCTGCCGTGCGATCCTGCACGTCCGAGGCGATAGCGCCCCTCATCCATGGTGTTGCCAGTCTGGGGGCGTCGCAGGCCTACTCTCGGCATGAAAGCAGCCCCGAAAGCGACGCTGATTCGAACCCGCGGCAAGCGCCCCGGCCGACCGGTCTCACGCCGTGCGCTGGGCGTCGGGACCGGACTGGTGGCATTGTTTCTGCCGCTGGCAGCCTTGGTCCCGGTCTACGGCCCGGCATTCGACTGGATGCGCAACGCCGTTGCGGAATCGGCGGCACCTCTCGCAACCAACACCTGGCTTGTCACTTACAGCGAATTCGACTCAAACGCCGTTCCGCCGAGAGCGTCGACGCGCCTGGGCCGAGCGGTGCCCAGCCACGTGATCCTGGCCAGGGACGCCGTCCTCCAGTTGCCGCAGGCGCCTCTTGAACTGCGCAAGCTGATCAATGAAGTGGCGGCCGAGGTGAAGATTCCCCGGGCCCTGCTGCACGCCGTGATCGCCACCGAATCGCGTTACAACAGCGGCGCAGTGTCGCCGCGCGGCGCGATCGGCCTGATGCAACTGATGCCCGAGACGGCGCTGCGCTTCGGTGCGCCTGACCCGTACGACCCGCGCGACAACGTGATCGCCGGCGCCAGGTACCTCAAATTCTTGCTCAAGCTCTTCGGCAACGACGTGGAACTCGTGCTCGCCGCCTACAACGCCGGCCACGGTGCCGTGATGCGCGCGGGAAATCGCATCCCGCAGTACCCCGAAACCATGGCCTACGTGCCGAAGGTCATGGCCTACATGCGTTGCGCCAGCAGCGCCGCGTGCCGGCGCACCTGACGGCGGCCGCGGCCGCGCCGACCCGCTGACACAGACCGAGGGAAGGCCATGAGGCGCGGAGCTCGCGCGGGCCACTATGCTCGCGACTCGATGCGCGAGTCGTCTCGCCCGGGTTCTTAGCGCCTGCGCGACCAAGCCTTGCGTCGTCCGCCCCAGACGCAGTCAAGGAACCTCTGGGCGGCCCGCCGTGTCCTTGAGAGCCCCCGCCATGGAGATTTCCCATGAAGACCGCCAAGACTCAACTCGCTTGCCTGGCTGCCGCCATGCTCACCCTGTCCACGCCGCTGCTCGCCCAGGACAAACCGGTCGAGATGAAATTTGCGAGCTGGGTGCCCGCCCAGCATGCGCTGGCCAAAACGGGGTTCGAACCCTGGGCCAGATCGGTTGAAGCAGCGTCCGCGGGCAGCATCAAAGTCGCAATGTTTCCTGCGCAGCAGCTCGGCAAGGCGAACGACCACTACGACATGGCGCGTGACGGGATTGCCGAGATCACCTATGTGAACCCGGGCTATCAGGCAGGGCGCTTCCCGATCTTCTCGGCCGGCGAGCTGCCATTCCTGATGACCCAGCCCGGCGCCGGCTCGGCCGCCTTCGACGCCTGGTATCGCAAGTATTCGGCGGCCGAAATGAAAGACGTGAAGGTGTGCTTCGCGCACCTGCACATCGGCACCATCCACTCGAAGCAGCCGATCACCGATCCAGCGCAAATCAAGGGCATGAAGATCCGCTCCGCGAATGGCACGGTGGCGCAGATGATGACGCTGCTCGGCGGCACGAACGTCCAGGTCTCGGCTCCGGAAGCGCGCGACGCACTCGAAAAAGGCGTTGCCGATGCGATCACGTTCCCGTGGAATTCGATCATCTCGTTCGGCATCGACAAGGCCGTCTCGTTCCATACCGACATGCGCCTGTACGCCGCCGCGTTTGTCTGGGCGATCAACAAGCCCTGGTATGAAAGCCTCTCCGCGAACCAGAGACGCGTGATCGACAACCACTGCAACAACGAATGGGCGGCGCGGGTCGGCGCCGACTGGGGTGCGGCCGAAGACGCAGGCCAGGAAAAACTCGCGAAGTCCGCGGGCCACACCATCGTCAAGCTCACCCCGGCACAGACCGATGCCTGGCAAAAAGCGGTGGAGCCGGTGGCCGCGCAATGGATCGTGGCGGCTGACAAGGCCGGCATCCCTGGCAGGGCCGCGCTCGATGATCTGAAACGCGAACTCGCGGCGCGCGGCGCCACCAAGTAGCGCGGCGCCGATGAAGCGCATCTTGGCTGCCACTGAAACGGTGGCAGCCGTTTTCCTGTTGCTGATCGCGCTCGTGACGGCGAGCAATGTGCTGCTGCGCGACCTCTTGGCGGTGCAGATTCCCGACTGGTTCGACGGCTCGAAACTGATGATGGGGATTGCCTTGTTCTGGGGCATGGCGGTGGCGACATACCACGCCGGCCACATCTGCGTCGATGTGTTGTGGGAGCGTCTGGGCAGGGCGAATCGGCGCCGTCTCGACTTGTTGGCCAGCACCGTGACGCTGGCTTTCCTGGCACCGCTGGCCTGGATGGTGTGGGCCAAGGTCCTGACCACCGGCACCCAGGCGACGATGGACTTGCGCTTGCCCATGGTCTGGTTCTACGGCGCTGCGGCATGCGGCGCGGTGGCTGCGGCCCTGCTCGCGCTGCACCGACTCTGGGGCGTTTGGCATGACGCGCCCGTGTGCGACGACACGAGATCGAACGAGCCAACGGCATGAGCCGCGACGCCGTAGCGCTTGCCGGCTTTGCGCTGATGTTCGTCCTGATGGCGCTGCGCATTCCCATCGGCGTGGCGATGGGCATCGTCGGCGTCGGCGGTTTTGCAGTGCTGGGGGGCCTGAAGCCGGCGCTGAACCTGCTTGGCAACGTGCCGCTGTCGGTGTTGACCGACTACAACCTGGCGGTGATTCCGATGTTCATCCTGATGGGTGCGTTCGCCTCCCACTCAGGAATGAGCCGCGAACTGTTTGGCGCCGGCCGCGCCTGGTTCGGGCACCGGCGCGGTGGCCTGGCCTATGCGTCGATCGCCGCGTGCGCGGGCTTTGCCGCAATCAACGGTTCGTCGGTCGCGACCGCGGCCACGATGACGCAGGTGGCGCTGCCGGAGATGCGCAAGTCGGGCTATGACCCGGGTTTTTCGGCCGGGCTGATCGCCGCTGGCGGCACGCTCGGAATCATGATTCCGCCCTCCGTGATCTTTGTGCTGTACGGCATCATGACCGAGACCGACATCAGCAAGTTGTTCGCCGCGGGCGTGGTGCCGGGGCTGCTCGCGGTGCTGCTCTATTTCGCCGTCGTGCAATTTCTCGGCTGGCGCTACCCGGCGAGCATGCCGCTCGGCGAGCCGCATTCATGGCCCGAGCGCTGGGCCAGTCTGCGCGCACTGTGGGCGGTGTTGCTGCTGTTTCTGTTCGTGCTCGGCGGAATCTATGGCGGCTGGTTCACGGTGCAGGAGGCGGCGGGCATCGGCGCGGCGGGCACACTCGGCATCGGCATGATGCGCGGGCGACTGCGCTGGCAGCATATCCGCGCGGCGCTGATCGATGCGCTGCGCGTCTCGTCGGCGATCATGCTGATCGTCGTCGGCGCCTACCTGTTCGGTTACTTTCTGACGATCACGCAGTTCACGCAAAAGGCGGTGGCGTTTCTCACCACATTGCCGATCGGTGCCTACGGCGTGCTCGCACTCGTGATGCTGGGCTACCTGATCCTGGGCGCGGTAATGGACGAACTGGCGATGATCCTGCTCACCGTGCCGATCGTGTTCCCGGCAATGATGCAACTCGGGTTTGACCCGGTGTGGTTTGGCGTGATCATCGTCATGGCAGTGACCTTCGGCATGATCTGCCCGCCGGTGGGGATGAACGTGTTCGTCATCAACTCGATCGCGCGCGACATCACACTGGCGCGCATCTATCGCGGCACGCTGCCTTTCATCGCGGTGGATGTTCTGCGCCTGCTGTTGTTGTGCGCGTTCCCGGCGATCTCGCTGTGGTTGCCGGCCTTGATCGTGAAGTAACCCTAGAAACCGCAGTTGGACGCGCCCGAGTCGGCCGTGATGCGGTGCGCTGGCAAGGCGCGACGCTGCTGCGGGCTCGTGCCCGCAAGGAGGAGCAACGCGGCCAGCGTGCCGCAGCGCGGCTCAATCGGGTGCGTAGCGCTCTCACTCAAAAGGTGAGGGTGGTCGTGCAGATGGACCTCACTGGCCATGCGGCGTAGCCCGCGCAGGGAAGCGGTCAACTGCGGTTTCTAGGGTCACGCGGCCGAGCGCGGTGGCGCATGCCCTCGTGCCCTTCTTGCACCTCCCAGCGTGTAGCCCGTGGCGTCGACCAAAGCGAACCGCACGCCGCCTTGAGGTGAATATCTCACCAGACTTCGGGTCAGATCAACCAGTATCAGAACACGCGTCGTCCTACGCTGCGCTTACGTGCCCGAAGCCCGGCACGGCACAGGGGACGCAGCATGGATCCGAGCCCGACCGAACTCGCCGATCTGCACGATCTTGATCGTCGCCGCAGGCAAAGGTCAAAGCCCCCGAGCGGGCGCTTGCAATGGGTTCAAGGCCGGCTCCTCGCCGCGTCGGCCGAGTACGGCCTCGACCACAAATCACCCGCGACCGCGCGTGACTTGCAGCGCATCAACGGCGCGGGCGAGACCGGCGTCGGGAACAAGCCGCGGCTCGTGCCGCAGCCTGCAGCGCAAACCCTACTTGCGCGAGTACGTGATCTTCTTCGTGCCGCCGTCGCAACTGCCGACGACCTTGGCGTCGCCGACCTTGTCGTTGTCGACGATCTCCAAGGTGTAGTTGACGACGTTGTTGGCGTCCATCTTCGCGGCGATCTCCGTCTTCAGCTCTTCGCAGGGTTTGACTTGGGCCAGCGAGACGCCGCAAGCACCCGCCATCACGCACATCAGGGCAAGTTTCTTCATGGGGACTCCAGGATCGAAAGAAGGGGGCGGCCTGCTGAGTCGCAGGCTTCGCAGGGCGCCATTCTCCACCCGCGTTTCGGCTGCAACGCCCGCGCACTCTGGCCGGAGTGTGACGCTCTGCACGGGCGCCGAGTGCGTCCGGCAACGCGGCGTCACGCACGGCGAGCGCGGCGCACGCAACGTTGCCCGGCAGAAGTGTCTTGTTGCGTCTATCGAAGTGTCGAGTGTGTCGGAGTGTCTTGGCGCAACGCGCGTGAATGCGAAGCCACACAGGCCCGGGCTGCGAGCCGCGCGCGGCGTCCCGCCCGCCTTGCACAAAGGCTCGCAGTCGTGCACGCCGACACCCATGTTACGGCTCACGGGTTTGCCTGGAAGGTGCCAAACGGTACGGTTCGTCGAGTCGCGTTTTCGCGCCCCCCGTCTCGCATCAATACGCGCGTCGCTTCGGGCACAGCCACCGGATCTTGAATGAGAGTCAACCTGGCCTATCTGTTTGCCGCGGTCGCTGCTGTGGGCCTCTCAGCGTGCGGCGGCGGCGCGGACAGCCCTCCGACCCCGCCCGCCTCCGGGTCGGCGCCGAGACAGGCGCCGGCACCCGCGCCGGCACCTGCGCCAGGACCCGCGCCTTCGCCCGCACCCGCTGCCGCGCCGCAAAACGGCTTCACCATTGCCGGCATCGAACTCGGCCAGGCCCTGTTGTTCCCAAGCGGTGACGCGGCTCTCGTGCTGGTCTCGAATCGGGCCGTACTCGCCAAGATCAATGTCACGGCGACCAACGCCGGGACGGACAAACCGAGCGGTGTGGTGCGCGTCGAAGACGATGCCGGCCACCTGCTGCGCGAGTTGCCGCTGACTGCGCCCAGCGGCGCCTTGCCGGCCAATGCGCCGCTGCGTCCGAGCTTTGGCGACAGCTACACGGCGGTCATTCCCGCGGCATTGGTCCAGCCCGGCATGCGCCTGATCCCGCAGCTGACACCGGCCGCCGCCAACCAGGCGGCGATTGCACCGCGCGTCGGTGGCGGCACTACTCTGCTACTGGTCGCGATTCCGATACAGATCGGCAACATCGTCGGCCAGGTCGCCGATCGCGCCGACGCCCACTTGCTGGCGCGCCTGCCCGTGGCCAACGTCACGCGCGAGGACCATGCGCCGTTCGTGTCGCGCGCCGTCACGCAGTTGCCGAAGACCGCGGCGCAATGGAATGACGCGTTCCCGCGCATCCTGAACGAGCTCGACGACTTGCGCCTGCTCGAAAACGCCTCGGCGCGCGCCTACTACTACGGGTTCGTCCCGAAGAGCAGCTTCGGCGTGGGGGGCATCGGCTTTCGCCCAGGCAATGCAGCGCTGGGGTTTGACGTCCCGGGCCAGCCTGATGTCGCGAAGGAAACGATGGCCCACGAGCTGGGACACAACCTGAGCCTGCAGCATGCGCCCTGTGGCGGCCCGGAGGCAGTCGACACCCAATATCCGTACGCGAACGCGCAGCTTGGGGCGGGCGGACGTTTCATCTGGGGCTATGACGCCGAAGCGCGCAGTTTCATCGACCCGACGCCGACCGACGCACACGACCTGATGAGCTATTGCAGTGGCGACTGGTTCTCAGACTACAGCTATCGCAAGATGCAAGCCCACCTCACTGCCGAGGATCGCACCCTCAGCGCCAGTGATGCGCCAGCGAGCCTGGACACGGTTCAGGAGCTGCTCATGGTGAGTGGCCAGATCCGCGACGGCGAGCCGCAGTTGCAGCCCCTCAAGCTCATGCATGGCAACCCGCGCTGGCCCGATGGCGACGGACCGTACCTGTTGCGCATCACGACGCAACAGGGCGCAACCGTCGAACATCGTTTCGCTGCGAGTGAATTCGATCATTTGCCGCAACACCAACGCTTCGGCTTCGCCATTCCGCACCCAGGTGCGATCGCCAGACTCGAAGTCCTGCAGGGTGGCCAAATCCTCGCGACGAAGGAGCCGCGCAAGCGTGCGCAGGCGGCAGACAGCGAGGTGGCGCCGCCGTTGCTGCTGGCCAATGAACTGGGCGGTGTGCTGCGTGTGGCCTGGGACGCGGCGCGTTATCCCTACCTGGCTGTCACACACCTCGGTGCGAAGCGCACCGCGCTCGGATTTGACCTGGAAGGTGGCAGCGTCGTTTTGCCGGTGAGCGCGCTGCCACCCGGTGGGCGCTTCGAGTTCGGGTTGTCAGACGGCCTGAACGGGCAACGCATGCTGCGTGACCGGTGAGCATGACAATGCTGCAAGTCTTTCGAGATGCGCCCGGTGGGCTCGAATCGCATGCGGCAACGCACCTTCAGGCGTGCTGCCTGCCGCAACGCTGAAGCGGCGAGTATCAAATACAACGCCCGCCATCCACCTCCATCGCAACGCCGGTGATCATGCTCGCTTCGTCGGAGCATAGATAGCAGGCGGCGTTGCCGAGATCCTCGGGGGTGGAGAAGCGACCCAGTGGAATCGTGGCGAGAAACTTGGCACGCATCGCCGGCGTGTCCTCGCCCATGAAGGTCTTCAGCAACGGTGTCTCGCCGGCAACCGGGTTCAGCGCGACAACGCGAATCCCGAACGGCGCCAGTTCCACCGCGCTCGAACGCGTGGCGGTGATGACCCAGCCTTTGCTCGCGTTGTACCAGGTCAGGCGCGGTCGCGGGCTGACGCCGGCGGTGCTCGCCATGTTCAGGATCACGCCCGACTTTTGCGCCTTGAAACGCGGCACGACTTCGCGCATCGCGAGGTAAATCGCCTTCATGTTGACGGCAAAGATGCGGTCGAACTGATCCTCGGCAAGCTCTTCCATCGGTTGCGGCA
>Ga0315290_10000882_pt1 | contig 20269 bp, 14 predicted proteins | sample YL17G12_0_MG_FD_203627 | JGI IMG/M metagenome (GOLD analysis project Ga0315290, IMG submission 203627) | Sediment microbial communities from Yellowstone Lake, YNP, Wyoming, USA - YL17G12_0 | ecosystem: Environmental > Aquatic > Freshwater > Lake > Sediment | place: USA: Wyoming | collected... | reverse complement strand
GTGCAGACGAAGCTACAAAAAAGTCGATTACAAAACCCACTGCTTGCCTTGACCTATAAGGGCGGTAAGAGCCTTTCCTCAAGGGCCTATAACCATCAATTTAACGGAACGTTTAAAGTCGTTCGTCAATTCCTGCGTACGGACTTAGACCTCATGGATAATCGCGACTCGTCTCGTATCATGAAATTCGATATGCCTCTTTTTAGGGGGACTAAGGACAAAATGACGAGTGTCCATGAAGAACTGTTCCAGCAACTTAACGAGAAAAACGGTAACAACCAATCATCGACGAGTGTCTCCGAAACAAGACCGCGTCGGGCAAATACGCGACCGTTCTATGCTGGGTGGGACGATGATCGCCGTGCCTTTGTACTGACGAACCGATTTTTACCGGTTCGGGTTACTTCGCGCGCTATGCGTTTTAATGAAAAATACCCAGAATTCGCACCATTTGACGAGCTAGGTACAAAACGAAAATTGAAGGCAAAAGTGACGAAGAAGGGTATTAAACGCATCGCGTTTACGACTTGGCCCATTTCACAACGAATTGCCCAAGACCCGTTGTTATACCGTAGTCACCCAAGCGCTTTTATGGCGGATACTCCAAATCGTCACGACGTTCGTCTTCCTTCGCGTGACGAACTCTCGACAAAGGCTGGTCGTAAGAAAAGAAGCAAGGCACGCAGTGAGCGTGCTTTGATTCAGCACTTCATTCCTGACTTCGATTTCCGACCACTTCAAGTTTTATTTGAAGAAGCAGATCGACCAAACGTCGATATCAAAAAAGCGCGAAGCATCGCGAAGCGTCGTACTGACGAGCTTTCTCCGTCCGACGAGGGCGAGGTAGGCTACTCTACGATGGATCGTTGGCCTGCTGGTTTTATTGTTTACCACAAACCTGAGAACGTTTGGTGGTTAGAAGAAAAACCACCTGTCCCGTTTGCAGACCGTGGTGGTTATGTTTGGCCGGGTCATGAGCAATTAAAAATTAACATGAGACGCTACCTTCCACAATGGAAAGCACCGGCCTTTAAAGTGCAGAACCCCTTTGCTAAGTTGGCCAAAGATGTAAAAGATTAATGTTCGTTTTTAGAAGCAACCGTCGAGATTGTTATATTGATTAGTCATTCAAAGGCCCCGATGTCGGGGCCGGAGACGATCAGTAATGGCCTTTAGTACAGGCCTTACGTATACGCTTGTTGGTACTATCGCCCTGTATAGGGTATTATAAACTGTTGAGAAGAGAATTTTCTTACTACATCCAAAAATTATTTATGATGGAACGCTGTACTCGCGTATTACGCGCTGCACTTATTGCTCCTGTGCTTGTAATGACGTTTATGTTTGTCGGTCCACTGGAACCGGCTCAAGCATATCCTGTTTTTGCGCAACAAAACTATAAAGTACCTCGCGAGGCGAACGGTCGTCTTGTGTGTGCAAACTGCCACTTAGCCCAAAAACCTGTTGAAATCGAAGTGCCACAATCGGTACTTCCCGATACAGTGTTTGAGGCTGTTTTAAATATCCCTTACGACCAACAAGTAACGCAAGTTCTTGGGAATGGTAAAAAGGGTGGTTTAAACGTTGGTGCTGTTTTAATCCTTCCTGAAGGGTTTACGCTTGCTCCTGCGGACCGTGTTCCAGAAGAGATGAAAGCTAAAGTAGGTAAACTATACTATTCTCCATACTCAGAAGAACAGAAAAACATTTTAGTTGTTGGTCCAGTTCCTGGTAAAAAGTACAGTAAAATGGTTGTGCCTATTTTATCCCCTGACCCGACAAAAGATAAGTCTGTATCTTATTTAAAGTACCCGATCTACTTTGGTGGTAACCGAGGCCGTGGTCAAGTGTATCCAGACGGTTCGAAGAGTAACAACACGGTATACACAGCGCCTGCTGCTGGTACGATCACGCAGATCGAGCCAAACGCTGAAAAAGGCGGTTTCTCTATTACAGTCGAGAAAGCAAACGGCGACAAGGCGGTTGAAATCGTTCCAGCCGGTCCAGAGTTACTTGTAAAAGAAGGTCAGAAAGTTTCTGCGGATCAACCATTAACGAACAACCCAAACGTTGGTGGTTTCGGTCAAGAGGAAACGGAAATTGTTTTACAAAACCCTGCCCGTATTCAAGGTCTGTTATTATTCTTTAGTTTTGTTGTATTAACACAAGTTTTCTTAGTTCTGAAGAAAAAACAGTACGAAAAAGTACAACTTTCAGAAATGAACTTCTAAGACCTCACTATCTCTCGCTTTGAAAGGACCTTCGTTTTGGAGGCTCCTTCGGGCTGGGTGTCCCCGCAAGGGCTCCGCAGGGCCTTCGAAGGCCCGGAAAGGGCTTTACCCGCCATTCATAAAGACGTATAAAAGGGTACATTTTGCAACTTGGGTTGACTCGAAAGGGCTTTACCCGGTATATTATGAGAGGGGCAGTAAAGCCGACTTTAAATCTCCAAGGCTTTCAAAATATAGGAAGATCAGGGTACGAAAGAGCCTAAAAACGGGCTATTAGTTCAGTGGTAGAACGCGCCCCTGATAAGGGCGAGGTCACTAGTTCAAGTCTAGTATAGCCCACCATCAAAAAGAGTGATGGTGCTGGGGGTATAGCTCAGTTGGTAGAGCGCTGTCCTTGCACGGCAGATGTCAGCGGTTCGAGTCCGCTTACCTCCACCACACGACGTATTGATTGAGTTTTCCCATTCTCAGAGGGCGTGTGAACTTTGAAAAAAGAAGAATAGTTGTTGAACTTGACAATCTTTGGAATTCAAGGTAGATTGAAAGATGGAAGGTCAAATAACCTAAGGCTTACGAAGGATACCTAGGCATTCAGAGCCGATGAAGGGCGTGGACACCAACGAAATGCTTCGAGGAGCTGGAATCAAGCTATGAGTCGGAGATTCCCGAATGGGGCAACCTATAATACATTCTTTTTGAATTCATAGAAAAGAATGAGACAACCTGGTGAATTGAAACATCTTAGTAGCCAGAGGAGAAGAAAGCAAACGCGATTCCCTGAGTAGCGGCGAGCGAAATGGGAACAGCCTAAACCGCAATATGTTTCATATTGCGGGGTCGTGGGAAAAAGAGGAACGTAGGTTCAACTCAATTGAGGTCATTTTAGATAAAGTAGCTGAATCCTACACCATAGAGGGTGAAAGTCCCGTCATCGAAAAAGTGACCCATGAGTCTTTTTATCCCGAGTAGCATGGGACACGTGAAATCCCGTGTGAATCAACGAGGACCACCTCGTAAGGCTAAATACTCCTGAATGACCGATAGTGAACAAGTACCGCGAGGGAAAGGTGAAAGAGAACCCTTAACAGGGAGTGAAATAGAACATGAAATCGTAAGCTGACAAGCTGTGGGAGAGTTTTTAAACTTGACCGCGTGCCTTTGGAAGAATGAGCCGGCGACTCATAGGAAGTGGCTTGGTTAAGGAGTGAAAATCCGTAGCCCGAGCGAAAGCGAGTCTGAATAGGGCGCACATGGTCACTTTTTATGGACCCGAACCCGGATGATCTAACCATGGCCAGACTGAATTGTAGGTAACACTACATGGAGGGTCGAACTCATCGATGTTGAAAAATCGTGGGATGAGTTGTGGTTAGGGGTGAAATGCCAATCGAATCCGGAGCTAGCTGGTTCTCCCCGAAATGCGTTGAGGCGCAGCGGGTGGCAACGATCTGTCTAGGGGTAAAGCACTGTTTCGGTGCGGGCTTCGAAAGAGGTACCAAATCGTCGCAAACTAAGAATACTAGGCATGACTTCTGCCACCCAGTGGGACTGTGGGGGATAAGCTTCATAGTCGAGAGGGAAACAGCCCAGATCACCAGCTAAGGCCCCTAAATGATAGCTAAGTGTAAAAGGAGGTGAGGATGCAGAAACAACCAGGAGGTTCGCTTAGAAGCAGCTATCCTTTAAAGAGTGCGTAATAGCTCACTGGTGGAGCGTCCTCGCGCCGAAAATGCATAGGGACTTAAGCTATCTGCCGACGCTGTGGGATACTCAATTATGAGTATCGGTAGGGGAGCGTTCTGCATGTGGGTGAAGCTTTCTCGTAAGGGTGAGTGGACACTGCAGAAGTGAGAATGTCGGCTTGAGTAACGAAAACATTGGTGAGAATCCAATGCCCCGAAAACCTAAGGGTTCCTTCACTAGGCTCGTCCTTGGAGGGTGAGTCGGGTCTTAAGGCGAGGCCGAAAGGCGTAGTCGATAGCAAACAGGTTAATATTCCTGTACTTTATATGTCGGGATACCGAGGGACGATGGAGGCCCACATATCTCGAAGATTGGTATTTTGAGGGATATCACGAGTTGTTGAGAGTACGAAGAAAAACGTATTTCGAGATAAGTGATATCTAGTGAAAAAGTTTACTTTTTCATGTATATGATGGCGTCATACTTCCAAGAAAAGCTCGAACTATCAATGCGATATATAAACCCGTACCCGAATCCGACACAGGTAGGTAGGTAGAGAATACCAAGGGGCGCGAGATAACTCTCTCTAAGGAACTCGGCAAAATAATTCCGTAACTTCGGGAGAAGGAATGCCTCTGATGAAGAGGTCGCAGAGAATAGGCCCAGGCGACTGTTTACCAAAAACACAGGTCTCCGCAAAGTCGTAAGACGATCTATGGGGGCTGACGCCTGCCCGGTGCCGGACGGTGAAGGAAGTTGGTTATTCGCAAGGAGAAGCTGACGACCGAAGCCCCGGTGAACGGCGGCCGTAACTATAACGGTCCTAAGGTAGCGAAATTCATTGTCGGGTAAGTTCCGACCCGCACGAAAGGCGTAACGATCTGGGCACTGTCTCGGAGAGAGACTCGGTGAAATAGACATATCCGTGAAGATGCGGATTAATTGCACCTGGACAGAAAGACCCTATGAAGCTTTACTGTAGCCTGGAATTGAAATTGGGCTCGTTTTGCGCAGCCTAGGTGGGAGGCGTTGAAAATCTTTCTCCGGGAAGATTGGAGCCATCATTGAGAGACCACTCTTAACGAGCTAGATTTCTAATTGTGATTCCTTGAATCAGGACACAAGACAGTTTCTGGTGGGCAGTTTTATTGGGGCAATAGCCTCCTAAAAGGTAACGGAGGCGCGCAAAGGTCCCCTCAGACTAGACGGAAATTAGTCGTAGAGCGTAAAGGCAGAAGGGGGCTTAACTGCAAGACCGACAAGTCAAGCAGGAGCGAAAGCTGGCCTTAGTGATCCGGCGGTACCGTGTGGAAGGGCCGTCGCTCAACGGATAAAAGTTACTCTAGGGATAACAGGCTGATCTTCCCCAAGAGTTCACATCGACGGGAAGGTTTGGCACCTCGATGTCGGCTCATCGCAACCTGGTGCGGAAGTACGTGCCAAGGGTTAGGCTGTTCGCCTATGAAAGCGGTACGTGAGCTGGGTTCAGAACGTCGTGAGACAGTTCGGTCCATATCCGGTGTAATCGTTAGAGCATTGAGAGGAGCCTTCCATAGTACGAGAGGACCTGGAAGGACGTGCCTCTAGTATACCAGTTCTTGCACCAGCAGGACCGCTGGGTAGCTATGCACGGAGCGGATAACAGCTGAAAGCATCTAAGTCGGAAGCCCACCTCAAGATGAGTGCTCTCTAAGGCAACGGTAAGACTAACCGTTTGATAGGTGTCAAGTGTAAGGCGAGCAATCGTTTCAGCTGAGACATACTAATCCGCCGATTGAGTTTGACCACTTAATAAACCTTTTGACCTTCGTCGGGATCTTTTCACAAGATCCTTCAGAATCAAAAGGTTTCAAGATGACCCGAATCCGTCGCGTAGGTGCGTAGCCCTTAAAAGGCCGCGTTGCTACGCGAATTGGAGCATCTTTTTTTCTGGTGTTTTTGTTTATATGGAACCACACTAATCCATCTCGAACTTATGTGTGAAACGTATAAAGAGTGACGATACTTTAGGGGAGGCCCTCTGGGAAAATAACTTATCGCCAGGATAATAAAAAATGTCGCTTTGGGCTCTTCGGAAAGGGCCCTTTGGGGGTTGCTACGCACCTCCACTGAAGCTTCTTGGGTCCTTATAAAATTCTCTTTTCTATTCATAGATATCATTCTATCTATATGTGTTGGCTATTATTATTGTGTATATATGCGCTGCGTAGGTTCGAAGGCCCCCAAAAGTGCTCTGAAAGGGCACCGTTTACTGGTTCTTGAGGCACCTACGGGATTGCGGCTTTTAGGAATAAGATTTTCACCGTCTACCAGTTCGAAGGGTTCCGTAGGGCCCGGAAAGGGCCCCGTAACAGCGAAGAAGCCTCGGTTTGGCGGAGCCCTTCGGACGAGATTCGTTTGCACGAAATGTCATTTTTATTGAAAAAGCTATTCTTTGCTTTTTTTTGTGGTATCATAAAGTTAGTAAAGTTTTTTAAAGTTGTCCACTGAGGCCTTCGCATCTACGTACGGGCCTGCGGAGGCTTAAAAGGGTTTACTGGCTATATCTATCTTTTGTATGCTTGAAGATTTTCTTTTTTTTAAGAAACTTCGGATTTTTTCACTTTTTTTGCTGGATTTTTTGCCGCGAAAGATTTTCATTTTTGTTGAGTTTTATGAGCACTTCTGTACAAACAAAAAGCGTCGGTCGTATTACACAAATCATTGGACCGGTTCTTGACGTTGCTTTCCCTCCAGGTAACGTACCGAACATTTATAACGCTCTTGTAGTAAAGGGTAAAAATCAGGCTGGTGATGACATCGCATTAACGTGTGAAGTTCAACAATTACTCGGTGACTACTGTGTACGTGCAGTATCGATGAATGCGACTGATGGTTTAATGCGTGGGATGGAAGTTGTAGACACGGGGAAAGCTCTCACAGTTCCTGTTGGTCCAGCAACACTAGGCCGTATTTTTAACGTGCTTGGTGAGCCCGTTGATGAGATGGGACCAGTAACGGCGAAAGAAGGTTTACCGATTCACCGTTCTGCCCCGTTATTTGTAGACCTTGATACAAAACTATCTATCTTCGAAACAGGTATTAAAGTTGTAGACTTACTTGCGCCATATCGCCGTGGTGGTAAAATCGGTCTATTTGGTGGTGCCGGTGTAGGAAAAACTGTTCTTATCATGGAACTCATTAACAACATTGCGAAAGCGCACGGTGGTGTATCTGTTTTCGGTGGTGTAGGTGAACGTACACGTGAAGGGAACGATCTTTACCAAGAGATGAAAGAGTCAAAAGTTATCGATGCTGACAATTTATCTGCTTCAAAAGTAGCTCTAGTGTACGGTCAAATGAACGAACCACCAGGTGCGCGTATGCGTGTTGGTCTTACTGCTTTAACGATGGCAGAGTATTTCCGTGACATTAACAAGCAAGACGTTCTTCTATTCATCGACAACATTTTCCGTTTCGTACAAGCAGGTTCTGAAGTATCTGCTCTTCTTGGTCGTATGCCTTCAGCGGTAGGTTACCAACCAACGCTAGCGACGGAAATGGGTGGTCTTCAAGAGCGTATTACTTCAACGAAAGACGGTTCAATCACATCAATCCAGGCGGTGTATGTACCGGCGGATGATTTAACTGACCCGGCTCCGGCAACAACTTTCGCCCACTTAGACGCAACGACTGTACTATCTCGTAACTTAGCATCAAAAGGTATCTACCCAGCGGTAGACCCTCTTGACTCGACTTCAACAATGCTTCAACCATGGATTCTTGGTGAAGAGCACTACGGGTGTGCACAACGAGTGAAACAAACGTTACAACGTTACAAAGAATTACAAGATATTATTGCAATTCTCGGTTTAGACGAGCTTTCTGAAGAAGACCGTTTAGTTGTAGCTCGAGCTCGTAAAATCGAGCGTTTCCTTTCTCAACCATTCTTCGTTGCTGAAGTATTCACTGGTTCTCCAGGTAAATACGTAAGTTTATCGGAAACAATTCGCGGTTTCAACATGATTCTTTCTGGTGAATTCGACGCACTTCCAGAACAAGCATTCTACCTTGTAGGTACTCTTGATGAGGCTATTGAAAAAGGCGCGTCGTTACAATAACGACTTTAACGATTTTCTTGCCCGTTGATCTTGCTTCGCACTCCGTAGGGCCTGAAAGGGTTAGGCACCCCTGCCAAGTCATAACGTTCGACTGTCTTTTATTTAATCATGAGGAATATGACATTACAAGTTAGAATTTTAACGCCCGATAAGTTATTCCAAGATACATCAGCCGATGAAATTATCTTACCGACAAACTCGGGCCAAATGGGCGTCTTAACGGACCACGCACCGTTAATGACCGGCTTAGACGTTGGTGTGATGCTTATGCGTCAACAACGTGAATGGAAGTCCTTCGCACTGATCGGAGGTTTCGCCTACATTAAACAGAATCGAGTAACGATTCTTGTGAATGAGGCTGAAGACTCTACCGCAATCGACGCGACGGAAGCCGAACAAACGTACGAAAAAGCACTTCGTGTATACGAAGAGGCCTCTGGTAAAAAGCAAAAGGTGGACGCAAATATTGCCTTAAAGAAAGCTCGAGCGCGTTTTCAAGCAGTAAAAGCTTCGGCTTAGGCGTCTTTTTTGAATTATCCTTGTATCAGAAAAAAGATAGGGTATCTTTTTAGATATACCAAAGCTTCGATTTAGCCCTCTACGCTTGTATTTTTACAAGCGTGTGTTATACTAATTTTAGGAAAGAGGGGTTGAATTAAATTTTTTCCCAATTTAATTCATCGGACCGGATACCTCGCGAGTATCTAACGGAGGATTAGATCGGCAAGAAATATCGCTCTCTATAAAATATTATAGAACTTGTGTTCTATGACGCAAATAAGGATTGGTCTCGGACCTTTGCACACGTTGTAAAGGCCCACCAAAAATTTTTGACGGCCAAGTATTTATTTGCACCGTCTCGCATATGGGTTAACAACCCATATGCGAGACGGTCTTTTATTTCTTAATTTTTATCTTTTTAATTTGGAGGTTTTATTATAAAACTTTAACTATTCACATATTCGAGATTAACCTCTAATGTATACAAACCAAAGGTTACAAATTGTTGACATTCCAACTTTAGTCGACGAGCCGCCCATTTTTAGCAGACAGGTGAGAAACGTACTGGCTGTACTTTTGCACGATCAATCTCCGCCCCTTGCAATTGGCTTATACGGGCCAGCAAGAGACATTATCGATACCGTGTTTATGACACGCTATTGGCTTGCTCTTGATTCTGTTCTAGCAGCTGTTAGATTAAAACTCCTCATGGACGCAAGGGATATCATACCAGTCTCCACAACCCAAACGCGTCCCGGTCAAGAAGCAAGATTGCGCGATGCACTTATTCCCGTTCACCGTGCTTTTGAACTCAGTCTTTTTCAACTTTCATTTTGTGTGAACGCCTTAAATACATTGGGACTAGATGCGCAAATTGGGGATTTTCCGCCAATTCAACCGTTCGGTGCAATTAAAAATCGTTTTAACACGGCGAAGCTGATTACGCAAACTTTGATTGCCGTTTCTGCACAGCATCGAATCGCTTGTGTACTCAAAGATTCGGTGAATGCAAATCACAATTACACTGAAGAGATTACCGCCCAATTAGGGCTACTCGATGTTGAGCACAGCGCGCTTTGGGATTCGTTTTACAATTGTGTGGAAACTGGCGATGTTTTTCGTACTGACATGCCACTGACTGCTCGCCAAGACTGTGTGGCGATTTTGCAAGCTGCCAATCGTGCTTTACAGGTTGTAAGTGCCTTAACACCGAGCACATTTAACCAACAGCGAGACGGAATTCCGCTTACGGGTCGCCAATTGTTTGTTATTGCACCCATTGTTGAACTTTTAGGTCCAGAGATGGCCCAAACCATCGTTTGTGGTGATGTTACGTTAGCGGAAGCAGGCAGAGCTGTCGATAACTCAAATTTTTTAACAAATCCCAAGGGGTGGGAGCCTCCCGGCGGGGGGTTGGAGCCGGCAATGGGCTTGTTCATACACGTCGATAATCGTTTTAAAGCCTTGGACGTTGTTATTGAACGTAAAGATCGCTCGCTTTTAACTGGGCTGGGGTGGGCAGACAATCGGTTTTTAGAACGCATGGGGCAAGAGGTATCGGAGATTGCAAATCGTTTGAACGATCTATCTAACGAACGTGTTACAGTGGTACAGCAATTGCCTGAGAGGGTTGAACAGGTACAAAACGTCCCTGAAAATAACCGTTTTGATGAAGTGAGAACTCAATTGGAACGGCTCAATAATGTTTTTCAAACAATCGCTTTTCAAACAGCACGTACTTCAAGTTCGAGAGAGGAGCAATTAGTCGACCTTCTACCGTTATTAGAAAGTTTTGCCAATTTTGCCCTTCATAGTCAGATTGCCGTGAGTCAACTGCTTGGCACAATGACAACCGTTCTACAAACAGGTGCTCTCCCCACGTTACGAGAAGTTGAAACAATCAATGAGCGGCTTAACGCCTCTCTTTTGTATAAAGAGATCGTTCTGAATAGCTTTATTGCTCTTGTACCAGCACAAGCAGCTATCATCAATCGGTTACGACCTGTCCTCGTGTCAGGCGTCGAGAGTACCAACTTGAGCTTATCTTCATTAAACCCAAGACCTGTCGATACGCACCTTTTACCCTCGATTTACGAAGGTCTTGGCGGGCTGTTGGGTTGCCATTACCAATCGAACGACTACGGCCGTTTTTCTGTTGGCTTGGAGGCACTTCTAGATAAAGATCTTTTGCTTCATCCTTTGGGTGAACATTCTTGGAAAGATCTTCGATTTATTTTTCGAATCAAACTCGAACCAACTTTCAAATCTTCCGTGGCTCCTCCAGGTTTTGGATTTCACAGAACTTTTAACATTCACGCCAAGTCTTGGGGTATTGAACACGAGGAAACCTCTTCGTACATACGAGATATATTGAAGCTTAATTTCAATCTAGATCCGCTAAAATCTTTGAATTTACCAAAACTTGATGGATTCACGATTGGTACCTTAACTCGCCAATCTGACGAGCTTTTCAACCACCTTCCTGGAATTAGTCTATTGCAACAGGTTTGTGATCACAACGACGTTTACATAGCTCCAGTCTTCGGGCAAAGTGGTTCTAGTACAAGTAATAGCTTTAGTTTTAACTCCTCAATACATTTACCGTTCAAAATCCATCTCGGTGAAGCCAAATCAGACGTGTTAGACTCAAAGATGAACCTCATGGCCGCATCATCAATCCATGCTGACAATCTTGCTGAGCAAGTCGAGATCTTTAGACCTTTTAATCTCGTGAAGAGTGCGCGTGATACTTTCATTCTCGCACACTTTGCTTCGCTCGTGCCTACTGTTATCGTAGGGATCACCGGCGTAACTTTCCTTCTAGCGATTCGTCTCGATCGTCGAGATACCCACCCACTGGTCAAAGTTGTTCTTCGTAGCGTATTACTTGTTACATCATCTGCCTCTTTGTTCGCTGGCGGATTCGTTTTTGTTCATGTGATCGGAAACTTAATTTCTCGTCAATCGATATATTTCAAAATCGCGCCTCTTCGGAATCTACTCAAGGGGGGAGATTTAATACTAGAAAGTTTCAACCCATCGATGGTTTTGCGAGATAAAAGCGAGAGTCTTCTCAATTTCGTGACCTTGGTCATGTGTCTGCGATTCGTACTGAACTATGCGTTCATTTTGGGGAATAAACCACCAACGCCTCTCATGATTCAGTTTATCACCGGTTTTGCGATCATTTATTATTGCTCACCCTTCATTCGAACTTGGGTTCAAACGGACGTTGAAGCCGTATAGACGAAAAAAGAAGTCCTTTCCGGGCCTTTGAAGGCCCTACGGAGTCCTTAGGGGGCTTTCACTCTTAATCGTCTGCAAGATGGGCCCGTGGTGGACTGTCTTGCAGGCCTTTTTCATTCCAAGGCCTTCTGGAGGCTTGGTTTTTTGGTTTTTGGTATAACCCGCTACCCTTTTCTATTATATATACACATTATTAAATAATTTTATTAAAAGGCTTCTTTACTGGTTTTAGTACCCTATACCTTATACACTTCCAACTCAGCGACTTTTGACGAGTAATGGTAGACAATATAATAAGCGTAGTGGTGTGTCATAGATGGTCCCCATCGGGAATCCTTGCCTTGCGATGTTATATGTCTATTTTTGCATGTAGCAGGACTCGAACCTGCGATGTCTCCGAGGAGAAGGCAGATTATGAGTCTGCTGCTTTCGACCAACTCAGCCATACATGCGTACACGGTGTGGATTCATCGTGTGAAGCAACCCCAAAGGGCCGTTGCAAGCAACAGGGTTTGAAGGGACTTGAACCCTTGTCCCCGCGTGTCGGAAACGCGTGCTCTATCCTCTGAGCTACAAACCCGAGGTGCGTCGTTTCGCACCGCTTTGCGAAACCGTGTTTCGGTCGCAAAGTGGGCCCCATCTTTATGCGTAGGTGCGAAGCCCCCTACGGAGTGCGAAGCAATCCCACAGGGCAATCCCCAAGGCCCTTCTTACGGAGCACCTTGTATCAATAGATTTTACGCGTCCTCACGTTGGCTCATTTTTAACCAGTTTACGGCTTCGATATAATTTGTGGGTGCGAGACGAATTGCTTCTTTCCAATAATCAGCTGCCTTATCAAAGAGTAAACGTGCAATCTCGGGTTGGCCCTGTTCAGTTGCTTGTTCCCCTCGGAAATGGTAAATTACCGCGATATTGTTTAAGGCTTGTGGAAGTGACGGGTTGCGTTCCAATGCTTGGTAGTAGTAGGCAAGGGCGCGTCCGTGCTCCCCATTACTCGTGTGAATCAATCCGATGTTGTACAGAATATAACTGCGGTCGTATGCGTCTGTTTCATAACGCATCGCTTGGTAATAATTTTGTAAAGCTTCCGCATAATCCCCAGCTGATTGCGCAGACATACCATCGCGATAGTACATAAAAGCTTGTTTCTCGCGTTGTGATGTTGGCAAAACTTGAAGCAAGATATCTGCGATAACAGTAAAGGTTTTATCAATGAAATTATCATTTCTTTGTGCCTTTGGCATAGCTGTGCTCCTTTGCGAAACCGTGTTTCGACCAAAAACTTGATGGATAGTGAATCTGTGTAAAAAAAAACACACCTTTTTCGAAGGCTTTACGGCGGTGCGAAGCCTCCTATAGATGTGCGAAGCCTCTAAAGGGTGCGTAGGTGCGAAGCTTCCACAGGGCAACCTCCAAAGGGTTGCTTTAAAGGTACCTTAAAGGGTCCTACATTTAGTATATACGGTTTTGCACTAAATTCCAACTTCTTTTTGTTGACTCATTTGTTCTTTTGAAACATTCTTGCTATAATATAAATTATTAATGGGCTTGTAGCTCAGTGGACTAGAGCACACGGCTACGAACCGTGGAGTCGGGGGTTCAAATCCCTCCTGGCCCGATTAACAAAGTGTTTTTTTTGAACTGCGCTGCGCGAAGCGCTTCGCGCAGCGCAGTTCAAAAAGTCTTATCTTATCCGTATATGGGCTCTTTTACGGGCATTTCGTGCCTGTAAAAGCATATCGAACGAAAGAGTGTGAAACCGGCTTCGCCGAAGTCGAAACGGTTTGCGCTTTGCTTGTTTTTTTTCATAGTGTCAGATTGACCTGAGGTTTTGTATGACTTTCTATTCTGCCTTTTTTCATTTTCCGTTACATACCCGTTGCGTAGCTGGTTGTGTCGCCGACCGACTCGGGTTGCAACAGCGACGCAACCGGCTACGCAGTCGGCTACGTACGCAGATGGCCCTACACGCCACAAACGAGTCCGTAGGGCTCCGCTCGAGCGTTGAAACTGGGCGTGACCGATCACCTTCTCACGTAGTCGAAGAACCCGTGACGACGCGTACTATTGTTGTAACGTCTGGTAAGGGTGGGGTCGGAAAAACGACTGCGACAGCTAATATTGGGATGTCAATGGCCCGTTTGGGCTATAAGGTAGCTTTAATCGATTCCGATATCGGTTTGCGTAACTTGGATTTATTGTTAGGGTTAGAAAACCGCATTTTATATACAGCCATGGACGTCATTGATGGTCAATGTCGTTTAGACCAAGCTTTAATTCGGGACAAACGTTGGAAAAACCTATCACTTTTGTCGATTTCGAAAAACCGTCAAAAATATAATGTGACACAAACGCACATGGTGCAGTTAGTCGCACAAATTGCGGCAGCTGGCTATCACTTTATTTTAATTGACTGCCCGGCGGGGATCGACGTCGGATTTATCCATGCGATTAGTCCTGCGTCGGAAGCCATTATTGTAACAACGCCCGAAATTACGGCTATTCGTGACGCGGACCGTGTTGCCGGTCTACTCGAAGCCAAAGGCATTTATCAGGTAAAATTATTAGTCAATCGCGTGCGTGCTGAGATGGTGCAAACGAACGATATGATGTCGGTACGTGACGTGCAAGAGATGCTGGGCATTCCACTTTTAGGTGCGATTCCGGAGGATACACAAGTGATTATTTCGACGAACCGCGGTGAGCCGTTAGTGTTGAAGAAAAAACTCTCATTGTCGGGGATCGCGTTTGAAAACGCGGCGCGACGTTTAATCGGAAAACAGGACTATTTTCTAGATTTGGCAGCCCCTTACAAAGGTATCTTCCAAAAAGTACAAGATGCGCTTTTAGGGGGAAAACATTCATAAGCGGCAAAGCAGTCTTTTCGAAACCGTGTTTCGAGTTGCTTTGAACGTGCGACCTAGACCCCGAAGGGCTCCACAGGCCCCGACGGGCTCCGTCGGGCCTTCGAAGGCCCGGAAAGGGCGTCGCCATCGCCTTCGGAGCGAAGCAACGAAAGAGATCTTTAATTTCCGTGGCTTTTTGTGGTATACTCTGAAGTAATGAACCATTCAGTTTTTTTACTTACAAAAAGGTTGAATGCGTTAAAGTAAGAAAGCAAAAAAAAGTTTACAATAAAAATATCTATGGGATTACCTTGGTATCGTGTACATACTGTTGTATTAAATGACCCAGGTCGTTTAATTGCGGTGCACTTAATGCATACTGCCCTTGTATCTGGTTGGGCAGGTTCGATGGCGTTCTACGAATTAGCCGTTTTTGACCCGTCTGATCCGGTTTTAAACCCGATGTGGCGTCAAGGGATGTTCGTTCTTCCTTTCATGACTCGTTTAGGGATTTCACAATCATGGGGTGGTTGGACGATTAGTGGTGAAACAGCGACTAACCCAGGTATCTGGAGTTATGAAGGTGTTGCCGTTGCTCACATCGTGCTATCCGGCCTACTCTTTATGGCCTCGATCTGGCACTGGGTATACTGGGATCTTGAACTATTCCGCGATCCACGTACAGGAGACCCTGCACTAGACCTACCAAAGATTTTTGGTATTCACCTATTCCTATCAGGCCTGGCTTGTTTCGGTTTTGGTGCCTTCCACGTAACTGGCCTTTTTGGTCCTGGTATTTGGGTATCTGACCCGTACGGAATCACTGGTTCAGTACAACCGGTTACTCCGTCTTGGGGTGCTGACGGTTTCGACCCGTATAACCCGGGTGGTATCGCGTCGCATCACATGGCTGCTGGTATTCTTGGTGTTCTTGCCGGTCTATTCCATCTATGTGTTCGTCCATCACAACGCCTATACAACGGTCTACGTATGGGGAACATTGAAACTGTTCTTTCAAGTAGTATTGCCGCAGTATTCTGGGCAGCTTTTGTTGTTGCAGGTACAATGTGGTATGGTTCAGCGGCAACGCCGATTGAACTATACGGCCCGACTCGTTACCAATGGGATCTTGGGTATTTCCAACAAGAAATTGAAACTCGTGTTCAAACAAGCCTTGCTGAAGGTAAATCATTATCTCAAGCATGGGCAGCAATTCCTGAGAAGCTTGCCTTCTATGACTACATCGGAAACAACCCTGCAAAAGGTGGTTTATTCCGTGCTGGTGCAATGAACAGTGGTGATGGTATCGCTGTAGGTTGGTTAGGCCACTCCGTGTTTAAAGACAAGGACGGCAACGAGCTTTTTGTTCGTCGTATGCCAACATTCTTCGAAACATTCCCAGTTCTTCTTCTTGATAAAGATGGTGTTGTTCGTGCTGACGTTCCATTCCGTCGTGCTGAGTCAAAATATAGTATTGAACAGGTTGGTGTTTCTGTAACGTTCTTCGGTGGTGAGCTTGATGGTGTTACTTTCAACGATCCAGCGACTGTTAAGAAATACGCTCGTCGTGCACAACTCGGTGAAGTTTTCGAATTTGACCGTGCAACATTACAATCTGACGGTGTATTCCGTACAAGTCCTCGTGGTTGGTTCACTTTTGGTCACCTTTGCTTCGCTCTGCTGTTCTTCTTTGGACACATCTGGCATGGTGCTCGTACAATCTTCCGTGATGTATTTGCAGGTATTGATAGTGACATTGATGAACAAGTTGAATTTGGTGCGTTCCAAAAACTTGGTGACCTTTCAACTCGTAAAGCGTAAGTCCAGTACTTCGAAGTACTTCTACAAAGTACGTCGCAGAGCTTTGTCTAATCACTTGATGTTTGGGTATCAGACAATCGTCTTGATACCCAAGACCTTCATAGTATATTTGAGGATTCTTTTTTATGGAAGCGTTAGTTTACACATTTTTATTAGTCGGAACACTTGGAATCATTTTCTTTTCCATCTTCTTCCGCGAACCGCCACGTATTATTAAATAACTTGTGTGGTAGGGGCGAAGCCTTTTCAGGGTCTTCGAAGGTCCTTCGGAGCCCCCACAGGGCAACCCTAAAGAGCCGCCTTGCGGTCGGTGGTTCTAATGACCGAGATCTGCCAGGCCAGGGGGTATACCCCTGGTCCCTGATAGTTATCTCAATCTTTCTACTTTTCAACGAACTTGATCGATTGTCGATTTTTTTTATAAAGTTACATTGTAAAGCGTTTACGAGGCCTTGCGAAGCCCTCTTAGTTCCTTCTGGGATGCGAAGCCCGTGCGTAGCCGGTGCGTAGCATCTCCGAAAGGCTTTTTGGGGCGCAAATCATCGTGTTGATTTTTCAGAATATTAATCTTCATGCTCTTCAAAAGGATCACGTAGATTTTTTGATGGTGGACCAAATCCAATATAGATTGAATACCCTGTAATACTTAAAAGGAGACACCATAAAAAAATGGCGTAGAAAAAAGCTGGACTTTCCATAAATGTATTTAGAATTAGAACGACTTGTGTTTTCTTTTCTTTCTATAGTACCCTATTAAGTAACAAAACAAAAAGTATCTCGTATGTCGTTCGCTTAGAACGAAAGAAGCGAGATACTTTTCTTGTTCTGACAGAAAGTAAACTCGTGTTTCTTGGACATTTTAAACTATGGCTACAGGATCAACTGCCAAAGGCAGAGCAGCACAAGCTGCAACAAAAGATACAGCAAAGGTAACGGCTTTAGGGACATTATTAAAACCACTAAACTCAGAATACGGTAAAGTAGCTCCAGGTTGGGGTACGACTGTTGTTATGGGTGTCTTCATGGCCCTATTCGCTGTCTTCTTAGTAATCATCTTAGAAATTTATAACAGTTCTGTTCTATTAGACGAGATTAAACCGGTGTTCTAATATGGCTCTTTGGGGTTGCTACGCACCGGTTATGCACGGGCTCCGTAGGGCCCTGAAAGGGCTTCGCACCTCTTTATGTAATCAGGCGCCCATGTGGGCGCTTCTGAGCTCATGCACACCTCTGACGCTTTACGCTTCGCAGGCGACACGCAACGAGCTCAGTAGGACTCGAACCTACGCTAGATGCTTAGAAGGCACCTGTCCTATCCGACTAGACGATGAGCCCATACTAATGTAAACTACTAACAAGATATATTTTTAATGTGCGTTGAGTCAAACAAATCAACATTATTAAAAAAAGGAGTGATGTCTGAGTGGCCGAAGGAGCCCGATTGCTAATCGAGTGTACATTTTTTGTACCGAGGGTTCGAATCCCTCTCACTCCGTTGATATGTTTTTACCAGTGCTCCAAAACCAATCGCTCTATTTTCTTTTTTATTTCTTTAGGGGTAAGGCTGGGTGTCGGCTTCGTGGAACTGGCCCTGAGGGGGCTTTGTGCACCTACGCACGGGCTCCGTAGGGCCTTCGAAGGCCCTGAAAGGACTTCGCACCTGCGCCGAAGCTGAAGGGGCGAGAGATTGACTGGAGTTTGGAATCTGCACTAGTAAATTAAGCAGCTTCTTCGTTTCCAGCTGTTTTTACATAAAGAATTAGTAAAAATGCTGTTGGAATAATGATGAATAAAGCTGTCGCCATTAGGCCAAGAATATTAACTTCCATTGTAATCTCCAAGTGATAGCCCTTTTATAGGTCTAATGCCAATTGAACACATTCGGCATTAGTTTGGGTTATATGTATGATAGGTTGTTTATATTCTATTCGATCAATAGGACGTAATTCAAGTCCGAAGCCCTTCGGAAAAGTTTTAATATAGCTTTTTCGCGAGCTATCCGGCTTCACCTTCTGGTTGCCCTTTGGGGTTGCGACGCACTCCGTAGGGGGGCTTCGCACTTACGTACCCCCTTCTATTCTATTTTTTGAATTTATTAACTTACCATAAGTTAAATATGTATTGGTTTTTTTGCACTGGGCGACTACTATACTAAGTAGCAAAAGAAATTACTTTTGTGAAACCACGTTCTTCTTCGAAGATCAGGCCTACTTTTCTTTAATTTTTTACCTTATGACTGCTATTTTAGAACGTCGCGAACGCGCGACTCTTTGGGCTCGTTTCTGCGAGTGGGTTACTTCAACTGAAAACCGTATCTACATCGGTTGGTTCGGTGTTCTGATGATCCCTACTCTTTTAACAGCTGCATCAGTATTTATCATCGCTTTTATCGCTGCACCTCCAGTTGATATTGATGGTATCCGTGAACCTGTATCTGGTTCTCTTCTTTACGGTAACAACATCATTTCTGGTGCTGTTGTTCCTACATCAAACGCTATCGGTCTTCACTTCTACCCAATCTGGGAAGCTGCATCTCTTGACGAGTGGTTATACAACGGTGGTCCTTACCAACTAATCGTATGTCACTTCTTCCTAGGTGTTTGTTGCTACATGGGTCGTGAGTGGGAACTTTCTTTCCGTCTTGGTATGCGTCCATGGATCGCAGTTGCTTACTCTGCACCAGTTGCAGCAGCTACAGCTGTATTCATCATCTACCCAATCGGTCAAGGTTCTTTCTCTGACGGAATGCCTCTAGGTATTTCTGGTACTTTCAACTTCATGATCGTATTCCAAGCTGAGCACAACATCCTTATGCACCCATTCCACATGCTTGGTGTAGCTGGTGTATTCGGTGGTTCATTATTCTCTGCTATGCACGGTTCACTAGTAACTTCTTCACTTATCCGTGAAACTACTGAAAACGAATCTGCAAACGAAGGATACAAGTTTGGTCAAGAAGAAGAAACTTACAACATTGTTGCTGCACACGGTTACTTTGGTCGTTTAATCTTCCAATACGCGTCTTTCAACAACTCACGTTCACTTCACTTCTTCCTAGCTGCATGGCCAGTTGTAGGTATTTGGTTCACAGCTCTTGGTATCTCAACTATGGCGTTCAACCTTAACGGTTTCAACTTCAACCAATCAGTTGTAGACTCTCAAGGTCGTGTAATCAACACTTGGGCTGACATTATCAACCGTGCCAACCTTGGTATGGAAGTAATGCACGAACGTAACGCTCACAACTTCCCACTAGATCTTGCTTCAGTTGAAGCTCCTTCAGTTAACGGTTAATTGTAAGCTAACGTCTCGTTAGTCATTCCACGTTGCATGTCTTTTGATGTGGGAGTTTCTCCCACTCAAAGACATGTTCTTTTCCAATTTCTAGCTTCTTGACTTGCTTTTTTGCTGAGACATTGCTAGCATCTAATAAAGTAGATTTATAAAGTATCTCCAATAGCTCAGCGGTAGAGCATTCGACTGTTAATCGATTGGTCGTAAGTTCAAATCTTACTTGGAGAGAAAAAAGAGCATTTTTACCATTAACCTTGTTGTTCCATGGAGCCGTTTTATGACCTTTATGGTTTTCAAAAACTTTGCGGTAAAAATTGCCAATGACCCCGTACAAATTGTGCTGTTAATTAGCCTTGTGTTTTGAGCCCATCTGATCTACGCCTTACGCGGAGTAGATGAGTCATACATAAATCAATAATTTTTGGCCTCCGAAGGCCCAATCGATCATCTCGCAACCCTTTTCCTGCCTGTGTAGATCTTTTGAGGAGCTTGCATTATAAACATATATATATAGCCGTTTTTTCGTATTTTAAGTTGCCCTTCG
>Ga0315290_10000881_pt1 | contig 20276 bp, 18 predicted proteins | sample YL17G12_0_MG_FD_203627 | JGI IMG/M metagenome (GOLD analysis project Ga0315290, IMG submission 203627) | Sediment microbial communities from Yellowstone Lake, YNP, Wyoming, USA - YL17G12_0 | ecosystem: Environmental > Aquatic > Freshwater > Lake > Sediment | place: USA: Wyoming | collected... | reverse complement strand
ACCATATCGCCGCCCGTCGCGCCAAGGGCTGGAATGACAATGTCGTAGATCAATGATTCTTCCTCCCGCTTTCAAAGAGCCTCATCCAATCTTCCACTGTTTTCTGCAAAGCTGTTCTACCGGCGGTGAGCACATCGCCAGCCAGCCCGGAGCCGATTACATCGTACGGATTATAATCGTCCCCGGCTTGCGCGGCGGCTTTGCGCATGGCTTCGAAGTACGTTCGTTTAAGGTTGCTGCCCACATTGATCTTGCGGATTCCCAGCCGGATGGCCTCCTTCAAATCGGCGCTGTCAACCGAACTGGCCCCGTGCAGAACCAGCGGAACCGCAAGCGCCTGTTTGAGTTCCACGAGGCGGGCGAAATTCAACCGCACCCGCCTCCGTCCGTGCAGATGTGCCTGTCCCACGTTCACGGCACACGCGTCCACGCCGGTTCGTTCGACGAAGTCGCGGGCGCGATCGGGATCAGTGAGGCGCAGGTCGTCAGGGAGAGACGAGAGTTCGCCGCCCACGCCGGGCAGAGCCATGGCTTCTCCTTCCACCGCCACCCCAGCAGCGTGTGCCACACTGACGACCCGCCGCACCCCCTCCAGCTGTCCAGCGTAATCGAGTGTTTCGTCACTGAACATCACCAGATTGTAATCGAGCTCAATAGCCTCAAGTACCCGTTCAATGTCCGGCGACTCGTTGAACACGAGACAGGCTGGAACCGAAAGCCCCCGGATGGCTTCAAGACCGAGAGCGGCATACACATTGAGCGGCTCGCGCACCGCCCGCGCCGGATGGGATAGGTAAAAGCCACTGAATCCCAGCAGGACCGGAGAGCCTGTAGTCTCGGCAGCGTCGCACACTGCCAGCAGTGATTCCAGATTCCAGCTTTCAAAGTAGCCGACCGCGTAGCCCCCGCTTTCTGCATCGGCCATCAACTCAGCAAACGAGGTAAGCGGCATAATGCTCCATCCGTCACAACACATCTCCTATCTTTAGCCCCAGTTCTGCGCACAGCCGGGATAGCGGACGTTTGCCCTCACCCACGGGCTGCACCCAGCGCACCACCAGGGCGTCCTTGCCTGTTGCCAGCGTGGTGGCGAATCTTCCCAGCTGTATCACCTGGCCGGGAGTCACATCAACCCGGTTACGAATGACTTCCGCATCCATGAAGTACACACGCCGGCCTGCCACCATTCGCCAGCATTCTCCCGGCGAGGTCTGTATCCAGCAGCGCAGGCTATCCGCCGTGTGGGTCCAGTCAAGGTGGAAGTCCTCGTCGCTTACCGAAGAGAAATACGACCCGCCAGCATCCGGTTGTGGTGTACGGTGCTGCGTCCCCTGAGCGGTGTCTGCGATCAAGCGGGGAACCAGCGACACGCTCTTATCGATGATTCGATCGTATAGCGTGCTTACTGTATCCCGTTTACGCGTGCGAACCCGCACTTGATACAGAATATCACCGGTATCGAATTTTGGATCCATTACGTGTGCAGTCAGACCAGCCTGGCGCTCCCCGTTTCGCAGCGCCCAGAACACCGGATGCTTGCCGCGATAGGCGGGCAGAAGCGAGGCGTGGAAATTGACCGAAGTGATGTGCGGGATGGAGAGCAATGGAGGTTTGAGCAAGAACATGTAGCCGGCGGCGATGAACAGGTCGGGGACGATGGCGGTCAGCGCTTCAACGAAGTCGGGTGAGTTGGGGTTCGGAGGCTCGAAGACCGGCGTTCCCCTTGCACGAGCCGCGTCCACGAAACTGGGAAGGCCGCTGGTGGTCCAGGGGTTGGTGGACTGCCGCTTTGCGGGCGGCACATCCACCACCCCGGTCAGTTCGCAGGGTGCATCGAGCAAAGGAGTGAAGAACCGGTTACTGAAGACGCTCTGCGAGTTGCCAAAAAAGACAACGCGCAGTCTCTCTCTCACCAGCGTTTCACTCCTTCCGGATAGTGAATGTCCTTGAACGAAGCCGCACGCTCTTGCAGTGGAACTTCCACAGCCATGCGCTCGATGCTTGACCCAAGTTGAATTCCATGACAGTCGGTGTGGTCGAGCATGTATTGCCCATCCTCCGGGTTTACGAGAGCCGCGCCGTGCGCCAGCAGGATCACATCAGGCTTCAACTTCTTCGCCAGGGCATAGTGTGACTGGCTGCGCTTTGCCATGTCTTCCAGCCCCTGGCTGGCGCTGTATCCGGTGGAACCGCCGCGCGTGATGCCGGCGTGATAGATGAAGATGTCGGGCGCGGCGTCGCGCATCAGCCGCTCGGCATCCACTTCGTTGAATGCATAGCCGATGGTCAGCAGGTCCAGCTCGTGGGCATAATTAAGCATATCAATCTCGTGCTGATAGCCCAGCCCGGTGCCCTCCAGTGTCTTGCGGAAGTCGCCATCGAACCACGCCACGGTCGGGAAGTTGTGCACACCCGAAAAGCCGATATGCCGGATATCTTCGAGGAAAAGCCGCATATCGCGCAGTACGTCCACGCCGTTCAATCCGGCGATGACCGGTGTTTCTTTCACCTGCGGCAAAACCTCCCGCTTGCCGACCTGATAGACCATCTCGTTGGCGTCCGCCATGGGCAACATGCCGGCCAGCGAGCCGTAGCCCTGCATGCGGAAGTAGCCAGTATTGTACACACCCAGGATGTCCACGCCTCCGCGCTCGATGAACTTGGCCGCGATACCGTTGCCCGCGCCGGTCATCACCAGTGGTTTGCCGCGTTTGATCTCGGCCCATAGGCGGTCAAGAAACTGTTTACGAGTGTAGCGCTTTGCCATGTTGACCTCCTATCCCTTGGCTCGGATCATCTCGATCAGCATCTGAGCGGCTTCGACCGCAAACTCCGGGTCTTCGATGTGCGTGTCCCGCTCGACCACGCGAATGTTATTCGGCAGGTCCTTTTTCAAAGCTGCCACGAACGCCGCGTCAGCCTGCGGGTCGTAGAAACCCATGCCTTTCACTGCGTAACTATCGTAGCCTGCGGTCGGGATCAGGAAGACGGCGTCACCTTTCGTATATTGCAGGCGGCGGGCCACTTCCTTGCCCACCTCTGCCATCTCCTCTTTGTTCAAGCGTACGTCGGTGATCTGCGGGCTGTGGCGGATGAGGGTGCGCGTGTTGAAAGGCGGCGGTACGGTCTCTGGTTCGTTGTACACCAGCACTTCAATCGCGCCGGGGCACAACACTTGCGGTAGACCAAGTTTGCCGGCGGTGGTCAGCCGGTCGGGACCGCCTGCCAGCAGGGCGTGATGCATCTCGTTGGACACCTCAATGGTGGAATAATCAAGCACCGCACCAATAATACCCTCCTTCATCATCTGTTCCATGGCGCGTCCGCCGGGCCCGATGGCGTGGAAAGTGATGGTCTCAAAACCAGCAGCCTCCAGCACCTCGGCGGCTTTCATCGCTCCCTGGGTGGTGATGCCAACGGTGGTGATGGCGACGAGCGGTTTCGCCTTGCGCTCCAGCCTCACCTCCACCCCGGCCATGCCGCATACCGCTCCGGCAGCATTCGCCAGGATCTTGCGCATCACCGGATTCAACCCCATGATATCAGTGACTGAGAACATCATGGTGATGTCCCGGATGTCCACCCAGGGGGCGACGTTACCGGAGGCCATGGTGGACACCATCACTTTTGGGAAGCCGTACGGGAGTGCGCGCATCACCTTGGTACTGAGGGTGGTACCCTGCGTTCCGCCCATCGCCACGATACCATGAACCTTGCCTTCCTCCGCCAGCCGGGTGACGATCTTCGTCGCGCCCTCGGCCATCACGGGTGCGGCGACATCGCGCGACGGGTGTTCCAGGATTTTATCCAGCGGCATCCCGCCCGCTTTGGCCACTTCCTCGCGGGTGATGTCCGGATGCGTGCCGGGAGTGCCGGTCACACCCGTGTCCACCACCAGCGCCTTGTCGCCAAACTTCTCAATCTGCTCACGCAGAAATTGGGCTTCGCGCCCTTTTGTATCCAGAGTTGCCAGTACGACAATGGTTTTTCCACTCATGGCCTGACCCTCCTTATCCGATCTGTTTCCTCAGCCACTCGACCGAGGGTTGTATATTCTCTTCGCCATCGCTCTCAATGGAGAAAACACCGTCCCAGTTCGTCTCCTTGAGGTACTGGATACACGCGGCGATATTGGAGGCGTTGACACCCTGCCCGATGGGCACCACCGAGGCGGAGATACCCGTCTCCTTGCCACGGGCGGCATCAGCCAGACCCTTGCTCACGTCCTTAACGTGAACGTGGTTCACGTACTTGCGCACACCTTTCAGGAATGTGAGCGGGTCGTTGCCGGCGATGAATGTATTACCGGTGTCGAAGTTGATCTGCACGTACTCGGACTGGAAAGGCTCGACGATCCCCAACAGAAACTCCACGTTATTGGTGTAAGGGCCGTGAGGTTCCACATTGAGGATCACTTTGTGATTTTCTGCGACCGGGACGCACTGGGCCAGGTGATAGCGGATACGGTCGAGTTGTTCTTTATCCGAGAGACCGGGAAGTTTGTGCTGGCCGTCGGTGGTATCCACTTTTGGACAGCCGAGCAGGCCGGCGAAGATAATACCCCGGCGGATGAAATCAATACATTCCCAGCGGTTGATGGGGAAGGAAACGTCGAATTCCGAAACTTTCAAACCGTACTTGTCGAGTGTCTTGCGCAATTCCAGCGGATCGCTGTCCAGCGGAATGAAGGGTGAAAAACCGAGGCCGGTGAAGAATTCCGTGCCGCCCACGGCTTCCAGTTCGCAATACTCAACTCCCTGCTTGGCGATTTTATCGAAGCAATATTCTACTGGCTTGTCCGCATGCCGCCAGTTATCGGTGTTGATGCCAATCTTGATCATGGTTCATTCTCCTTTCGAGGGGAAGTAAAACCGGGGTGGACTGCTCTCTTTCGAGATAAAAACGGATAGCTTTACTGCAGTCCTCTTTGAATGGATTGTTCGACATTTGCAAAAAATCGACTTTTCGGGCGAATGTCAATATAAGGTGCAGACCTCCTTTTTGAGCTCTGGACATTATTAATTCTCTACATTTACTACAATATCACTCCGATAAGTAATTGTCAATCTATAGTACATGGCTTGAACAAAAGAAATCCTTGCTGTGAGATTCGCCTTCAAACATTGTCATAACCCGCTGCTTCTCAGCCACATGGAAATTTGTGACATCATAGCGACCGGGGAGGATGGTCACCACTGGACTCTTACCGGCAGGTTTGAGTCAATTCCCTGCAATATGTCACCATCCTTGGCGAGTTAAGTTATGGTTTCTCGATACCCTCTTGACTTTTCCTGATTTCTTTGTACAATTAGTTTGTTGGCTCAACCAACTATTTCCCCCAATAGATGCTATTGATAAATCACCACACGAAAACCGACATGGTAGAGAATAATCATTATCGCACCGGTGATCAAACCCTTGTACGCGAGATTAATCTGGCAGTGATCATGAATCATCTGCGCACAAATGCGCCAATCTCACGTGCCGCCCTTGCGGATGCCACCGGTCTGAACAAGACCACGGTATCCAGCCTGGTAAATGAATTAATCGAGCGCCAATTTGTACAGGAAATTGGTCTGGCGTCGCCCAGTTCCGGGCGCCCAGCCATCTTGCTGAAGCTCAACCCGACTGCGGGATTCATTCTAAGCTGCGAAATCGGAATCGATTTCATCCTGGTGATCTGCACGAATTTCGCCCCTGAGATCATCTGGCGCTACGAAGAGCAATTTGATCTCTCCATCGGTCAGCGCGCGATACTGGATCGCGCGCTGATGATTTTTAACCAGGCGGTGGCAGCGGGGAATGCTGCCTGTGGTACGCTCATGGGGATGGCGATCGGTGTGCCCGGCCTGGTTGACCAGTCGACCGGCGCCTTGTTATTTGCGCCCAACCTGGGCTGGAAGGATCTCCCGATTCGTTCCATCGTACAAGAGTCTTTCAATGTGCCCTTATTTGTTAACAACGAAGCCAACCTGGCTGCCCTGGGGGAGCACTATTTCGGTGCAGCCCAGGGTTATGATGAGGTGTTATATATCAGTGCATCAAGAGTCGGTTTGGGTGGGGGAATAGTTCATTTCGGAAACGTGTTCAGCGGCGTGACCGGTGTGGGCGCTGAGTTTGGTCATATGACGATGGACCCGGATGGTGAGCCCTGCAAGTGTGGCAATCAGGGCTGCTGGGAAACCCAGGTCAGCCAGCCCGCGCTTATTCGCCATGTCTGGCGTTTTATTGACCAGGGCAGCTCCAGCATGCTCACCGACATGACCGCCGGCAACAGGGCTTCCCTGACCGTACCCATGATCGTGGAAGCAGCCCGGGCGGGGGATAGAGTGGCTCTGGATGCATTGGAGATCATTGGTCGTCATCTCGGGATTGGCATCGCCTCCCTGGTCAATGCCCTGAATCCCGAACTGGTGGTCTTCGGAGGGATCCTCAGCCTGGCGGGCGAGTTCCTGATGCCGGTCATTAATAAAGAGGTGGAGCAGCGCGCCCTGAAATGGAATCGTGAAGCCATGCAATTGGTACTGGCGCGGCATGCCTCTGATGCCTGCGTGATGGGCGGCGTGGCTGCAGTCTACCAGGCGATCCTGGCACAACCAGATATTGTGGGTGCGCTTGTTGCATAAGCCATATTCCTCTTCTTAGCACCACATTGGATGGTTGCACGACAGATTAAGTGCCATTATGAATATTCACAAGGAGGTGGAAGACAAAAATATTCCAACAAGATCCTTACCATCGTTTTGAAATTCCTTTCACAATTCTAAGAGGAGAAAACATGTTTAAGAAATTAGCATTTGCGTTGACACTCATCATGGTAATGGTGATCACAGCCTGCGGTCCTGCAGCGACAGAAGCACCGCCTGAAGCGACCGAACCCCCGGCCGCCGGACCTGCCATCACGGAATTAACCATCCTGTGGGCCCAGTGGTCACCCGCTGACTACCTGCAGCAGATCGGCAACCTGTACGAACAAGAGACCGGCATTACAGTCACCGTGGTCCAGGAACCCTGGGGCTCCTTTGGCGACCGGTTCAATGTTGAAATGGCTGCCGGCGGCGACGCGTGGGACATGGTCGTTGGCGACAGCCAATGGATCGGCCAGGGCGCAACCAATGGTTACTATGTTGACCTGACCGATTTCATGGTGTCCAATGGGATCAACACGTCCGTCACCCCTGCCACGCTGCAATACTACGGCGAGTACCCTGGCGGCTCCGGCAAGTATTATGCCTACCCGACCGAAGGCGATGCCGATGGCTGGGCTTACCGCAAGGACCTCTTCGAGGATCCCGCCAATATGGCAGCCTTCAAAACCCAATACGGCTATGACCTGGCAGTACCCACCACCTGGGCTCAATTAAAGGACATCGGCACGTTCTTCACCCAACCCGCCAACAACCTGTACGGTGTGGCAATCTACACCCAGAAGGACTACGATGCCATCACGATGGGCTTTGAGAACATCATGTTCTCCTGGGGCGGCAAGTGGCAGGCTGCAGACAATACCGTAGAGGGCGTGGTCAACTCGCCCGCGATGGTCGAAGCTTTGCAGTACTATCGCGACCTGTATGACTGCTGCCAGGTGCCCGGCCTGAACAATGCCTTCTACACCGAAACCAATGATGCCATGATCGGCGGCCAGGCGGCGATGATCATGAACTACTTCGCCTTCTTCCCTGCGCTTGCCAACCCGAGCACCAACCCCTACGCGAACGTCACCGGCTATTTCGCCAATCCTGCCGGCCCGACCGGTATCCGCAAGGCTGCTCTCGGTGGTCAGGGCACCAGCGTTATTTCCTTTATCAGCGCTGAACGCCAGGCTGCATCGCTTGAATTCATCAAGTGGTTTGCACAGGAAGATATCCAGGCACAGTGGGCCGCCCTCGGCGGCTATACCTGCAATGGCAATGTACTTGCTACCCAGGCATTCCTGGATGCCACTCCTTACAACCCGGCCTTCGCCACCACCATGACCTTCGTCATGGACTTCTGGAACATCCCGACCTACGGCGCGCTGCTTACGCCCGCTCAGAACTATTTGAGCGCCTTTGTTGTTGAAGGTGTGGGCACGGCTAAAGAGGCCTTGGATAATATTGCCGCAGAGCAAACGGCTGCGTTGAAGGCGGATGGCGTCATCCCCTAGACCAGCATCGCTGAATAGAAACTTACTCTGCTAATCCATATCCATCGGGGAGGCGGCTCCTGCCGCCTCCCCAAAAAAAAGGCGCCAAGAAAGAGGCAGGATTATGTCAGCAAGTGAATCTCAATTTAGAGGTCCAAGCACCAAAGTTCGCCAGCGCCACCTCAGCAACCGGGCAATCGTCAACCTGTTCATCTGGCCGACGTTGTTGCTCCTGATCGCGATGAATGTATTCCCGCTTTTCTACAGCCTGTATTTAGGATTCACAAATTACTCTGCAATTACACGCCAGGCACCGGTTTGGGTGGCATTTCAAAACTTCAGCAACATCCTGAATGACAAGAACTTATGGGGATATTTTGCCACCACCGGACGTTACGCCCTGCTATCCGTCAGCCTGCAAACCCTGGTGGGTTTTCTGCTGGCCATGCTGGTGCGTGAAAAATTCAAGGGCGGCGGCATCCTGACCACGCTGATCCTGATCCCAATGATGATCTCACCGGTGGTGGTGGGCCTGTTCTGGAAACTGATGTATAACCCCACCTTCGGTTTCTTTAATGCCTTACTCGGTTTTTCCGACCCATCCAAAGCCCCCGACTGGCTCGCCAGCCGTTTTGCTGGTCAACCGATGCCCGGGCTGGCACTCTGGGCGGTGGTGATCGCAGATGTTTGGATGTGGGCGCCGTTCGTGATGCTGCTGGTCCTCTCTGGTCTGAAGGCCATTCCCGAATACCTGTATGAAGCCGCAGCAGTTGACCGTGCCAGCTCATGGTTCCAATTCTGGCGAATCACCTTGCCGCAGGTGGCACCGCTATTGATGATCGCGGTGCTGTTCCGTACCATCGAGGCGTTCAAATCGTTTGACCTGGTGATGGGCATGACCGGTGGCGGACCGGGCGTGCAGACCGAATTGATCTCTGTAGACCTTTACCGCATAGCCTTCCTGGGTCAATTTCGCACCGGACCTGCCAGCGCGCTGGCTTATATTATCCTGATCATTATTATTGCGATCAGCAACCTTTACATTAAATACCTCAATAAAAGCAAAGGGGAGGGTTAACTCATGACTACTTTCGAAGAGGTCGGCCCCCGATTACCTGTTGTCGAACCCACCCGCGTTGACAAAGTCCACCCGCGTGCCAAATGGGGAAAATCCATCCGGGTGATCCTTACCTTGATCGTAACCTTCATCATGTTAATCCCGGTGGTGGTGATGGTTTTAACAGCCTTCAAATCCCGCGCGGATATCGTCACACCACCGCCAAAAGTATTCTTCCATCCCACCCTGGAGGGTTTTCTCTACCTGTTCACAGATCGTTCTGTTTTTTCCCCGGCCAACCTGGCTGAAGCACAAGCCAATCCTGGTGATTTGAACTACTGGCAGAAACTCGCGCTCAGTACTGGTCAGAAAATAAACGGCCCCAGTGATTATGTTGGCCGCTTAAAGAATTCTGTAATCATTGCGGGAACTTCGACGATCCTTTCGGTAATCCTGGGTTTGTTTGCCGCCTATGCCTTCAGCCGGTTTAAGATTGCGGGCAAAGACGACCTGTTATTCTTTATTCTCAGCACCCGCATGCTGCCGGGAGTTGTTGTGACCATCCCACTATTCCTGTTGTATAGACTATTGGGATGGAATGACACGCATGTCGGGATGATCATTCTGTATACCGTTTTCAACCTCTCGTTTTCGGTCTGGTTGCTTAAAGGTTTCATCGATGAGATCCCGATCGAGTACGAAGAGGCTGCCCTGGTGGACGGTTACACCCGCCTGCAGGCTTTCTTCCGAATTGTCCTGCCCCAGGCTGTGAACGGTATTGCAGCCACAACGGTTTTCTGCCTGATCTTTGCCTGGAACGAGTATGCCTTTGCGCTCATGCTCACCAGCGAGACTGCCCGCACTGCTCCTCCCAGCATTGCAACCATGCTGGGCAGCGGCGGCCTGGAATGGTCGGCAATTGCTGCTGGAAGCCTGGGCTTCCTTATCCCTGTGGCGATCGTTACATTCGCCCTGCGGGAATACTTGCTGCGCGGGGTCACCTTCGGGGCTGTTCGCAAGTGACCACTACACTGGAAATGGATACCAATTATGTCCACGATTGAATTACGGCAAGTCGAAAAGAAATTTGGTGATCTTCACGCAGTAAAACCGCTGGATCTAACCATCCAGGATGGAGAGTTTATTGTCCTGCTTGGCCCAAGCGGCTGCGGCAAGACCACCACCCTGCGCATGATCTCCGGGCTGGAGACGGTTTCCGGCGGGACGATCTGGCTGAATGGGCGCAATGTAACCTGGTTGCATCCCAGTGCACGCGATATCGCCTTCGTGTTTCAATTCTATGCGCTCTACCCACACCTGACTGCCAGGCAGAATATTGCCTTCCCTCTCCAGGCGCAAGGCGAAGCGCGCGAAACGATCGAAAAGCGCGTCGATGAAGTGGTGAAGTTGCTGCGCATCGAGCATGTGCTCAAAGCTCACCCCGGTCAGTTAAGCGGAGGTGACCAGCAGCGAGTGGCACTGGCGCGCGCACTGGTGCGCCGGCCGGCCGCCTTCTTAATGGATGAACCCCTGGGAGCCCTCGATGCCGATTTTCGCGAGTCAATGCGATCCGAGATCAAACGCCTGCACGTTTTACAACATGCCACCACGGTCTACGTCACCCATGACCAGATAGAAGCCATGGCGATGGGCGATCGTATCGTCGTCATGTCGGCCGCGGAGATCCAACAGATTGGCTCCCCGTCTGAAGTCTATAATGACCCATCCAACCTGTTCGTGGCACGTTTCATTGGCAGCCCGGGTATGAATCTTGTCAAGGGCAAGTACGCGGATGGAATTGTTAAAATGTCTGGCCTGGATAATAATTACGCTGTGCCTCAGGCGTGGAAGGGTGCCCTGAAAAAAGGATTGGCAGACGGGGGCGAGGTCATCGTTGGTTTTCGCCCCGAGGCTGCCCAGATCAATGATCGCGGCAACCTGGTTGGCAAAGTATACGCCAGCGAGATGCAGGGTTCATCCGCTGTGCTCCACCTGACAATCAACGAGAACGAGATCATCCATATCCGCACAGACCGCTTGATCCCCTTTCCTTTGGACACCCTGGTCCATTTTGACATTAATCCCCAGATGGCGCGCTTCTTCAACCCCAAGACGGAAGCAGCCCTCAAACCAGAGGTGACCCAATGAGTCACGTAGAACTAGATCACATCAGCAAACAATTTCCCGGTGTAACCGCGCTGGATGATATTACCTTTGACGTTAAAGATAGCGAATTCTTTGTGCTGTTGGGTCCAACCGGTGCGGGGAAGACGACCACACTGCGCGTGATCGCAGGCCTGGAGCACCAGGATGCTGGCAAAATCCTCTTCGACGGAGAGACGATAGACGACCTCACTCCTTCGGATCGTGATGTAGCCCTTGTATTCCAGCAATATTCGCTCTACCCGACCATGTCGGTCTTCGATAACCTGGCATTCCCGCTGCGCTCCCCTCTTCGGCACACCTCCAAAGAGGAGATCAAGAGGAAAGTGGAAGAGACTGCCGAGAAGCTGCGCATTACCCACCTTTTGAAGCGCAAGACCGCCAATCTCTCGGGAGGTGAAATGCAGCGCGTATCCATCGGGCGGGCCATTGTCCGCTCGCCGCGCGTCTTTCTGATGGACGAACCCCTTTCCAACCTGGACGCGAAATTGCGTGAAGCGTTGCGAATAGAATTGCAGCACCTGCAAAAGACCCAGGGCAGCACAACGCTGTTTGTGACCCATGACCAGATCGAAGCGCTCACCATGGCAGACCGCATTGCGGTATTGAACGAAGGGCGGATCATCCAGGTGGGCACACCAGAGGATATCTACGACCGGCCAGCTTCGACCTTTGTGGCTCAACTGGTGGGTTCCCCGCGCATCAACCTGTATCCTGCCCGGCAGGAGAACGGAACCGTATCGATCAAGGATAGCGATGTGCACCTGATCGATGCGGGCGGGAGCAAACTGCCTGCGGATTTCCTGGTGGGCATCCGCCCGGAGAGCGTAAAGCCTGATCCGAAAGGTAAATTCGACGGTCAGGTCGTGCTTTCCGAACCACTCGGCGTGGAAACCATCCTGCATATTCAGTCTGGCAAGAGCACCTTGCTGAGCCTGGTTCCAGGAATTGCCTCGTATCATATCGGCGATGGGGTGAAGTTTAATATCGCATTGGAACATATCCACTATTTTGGAATGAACGGGAATCGCCTTCAGGCTTAACAGAAGAAAGGAGAGTTCACAATGAAATTCGGCATAAATACATGGGTCTGGACCGCTCCACTGACCACGGAGGAACTGGAAGTTTTAGCGCCCAAGATCGCTAAAATGGGTTTCAACCACATTGAAATCCCCATTGATGATCCCAAAACCCTTGATTTCAAAAAATGTAGCGAGATCATTAACAAGGCCGGTATTACCAGCATCAGTTGCTGCGTTGCGATGGGCCCCGACCGCGATCTGATCGATCCCGATCCCAAGGTTCGCCAGAACGGAGTAGATTATGTAAAGGCCAGCATTGATGGATTGGCGCTGGTGGGGGGCAGTAACCTGGTCGGACCATTCTATTCTGCAGTGGGACGCACCTGGCAGCAGACAGCCGAAGAACGGGAACACGATATGCAGATCCTGGTGGCGATATTAAAGGATCTGGCTGAATATGCCGGTAAAAAGGGTGTGGTCCTCGGGTTGGAACCGCTTAACCGGTTTGAGACCAGTTTCATCACCACGGCTGACCAGGCGATCGAGCTGGTGGATCGGGTGAATCACCCGGCTTGCAAGATCATGCTGGATACCTTCCACATGAATATAGAAGAGAATTCAATGGGTGATGCCATCCGGACGGTTGGATCCCGCCTGCTCCAGGTTCATAGCAACGAGAACAACCGCGGCACCCCAGGCGCCGGGCATGTACCCTGGAAGGAAGTAGCGCAAGCCTTGAAAGATATTAAATTCGACGGTGTGCTGGTGATCGAATCCTTTACCAGCAAGGTGAAGAGCATTGCACGCGCGGCAGCAATCTGGCGACCATTGGCACGGTCACAGGACGCTTTGGCTGCAGACGGCGTGGTTTTCCTGCGCGAATTGATGAAGTAAACCGGACCAATTCAAATCTGCGGAGGCAATATGAGCACTAAGTTGAATATCGCGATTGTAGGCCTGGGATTTGGCGCAGAGTTCATCCCCATTTATCAGCGCCATCCGAATGCAAACATGTATGCGATCTGCCAGCGGAATGAGCAAAAACTGAACCAGATCGGTGACGCGTTCGGCATCCAGGCGCGCTACTCGGACTTTGACAAACTCATCCAGGATCCAAAGGTGGATGTGGTTCATATCAACTCCCCGATCCATGAGCATGCACGCATGAGTGTGGCAGCCCTGAAAGCCGGAAAACATGTTGCCTGCACAGTACCGATGGCGACCTCTGTGGACGAATGCTGGCAGATCATCCAGGCTCAGAAAGCATCTGGCAAAAAGTACATGATGATGGAGACGGTCATCTATTCGCGTGAATACCTGTTCGTCAAGGAATTGCGGGATAGTGGAAAACTGGGCAAGATCCAGTTCCTGCGGGCCGCCCACCAGCAGAATATGTATGGCTGGCCGGGGTACTGGGAGGGCCTTCCGCCCATGCATTACGCCACCCATGTTGTCAGTCCCTGCCTGGCAATGGGCGGAGCAATGGCGGAATATGTCTCCTGCTTCGGGTCCGGGAAGATCGCGGATGTCCTCATTCCAAAATACGGGTCTCCTTTTGCGGTGGAGACAGCCCATATCAAGCTGAAAGGGACAGACCTCTCCGCGGAAGTCACCCGCTCATTATTTGATGTAGCCCGCCAATACATTGAGAGTTTCGATGTTTACGGCAGCTTGATGAGTTTCGAATGGCAGCTGGTTTCCAACGAAGAACCCGTTGTTCACCTGGGAGGCGAAGACGCAAAGCATGCCAGCGTCAAGGATTACGCCCACCTTCTCCCGGAAGGAATCCGCGAATTCACGACCAAGTGTGTCTACGACTTGGCGGAGAACAAGCATCTATCCTTCATTCAAGGCTCCGGGCATGGCGGATCACACCCTCATCTTGCGAATGAATTCCTGGCAGCTGTTGTGGAAAACCGCGACCCGTTCCCGAATGTGTTCGAATCTGCCAACTGGACTTCCGTGGGTATCCTGGCACATGAATCTGCCATGCAAGGCGGCAAACTGATCCAACTGCCTGACTATAAATAGCATAAGGGATTAACGATCCTTTCCATTCAATTCAATTCTTTAAGTTCACTATTCTCAAAAGGAGTGTGAAACATGGGACGACCCGTAACATTATTCACCGGTCAGTGGGCTGATCTGACCCTGGAAGACCTCGCCAAGAAGGTCAGCAAATGGGGATTCGACGGCCTTGAACTGGCTTGCTGGGGCGACCACTTCGAGGTGGACAAAGCCCTGGAGAGCGACAGTTATGTCCAAAGCAGGTGGGACATCCTGAACAAGTACAAGCTGAAATGTTTCGCCATTAGTACCCATCTGGTTGGTCAGTGTGTGGCGGATAATCCGATCGATGAACGCCATAAACGCATCCTTTCCCCGCGCCTGTGGGGTGATGGCGATCCCGAAGGTGTGCGCCAGCGCTGTGCGGAAGAATTGAAGAATACCGCCATTGCCGCCAAGAAATTCGGTGTCAATATCGTCAACGGTTTTACCGGCAGCCCGGTCTGGAAGAACCTGTATTTCTTCCCCCCGACCAATCAAGATGATATCAACAAGGGCTATGCGGATTTTGCCAAGCGTTGGAAACCGATCCTGGATGTATTTGCCAAGAACGGCATCAAGTTCGCCCTTGAAGTCCACCCGACCGAGATCGCCTACGATCTGGTGACTGCCAGGCGAGCCCTGGATGCCATCGGCAACCACGCCGCCTTTGGGTTCAATTTCGACCCCAGCCACTTCATTCACCAATTTATCAACCCGGTCGAGTTCATTAATGACTTTGGGGATCGTATCCTGCATGTCCACGTGAAGGACTCGCAGGTGAAACTCACCACTCGTAACAGCATCCTTGGCTCCCACCTTGATTTCGGTGACAGCCGCCGCGGCTGGGATTTCATTTCCCCGGGCAGGGGTGATGTGAAATGGGACCAGATCGTACGCGCTTTGAACCGCGTCGGGTACAAGGGACCGCTCTCCATTGAGTGGGAAGATAGTGGCATGGATCGCGATTGGGGCGCTCCTGAAGCTTTGCAAATGATCCGCAAGCAGGATTTCACTCCCTCCACGGTCGCCTTCGACGCTGCTTTTGAAGCCAAGAAGTAAGGAGCTTATCATGAGCGAGGAAACTGGTTTCACCACGATGTCTGCCGCCAAGTCCAAGGGCGAGGTGCCGGAGATTCGGGTCGGCATGCTGGGTTATTCCTTCATGGGCAAGGCGCATTCCAATGCGTACAAGAAGATTCCCTACATGATGTATCCGCCGCCGGCTATTCCCATCCTGGAAGTGGTCTGCGGCCTGGGCAAGGATGCGGTTGCTGAAGCGGTCAAACGGTATGGTTTCCGAAATGGTTGCCCGGATGATTGGAAGAGCATGCTGGATGGAAATGTCAAGAATATTGACCTGTTCGACAACTGCGGCCCCAATAATATCCACATGGAGCCGACCATCTATGCCATGAAATTGGGCAAGCATGTCCTTTGTGAAAAACCAATTGCCCGCACTGCTGAGGAAGCCAAGCAGATGGTCGAAGTCGCCAAGACGACCGGGGTCAAGAATATGGTGGCTTTCAACTACCGGTTTGTCCCGGCTGTCCGGCAGATCCGCAACCTGATCGACAGCGGGGCACTGGGGAAGATCTACCACTGGCGGGCTGTTTATCTGCAGGAATGGATCCTCCCGCACTATCACACGCCCAAGATCTGGCGTCTGGACAAGTCGATTGCCGGCAGCGGTGCGTTGGGTGACCTGGGCGCTCACATCATTGACCTGGCTCATTATCTGGTGGGCGGCGTAAAAACCCTTTCAGCGATGGCGAAGACCTTCATCACAGAGCGCCCCCTGCCTGAGGATCCCAAGAAGATGGGCACGGTTGACGTGGACGATGCCTTCGTCTCGATCTGTGAGTTTGAGAACGGGGCGCTTGGCACCTTTGAGTCAACGCGTTTCGCACTTGGTCGCAAGAATTACAACTTTTTTGAGATCAATGCCGAAAAAGCCAGCGTCCGGTTCAACCTGGAGCGCTTCAACGAGTTTGACATTTTCTACCGGGATCATGAGCCCAAGGAAACCGCCGGCTGGACGACTGTTCTGGTCACAGAGGGCTACCATCCCTGGTGGAGCAACTGGTGGCCGCATGGGCATATCATCGGCTGGGAGCACACTTTTGTGCACGAGATCACCCACCTGCTGGATGCCATTGTCAACAACAAGGAAGTGGGTCCGCATGGCGCCACTTTTGAAGATGGTTACCGTACGGCTGTCATCTGTGATGCCATTGCGAAATCTGCGGAAATAAAGAAGCAGGTCGATATTAAATACTAGGGTATATGTTCCAGGGGCGGGGCAGAACCTGCCTCGCCCTTAAATCTTTTTGATGAGACAGGAGTAATTATGACGAAAAGACGTCTACGTCTACCGGTAGGCCTCTTCATAGCGATAGCGGTGACATTGATTCTCGGTTTGGTGGCCAAACCTGTCATCACCTCATTAACAACAGAGAAACAGAGAGCCACAAACGTTCTCCTTTCAGCGTTACCCTTCATCCTCATTTTTGTTTCCATCCTGCTGGTTTTCATATCCTTGATCAATATGTCAGCCAGTGTGCTCAACGATTACATCTCTGAGCGCATGTACCGCATCATTGAAACGGTGCTCATTGCTGGTATTGTCCTGGGTGTGGTTGGCATGTTCCAACCATGGCTGATGATCCTTTATAAGGTTGGATTCATGGTTCTGCTTGTATCCACGCTCGGTTTTATCTGGTGGAGCCATGTCAAGCCGAAGAGAGAACGCAGGCAGAAAGAGATTGGCACCCCCTCCAGCCAGGAAGTAAATAGACTCGAACCATAGGACAGTGACTGATCCAGGAAAGTTGAGTGGCATAATCCGCAGTATCCTGCTACATATTTATGACTTTTGAAAGGGATTTATATGTCTGACCTCTATCAACCCAAGCCTGAACATAAATTCACCTTCGGTTTGTGGACTGTCGGGTCCATCGGTCGTGATCCATTCGGGGCTCCGGTACGTGAGCCGAAATCACCCGTTGAGCTGGTCCACCTGCTGGCGGAAGTCGGGGCGTATGGAGTCAATTTTCATGATAACGACCTGGTGCCGATCGATGCCACAGCGAGCGAGCGCGATCGAATCGTACGGGATTTCAAAGCTGCCCTTAAGGAGACCGGGCTTGTCGTCCCGATGGCGACTACAAACCTGTTCTTCGAACCAGCCTTCAAGGATGGCGCTTTTACCTCCAACGATGCGCGGGTGCGGGCTTACGCTCTGCAAAAGACCATGAACGCCATCGACCTGGGTGTCGAAATGGGCGCGAAGATCTATGTTTTCTGGGGCGGCCGCGAAGGCACCGAGACCGACGCCTCAAAAGACCCAGTCACTGCCATCAAGCGCAGCCGCGAGGCGATGAATTTCCTGTGCGAATATGTCATTGACCAGGGATACGATCTGAAATTTGCCCTGGAAGCCAAAGCGAATGAGCCGCGCGGCGATATGTATAACGCCACCACCGGACACATGCTGGCTTTCATCGAAACCCTGGATCACCCCGAAATGATCGGCGTGAATCCTGAAGTGGCCCATGAGCAAATGGCCGGCTTGAATTTCACTCACGGGGTTGCCCAGGCTTTGGACGCGGGAAAACTTTTCCACATCGACCTCAATGATCAGGCTTTTGGTCGATACGACCAGGATTTCCGCTTTGGAGCGGTCAACTTGAAGAGTGCTTTCTTCCTCGTAAAACTGCTGGAGGATCATGGTTATGCAGGAAGCCGCCACTTCGACGCGCACGCCTACCGCTCTGAGGATTACGAGGGCGTCCGGCATTTTGCACGCGGTTGCATGAGAACTTACCTGATCCTCAAGGAGAAGGCCAGGCAATGGAACCAGGACAAAGAAATCCAGGCTTTGCTGGCAGAGGTCAATGCTGACCCCGAGGGCGTCAATGATCTTCTCGGTGCATTCAAACCCGAGAAGGTGAAATCCCTTAAAGAAAGGAATTTCGACCGGCAAGCCCTGGGTGCGCGCGGTTTGTCGTATGAACATCTTGACCAATTAACGGTTGACCTGCTCCTGGGCGTGCGTGAATAATCGCAGATCATTTTCGAACACGCCAGCAGAAAAGTGCGAAAGCTTGGCTTTGCAGGCATAAGCATGCCGCTGGTTACCCACCGGCAGGATCCTCTTGTCCGTCATAGATGCCGGTCAGAATTTTGGGAAGCGCGGTTATGAACCGGGCAACCCCTGGTCGAATTCTTACCTGTTTACCCTCGAGACATCAATTTCAACGGATAACCTGAATCCCTTATGAAATATTTCCTCGGCATTGATACTTCGACCACTGCCACCAAAGCCCTGCTTTTGGAGGAGACCGGACGCGTTGCCGGCACGGCTTCTGCGACCTATCCCTATGAAACGCCGCGCCCTTTGTGGAGCGAGCAATCCCCCTCCTTATGGTGGAATGGCACCACCCAAAGCATCAGGAAAGTGCTGGCGGAAACGGGTGTCTCTCCGAAATCCATTCTCGGAGTAGGTCTCACCGGGCAGATGCATGGGTTGGTGCTGCTCGACGAAGATGGCGAAGTGCTGCGTCCAGCCATCCTTTGGAACGATCAACGGACCAAGGCGCAATGTGACGAGATCCGTTCCCGCCTGGGAAAGGAACACCTGATCCAGGTCACCGGCAACGATGCGCTGACCGGTTTTACCGCCCCCAAGATACTGTGGGTGGCACAGAACGAACCGGAAATCTATGCCCGGGCACGGCACATCCTGCTGCCCAAAGATTACGTACGCTTGAAGTTGACCGGAATTTACGCCATGGACAAGGCCGACGGCTCCGGCACGATACTGTTTGACCTGAAAGCCCGCAATTGGTCCCAGGAAGTGTTGTCAGCGCTCGATATCCCCGCAGAGTGGTTACCGCCCACCTATGAAGGACCGGAAGTGACCGGCGAGGTCAGCGCGCAGGGTGCCGCAGAAACCGGTTTGCTGCAAGGAACTCCCGTTGTCGGCGGCGGGGGCGACCAGGGTGCCCAGGCGGTGGGTGTGGGCGCCGTACAACCCGGCATCATTGCCCTAACTTTGGGCACCTCCGGCGTGGTATTCGCTGCCACCGAATCGCCGCTTATCGAGCCGGAAGGGCGCCTGCATGCCTTCTGTCATGCAGTTCCCGGGCGCTGGAATCTGATGGGTGTCATGCTCAGCGCAGCCGGCAGTCTGCAATGGTACCGGGATACCCTTACCCCGGGCGAAAGTTTCGACAAGCTGGTCGAGGAGGCGCGCGAACTCCCGGCCGGCAGCGAGGGGCTGCTCTTTCTACCTTACCTGACCGGTGAACGGACTCCGCATCCTGATCCTCTGGCGCGCGCGGCCTGGATTGGATTGACCGTGCGCCACACCCGCGCGCACATGACCCGCGCCGTACTGGAAGGAGTTGCTTTCGGAATCAAGGATAGCTTTTCACTCATTCAGAGTGCCGGGCTGGGCAGCATCGAGCAGGTGCGCATCTCCGGAGGCGGAGCCAAGAGCCCGCTCTGGCGGCAGATCATGGCGGATGTGCTTGGCATCGAACTCGTTACCGTCAACACAACGGAAGGGGCGGCATTCGGCGCGGCGTTGCTTGCCGGGGCCGGCGCGGGTGTTTATGCCAGCGTGCCGGCTGCCTGTGAGGCAACCATCCAGGTCACCGGGCGCACGGCTCCAACGGCAGCCTCAGAGAAATATCAACAATATTACCCCCGCTACCGTGCCCTCTATCCAGCCTTGAAGGACGAGTTCCTCCGGCTGGGTGAATTGTGATGGCGAAGAGATCTGCTTCCCGGCATCATTCGAGGAGTTGGGATCCTACGAAATGACAAAATCCAAGCCCATCCTTTGCCTAGGGATCAT
>Ga0315290_10000879_pt1 | contig 20281 bp, 17 predicted proteins | sample YL17G12_0_MG_FD_203627 | JGI IMG/M metagenome (GOLD analysis project Ga0315290, IMG submission 203627) | Sediment microbial communities from Yellowstone Lake, YNP, Wyoming, USA - YL17G12_0 | ecosystem: Environmental > Aquatic > Freshwater > Lake > Sediment | place: USA: Wyoming | collected... | reverse complement strand
CGTAATAAACGGCGCGGCCGGAACCGCCCCGACCCCAATTGCCGCGCCGTTTATTACGGCTCTGACCCCAATTGCCGCGCCGTTTATTACGGCTCTGACCCCAATTGCCCCAATTGCCCCAATTCCCGGTCAGCCCTCGCCTTCGAGGAAGCTGCGCAGTTTTTCCGACCGCGACGGATGGCGCAGCTTGCGCAGTGCCTTCGCCTCGATCTGCCGGATCCGCTCGCGGGTGACGTCGAACTGCTTGCCGACTTCCTCGAGCGTGTGGTCGGTGTTCATCTCGATGCCGAAGCGCATCCGCAGCACCTTGGCCTCGCGCGGGGTCAGCGTGTCGAGGATGTCCTTGCAGACGTCGCGCAGGCTGGCGTTGACCGCGGCGTCCGACGGCGCGATGGTGGCCATGTCCTCGATGAAGTCGCCGAGATGCGAGTCGTCGTCGTCGCCGATCGGCGTCTCCATCGAGATCGGTTCCTTGCTGATCTTCAGGATCTTGCGGATCTTCTCCTCGGGCATCTCCATCTTCTCGGCGAGCAGCGCGGGATCGGGCTCCTGCCCGGTCTCCTGCAGGATCTGCCGCGAGATCCGGTTCATCTTGTTGATGGTCTCGATCATGTGTACCGGGATGCGGATCGTGCGCGCCTGGTCGGCGATCGACCGGGTGATGGCCTGGCGAATCCACCACGTGGCGTAGGTCGAGAACTTGTAGCCGCGCCGGTATTCGAACTTGTCGACGGCCTTCATGAGGCCGATGTTGCCTTCCTGGATCAGATCGAGGAACTGCAGGCCGCGGTTGGTGTACTTCTTCGCGATCGAGATCACCAGGCGCAGGTTGGCCTCGGTCATCTCGCGCTTGGCCTTGCGCGCTTTGGCTTCGCCGGTCGACATCTGCTTGTTGATCTCCTTCAGGTCCTTCAAGGGGATCATCACGCGGCTTTGCAGGTTGAGCAGCTTCTGCTGCTGCTCGACGATCGCCTGCCGGTACTTGGCGAGCGCCTCGCTGTACGGGTGCCTGGCGGCGATCTCGCGGTCGATCCAGCGCAGCGACGTCTCGTTGTCGGGGAACTTCTTGATGAAGTCCGGGCGCGGCATGGCGCTCTTGTGCACGACCAGGTCCTGGATCTTGCGCTCGATCTGGCGGATGTTGTCGACCTCGGTGCGCACCGAGTCGCACAGCCGCTCGACCTGGCGTGCCGAGAAGCGGATCTGCATCAGCTCGGCCGAGATCTTCTTCTGCAGCTCGAGGTGCTTCGGGGCTTTGTGGCCTTCCTTGGTCAGCACGACGAGCATTCGCGCGAAGAGCTTGCGGATCGTCGCGAAGCGCTCGAGCGCCGCCACCTTGAGCCGCTCGAGGTTTTCGGCGGCGATCGCGCCGGCATCGCCCTCGTCCTCTTCCTCTTCGCTGTCGTCGCTGGTCTCTTCGATCGACGTCAGCTGCTCGTTGAAATCCATCAGCCCGTCGACGAGATCGTCGATCTTGATCTCGTCCTTGGCGATCTTGTCGGCGAGCAGCAGGATCTGCGCGACGGTCATCGGGCACGCCGAGATCGCCATGATCATGTGCTTCAGGCCTTCCTCGATCCGCTTGGCGATCACGATCTCGCCTTCGCGGGTGAGGAGCTCGACCGAGCCCATCTCGCGCATGTACATGCGTACCGGGTCGGTGGTGCGGCCGAATTCCGAATCGAGCGTCGAGACCGCGGCCTCGGCGGCTTCCTCGACGTCGTCGGTCGGTGCGGCCGGCGCCGTCTCCGACATCAGCAGCGTCTCGGCATCGGGGGCCTCGTCGTAGACCTGGATGCCCATGTCGCCGATCATGCTGATGACGCCCTCGATCTGCTCGGCATCGAGGACATCGTCGGGCAGGTGGTCGTTGATCTCGGCGAACGTCAGGAAGCCGCGCTCCTTGCCGAGCACGATCAGCGTCTTCAGGCGGCGCTTGCGCGCCTCGACGTCGGCCGGCGTCAGCACGCGCGGCGCGATCTCGGCGTGCTTGCCGTTCTTGCCCTTCTTGGTGGCGTCTTCGGCGCGCTTGCCGGCGATGCGGGCGGCGATCTCGCTGGGGGTCGGCTTCTTGCCCGCTGCGGCGCCGTTGCCAGCCGGCGCTGCCGGCGCGCCGGGTTTCGCGGCGGACTTGGCGGACTTCGCCTCGCCTGGTTTGGTTGACTTTGCCGCCATCGGCTTGGCCGGCACTGCCACCGCGGGCTTGACGGGCTTCGCCGGGACCGGCTTGCCGGTCTTCGCCGCGACGGTCTTCGCCGCGACGGTCTTCGCCGCGACGGTTTTCGCCGCGGCGGTTTTCGCCGCGGCGGTTTTCGCCGCGACGGTCTTGGCCGCGACGGTCTTCGCCGCCGCTGTGGTTCCGGGTTTTACCGGCTTTGCGGCCGGCTTGTTCGTGGCCTTGGTCTTCGGCAGCGGCTTGGTGCTCTTTGCCTTGGTCGCCGGCTTTTTCGCGGCGGGCGCGGCCTTGCGGGTGTGCACCTTGGGGGTGGCGGGCTTCTTCACGTGCTTGCGGGCAGCCGGAGCCGCAGTCTTGCCGGCCGGTTTCCTTGCCGCCGGTTTGCGCGGCCCCGCGGTAGGGCCCGGGCGCTTGGCGGCAGCAGCAGCCTTGGACTTGGGGGGCGACTTGCGGACGGGCTTCGCGGGCTTCTTGGCCATGATGATCCTAGCGATTCGTGGGAGCCGGGCACCCGAACATGGGGGCGTTCGGGAAAACCTCAAATAATATCATGAGGCGTAACATCGGGCGAGCCGGTCGCACCTCAGGACCCGCCGCCCGGCGCCCCGCCGGAATCTGCGGCCGGATACCCGCGCCGCGCCATTTCGAGCTGGCGCAGGCGCTCGGTCTCTTCCGCCGGCAGCGTGCTCGTCGCCACGGCCAGTGCGTCGCTCTCCGCGCCGGCGGCCACGCCCTCGCCCTGCCGCTGCACGTGCAGCCAATAGCGCTGCACGCCGGCCCGCAGATGGAGCAGGGCAATTTCGGCGGTAATGCCGTGGTCGCTGGCGCTCGCCAGCGCACGCGCCAGTACGCGCTCGTGCGCGGTGCCGGAGAAATGCTGCATCGTCCCGGCAGTGGTCAACGGGCCGGCGGACCCGGCGCAGAAGTCGACCAGCGCGGTCAGCGCGGCGCCGTCGGCGGTTCCGTCGTCGGGTCGCGGGATCGCCATCAGCCGAGCGATTTCGGGTTGGAGCAGCAGCCCCTGAACCAGTTCGCGAACCAGCGAGGGCCCGCGTCGCGATGGCGGTGTGGCGCGGCGCGACATGCGCGGATCGTTGCGCTGTTCCGCGCGCCGGGGCGGCGCTCCCGAGTGGTCGGCCGGCATGTGGAGCAGCCCGCGCAACTCCGCTTCGGGAAGGCCGGTCAGCACGGCCAACTCCCGCCGGATGAGCGCTGCGAGCACAGGGGCGGTGAGGGTGCCGATGAGCGGTCGGGCCGCCGTGACGAGCGCCGCACGGCCCTCGGCGGTGGTCGGCGGGTGGCGCGCCGCGAGCTCGCGCAGCAGGAACGCCGACAGCGGCACCGCATGCGCGAGCAGCTCTTCGAACGCGGCCTTGCCGCGCTGGCGCACGTAGTCGTCGGGGTCTTCGCCATCCGGCAGAAACAGGAATTGGGCGTTCTTGCCGTCGGCAAGCATGGGCAACGCGGTTTCCAGCGCCCGCCACGCCGCCTTGCGCCCCGCGTTGTCGCCGTCGAAGCAGAACACCACGGTGTCGGTGATACGGAAAAGTTTCTGCACATGGTGGAGCGTCGTCGCGGTACCGAGGGTCGCCACGGCGTAATCGATCCCGTGCTGGGCGAGCGCCACCACGTCCATGTAGCCTTCGACGACGACCGCCTGGCCGGCATCGCGGATGGCGTTGCGCCCGAGGAAGAGGCCGTAGAGCTCGCGACCTTTGGAAAACAGCGGCGTTTCCGGTGAATTGAGGTACTTGGGCTCGCCGTCGCCGAGCGTGCGGCCGCCGAAGCCGATCACCTGGCCGCGGTTGTCGTGGATCGGGAACATGATCCGGTCGCGAAAGCGGTCGTAGCGCTTGCCGCCGTCGCCGGCGATCACGAGGCCCGCGGTTTCGAGCGCGGGGTCGTCGTAATTCGCGAATGCGGAGGCCAGCGGCTGCCAGGCGTCAAGCGCGTAGCCGATGCCGAAACGGGCGGCGATGGCGCCGGTCAGGCCGCGCTGCTTCAGGTAGTCGATGGCCGGCGGGCTCTCCTTCAACCGGGCGCGGTAGAACCTGGCGGCGTCGAGCAGCAGCGACCCGAGGTTCTGCGTCTGCTCCCGGCGGTCGGAGTCGCCGGGGCGTTCGGCGCGCGGGACTTCCAGCCCGGCCTCGCGGGCGAGGGTCTCGACCGCCTCCGGGAACGACTTGCCGGCAAATTCCATCAGGAAGCCGATCGCGGTTCCATGCGCTTCGCAGCCGAAGCAATGGTAGAACTGCTTGGACGGGCTGACGGTGAACGAGGGGGTCTTCTCGCTGTGGAACGGGCAGCAGGCGGCGTAGTTGGCGCCCGCCTTCTTGAGCGGAACGTAGTGGTCGATGACCTCGACGATGTCGACCCGAGCCAGCAGCGTCTGTATGAAATCGTTTGGGATCATTGACTTAACGCGGCATCGGCCCGAGCGCCGCCAACCGGAGGGAAGCGATCGCAGGCAACAGCGGGTCTCTTGATTATAGGCGACGGTGGCGCGGTCGCCAGGTTGTTTCTGGGGCAGTCTCGTGCCCGGCCCGTCCGGTTCGCGCAGGGCGACGGGCCGGATGGCCCGGAGCGCCGGCCGATTGGGCCAGAATGGCGGACGATCGGCCCGGAGCGCGGGCCGACCGGGCCAGAACCCCGGCGGGTCAGCCGGTCAGGCGCGCTTTGACCTGCGCCGAGGCCGCCGCCAGGTCGGCGCGGCCGGCCAGCTTCGGCTTGATGACAGCCATGACCTTGCCGATGCCGGCCGCTCCGGCCGCACCCGTGGCCGCGATCGCCTCGCCGATCATCGCCTCCACTTCCGCGGCGGACAGCGGCTGCGGCATGTAGGCCTGGAGCACGCCAATCTCGGCGCGTTCGGCGTTGGCAAGGTCGGCGCGGTGGCCGGCCTCGAACTGGGTGATGGAGTCTTTTCGCTGCTTCACCATCTTGTCGAGAATGCCGAGCACGTCGGCATCGGTCAGCTCGACGCGGCCGTCGACCTCGCGTTGCTTGATCGCGGCCAGCAGCAGCCGGATCGTGGACAGCCGTGCGGCATCCCGCGCCCGCATCGCGGCCTTCATGTCCTCGGTGATTCTGGTCTTGAGCGTCATTGCGACTCCGGAAAGTGCGCGCCCGGGCGGTATGGCGCGGGAGGTGCAGCCCGGGTTGAGCGCCGCGAAACCCGGGTCGGCGGTGCCAAAAGCAAAAAGGGGCGAATCGCTTCGCCCCCGTCGATGCCCGCCGGGCCGTTCGGCCAGGCCGCTATTGGTACAGCTCAGTACAGCTTCGGCGGCAACTGCTGACTGCGCAGGCGCTTGTAGTGACGCTTCACCGCGGCGGCCAGCTTGCGCTTGCGCTCGGCGGTGGGCTTTTCGTAGAACTCACGGGCGCGCAGTTCGGTCAGGAGACCGGTCTTCTCGATCGTGCGCTTGAAACGGCGCATCGCCACTTCGAACGGCTCGTTGTCGCGGACGCGAACGCTGGGCATGTAACGGATTCCTATGGGTGCGAGGAGTTTTGGTAACCATGGACTATAGCAGCCGCCGCCCCGCCGTGCAACCCCGGGTACAATCGGCAATTCGGGGACAGACCGCAATTTGGGGACAGACCCCCGTTTCCCCCTATCGGGCAATTCGGGGTCTGTCCCCAAATTGCCTGTCCCCGAATTGCCCGAATTGCCCCCACCTTCCCGTCGATCCCCATGCGCGTCCTCGGTATCGAAACCTCCTGCGACGAAACCGGGCTCGCGATCTACGACACCGAGCGCGGCCTCGTTGCGCATGCACTGCACTCGCAGATGGCGATGCACGAGGCGTACGGCGGTGTGGTGCCCGAACTTGCGTCGCGGGACCACGTGCAGCGCGTGGTCCCGCTCGCGCAACGCGTGGTGTCCGACGCGGGACTGACGCTCGCCCACCTCGACGGCATCGCCTATACGCAGGGCCCCGGCCTCGCCGGCGCCTTGCTGGTCGGCGCGAGCGTCGCCCACGCGCTGGGTTTCGCGCTGGGGAAGCCGGTGATCGGCGTCCACCATCTCGAAGGGCACCTGCTGTCGCCCCTGCTTTCCGATCCGGCACCCGAATTTCCGTTCGTCGCGCTGCTCGTGTCCGGCGGGCACAGCCAGCTCTTCCACGTTGCGGGCGTCGGTCGCTACCGGCTGCTCGGCGATACGCTGGACGACGCCGCGGGCGAAGCCTTCGACAAGACGGCCAAGCTGCTGGGCCTGCCGTACCCGGGCGGGCCGGCGCTGGCGCGGCTCGCCGAAACGGGCCGCGAAGGCGCCGTCGCGCTGCCGCGCCCGATGCTCGCCAGCGGCGATCTCGACATGAGCTTCAGCGGCCTCAAGACCGCGGCACTGACGCTCGTGCGCCGCGAGTCGGGTCCGCAGGGGCTCGACCCGCAGCGCGCGGCCGACATCGCCCGGGAATTCCAGCACGCCGTCGTCGACGTGCTCGCGGCGAAGGCCCTGGGCGCGCTCAAGGCGACCGGCGACCGGCGGCTGGTCGTTGCCGGCGGGGTGGGGGCCAATCGCGCGTTGCGGGCGCGGCTGATCGCCGACGCGGGCAAGCGCGGCGCGCAGGTGTTCTTTCCGGACCTCGAGTTCTGCACCGACAACGGCGCGATGATCGCGCTCGCCGGCGCGCTGCGCCTGCGGGGATCGCGCAACACCGGCTACGGATTCTCGGTGCGCCCGCGATGGGAGTTGTCATCGCTGCAGCCGCCGGGTTAGCGCCCGATCCCGCGCTCCTTGCCTTCGAGCAGCTGGCGGATGTTGTTGCGGTGGCGCCAGAACAGCAGGACCGCGATGGGGATCATCGTCCATGCGGTCAGCGCGTTGCCCATCACCCAGAACATGCCGATCGGCATCAGCGCGGCGGTGACCAGCGCCGCGAGCGACGAGATCTTGAAGCCGTAAGCCATCACCAGCCAGACCACGCCCAGCACCAGCGCGAGCGGCCAGTGCAACGCGGCGACGATGCCGGCAGCGGTGGCAACACCCTTGCCGCCGGCGAAGCGATGGAAGACCGGGTAGAGGTGGCCGACGAAGACGGCGAGCGCGACGGCGGGGATCGTCCAGTCGGCCGCCCCGAATGGCGTCCCGAAACGCTGGGCGAGCCAGACCGCGAGCCACCCCTTGACGCCGTCGCCGAGCAGGGTGACGACGGCCGCCGCCTTGTTGCCCGTGCGCAGCACATTGGTGGCCCCCGGGTTTCCCGAGCCGTAGCTGCGAGGGTCCGGCAAACCGAACAGCGTGCTCGCCACGACGGCGAAGGACACCGAACCCATCAGGTACGCGGCGGCGACGAAAACGAGCGATACAGCCATGACGCCTCCGGAATGGGCGAGTCGCATTCGCCGGTGCGACGGGGCCCTCGCCGCCGGATCGAAGGCCGCACACGGCGCGTCGGTTAGAATGCAACCGTTGATTCTAGCAAACGCCACTGCGCCGACCGTGGATCCAGCCGCGCCTCCGATGAACACCATTTTCATTCACGACCTGCGGCTGCAGACGCGCATCGGCGTGTACGAGTGGGAACAGCATCTCGCCCAGACGCTGCGCCTCGACCTCGAGATCGGGCCGCCATCCGACGCCGCGTTCCGCTCCGACGACCTCGCTGATGCGCTCGACTACTCGGCGGTGGTGAAGCGGCTCTCCGCGCTGGCCGCGGATCACCCGCACAAGTTGATGGAGCGCTTCGCGCAGGCGGTCGCCGACATCGTGCTCGCCGAGTTCGCCGCGCCGTGGGTGAAGGTTCGCGTCGCCAAGCTGGCGCCGATCGCGGGCGTGAAGGAGCTCGGGGTCGCCATCGAGCGCCGGCAGCGGTGACGCATCGCGACAACAATTTCGACTGCACCCGCTTTCTCGCCGTGCGCCCGGTGCCATATTCGCATTGGCACGCGCTGACCGGCATCGGCGGCGGCGCTCGCGCATGCGGTTCTGATCGGCCGGTGCGCAGGCCGGCCGTCGCCGGACGCGTAATTCGCCCATCCGGATCTGCGGTCACCCGCGCGGATGGTGCTGCGCGTGCAGCTTCTTCAGCCGCTCGCGCGCGACGTGGGTATAGATGGTCGTGGTCGTGATGTCCGCGTGCCCGAGCAGCAGTTGGACGACGCGCAGGTCGGCGCCGTGGTTGAGCAGATGCGTGGCGAAGGCATGCCGCAGCACGTGCGGCGACAGGCCTGCGGCCGGGATGCCCGCCTTCACCGCGCAGCGCTTGATCAGCACCCAGAAGGCCTGCCGCGTCATCGCGGCGTGGCGCGCGGTGAGGAAGAGCGCGTCGCCCCGCGCGGCGCCGGCGAGCGCGGGACGGGCATCCGCGAGATAGCGCTTGAGCCAGACGATGGCTTCCTCGCCCAGCGGAACGAGACGTTCCTTGCTGCCTTTGCCCAGCACCCGCACGACGCCCATGTCGAGCGATACCTGCCCGAGTTTCAACCCCACGAGCTCGGACACCCGCAGGCCGGTCGCGTAGAGGGTCTCCAGCATCGCGCGATCGCGCAGCCCCAGCGTGGCCGCCACGACCGGCACGGCGAGCACCGCCTCGACCTGCGCCTCGGTCAAGTTCTTGGGCAGACGCCGCGGCAGCTTCGGCGCCCGCACGCGGAGCGTCGGGTCGGTGGCGATCGTTCCCTGCTGCACCTGCAGCGCGTAGAAGCGGCGCAGCGACGACAGCCGGCGCGCGATTGACGTCGCCTTCGCCTTGCGGCGGAATTGGTCGGCGAGGAAGGCCTCGACGTCGTCCCGCCGCGACGCGAGCAACGTTGTGCCGCGCGGATCGAGCCACGCCGCGAATTGTGTCAGATCGCGCCGGTAGCTCTCGAGCGACGCGGCCGCGAGGCCGTCCTGCAGCCATGCCTGATCGCAGAAGGCGTCGATCAGGTCGGCGGCGGACCCGGCCCCCGCGCGGGCTGGCGCGGCAGCGATCGTGTGCGAAGCAGACGGGCGCGGCATCATGCGCCGAAGCGATAGCCTTCGTGCGTCAGCAGCCAGCGCTTGATCGCGAGCGGGTTGCCGTCGGCCGCATTCATGAAGCCGCCGAGCGAGCCCCGGCTGCCCACGACGCGGTGGCAGGGAACGACCAGCGCGATCGGATTGCCGCCGCAGGCGCCGCCGACGGCGCGCGGGGCGGTGTGCAGCGCGCGCGCGATCTCCCCGTAGGTCCGCGATTCGCCGACGGGGATCTTCGCCAGCGCCGCCCGGACGCGCTGCCGGAACGCGGTGCCGGCATGGGCGAGCGGCAGCGTGAACTCGAAGTGCGGATCGGCGAGATAGCGCTCGATCTGCACGACTGCACGTTCCGCCAGCGCATCGTTCGGCGCCTGCGCGCGCTCGGAGGCCGGCAGGTATTCGATCGCCGTGACCGCGCCGTTGCCGGTGCGAATGCCGAGCACGGCGCAGGGTAGCCGCACTTTGGCCGAATAGGCGGGTGGCTTGTCGTTGGTCATCGGGTTTTCTCCGTTGCATCGTTGCCTCGGTCGCGTCACCGGCAACGTCACACCTTTACCCCATCTTCATCTGCCGCGGCAACTCGGTCACGAGCTGCGGGAAGAACCAGATCAGCAGCACGGCGGCGATGATCAGGCAGAACATCGGGAACGCCTGGCGGCTGATCCACGTGATCTGCCGCTGCGTCATGCCCTGCAGGACGAAAAGATTGAAGCCGACCGGCGGCGTGATCTGCGCCATCTCGACGACCAGCACGACGAATATCCCGAACCAGAGGAGATCGAGGCCGACCGCCTCGACCGAGGGCAGGATCACGCCCATCGTCAGCACGACCATCGAGATGCCGTCGAGGAAGCAGCCCAGCACGATGTAGAACAGCATCAGCGCGACGACCAGCGCGAACGGCGACAGCCCGAGCCCGCCGATCCATTCTGCGAGGTGTCGCGGCAGGCCGATGTAGCCCATCGCCAGCGTGAGGAATGCCGCGCCGGCCAGGATCAGCGCGATCATGCAGTAGAGCCGCGTCGCGCCCATCAGGCTGTCGGTGAACGTTCGCCGGCCGAGCGAGCCCTGCGCGGCCGAGATGGCGAGCGAGCCGACGACGCCGAACGCCGCGGCCTCGGTCGCCGTCGCCACGCCGACGTAGATCGAGCCCAGCACCAGCGCGATCAGCAGCACCACCGGAATGAGGTGCCGCGATGCCGCGAGCTTTTGCGCCAGCGTCGTCGTCGTAGCCGCCGCGGGAATGCGTTGCGGGTGGATGAGCGACCAGACGACGATGTAGCCGGAAAAGAGGAGGGCGAGCATGATTCCCGGAATCACGCCGGCAATGAACAGCTGCGCGATCGACACGTTCGCCGTCACGCCGTACACGATCATGATGATCGACGGCGGGATCAGGAGCCCGAGCGTGCCGGCCCCGGCGAGGGTGCCGATGGTCATGCCTTCGGGGTACCCGCGCGCTTTCAGCTCGGGCAGGGTCATCTTGCCGATCGTGGCGCAGGTCGCGGCGGAGGATCCCGAGACGGCGGCGAAGATCGTGCAGCCGATGATGTTGGCGTGCAGCAGGCGGCCCGGCACGCGCTCCAGCCACGGTGCGAGGCCGCGGAACATGTCCTCCGACAATCGCGTGCGAAACAGGATCTCGCCCATCCAGACGAACAGCGGCAGTGCCGTCAGCGTCCACGACGACGCGGTTCCCCAGATCGTGACGGCCATCGCGTCGCCGGCCGGCCGCGACGAAAAGAGCTCCATGCCGATCCAGGCGACGCCGGCGAGCGCGAGCCCGATCCAGACTCCGCTGCCCAGCAGCAGGAACAGCGTGACGATCAGCAAGGTGGTGATCAGCGCGTCCATCGAATCATTCGCCGCGGTTGCGAAAGGTTGGCGCCCGGGTCATTCGTTATGCAACGTTGCAGCGGATTTTGCGTGTTGGCGCCGCCCCTGCCACTCGAGCACGAATTCATCGGCGAACGCGACGAGCAGCACCACCGTGCCGGCGGCCATCGCGAGTTGCGGCAGCCACAGCGGCGTCGCGTCGTTGGCGGTCGAGATGTCGTTGAATTGCCACGACTGGAGCGACAGGCGCACGCTGTAGAACGCGAACAGCCCGGCCAGCAGTGTCGCGGCGGCGAGCGACCACAATTCGAGGGCGCGCCTTGCCGTCGCGCCGGCGCGTTCGAGGATCAGCGTGACCCGTATGTGCTCGCCGCGTTTCAGCGTGTGGGCGAGGGCGAGAAATCCTGCGCCGGCCATGCAGTAGCCGGCATAGGCGTCGGTGCCGGGGACGTGAAACGCGAACAGGCGGCCGGCGATGCCGGTGAGCACCATCGCCAGCGTGCCCATCATGCCCAACGCCGCCAGATAGGCGGCGGCGGCGTACAGCGCGTCGAGGGACCTCCTGAGCGTCATCGGCGAACCGGCCGGAGGAATGCCGAGCAGCCGGCGCGGCAAGGTCACATCGCGCGATAGGCGTCGACCACCTTGCGCCCGTCGTCCCCGGTCTTGCGCAGCCATTCCGCCAGCATGTAGTTGCCGACCTTGCGCAGGTCGGCCATCAGCTGGTCGCCCGGCTTGACGATGGTCATGCCCTTCGCCTTCAGCTGGTCGAGGTACCAGCCGTTCTTCTCTTCCGAGAGCTTCCAGCCGCGCGCCTCGGCGTCGGCAGCCGCCTTGGACAGTGCCGCCTGCGTGGGCTTGTCGAGGGCGTCGAACGCCTTCTGGTTGACGATGATCGCGTTTTTCGGAATCCACGCCTGCGTGTCGTAGAAGGTCTTGATGTGCTCGTAAGTCTTGGAATCGTAGCCGGTGGCCCCCGACGACATGTACGAATCGATCACGCCGGTGGCGAGCGCCTGCGACACTTCGGCGGCCTGCACCGTCATCGGCTGCGCGCCCACGAGCTCGGCGATCTTCGACGTGGCGGGGCTGTACGCGCGCCACTTCATGCCCTTCATGTCGGCCACGCTGTTGAGCGTGCGGTTGGTGTAGATGCCCTGCGGCGGCCACGGCACTGCGAACAGCAGCTTCATTCCCTGCTTCGCGAGCTTGTCCTCGAGCGCTTTCTTCGACGCCTTGTAGAGCTTCATCGCGTCGCCGTAGGAGGTGGCGAGAAACGGGATCCCGTCGGCCCCGTAGAGCGCGTCCTCGTTCTCGAAGTTGACGAGCAGGATCTCGCCGGCCTGCGCCTGCCCGCCCTGGACCGCGCGCTTGATTTCGGGTGCCTTGAACAGCGAGGCGTTCGGGTGGACGGTGATCCTCAACTTGCCGCCGCTCGCGCGGTCGACGTCGCCGGCGAACTGCTGGATGTTCTCGGTGTGGAAGTTGTTCGCCGGATACGCGGTCGGCATGTCCCATTTGGTCTGCGCGGCGGCGGGCAGCGCGATGGCGATGGCAAAGGCGGAGCCAAGGGCGGTCAGGCGGTTCATCCAGGGGCTCCTGAAAGGCGCGATGCGGGTCGGGCTGGAAAGGGGAGGGCGGACGGGCACGGAGCGCGTCGACCCGCAACGTTTTACCACAAATGACGCGCGCTCGGCGCCCGCGGGCCGGCGCCCGGAATCGACCGCCTATAATGACGGGCCCTCGGCGCCGGAGCCCGCGATCGCATGATTGCACGTGCATTCCTTTCCCCGCTTCATTTCGTCGCGGCCGACCGCGAAGCGGACACGTTGCCGAACGCACGCCCGGCCTCCGGTCGCGGCCCCGGGCGCCGTGCCGCGCGGGTTGCCGCCGGCTCTCCGGCAGGCGGCGATGGCTAACGGCAAGCCCGGCGCCTTCGCCGGCATCGTCCGCCTCGTACGCGGACAGCGCGAACGCCTCGCGCTCGACTACCTGCTGGCGCAGGCGGATCCGGCGGCGCCGCTGGCGGAGCGCGTGGCGTGGCTGACCGAGCTGCTGCGCTGGATTCGCGTGCACCAGCCGCCGAAGGCGCTTCGTGCGACGGATGCCGGCGCCGAGGCTTCCGCCGCCGACGAAGGCGACGGTGCGGCATCGAGCGACCGCGTGCTGCGCGTGCGCGTCGCCCGCGTCCGCTTCCTGCTGCATCTCGTCGACCGCCATCCCGAATGGAAGTCGCAACTCGCGCGGACGCTGCGCTCGGTGCTGCGCGATGCGCACGGCCTCAACCTGTTCGCCACCACCGGGTTGCCCAAGGAGTACGGCTTCTGGGGCGAAGCCCTCCGGCGGGTTGCCGCCAAGCTGCTCCCGGAGGCGCGGGCCTTCGACGACCTCGCGCAGGTGTTCGTGGCGCTGTTCCCCGATCGCGGCGACGAGCGCCTGCCGGGCGCGCTGCCGCAAGCGACCAACGCGCAGCTGCGGGCGCTGTTCCGCTTCGAGGAGGCACCCGAGGAATCGTGCTGGGCGGTGGTGCAACGCGATCTCGCCGACGCCGTCGTCGTGCTGGTGGCGCAGGTCGGCGCGATCGGCCTGTCCGATTCGATTCGCCGGCGCACCGGCCCGGCCGCCCTGAGCCGCTCGCCGTTCGTCACGCTCGGGCCGGCCGCGGAAGCGTATCTCGCGACCGCCGCCGATGACGGCGACGCGCGCGACGCGGCCCGCCGGCGCCTGGCCGCGGAAATCGATGGCTGCCGCCGCGCGCTGGACGACGCCACCGCGCACCTCGAGGAAAACGGCGTGAGCGTCGGCATCGTGTACCGGATCGAGCTCGCGCGCCGGGAGCTCGCCCGGATCGAGGAGCTCGTCGCGCTGGCCGCCGGCGAGCGCCTCGAGGTCGGCGGCATCGCCCGTTTCGTCGCCGAACTGATCCGCGACATGCACGCGCAGCGCAGCGTCCTTGCGCTGTTTCGCAGCAACCTCGACCTGCTCGCCCGGAAGATCGCCGAGCGGACCGGCAAGACCGGCGAGCACTACATCACGCGCGACCGCGTCGAATATGCCGACATGCTGCAATCGGCGGGCCGCGGCGGCGCGCTCACCGGCCTTACCGTCTTCGGCAAGTTCGCGCTCACCGGCCACGGTCTCGCGCCGTTCATCGAGGGCGTTGTCGCCTCGCTCAACTACGCGCTGTCGTTCTGCGCGATCCAGTTCCTGCACGGCACGCTCGCCACCAAGCAGCCGGCGATGACGGCGGCGGCAATGGCGGCCAAGCTGAAGCACACACGCCGCCGCGGCCGGCTGCGCGAGTTCGTCGACGAGGTGGCGAACCTGACCCGCTCGCAGGTCGCGGCGATCGCCGGCAACCTGGCCGTCGTCGTTCCGGCGGCACTGATCGTGCAGCTGGCATGGACGGGCTCGGGCGGCACGCCGCTCCCGAGTCCGGAAAAGGCGACGGCGACGGTCGCCTCGCTCAGCCTGCTGGGCGCGACGCCGTTCTACGCGGCGTTCACCGGCGTGCTGCTGTGGGTGTCGGCAGTGCTCTCGGGCGGCATCGAGAACTGGGCGACCTACCGGCGGCTGCCGGAGGCGATCGCGCGCGAGCCGCGCCTCGTCTACGCGTTCGGCGCCGAGCGGATGCGCGGCGTCGCCGTGTGGTTCGAGCGCAACGTGGCCGGAATCGGCGGCAATGTCGCGCTGGGCTTCCTGCTCGGGATGAGTCCGGTGGTGGCGGCGTTTTTCGGGCTGCCGATCGATGTCCGGCACGTGACGCTGTCCACGGGTTCGCTCGCGCTGGCCGCGTCGTCGCTCGGCGTGGACGTTTTCGCGACGGCGGCGTTCTGGATGGCCGTTGCCGGCATTGCCACCATCGGCGTGCTGAATCTCGGCGTGTCGTTCACGCTGGCGCTGTGGGTCGCGATCCGCGCGACGCGCGCCGGCGCGCTGTCGCGGCGGCGGGTGTTTCGGGCCGTGCTCGCGCGGCTGGTCGAGTCGCCGCGCGACTTTCTGCTGCCGCCGCGCGTGCCGCGCGCTCCGGCGCCGGCCTGAGAGGCTGAGAGTCTTTCGATCATGCCCGCTCATCACGCCAGAAGACGCCCGCTCGTCGTTGCCAATGCTCGCCATAGCGCGAGCTATGGCTGCGCTTTGCGCCTCGATCGGCCGCCTTCTGGCGCGCTGCTCGGGCACGCTCGAAAAACTCTCAGCCTCTGAGCGCATCCGGGCCGCGCGCACCGCGCGCCGCGGACAGGGCATAATCGTCGCCATTCCAACGAGGAGAACCGCATGGCCGGCATCTACGATTTCAGCGTCAAGGACATCCACGGCAAGAACGTCAAGCTGGCGAAGTACAAGGGCAAGGCGCTGCTGATCGTCAACACGGCGAGCAAGTGCGGCTTCACGCCGCAGTACAAGGGCCTCGAGGCGCTCTACCAGAAGCTGCACGGCAAGGGGCTCGAAATCCTCGGCTTTCCCTGCAACCAGTTCGGCGCGCAGGAGCCGGGCAGCGAGCAGGACATCGAGTCGTTCTGCGAGATCAACTACGGCGTCACGTTCCCGCTGTTCGCCAAGATCGACGTCAACGGCAAGAACGCGGCGCCGCTCTACCAGCACCTCAAGGAGGCGAAGCCGGGGCTGCTCGGATCCGCGATGATCAAGTGGAACTTCACCAAGTTTCTGGTCGACCGCGATGGCAACGTGGTCGAACGCTACGCGCCGAACGCCGAACCCGCGAGCCTCGCCGGCGACGTCGAAAAGCTGCTGTAGCGACGTGAGCCTGGGAGCAGGGGCCGCCGTCGCGTTCGGAGCGAATTTGGATCGATTCCGTTGGCGCCCCCCTGCGCCCGACGCGGGTCGCATCCCCGCTGCGCGGGGCCCCTGCTCCTCCGCGTCGGTCGCCCCACTCCGCGGGGATGCGACCGGGGCGAATCGGCGCACGAGGCCGACACGCAGATCGTCGCGCAGCGCGGTCGCAGCAAGGAGGCCGAGCGCATGACCGCCGTGCGGTGCACGCTTGCCGCCGCCGTCGCGCTGCTGGTCGCGTTCCTCGCCTCGCCTGCGGGTGCGGCCGACCCGGCCAAGGTGCTGCGGGTGGCGTTCCCGTCGGCCGAAACCGGTTTCGATCCGCAGGCGAGCGGCGATCTCTACTCGAATCACGTCAACCGCGCGATCTTCGACGCGCCGTACACGTACGACTATCTGGCGCGGCCGCACCGGATCGTCCCCAACACGGCCGTGGCCCTGCCGGAGATATCCGCGGACGGCCTGACGTGGACGATCCGCCTGCGGCCGGGCATCCCGTTCGCCGCCGATCCCGCGTTCAAGGGCAACCGGCGCGAGCTTGCCGCCGCCGACTATGTCTATTCGTGGAAGCGCGTGCTCGACCCGAAGACGCGCTCGCCGGCGCTGCAGCAGTTCGACGGCAAGTTCGTCGGCGCGGACGACCTCGTCGCAAAGGCCAGGGCCACCGGCAGGTTCGACTACGACGCGCCGCTCGACGGGTTGCAGGCCATCGACCGGCATACGATCCGGATCCGCCTCACTGCGCCATCGTACGATCTGCTGTCCGACCTCACGACGGCGGCCGCCAGCGCCGTCGCGCGCGAAGTGATCGAAGCGTACGGTGATGCGAGCGGCTGGGCGATGGGCAACCCCGTCGGCACCGGGCCCTACCGGATCAAGGAGTGGCGGCGCGCGCAGAAGATCGTGCTGGAAGCGAATCCGGATTTTCGCGACGTGCGCTACCCGGCGAGCAGCGATCCTGCCGATCGCGAGATCGTCGCCCGGCTCGGCGGGAAGAAGCTGCCGTTCGCCGGGCGCGTGGAGATCAGCATCATCGAGGAGGGCAACCCGCGCCTGCTCACGTTCGAGAAGGGCGACCTCGACTACATGGCAGTGCCTGCGGAACTGGCCGCGAAGGTCCTCGCGCCCGACAACCGGCTGCAGCCGCGCTACCTGCGGGCCGGCGTCGGCCTCGAGCGCGGCATCCAGCCGTCGATCGTCTACACGTACTTCAACATGGACGATCCGGTCGTCGGCGGCTACACGCCGGAGCGCGTGGCGCTGCGGCGCGCGATCAGCATGGCCTACAACACGGACGAGGACATCCGCGTCGTGCGGCAGGGACAGGCGGTGCCCGCGACGCAGCCGGTGCCACCGGGCGTGACCGGCCACGACCCGGGCTTCAACGGCCACGTCAAGTACGATCCGGCGGGCGCGCGGGCGCTGCTCGACAAGTTCGGCTACGTCGATCGCGACCACGACACGTGGCGCGACCTGCCCGACGGCAAGCCGCTGGTGCTGCGCATGGCCTCGACCATCGGCACCGTCGAGCGGCAGCTGGACGAACTGTGGCAGCGCAGCCTGAATGCGGTCGGCATCCGGATCGAATTCGTCAAGCAGAAATTTCCCGAGACGCTCAAGATGGCGCGCGCCGGGCAGTTGCAGATGTGGGGGCTCGCGAACACCAACATGACGACCGAAGGCTATGGTTTCTTCGGCCTGCTGTACGGCCCGCACGCGGGATTGTCCAATTTCTCGCGCTTCGATCTGCCCGAATTCAACCGGCGCTACGAGGCGTCGCGCCGCCTGCCCGACGGTCCGGAGCGCGCGCAGCTGTTCCGCGAAATGTCGGCGCTCGTCACCGCGTACGCGCCGTGGATGATCGACGTCTATCGTTACGAGAACGTCGTCGTCTATCCGTGGGTCGTGGGCTACAAGTACAGCGGGATCTACCAGCACCCGTGGCCGTATCTCGACGTCGACCTGGCGCGCAAGCGGGTAGCGGTGCAGTGATGCGCGTGAGCGGAGTTCCCTTATCGCTGACCGCCCGATCCGAAATTCCAGGACTTCGTTTCCCGGCGCTGGTGGGCGCGGCGGCGATGCCGCTGTACTCGATTCTCCTGCAGCTTGAGCGCAGCCAGTGGTTGCCGGCACAGGACATTCAGGAATTGCAATCTCGCCAGCTCGACGCGATGTTGGCGCATGTCTGGGCCACGGTACCCTGGCATCACCCGCGTCTGCATGCTGCGGGAATCGTTCCCGGCCAGCCGGTGGATCCGGCCGCCTGGCAGGCGCTGAAGCCGCTGACCCGGCGTGATCTTCAGGATGCCGGGGCGTTGCTGCACAGCAAACGGGTTCCGCCCGAACATGGCAGCATTGGCGTCAATCGAACGTCGGGATCGACCGGTGAACCGGTTGAAGTTCTGCGCACCGGGCTTGACCAACTGATGTGGCATGCCATCACCCTGCGCGACCACGCCTGGCATGAGCGCGATGTGTCGGCGAAGCTCTGTTCGATCCGCGCCAAAGTAAAGCCTACTCCCGAGGGAACCTGGCACCGCGGGTGGGGTCCGCCCACGGATCTGCTGTTCGACACCGGGCCATCGGCCGCGCTTCCGATCGATACGGATGTGGCCGTACAGGTGCGGTGGCTCGCGCAGCGCAATCCGGACTATCTGCTGATCTACCCGACGGTGCTGGCGGCAGTGCTGCGCCGACTGGAGGCCGATCGCATTGCGCTTCCGCGGCTGCGTCAGGTTCGCACCATCGGCGAAGTCCTCCCCGATGCCACGCGCGATCTGTGTCGAAACGTCCTGGGCGTGCCGATTGTCGATCTCTACAGCTCGATGGAGGTGGGAAACATCGCTCTGCAGTGCCCGGATTCCGGTCTGTACCACGTTCAGTCGGAGACTCTCCTGGTCGAGGTACTCGACGCCAGCGGGGCGCCGTGCCCGCCCGGCGGCAGCGGACGCGTGGTGGTCACGACACTGCACGGGTTCGCCATGCCGCTGCTGCGGTATGCGCTGAGTGATTACGCTGAAGTCGCCCCGCCTTGCCGCTGCGGGCGGGGCCTGCCGAGTTTGCGGCGGATACAGGGTCGCGTGCGCAACATGCTCGTGACCCCGCAGGGAGAAATCCGCTGGCCCATGCTGGGCTATGCCGAGTACCGCAAGGTTGCGCCGGTGCGCCAGTATCAGATTACACAACTTGCCCCGGATCATATTGAATTCCGTCTGGTGACGGATCGTCCTCTCGCAGAACGCGAAGAGGCCGCGCTGGCCGCCATACTCCGGAGCAATCTGGGCGATTTCGCCCGGATCGAGTTCCGGTATTTCCCGGATCTGCCCCTGGGCCTCAACGGCAAGTTCGAGGAGTTCGTGTCGCTGCTGCCCGATTGACTGCGGAATCGGAGCGAATGAATGCGCCGGCCGCCGCAGGGTTCATCTTCGAATGCCTTGTATGACACAAGGCATGACGCGGCGCCGGCGATGGCCGCGGGGGGCGGCGTCGCGCGGGGCCGAATGTTCGCAGCATCGTCGCCGCCCGGCGCCCGGAGCTTGCTTTTCTCGCGCAATGATGCGATGTTTGTGGCTCGTTCCGCATCGAAGTGCGGATCGTACGGCGGACCACAAAGCGTCATCGGGAACGTCAGCGCGCAATTTTCGTTGCAACCGATAAGAGGAGACACCATGTTCAGTCCAACTCGCACGGCACTCTGTCTCGCCATGGGCGTGATGGCCTTCGCGGCCAACGAAGCCTACGCACAAACACAAACCTGCAAGGTGATCAGCGGCTGCAAGATCTGCTCCAAATGGGGCACCGGGAGCGAGATCTGCCAGGTGACGGCCGAGACCGTCAGCGCCATCGGTGGGCTGCCCGTCACTGTCACCTGCAGCGTCACGGGAGCCGACGTCTTCAGTGAACCCTTTCTGGTCTGTGCCAGCGGCGCATTGCCCCCCGGCACGTTGACTTGCGGCCCAGGCACACCCGCTCTTGGAGACGAACTGCTTGCGGCCAGCGCGGCCGCCGCGAAGAAGGGCAAGGGCAAGGGCAAGAAGAAAGATGTCTGCGACGGCGACAACGATGCGGACGACGAAGGCTGCTTCATCAGCGATCCGGATTACATACCCCCGACCCCCGCCGGCGGCCCCATCATTTCCGCCACCGCCACCAACGTCAAGTGCAAGAACGACAAGTGCACGGCCAGCGCCGAGGTTGTTCTGCAGGGCGACTTCTGCCCGGCCGGTACGCCGGAACTCATCAATTTCACCGCCGAACAATTCCTCGCCACCACACACGTCTGCGGTGACGGCGGCGAAGGAACCTGCGTGGACCTGTACCAGCTGTGCACAAGGAACGGGACAACGTACGACTGCGTCATTCTCGACAACGATCCCTTCACCGATCCGTCCTGCGGGGGAGGTAGCTGATAGTTTCCGCTGCGCAGCCGTCGAGGGCGGCCGGCGCGCCGCAGGATCAGCGTCGGCGCTACCCCTTGGTCAGGTGCTCGAACGTCCCGTCCCAGTCTGCGGGCAGAGGCGTTTCGCGCAAGGTCG
>Ga0315290_10000878_pt1 | contig 20296 bp, 19 predicted proteins | sample YL17G12_0_MG_FD_203627 | JGI IMG/M metagenome (GOLD analysis project Ga0315290, IMG submission 203627) | Sediment microbial communities from Yellowstone Lake, YNP, Wyoming, USA - YL17G12_0 | ecosystem: Environmental > Aquatic > Freshwater > Lake > Sediment | place: USA: Wyoming | collected... | reverse complement strand
CGCATCCGAAGACCTGCGCCTGAGCCTTCCCCCGCTGGCCTACTGTACGGATAATGCCGCGATGATCGCGGCAGCGGGGAGCCAGGCTCTTCGCGCCGGGCTCCGTGCACCCATGGACTTCGATGCCAACGCTTCGCTGGCTTGTTCATTTGGTCTATCTGGTCTGTCTGGTTTCTCTGGTCTATCTGGTTCATCGTGTTAGTGTTGTTCAGCCAAACACACGAGACAGACCAGATGAACCAGACAGACCACACACGCAGAGTTTTTCCGCAGCCTGCTAACCAACGACTATAAGGACACGACGCCCATTCCAGACATTCACGGACAGGTCCTCGGTCTCCGCGCCGGCCAGCTCGCCATGCTTGAGCGGCTGTATCGTCGACGTATGCCCGTGGATGATGTCCTCTCGCTTGAAGCGGCAAAAACCCTCGCACAGTTCACGCACGAGATTCGGCGTCCTATCGGACTGGTCATCACCAGGCGCGGAGCCGTGCAAGACGTCCTGGTCGGCGCCGGTACCGAGCCCTCGCCAACGACTCTGGCCACGTTTCGTGCAACCCCGCGATCGCTGAGGGGCCTGCGCCTGATCCGCTCGCACCTGAAGGAACAGCCCCTCGGTCAAGAGGACCTCACCATGCTGGGCCTGCTCCGACTCGACATGATCGGAACATTGGCTGTCACCCCCAAGGGCGAACCAGGGTTGCTCTCCCTGGCCCATCTGAATCCGCCCAGTCCGCAGGGGCAGTTGTATACACTGCTGGAGCCCACACTGGTGCATCAATGCCCGGTGAGTTTCGAGACCTTCATTCGTGAACTGGAGTCAGACCTCCAACGTCAGAGCGGGTCGCACACGATGGTCCAGAATCAGACCGCCATCCTCGTGAGCGCCTCGCCCAAGAGTAAGGCCGAGCAAGAAGAACGCCTCGCCGAGTTGGCAGAACTGGCCTCCTCCGCAGATCTCACGGTGATCGACCGTTTAGTGCAACGCACCCAGAGCGGCCATCATCGGTTTCAATTGGGAAGCGGCAAACTCAAAGACGTGCTGATGCAAGCCATGCAACAGGGCGCAGATCTATTGATCTTCGATCAAGATTTGGCTCCCGCGCAACTGCGCGCCATTGCGGAGATCACCGACCTCACGGTCATCGATCGGACCCAGCTGATTCTCGACATCTTTGCGCAGCGGGCGCATAGCCGAGAAGGCAAGGTGCAGGTCGAATTGGCGCAACTTCGTTATCTCCTCCCCCGTCTCTCCGGTCAGGGAACGAGCCTCTCGCGCTTGGGCGGGGGCATTGGCAGCCGAGGCCCCGGTGAAACGAAGCTCGAAACGGACCGCCGTCACATCAGAGAGCGCATCGACTATTTGGATCGAGAGATCGAGGGCTTTGCCCGTCACCAAGACCAACGGCGATCGCGCCGCGTCCGACAGGCGTTCCCCGTCCTGTCCATCGTGGGCTACACGAACGCCGGCAAGTCGACATTGCTCAACGTCTTAACGAACAGTCAGGTGAGCGTGGCCCCACGCGTATTTGAAACGCTCGATACCACCAGCCGCCGACTGCGTTTCCCGCATGGCAGGGAAGTGATCATCACCGACACGGTGGGATTTATTCGCGACCTTCCCAAAGATCTCCTCGCAGCCTTCAGAACGACATTGGACGAATTACGCGATGCCGACCTCCTCCTCCATGTGGTCGATGCAGGGGCGAAAGATCTGGACGCCCATATCGCAGCGGTCGACACCGTGCTTCAAAGCCTCACCCTCGATCAGCTTCCACGGGTCCTGGTGTTTAACAAGTGCGATCAGCTTCCGACCGGGCAAGCGGAGGCCCTCTGTCGGCGCTACGGCGCGATCGGGATTTCGGCTCTGCATCCGGAGACCTTGCCCCCACTGATCCAGCACCTCGAAGAACGGTTGGCCGCGCTCGTCCCGGTGGACGGCTCTTCCCAGAAATCGGCAGCCCCGACCGTCACGCTTGCATCTCGTCCTTAACCCGCTGCACAATCGACCCGCGCTGGTACCAACCATGACCACGAAATCCCTGCCATCTTCGGATCATCGCAAGCGTCTCCGAGAGATTGCAAAGACGCTCCAACGCACGATGCCAAGCCCGAAAATGGAACTCGGCCATCGTTCCCCTTGGGAGTTGCTTGTGGCCACGATCCTCTCCGCCCAATGCACCGACCAGCGAGTCAACCAGGTCACCCCGCCGCTCTTTCGGCGTTATCGGCGACCGGCAGAGCTGGCCGCGGCCAATCTCCCTGAACTCGAACAGCTCATTCGTTCCACTGGTTTCTTTAAGAACAAAGCGAAGCATCTCATCGCCTCCAGCAAGGCCGTGACCGAGCGCTTCGGCGAACAAGTCCCACACACGATGGATGAGTTGATCACCTTGCCTGGCGTCGGTAGAAAAACCGCGAATGTCATGCTCGGGACCGCCTTCGGGCAACCCAGCATCGTCGTCGATACCCACGTGAAGCGCGTGGCGAAGCGACTCGGTCTGACCAGATCCGACAATCCAGACCTGGTCGAACAAGACCTTCAGCAGCTCATGCCAAAATCCCAGTGGACAGCCTTCTCGCAACGCTTGTTGTTACATGGCCGCTATGTCTGCCTTGCCAGAAAACCCCAGTGCCGCACTTGTCCGGTCTATCGGCAGTGCCCATGGAAAGAGAAAGGTCCCCAATGATTCATAGCATGACCGGTTTCGGTCGTCGGCAGGCTCCTTGGCAGGAGGGGTCCGTAACGGTGGAAATGCGCTCCGTCAACCATCGCTTTCTTGAAATCGCCTGCCGCCTTCCCCGGCCATTGAGCCACTTGGAAGACTCGTTCAAGAAAGCCATCCAGCAACGCTGTACCCGTGGACGCATCGACATCACGGTGACCGTCCAAGGGAGCAAAGGCCGCGCCGGAAGCGTCAATCTTGACCAACCCCTCGCGAAGCAGTACCATGAGGCCCTGCGCACTCTCAAGAAATCCCTGAAGCTGAGCGGTTCCATCGATCTGGCGCTCATGGCCGGGCTCCGTGACGTGGTGTCGGTATCGGATCAATCAGCGGAAGACCCGAAACTGGCAAAGATGGTCCAACAGCTGACCACCCAGGCCCTGACAGATCTTGATGCCATGCGAACGCGCGAAGGAAAGGCCCTGGCAGAGGATATGAGCGCGCGGGTCCAGACAATTCGGGAGCACAAGACCTGCATCGCCGCACGGACCCCTCTGCTGGCCCAGGAGGCCTTTGACAGAATGAAGATTCGTGTGGAGAAGCTGCTGGGTTCGGAAATCCCCGATCCCCCCCGGCTCTATCAGGAATTGGCGGTCTACGCGGATCGTGCTGACATTACGGAAGAAATAGTCAGATTGGACTCCCATATGATACAGTTTAACGAGACGCTCAACCGGGCAGAGTCTGTGGGCAAAACACTCGATTTCCTGCTCCAGGAATTCGGGCGGGAAGTCAACACGATCGGCTCAAAAGCCAACGATGCGGAAATCGCCGGTCATGTCGTTCAGATGAAGGCCGAATTGGAACGCATTCGCGAACAGGTTCAAAACGTCGAATGAGCTCAAGCACCACGACAACTTCCACGGAGCCGGCGGCCAGCCAACCGCGGTCCTCGACGGATCGACGGGGAATTCTCTTCATTATCTCCGCGCCCTCCGGAACGGGGAAAACCACGCTCTGCAAGCAACTCACGACGAACCTTCCAGGGCTGTGGCATTCAGTGTCCTATACCACGAGGAAGCCGCGGCCAGGCGAAGAACATGGGCGCGAGTATTATTTCGTCGAAGAACAGACATTCCAAGAGATGGCCGCGCGAAATGAATTCGTCGAGTGGGCCCGCGTGTATGGACAGCTCTACGGGACGCCGTGGAAATCGCTGACCGAAAAGATCGATCAAGGGATCGATGTGTTACTGGAGATCGATGTGCAAGGGGCCATGCAGGTCAAGAAACGATTTGAGGATTCGGTGTCGATCTTTATCCTTCCTCCCTCGATGACCGTACTCCGGTCCCGGCTCCAAACCAGGGCCTCCGATACCGCGGAAGAGATTCAACGGCGGCTGCACAAAGTGAAAGAAGAGGTGTGGAGTTACCGGGAATACGCCTATATCGTCCGAAACGAAGACCTCGACCGGTCGCTCCGCGATCTCGAAAGCATCTTCTGGTCAGAACGCTTGAAGACGAAACGATTGAACATGACGTGGCTCGAGAACAATTTCATTCTTGACGATGAACAGAAAACAGGAGATCGCTAAGATCTTCCTTAACCCAAAGGAGTACCGCATCCATGATCGACATGTTGAGACTCTTGCCCCAATACACCACAGACGAATTTGACTCACGCCACCGGCTGGCGATCGTCGCAGCCCAGCGGGCGAAGCACATTTTGCAGGGATCGCGTCATGGCGCCTCGCGCTTCACCAAAGAAACGACTATCGCCCTCGATGAAGTCCTCCGGGGACAAATCAAATACCTCGTCGGCCAAGAAGCGCAGGATGCGATGAAGGAAGCGAAGCGCGGCAAAGAAGGCGAAATGGAGCGCATCGCCATGATGACCGGCGACGATGCGAAGGAAATCAAGAAAGAGCTGAGCGTCTATGTCGACGACACCCCGAAGCCGGTGGTGGGTGCGAGCGAGGAGTAATTGGTGAAGATCCCCGGCTCCATAGGGCCGACGTTGATCGGGAAGCAGATCGTGCTCGGCGTGACCGGCAGCATCGCGGCCTATAAGGCTGTCGCGTTGCTCCGGAGCTTGCTCCGTGAAGGAGCGATCGTGCACGTCGTGATGACGCAATCGGCCACGAAGTTCGTCACCCCGCTGACGTTTGAAGTGCTCTCCGGCCATCCCGTCTCGACGGATCTGTTCGAGGCGCATCAGGAAATGAAGCACTTGTCATTGCCCGAACAGGCAGATGCCATCGTCATTGCGCCGGCCACGGCCAATTGTCTCGCCAAGGCATCGCTGGGGCTGGGTGACGATTTGCTCTCGACCCTGCTCCTCACGGCACAATGCCCGCTGATTGTGGCCCCCGCCATGGACGGAGGGATGTGGACCCATCCATCCGTCAGAGAACACGTAGGAACTTTACGTGCGAGGGGAACGATCGTGGTGAATCCCGATGAAGGTCCGCTCGCTTCCGGACGGATCGGCCAAGGCCGCTTGGCAGAGGAAGGCACAATTCTCGAGGCTATTCAGGCGGCGCTGGCTCCACGACGCGATTGGCAAGGGCACCGCATTCTGGTTTCGGCAGGCCCGACGCAAGAGCCGATCGATCCGGTGCGGTTCATTTCAAACCGCTCCTCCGGCAAGATGGGCTATGCCATCGCCGAAGCCGCCCAGGCGAGGGGAGCCCAGGTGGTCCTCGTCACTGGTCCCACGGCCTTACCGACTCCGAGAGGCGTCGAGGTTGTTCCGGTAGCCACGGCTGAAGAAATGACGCAGGCCCTGTCCGCGCACCTTGCATGGTCCACAGCGGTGATCATGGCCGCCGCCGTGGCGGATTTTCGTCCCAAGCACCCTGCCTCGCAAAAAATACCAAAACAGGGGCGAACCGACCAGACGCTTGATCTCGAACGGACCACTGACATCCTGACCTCCTTATCCGCCCAACGGACCACGCAACTCATGGTTGGCTTTGCCGCGGAGACCAGCGATCTGATCGCCCACGCGAAAGACAAGCTGACGGCGAAAGGGCTCGACCTCATCGTCGCAAACGATGTCACGACATTGGGAGGGGGATTCGGCAGCGATCAGAACGCAGCCACATTGATCGACCGGCAGGGGGCCATGACAGAACTGCCGCTGATGCCAAAACGAGCGCTCGCCGACGCGATCCTGAACCGGGCGCAAGAACTGCTCCGCACCAGACCATCCAGCCAGACCCCCAAACCAGTGGCGGGAGGACGCTAGCAGCCCATGGCTCAGAATCAGAACACCGCCGTGAACGCCCAGGAAATCGATCGACTGGCCACCCAGTTAGCCAAAGATCCCCATTCCAAAGTGTTCATGCCACTGGCCGATGAGTACGGAAAAGCCGGCATGTGGCAGGAAGCCGCGGTCGTCCTTGAAGACGGCCTGAAATTGTATCCCGGCTTCATTACCGCCATGGTCGCGCTCGGACGTGCCTACGACCACATGGGTGAGGCCATGAAAGCCCAGGCGATTCTGGAAGAATCCGTCAAGTTGAGCCCTGAAAACCTGCGCGCGCACCGGACCTTGATCAAGATCTACCAGAGCCAGGGGCTGAACGAATCGGCACTGCAATCCTGCGCCGCCATCCTGGCGATCAACCCGCGTGATGAAGAAGCGCTCTCAGTCCAATCTTCACTAGGCGGACCGCTGAAACACAAGAAGGAACCGGAACGGCCAAAGCCGGCGGCTCCAGTCACGCTTAACCTCTCCGCCCAGCAGGCTGCTGCACCGCCTGCTCCTGTCGAATCCAAGGTCTCCGCCCCAGAGACGAGTACCGCACCAGACCTGCCAGTCTCAACACCGGCCGAACCAGAGATCGCTTCTACCGACCCACTTATTGTGGTACCGGAACCGATGGAGACGGCCCTCCACACACAGGATCAGATAGGGGAGCAGCGCGCGGTGCCGAAGCCGTATCCCCAAGCCGCCAACACTGTGCTGGTGCCGACTCCATCGCCTCACGCTGAAGTCGTGGCCCAGCTGGAAACCTGGCTTCGCACCATCGAATCACGTCGTCTCGATCGTGACACCACGAACGAGTCGCAGCCAAAAACTTCCTAATATTTTCCGCACGTTTGACCGGTCTGAGGCGGACTGCTACAATGCCGCCCGGCTGGACCCTGTCACGAGGGATCATCCTCACGTATCCAGTATGTGAACAGAAAGACATGCTACGAATACGAGTCTTACACGGTCCCAATCTGAATCTCCTCGGGACCAGGGAGCAGTCGATTTACGGCACCCTGTCCCTCGACGCCCTGGACTCAGACATCACGAAGCTGGCGAAGGAGTTGGCCGTGAAGGTGGATCTGCGCCAGTCAAATAGCGAGGGTGAACTGGTCACCTGGATTCAAGAGGCTCGGACGGGATACGACGGGATCATCATTAACCCGGCCGCCTATACCCACACCAGCGTCGCAATCCGGGACGCCATTGCGGCGGTCGGCCTGCCGACGGTTGAGGTGCATCTGTCCAATATTCATCAGCGGGAAGAATTTCGCCATCGGTCCTATGTCGCGGGAGTCGCGATCGGGCAAATTTCCGGCTTGGGTCCGACCGGCTATCTCCTCGCACTCCGTGGGCTGCACGACCATCTGACCACATCCCGACGCCAGAAGAAAACGGCCGCACCAGCGACATCGCGACGGACGGCAAAAGGAACGAGATAATTGCGGAGCCGGCCGAGCGGCATCTGACAGTCTGAAGGGAGTACCGAGTGATTTCCACGACCGATTTTCGCGGTGGCGTGCGGCTCATGGTTGATAACCAGCCGTTTTATATCGTTGAGTTTCAACATGTAAAACCGGGCAAGGGCGGAGCCTTCGTGCGCACCAAGCTCAAGAGCTATCTTTCAGGCAATGTCCTGGATCGTACCTTCCGATCCGGAGAGCGGTTCGAAGAGCCGGACCTCGAAGAACGGACCATGCAATTCCTCTATGCGACCGACGACGCCTATACCTTTATGGACACGGAGACCTTCGAGCAACTGACGTTCGAGAAGGGCAAGCTCGGCGACAATGCGGACCTCTTGAAAGAAAACATGACGGTGAAGATTCTCGTGTACGAACATCGCCCGATCGACGTCGAACTGCCCATCTTTGTCGAACTAAAAGTCACCGATGCCGAACCGGGCTTCCGGGGCGACACCGCCACGGGCGGCACCAAGCTCGCCACCCTCGAAACCGGCGCCCTCATCAAGGTGCCGCTCTATTTGGAAGCCGGGACTGTCATCAAGATCGATACGCGTACGCGAGAATATGTGGAGCGTGTTCGGTGAGTAAACAGAAGTCGAGAAGGCCGAAGAAGCGCAGGACGCCGATCATCCTGCCTCAGGCCTTTGCCGCAACCCAGAGCGAGCAAGGCACACCCTTACTGTCCGGACAACAGACCAAGCACATCCAAGAACTCATCGACCTGCTCAAGAAGAACAATCTGACCGAACTGGAACTGGAGCGCGAAGGCCTCAGAGTCCGCGTGCGATACGAAATCGGAGTCAAAACGATCACGGCCACCGTCGCCGACCAGGGGACGCCCGGCTCGACCTCAGCCGCTCAACCCACTGGGGCGGCAGGCGTACAGACCGAAGACACAACCGGCATGATCACCATCGCATCCCCGATCGTCGGAACCTTCTATCGCTCCCCCTCGCAGGATGCCGACCCCTATGTTGAAGAAGGGGATTACGTGAAAAAAGGACAGGTCCTGTGCATCGTCGAAGCGATGAAGTTGATGAATGAAATCGAGTCGGAGGTAGATGGGCGGGTCACGAAAATTCTGGCCGAAAGCACCAAGCCGGTGGAGTATGGCCAGGCGCTCTTCCTCGTCGATCCGACAGCCACCCCGTAGGAGCCTATCCGACATTGAACGTTCTACTGCGGCGAACGAGAGCCAAGCATCTACGTTGTTCTCGGCCCCGAAAAATCCTCCTCGTATTCCAGCGAATACGCCTCCGGTTTTTCGGGGTCTGCGGCCGCGCAGCTGCCGGCCCCTCCTTCGCCTCGTAACGAATGGCAATGTCGGACAGGCTCCTGGCCCTCTTCCCTCGACCCACATCGGAGTACTCGCGTGTTCAAGAAAGTGTTGATAGCCAATCGCGGTGAGATCGCGCTTCGGGTGATTCGTGCCTGCAAGGAGCTCGGCATTAAGACCGTCGCGATCTTTTCTGAGGCCGATGTGGCGAGCCTCCATGTGCGCGCAGCCGACGAGAAGATCTGCGTCGGGCCTCCAGACGCCGCCCTCAGCTACAGAAATATTCCCAACGTCCTGAGCGCCGCCGAGATTACCGGCGCGGACGCGATCCATCCCGGCTATGGATTTCTCTCCGAGAACGCCCACTTTGCCGAAGTCTGCGAGTCCATCGGTGTCAAATTCATCGGCCCCACGTCCGAACACATCGCCCTCCTGGGCGACAAAGCCAAGGCGCGCGAAATCGTTGCCCGCCGAGGCTTACCGGTCACGCCCGGCAGTCCCGGTGAGCTGAAGAGCGAACAGGAAGCTCTCGAAGCCGCCACCAAGATCGGCTATCCCGTCATCATCAAAGCCTCGTCCGGTGGGGGAGGACGCGGCATGCGCGTCGTGAACAAAGCCGAAGATCTCGCGCGCGCGTTTCAAGCCGCGCAGGCCGAAGCCAAAACCACGTTCGGCAACGATGCCGTCTACCTCGAACGATATTTTCTCGAGCCCCGCCATATCGAAGTGCAGATTGCCGCCGACCATCGTGGGCATATCGTGCATCTCGGCGAGCGCGACTGCTCGATCCAACGCCGACATCAGAAGCTGGTTGAAGAAACGCCGTCGCCCGCCGTCGACGAGAAACTCCGCCGGGAGATCTGCCGTGTCGCCATCGAAGCCGTCAAAGCCGTGCACTACCGGAATGTCGGCACCGTCGAGTTCCTGCTCGACAAGGACCACAACTTCTTCTTCATGGAAGTGAACACCCGCATCCAGGTGGAGCATGCGATCACCGAAATGGTGACCGGCATCGATCTCATCAAGGAGCAGATCAGGCTCGCCGACGGGCAATCCCTCTCGTTCAAGCAGCAAGACATCAAGCTCAACGGGCACAGTCTCGAATGTCGCATCAACGCCGAAGACCCCGAAAAGTTTACGCCCTGTCCGGGGATGATCACCAAGTACAGCGCGCCGGGCGGATTCGGTGTGCGCGTCGACTCGGCAATGGAATCGAACATGATGGTCGTCCCGTTCTACGATTCCATGATCGCCAAAATCATCACCCATGGGCGGGACCGGCAGGAATCCATCGCCCGCATGCGTCGCGCCCTCGACGAATTCGTGATCGAAGGCATCAAGACGACCATCCCGCTGCACAAACGCATCCTCAGCGACCCGGATTTCCAGAAGGGTCACGTCTCGACGATGTTCCTCGAACGCTTCCTCGCCAGCTAACGCATCCCGCGACGCCGTTTGACAGTCACTCACGACTTCCACTAGCCCGCATGATTCACGAAGGTTCGTCGCGAACGCCTGCAGACGCGGAGCGAGACGGGCACTCGGAGGCGTGAAGGCCAGGGGACTGGCTCCGCCGTCTGCGGCGGTGCCTGTCCCGTTGCTCCTCAGACGGGGACAGGCGCCAAAAAGAATGGCGCCAGTCCCCAACAGTATGTCGAAGGGCTGAACGGCGAGACTGCGCATCGCAGCCGCGTATCCGCGCTTGCAGCAAAACCTTCATGAATCATGCGGGCGAACGCCCGTTTTGCGATTCCCGCCAGTCCCGCTCATCGCGCTCTTCTCGCCCTCCACCCTCAGGATTCCTCAATTCACCATTCATCATTGAACACTTCGCTCCCCCTCCCTCAGAAGGGTGGGGTGCTTTCTCGCGGTGAAAGAGGTATTCTGCGGCGATAATTGCATTCTCATTATGAAGTTGTGTGGAGAACTCCTGCATGTTTCAACAAGCCTTCAAAAATATCGACGACGTGCTCCGGAAAGAGGCCGGTTGCACGACCGGACTGGACTACATCGAGCAGACCTCGTGGCTCTTGTTCCTAAAATACCTTGACGGACTGGAACAGGACAAAGCTGATGAAGCCAAGTTGGAGGGCAAGAACTACACGTTCATCCTCGACACGCCCTATCGCTGGGAAAGCTGGGCCGCGCCCAAAGGCAAGAACGGCCAGCTCGACCACAACAAAGTAAAGACCGGCGATGACCTCCGCGATTTCGTGAACAACAAGCTCTTTCCCTACCTACACGGCTTTAAACAGAGGGCCACTGGGCCGAACACCGTTGAATACACGATCGGGGAAATCTTCGGCGAGATCAAAAACAAGATCCAAAGCGGCTACAACCTGCGCGAGATCATCGACCACATCGACGAACTGCGGTTCCGCTCACAGGTGGAAAAGCACGAACTCAGCCACCTCTACGAAGGCAAGATCAAGCACATGGGCAACGCCGGGCGCAACGGCGGCGAGTATTACACCCCGCGCCCGCTCATTCGCGCCATGGTGCAAGTGGTCAAGCCGAAGCTCGGCGAAAGGATTTACGACGGTGCCTGTGGTTCAGCGGGGTTCCTCTGCGAGTCGTTCGATCACCTGAAAGCCACGGGCAACCTCACCACCAAGGACCTCACCACACTCCAAACCCGCACCTTCTACGGCAAGGAAAAGAAGTCGCTTGCCTCCGTCATGGCGATCATGAACATGATCCTGCACGGCATCGAGGCACCGAACATCATTCACACCAATACGCTCACCGAAAACTTTGCCGACATTCAGGAGAAAGACCGTTATGACGTGGTGCTCGCCAATCCGCCCTTCGGCGGCAAGGAGCGCAAGGACGTGCAGCAGAACTTCCCTATCCGCACCGGCGAGACGGCGTTTCTCTTTCTCCAACACTTCATCAAGATGATCAGGGCGGGTGGGCGCGGCAGCGTGGTCATCAAGAACACCTGTCTCTCCAACACCGATAACGCCGCCGTGGCCGACTTGGAAACACCCGAAGAGATCGGGCAATTTTTCGCGGGCTTCCAGAAGTATCTGTATCAACCGCAGATCCAGGCACGGCCATAACTAGGATGAGAGAGAACGTTTAAGTGACCGAAGCTGTTTCTAATCGGCCGCCAAATATAATGTAGTAAGCCGAGTTCCGACGACGAGTGGATGACTTGTTTCAGTCCTTGCTTCACCAGGCGTTTAATGGAGACCTCTCATAAGCGATACCGCAGATAAAGAGCAACGACGCTCGATAGCCGAGGCATTGAGCCAGGAGTATCACGTATATGTATGGCTTAGATCAGATTCTCGGTTGCAGTGACCGTATGAAGGAGGTCCGCGACCTCATCCATCGCGTGGCTGATAGTCCCAGTAATGTCCTCATTACAGGGGAGAGGGGGACAGGGAAAGAGCTGGTTGCGAAGGTCATCCACCACATCAGTGGGCGGAGGACAGCATCATTTGTTCCAGTGCTTTGCTCCGCCATGTCAGAAGCCGCTTGGGAAAACGAGCTTTTCAAAGAGGCCCATAACGGAACGCTATTTTTCGACGAGATCGGCGAGTTACCACTGCCGCTGCAAGCAAAACTGGTCCAGACAATTGAGGACAAGAAAATCCACCGAGCGGGAGCGGCCAAGTCCACCCTTGTGGATGTGCGGATCATTGCATCGACGACCTTGAATCTGGAAAACGAAGTCAAAGCCAAGCGTTTCCGCGGAGACCTCTACTACCGGCTTAACGTGGTTGAGATTGATCTGCCGCCTTTGCGTGATCGGCGGAAGGACATTCCCGTGTTAGCCGAGACGTTTCTGAATCGGTATTCGCAGGAGTATTCGAAGACAGTCCGGGGGATCAGCGAAGCGGCGCTAGTTTTGCTCATGAATTATTCTTGGCCTGGCAATGTGCGGGAGCTTGAGAGTGTCATAGAGCGAGCTGTCACACTGAGTCACGCGAGAGAGATTCTGCCTGGTGATTTACCGGCGACAGTTCAGCAGAGAGCGGCAGTTCCGCAGATAGGGAGCAGCACACAGATTCGTTCCAATCGCGTTGAGCGGGCAAAGACACTTAAACAAGTCGAAGAGAAGTATATTCGCCAGATTCTTGATAAGACTCGCGGCAATAAATATCAGGCAGCAGAAATACTGGGGATTGACCGCAAAACGCTTTATCGGAGATTGGCTGAGATGGAGAACGAAGGAGTCAGTGAGTGAAGAAAACAGAACCATCCACGTTCGACACCAAGACAGACCGGAAAAATGGGACAGGCTACTTTGTTTGGAGTGAATGAGGGTCCGCCTCTATTTCCAAAGCCTGGATGGATCGTAAAAAAATGGTCAGGAACATTTCCTGACCCACTTGCGCTGTTTTCCGACGGGGGATACGCAGGCAGAAAAAGCGGTGCCGGACACCATAGTTTCTTTGACGCGAGACGGGCAAGACAGGCGGGACAAGGGGCTGGGTAGACTGGTTTATCTGGTCTATTTGGTCTGTCTTGTCGGCCGGACCGGAAAACCCAACAGGCGAACCAAAGAAACTAGAGAAACCAGATAGACCAGACGAACCAAATGAACCAGATGAACAAGAGCGGCGAGCGGGATGAGCGAGACGGGCCAAACGGGGAGGGCCTGGTGGATTCCCCACTGCGCACGTCCCATCGGAAGGCCAAGGCTCAGGTCGAGGTTGAGGGTCTGGCCAAGCTCAAGCCTCAGGCTGAGGCTGAGGTCGAAAAGACGCCGAGTCGGATTGATCGTTGCTCAACCTGAACCTCAACCTTCACCTCCTTCTGTAGGTAAGGCTCGCGCGTTGCGCGAGCACAGGAGATCAACAGGCCCCGTCCCACCCCTTCTCCAGGCGGGGAGTAGGCTGAGCCCCCTGGTTGTTCCGCTTGTCGGAAGCTCACCATGGGGGTCGTCTTCCTTCTTCTCCTTCCGCTGTTCTTCTCCGTCACACCGGCACTCGCCGAACCCAGCTTCGACGAGAAGTACGAGGGTTAACCTGAAGGGAACAGATCTCGAATGAAGACAACAATCTCAAAGCACAATCACTCACCGCTTGTCTCTATCATCCTCTGCACGTACAATCGCGCGCATCTTGTGACACGCGCCATTGCTTCGGTGCTGACACAATCCCACCGCAACTGGGAGCTCTTCATCATTGACGACGGTAGTACGGACGACACCGTGCAGGTCGTGATGCCGGTTGTGAAATCCGACCCGCGCATCACGTATTTCTACCACGCGAATACAGGTCTTCCACGATCGCGCAATATTGGCATCACACTCGCCTCAGGGGAATACACGACGTTTTTAGATTCAGATGATGAGTATCGAGACAATCATCTGGCGGTCCGAATCCAGGCGATGGAGCACAAACCTTCGCCGGCGTTGATCCACGGAGGAATTGAGTATGTTGGCCCTGTCGAAAAACAGTACGCGCCGGATGCACAGCGGCCTGGCAAGAAGATCCACCTGAGCAAATGCTATGCGAGCGGGACATTCTTTGCCCGAACGTCTGTGTTCAAGAAAATGAACGGGTTCCACAATCTCCCCTTTGCAGAGGATCTTGAGTTGATTCAGCGAATGCACAAGAAGGGGTTGAAGATCGCGAAAGTGAAAGAGCGGACGTACCGCTACCGCGTCGATGCGGACAACCGGCTGTGCGATTTGTATGCACGGGGGGGCGAAGACGCGATTTTTGAATTTCGAGGGCACCGAGCAGGGCAACACTACGAGCTTTTCGGCGGCTCTTGATTTGTCGGTCCCGCTTGATCCTGTCTTTGTTGGTTGCAATAAGAGTCTGGTCGAAAACCGGCTTCGTCATGTAATCCTCAATACCCATCTCTCTGCCTGTCCTGATCAACACTTCATTGGACAACCCACCGAGGAAGATAAGCGGCACTTCATGCAGGTGGTCGAGCTCCAGTCTTTTCTCGTGGTGAAATACCTTGAAATACCGGGATCATTGCTTGACCTTGCACCTTGCAATCGGACTGCTACGGCGAGGAATTGGGGTCAGGCATGAGTAGTGACTTATAGGGGAGGGGAGTAAAGTTGTCAGCAACCATTTCCTGAATGGACGGGTGCGAGCTGAGGGGCACGAATGGACCGACCGGCGCGAACCCTGTTCGGAAGTCTGATGCACCGCGTTCTGAGTCACGCTTATGTGTAAGTACCGATAATGGCTGCTGACACATTTTTCTGTCCCCGGACATTTCTAGTGCGGCTTGACAATCCTTCATCCGATCCTTGACATCTGCCTACGGTCGGCCTAGCCTTTCCCACTCGACGACGCTCCGCTCCGCCTTTGGTCAGGATCGATGGGCCAACCGCACAAACAAACACTTGAACGTGAGATCAAGCTCAGGGTGACGCGGGATTTTACTCTGCCGCAACTACCGGGTGAGCGGTTACCCTCCCGGCTGTTTACTTCGACCTACTTTGACACGGAAGGCTATCGGCTCGCACGCGCAGGCATCACGCTCCGCTATCGGATCGAAGCCCGCAAAGGAGGCTGGCAGCTCAAGCTCCCCCATGGCGCAGCCCGATTGGAATTAGCATTCACCGGGGGCCGCACGAGTCCACCTGACTCCCTCACCAGGCTGCTCTTTGCTCATCTCCGGGGGCTACCCTTGAAGCCGATTGCCCGTCTTCGAACCAGACGGACAGGCATGCAGGTGCGCGGGGGCGACGGCCCGGTGGCTGACGTCGTGGTGGACTCGGTGGTGGCACTGAATGGGCGACGAGTGAGCCAACACTTGTATGAGCTGGAAGTCGAGCTGCTAGACGGCTCGGACAAGGACCTCGAGCGGATCGAGGTGCTGTTGCGGGATGCGGGAGCTCAAGCAGGTGATCAACGGCCCAAAGTCTTTCAGGTCTTAGGGCTCGATCTGCCGGTTCCTGTTGTTCCGGTTCCACCGACTGCTCCGCCGATAGAGCATGTCACGGCCCTGCTGCAGACGCAGGTGACGCTGCTCCTGGCGCATGATCCGGGAACCAGACTCGGCACAGACGAGGAGGAGCTTCATCAGATGCGGGTTGCCACACGACGGCTTCGCGCCTACCTCCGTGCCGCGCGACCGATACTGGCCCCCGACTGGGTCGCGAATGTCCGAACCGAATTGGCCTGGCTGGGGAGCACGTTGGGGCCGGTCCGCGACCTTGATGTCCTGTTGGGGCACCTCGACAAAGAATGCGCCACCCTCCACCCGCCCGAACGCCGTGCCGTTGAACCTCTGCTGCAGGCGCTGAAGCGAGAGCGAGCGGCTGCTCGTATCGTGCTGTTGCAGGCCCTCGAAAGTGATCGCTATCTGGCGCTTCTCGATCGCCTGGAGGCCGGTGCCCAGTCAGCAGACGTGGTCGATGCAACTGTCTCCTTGGCGGATATTGCAGGAGCTGAATTCAAGACACTCCGTCGAGCGATGCAGGAGAGTGGGTCGGATGCGAGCGACAACCTGCTTCACCACATCCGCATTCAGGGTAAGCGGGCACGCTATGCAGCGGAATTGTCCGAACGCTCCGTTGGTAAGCTGGCAACGCGCTTCCTTCGGCAAGCCCAAGCGTTGCAAGACCTCCTGGGGGAGCATCACGATGCGGTGGTCGCTGAGCAGCGACTCCGCAAGCTCCTCGGGCAGGCGCGTGGCAAGTTCACGACGTTCGCCGTTGGACGGCTCGTCGAGCGGCAATGTGAGCGGTGTCGAAGCGCGCGGGCGAGGCTCCCGAACGTCTGGGCCAAGCTGGAAAAGCGTGGACGAAAGGCCTGGGGATAGGCTGCACCATCTGTGCAAGGGCGTGCAGAGCTTTTGACAGTGGCCGTCGAGCGAGGCCCTTCCAATTCCCTATACCATTTCTTCAAAGGAGTGGCCGAGGCTGCCCTTAACTGCGCGCATCGAGCGACCCTCATTCAATAGTTGATCCTTCCAAGCTTGCTTGCTTTTCCTCTCTTGGAAGGGCACCCACGTTGGTCTACGTGCGGCCGTCGAACCGAATTCCTCCCCTGCTCAATACATCTACTAAAGGGAGTCGCCGGACTGTCCTTCACTGCGCGCATCGGACGAGCACTGTTTCATCGTGCGCGTTCTGCGAGCAAGAAGGATGGTCTGGCGATTCCCTTCTCCTCGCACCTTCCGTCCCGCATAGCTGACGGTGTAGACTCACCTCGTTGTCTCCTGCTTTCGTACCGGAGGTGCCTCCTGCGCGCCATTCAGCGTTTCGGCCAACAGCTCCAGCGACTTCGAATCAACCGCGGTCTCACGCAGGAACAGCTCGCGGTGAAGGCGGGGCTGGTCCGCGTCTATGTGACCAAGCTGGAGCAGGGGGAACACGACCCGACGTTGACTATGCTGGTGCGATTGGCGAAGGCGCTGAGGGTCTCGGTGACGGAGCTGTTAGGAGAGAGCGTGAGTGCGAGCCAATGGTGGCAGGTGGGGGAGGATCGCTTTGCGACGCGAGAGCAGGCCGAGGAACACGCCCGCAATCGGAGCGAGATGTTTATCGCACGGTATCAGAACAAGCCGGAAGGCCCTGTGCGCCGTCTCTTCCCTGTTCGCGAGACGAAATAGTCCCCGCGCATGGCGGTATCCTTTCAGTATGCCCTCCACTCTTCAATACCTGTAAAATGCCACAACACTCTCGGCCTCCAATGTTCCGGGAAACGCATTAAATAGTTGCGGATGATGTTATTAATGGCTGTAAACTCCATTCTCAATAACGTGGTCACGGATCATGCGAAGCTTGAACTATTTCGCCGCGGCTTGAGCGAGCAGGTCATCCATGCATACTGTCTGCACCGGAGCAACGAGATGCAGTCCGTCCGGGGAGGGTCGTGCTGCGATCACGTCTCTCAATGGGAGAGCCGGCGACAACCTTTCTTGTCCGGGTGTTTGTAGATATCGATCGAGATCCGGCTGAGGGTGTCACCGCGTATCGGACCAGTAAGATTGGAAAGTACTGGAGGAAGTCATGAGCGTCTCTTACGATAAAACAACCGATACGCCGAGCATGATCCTGAAGGACAACATTCCCATCGCTGAGATCGGCGAGGATAGGCCAGGCGTGATTCTGGACTACGATGCCGTTGGCAATCTCGTTTCAATCGAAATCCTGGACGCTTCCAAGCGAGTGACCGAAACCCGCAAAGTCGAGTTTCAAACAACGGGATGAGAAAAAGAAGCGGCGTCAGCCACCATAGTCTCTTTGACGCGAGACGTGCGGGACAAGGGGCTGGTTGGTCTGGTCCATTCTTGTTTATCTGGTCTATTTGGTCTGTCTGGTGGGTCTGACCGGTAAACCAACCAAAGGAACCAAAGAGACCAGACAGACCAGAAAGACCAAACGAACCAGATACACAAGAGAGACGAGCGGGATGAGCGAGACGCGAGGCTGGTTCATCTGGTCTATCTCGTCTATCTGGTTGGTCGGACCGGAAATTCATCCAGAAGAACCAGACAGACCAGAAAGACCAGCCAACCAGACAGACGAACCCTGGCGCGTTGCGCGAGCACAGGAGATCATCAGGCCCCATCCACCACACCTCTGGCACCAACAGCCCATGGTTTATGGTGCGGGGATCTTGCTGTCTCCTCTCCCCGGCCAGGCATCTCGACAAGCTGTTTACGCAAGTCGTTGATTGCATGATAATGTTTATCCTTCTTTCGTGGGAATGTCCATGATATGATTTGAGCGCTGCTTTCTTGACGCTATGGGCTCTCCCCAGCGCAGAGAAAGTCGGGGAGGTGATGTGGCCATCACCTCCCCATTATTTTTGCCTCTTGTCCTTCATGTATTGGTGATTACAGCCCACCTGGCATCTTCTCCTCTGTTGTCCGACTCCTCCTCTGGATCACGCACCCTGGCACTCGCGTCCCCGGCCGAACCGGTTTCGTCGTCGTCACCTGTTCCAGCTTTCACCAAGCGACATGCCGCCCTCCGCTGTCACGACGACGTCGTTGCCGGCTTGAACCTCTCCGGTTGTATCCAGAGTCACTCGTCCGTCCCATCCCGATGACGGTCTGGTCTTGGAATACGCTTGCTACCGTGTGACGTGTGTTCTATCGGATGGTCGAGCCTACAGGAAGCTCTGCGGGGGAATGTCCTATTTGGTGAGCCGCGCGTGAGATGCGGCTCGGGTTTGAGGGCCATAGAGGAACAAGGAAGGTGAGGAGGCGACGTGGCCGCCTCCTCCTCATGGCACGACTACTTCTTCTTCGCCGCCTTTTTTACGGGCTTCTTCGCTGCTGCTTTCTTCGTCGCCATGTGATCTCCACCTCCCTTCAGTGTCAAAATGTTGAACAGTGTGCGCGTGGTATATCAGAGTGTGTGGAACGAGTACATTTTTCTCTTCTCGATATTTCCGTGGGCCGGAAAAGGGTGCCAGAGACCTTCTCCCTTAATGGTGACCTAGCCCGCATTATTGATGAACACTTCTTCTGCAATCGCCGATCCGCTGCGCTTGCGCGTGAAGCGTGGTTCGTGCAGCAATTCCGGAATCTGTTGACCTATTGATCTGTTGAATGTTCGGAATTCATCAGATCATCAGATCGACAGATCGTCAGATATCTTCCGCTTCACGAGGAACGGCCCCCCTCCCTCACCCTCCCCCATACTATGGGGGAGGGACGGGTGGGGGACGACGAACCGTCATGAATAATGCGGGCTAGAAGACCGTCCTTTGCGCGCGTCCATGGACGGTGACGCGAGATGTGCGAGACAGGCGGAACGAACGAGACGCGAGGTTGGTCTATCTGGTCTGTCTGGTTGATCCTCGAGTGCGCGCATCGAACGAAGGCTGGTTCATCTGGTCTATCTCGTCTATCTGGTTGGTCGGACCTGAAATTCATCCAGAAGAACCAGACAGACCAGAAAGACCAGCCAACCAGACAGACGAACCCGGGCGCGTTGCGTGAGCACAGGAGACCAACGGGCTACTCCTGCGGCCGCTTCCACTTGATGCTGCAGCCGATACTCGCCTTCTGATTGCTGTCGACAGGCTTCCCGGCGAGCACCGCATCGATCGCGGCGCGCAGATCGCGGCCAGTGACGGGCTTGTTATTGCCGGGGCGACTGTCGTCGAGCTGCCCGCGGTAGACCAGCCGCCGTTCCCGATCGAAGAGATAGAAATCCGGGGTACAGGCCGCCCGATAGGCCTTCGCCACGTCCTGGGTTTCGTCAAAACAGAAGGGAAAGGTGAAGCCCAGGCGTTCGGCCATTTCCTTCAGCCGAGGCGGCGCGTCATCCGGATACTGCACCGGATCATTGCTGCTGATGCCGATGATGCCAAGCCCTGTGTCTGTGGAGTCCCGCCCGATCTTCGCGATCCCTTGCTCGACGTGCACCACGTAGGGACAGTGGCGGCAGATAAACATGACCAGCATGGCGGTCTTGCCGGTGAACGAGTCGCGTGAGTACATCTGCCTGCTCACCACATCGCGCAAGGAAAACGGAGGAGCGGGTGTTCCGAGCGGTAGCATGACAGACGCGATGGCCATGGTGCCTCCTGATGTTATTGACCAGCCTCGTCGCTCACTCTAGGAGCCTGTCGGACTTCCTGTTGAATCTACCAGCAACTCGGCCTTGTCAGGCAAATGTGATCGTGTTGTCATAAAACAGCGGTTCAGGTTTCCCTCAACTCGCTTCTCAGACTCTCATCAAG
>Ga0315290_10000877_pt1 | contig 20326 bp, 24 predicted proteins | sample YL17G12_0_MG_FD_203627 | JGI IMG/M metagenome (GOLD analysis project Ga0315290, IMG submission 203627) | Sediment microbial communities from Yellowstone Lake, YNP, Wyoming, USA - YL17G12_0 | ecosystem: Environmental > Aquatic > Freshwater > Lake > Sediment | place: USA: Wyoming | collected... | reverse complement strand
GCGCCCGGATCCTCACCACCTTGGAGGTCGAGCGCGAGCAGAGCTCGCAAGTCTTTCGCCAAACCAGTCGGCTGCTGCGTCGCCTTAGCAGGTGCGCGGGATATCACCCCGACTTATGCGCCCACGGTCAGCGGCCTTGGTGCTTGGGTTTTATGGTACACGCTTCACTAATCAAAGAGTAAGCCTCGTGTAGATATGGTGGGGTTGCTCATCACGACCACGCCGCATTTGCCTAGCGGATCTATAGGAGGCTCAGATGTTGTATATACCGCCAAAGTTATGGAATGTGTTAGCGTGCTTTGCGCCGGCCTTTTCAGCACCGACGTTTGGCCGCTTCGTCCTTCTCACTTTATCGGCGATCCTTACTACCGGGGCGCGGACCATCAGCAATCTGGTGCGGACTCTACAGGCGCTGCTACCGGGCCATGCCTCAAGCTATCATCGCGTCTTTTCCAAGAGAAAATGGTCTAGCTGGAGCATCGCCCACAGTCTCGTTGACCTCATCTTGGGAACGTTCGTCAAAGATGGCGACGTCATCCATCTGGCTGGAGACGACACAGTTGACGAGCATCGTGGCGCCAAAGTTTACGGCAAAGGTTGTCACCGTGACGCCGTACGTTCAAGCAACTCTCACACGTCCTGGCGGTCCTCGTCAGGTGGTATCCCGTGCGGCGCTTTCGTGTCAGCCTTGATGGGGGATATGCCACACATGCCTTAGCGCGCTTCGCTTCGCACCATCAACGCCAACTGACTTTGGTCAGCCGCTTTTATAGCGATGCTAACCTCTACGAGCTGCCGCCGCTGAAAGCGGGTAGTGTCGGGCGTCCTTGCAAGAAGGGCAAGAAGGCCTTGACCCCCGCACAAATCGTGGCCCGCAGCAAAGCCCAACGCATGACCGTCACCTGGTACGGCGGCGAGAAACGTAGGGTTGAAGTCGTCTCAAACGTTGGCTATTGGTACAAGGGCGGCGTCGGCCTATTACCGGTCAGATGGGTCTTTGTCCGCGATCTTACGGGCACCCATCGAGACGAATATTTTTTCACCACCGACTGCCGACTTGTCCCGAAATTTATCATTGAAACTTATACCGAAAGATGGTCGCTTGAAGTTAGCTATGAGGAGGCACGCGCCTACGTAGGCTTAGGCTCGACGCGTTGCCATAGTCAGTCGTCCGTGGAGCGAGAAGCACCATTCCTATTTGGTCTCTACTCACTCATCGTAATACTCTATTCCTTGCTGCCGATGTCAGAGCAGCATCATTACCAACTAAGTTGGGTCGGCAAACAGACAACGACCTTTTCAGATGTGATCACTACGGTGCGCCGTTGCCTGTGGGAGGACTGGGTTTTTGAGACGACAGGGCAAAAGGACGCCTTTTCAAAATTACCCAAGCCCTTGCGAGAAATGCTCTTAACAGGCTTGGCCCCCGCAGCTTGATTGGCTGCAGAGGCCATAAACTCAGCGAAAAGATTGGCGGCGATGAGCCCGAGGCGTAGCTAAGCTATCTCGGCGTAATGGCCCTATGGCCGGCGAGCTTTTCGCGCCCCTCAAAAAGGGCAAAAGTCGAGCTTAGGACCCGCGCTGCGTATTTTGCCCTTCATGGTGGGGCTTGGCTTGCGGTTGCTCATAGCGACCGCTGGCTTCCGTAATACGAATCCGGTAAACGACGCCCTTGGTCGGCCGCAGGCGAATTTGCTTGTGCACTACAGAGTCAGTATCCTCGCCCGCGGGCAGGGAAGTGCTACTGATCACGTAGGGGCTAAGACGCGACATGATGAGGTCGAGCCCGTTGACGGCCTCCTGGCCGTGCAACTCCTCAAAGACACCAGAGACCACCACACTCCGCCAATGCCCTAGATCTTGGATCTCATCGACCTCCAGGCAAACATGAGGGTTCTGCCTTAGAATGCGCAGTTTCTCCCCGTTGTTTGTGTGCCCATAAACGTAGCCCTGGTCAAAGACGTAGGTGATTGGCACGATATACGGTCGATCATTATGGCAGCAAGCGAGTCGAGCGACCCGATTTGTCAGCAAGACGATATCAATGTGAGACTGGTCAAGGTTAGCGATCATGGGAGCCCCCTTAGTCCATTATCCAACATCAACTCGCACTAGACTATATCGCACTGAATTATGCAAGTCGCTGCTAATACCGCCAGCGGTTGCTGCTGCCTTCAGACGGCCTGGCGTTTAATTGCTGCACCTAAGGCTTCGAGTTTTTTATCCATATTTAGATAGCCGCGAGTATAGGAGAAACAAACGCACTTTTCCCTTTAGATTCGACCATGTATGGGCCCGGATCTAGCCTTCAAAATACCAGTGTTGAACGCCGGGCCCTACCCCGCGGCCATGCCTAGGCCGAGCGTGAGACATTTAGTGAGCATAGGCGCCCAAACGAGCCACGACTCCAGCAACCCGGTGTTCCCGCTCTTTGATTGCCAGGGAGCAGCCGGGTTCAATAGAATACCCTGATAAATCAAAATGTTACAAGATTAAGCTAAAGGTTTGACCTCTGTATTCCGATAGAATACAATGTATTCGCGTCTTGATCACACCGGACATCCATAAACAGGAGATGACCTAAATGAAAGCCAACCCCAGAACCGTCAGACTCGAAAAGGATCTCGACAATGCGGTCAACCAATGGACCGAAATCAACCATATGGATTTCTCCAAACTCTCGACACTCGCGATCGAGGACTACATAACGAAGAATCAAAGTATTGAGCTGAAGCCAATCTCGATGGAGGAAGCCACGTCGGCAGCCTCCAGGATTATGAAGCGCCATAAGCAAGCCATCGACGAATTGAAATAAGGGAACCGATGGGATGAAAGTCGCCATATTGACCGCTGCGGAAATCGTGGAAATGAATCAAATGGTTTGTCTTGAAGGCGGCAATCAACATTTGCTCTATGACGTTGGTAAGGTAGAAAGCGCGCTCCATAGCACTTTCTACCCTGGCGTATATCCGTTTCAGCATGGAGGCATTGCTCGTGTGGCAGGCGCGATGTCCTATTACCTCGCGAATGCCCATGCGTTCTATGACGGTAATAAGCGCACTGCCCTGATCGCCTCCCTGGTGTTCATGGAAGCGAACGGCTGGGAGCTTCTCTATCCGATGAACTCGGACGGCACGACTTCGCTCTCGCAAACAATCAATGCCGCCGCCAACGCCGGCTCTCTCTCAAAGGAGCAGATCATGGACTTCTACGACAGACACAAAGTACAGATGGCCTAATCACTCCATCCTTGCAGCACGCCGCGAGTGCCAATGAAATTTCGGTCCGGGGAACACATTGATGGTTATCTGGTGTCGCGGAGCTTCAACCTGGGATCGGGACACCTGCTGAGTCCGCGAAGAAATGAAGGTCGCGGACGCGCGCTCAGGCTAACTCCCATGAGCCGGTTTTCTCCTTGGTACACGAGCGTGGATGCTATCGGCACCCATACGAAGGACCAGAGCGCCAGTTTCAACCCCCCAGGAATGGAGATGTTGCCGTCCTCACGGTAGCGGACTATCGCCAGGATTGCGAAGATCGCCGCAGCGACTGCGCTCCAAATGGCTGTAATCTTGCGCCAACTGCGTCCCTGATTTGCCGCGAGCCACTCGGCCTCTGAGATGGCAACGCATTCCAGCCAGCGGTGCCTCAGGGACGTGCCGACGACCGACAAAGCGACTAGCAATGCCGCTGGGATTGCTTCGTACCACAGGTGGTTTGCAAAATCCAAAAGCCACAGCGCTCCCTTGCGGGCGCCCAGCCCTAACAAGACCAGCAGAAAAACGAGAGGCACGCTTTCTACGGCTTGTTGTAGCGCCGCGATGCGTTCCGGCCTTACTCGTAGCTTTAATGGAGTCGCGCAGACCGGACAGAACGGGCCGCGCCGGAATAGGTCGTGAGTCGCGTCGCCGGAGGCAGACGTAGCGACTAGCGAATTGTAGTCCAAAGTGATGCGGCAGTTCGGGCAATGCATGACAACATTATAACACGTGAGCCAGCAAGAACACGTCAGACAGGTTTGCGCTTGGCCTCCTACCGATCGCGTACCAACGAGTATAGGGAAGGATGCCTGCTGTTTTCTAGCAGACTCCGTGGGGCTCAAGGTATTTTTGCTACCACGAAAATCATTAAATTAGGATTAGCGCCGAGAATGGCGAGTGGACGCGGAAAACGCAATGGCTGGCGTTCTCTGACTGATATCCCATTTTAAATTGAATAAGCAACTTCCAAACTAGTGTTTTTTGAACGCCGGGCCCTACCCCGCGGCCTAGCCTAGGCGACGCCGGCGATCACCACCTATGACGCTATTGCCACCGGTGGCGATGGCGTGGCGCATCACGACCACGGCAATTTAAATGGCTACGGTATTTTGATTAGCCTACAGGCATTGTTTGGCACCTGAGTGGCGCCGATATCATACTCCCGCTAGATGGTCTGTGTATCGCCGTGATTCACCCAGAAGCGCTCCGGCATCAAATTTGCAGGGTTTTTGGACGATTTGATTCGTTTAATGAACGGTCTTTATTTGTGAGACGATCGATGGTCGATGCGGAATCCTAGGTGCCATAGATCCATGTGACAAAAGACAAGGCGCCTAAGAGACGAAGTAACCAGTTAAGCCATCAGTGACCACTTGATAGACCATGGAGAGAAACATGAGAACACTTTGTCAAGCAGGCCTACTCGTAGTTCTTATATTTGGCTGCGCCAGCGCGACCCATGCGCAGGGGGTGAGCGACGACAAGCCGCTTTTTATGCTGGTCCTCGGCGACAGTGTCACCAAGGGTGTGTGGGCTGATACCGCCCTTGGCACCTCCAATCCAGATGCCTATCGGCAATTGGCTCGCACACAGATCCAAGCCGGCTTGTTAGAATTACTTACCGGCCGCCGGGTTAATGATATTTCAAACTCGCAAAAGTACGCGCTGATCATTGACCACTATTTTGACTTCATCAGTCGCACCGAATTATCGGCTCTCATCGGCCATCAGCCCTATTCGATCCCAACCTTGGTGCGGCAGGTTATGCAGCGACCGGTCGAGGTGTTTTCGGCAACGATGTTGGCTGGATGCTTTCAAAACTCAGATCTTCTTTTCGATAAAATTGAAGACTTCTACAGAGCTCACAACGATCACGCCGACCCGAATTTAGTCTTTGTCAATTTTAACGCCATGGACTTCGTCTTTAAGTCGACCATCGAAGACTTTGGCAGCAACGTTAAAAGGACCTTCGAAAAATTGGCGAAACGCTTTCCCAAAACGACGATCGTCGTGTCGCCACTCGTCGATATTGTCACTATGATGACGACTTCCTACGATATGGTAGCGATTCCGGCCCATTTCGGTATGCCGGCCTTACGCTGCGCCGATACTTATCAAAAAATTGGCTTTGATACTGCTGTAGGAGTGAGTGCGACAACTTCGGCCGAGGATATTTTAAAAAAGAATGTGACCCTCTTGGCGATGCAGCAGCTGCTTGACGATGAGATTGGAGCAATTCGTGATCATGTGACTAGTGCAGCATACGAACAATTTGTCGGACAAGTCATTCGAGTTGATCCCATGTCACCACCTGGTGGCCGTTGGTCGCCTTATCTAGCCATGGACTGCATCCACCCGAATATTCAGGGTCAGGCTCTGATCGGTCAAAATATCTGGCGGGCGCTTGAAGAAAACTATTTTTAGACGGGAATGACCCATTCGTAGATCATAAGATCCTCGGCCATGAATTCAACAACAACGGGTGCGAGCTCGTCACGGCGAATAGACTGATGGCGACTTGGAGTTCAGAACATGCGACAAGTGAGCGGCCAAGGTCACGGGGCCGTCCTCATGCTCCACGGCGGGGCCGGCAGGCAGACGCCGAAGTCCGCAGAGGTGGTCGCTGCCTCGTTGGCGGCCTTGCGCCAGATTGCAGCAAACCGAGCGTACGGCTGGATCGCACTTGCGGCAGATGGCGGTTGTGATGCTCCTCATTTAAACGGACCCCCGGAAGTGGGATATACTATCCGGTAAACACAAGATAAAGGGTGTCCGATGACTCAGGCCAAAAGAAGACAACAGAAGCGAACCAAAGAAATTAAAATTGAAGCCGCAAAAAAGGTAGTCGAGCAAGGCGAGCAGCAAGCTGCCGTAGCTCGAAATCTGCGTGTCACTGCGGGTCAAATTCACCGTTGGGTCGTGGACTACAAGGAGAACGGAGACACTTCGTTCCCCGGCAAAGGCAAGCTGCGACCTGAGGACGAGCGTATTAAAGCGCTGGACGTCAAGTCCACGTTCAAAAGTCTCATGGAGTTTTATTCCGGCGGGAACTCTTGGCTCGGGAGAAGTGTGATTCTTGGTGATTTGGCGAGCCCGAAAAGGGCGGCGCTGAATTATGAAGCTCTCCCATCGACGGCCTAGCCGGCGAAAGAGCAAGGCGGGAAACTGTTCGCCCGCCGCCTCGTGATCAGATTTGATTACTCTTTAAGGAACGGTTAGCCTCCAGCCATTTGTCCTGCAGCCGACTCTGCTCCGCTCGGGCATCAGCATCAGCCATTTGACAGCGCTGCCATGCCGACTTACGGGCCTGCTGACAGACTCGTTGGCCACAGAAGCGCTGCAGCTTCAGTCGCGGGTTAGCAGGCTGTTTCTTGCCGCAGTGGATGCACAGGAAATCGACGTCCATAGCCAAGACCCCCCTCAGGGAGGTATCGGCTGACGTTCGCATTCAAGGACCCAGGCCTATGCCCCTGCCAAACAATATCGACGAGGCTAGTGCCACACTCTGCTGGGTCAGTTTATCAGAGCGCAGGTGGGTCAATTTTGCCGAGCGCTATAGCGCCGGCGTCAAGACAGCTGGGGGCGCCAAATATTAGGCTCCCAGGCGGTCGAATCATTGTGGCAACAAGACTACCGTCTTGAGAGTTCCAGTCAATCCAGTTTTAGATGTCTTTTCGTAATTTGTCGGCGAAATAGTGCCAAAAATATAACTGTTATTGCTAAAATCAAGTCCATCGAAGTACAAGCGATTCGCCCCGCTCCCGTCCTTTTCTGGGGATTTGCTGAGGTTATAGACCTCCAAATTGCTAGCTAACGCCTGCCCATCGGTCCCGCGTTTTAGAAAGTACTTTCCTTGCGTATTATCGTAGGAACTGTAGTAAGGCACGTCGTCGACCATCCACAATTTTATAGCTTGCTCTGAGCTAAGTGATAACAGGGTCAAAGTCTTGGTTGCTGCGGTGACTTGCGCAAAGCCCTGATACTCTGAGGTCCACTGATCACCGCCACCAGCTGCGGCCACCTTTGGCGCACATTGAAAACTGCTGACATTAAATTTAACCGTGTTAGCCACCGCCGTCGTCACTTGCTGCGGCGCCACAGTACCGTTGGCGCTGTAGAAGTCCGATGCGGCAACACTACTCGTATCAGAGCAAATATCGCCAGAAATACCGTTATACTGCACGTTGTCTCGGTTCCAAGTAGCAGAAGCGGTGAAGCATGTTGCCGACGTCGTATTGGTGCCAGAGCTACAACGCCCCACATCAGTCCAAGTTCCCGACTTTGCCGCGCAGCTCGTTGCATCAGCGTAGGCTGCGGCAAGCATCGGCACCCCACTGACTACACAGTGGGGACCGCGGACCTCGGCATGACAAGTGACCACCCCAGCATTTTTCCTCCTGACGTTACCGATGACGAAGACGTTGCCCTTGGAGTCCTGCTTGATAGAGGATATTTGACTACCGCCGCCAGCAAAAACTTGACCTTCTGAGGTACAGCGGCTGTTGAATTCAGTCTTCCATGCGGTAGGCGGCGCGTTGTTGCCAGACTGCGGATTGTACGAATACTTAGTCGTATCCTCAGACCTTGACATATTGACCCAACTCCAAATGTCGCCACCACAGGTAATGACATTAGAGATCCGCGCCGTCGCCGACGAGCCGCTCGGGTCAAATTTAAAGACGCAGGCGGAGTTCCAAGATGCGGTCGTCGAGGAGGTAGGATCTGGACCAAAGAATATTGCCTTATCCGTCGCATCGCCAGTAATCGGTTCAAAGATAAAATTATACCAGTCTCGAGCAATCTCCGTGACGCCCGAGCCCGTGCCAGGCGCTACGTAGCGAAAGAAACCACCTTTGCCTCCTCCTGAGCCCTGGCAAGAGCTGGTTCCCGTATAAAAGACTCCACCCCGCGGCGTCACTAGGAAGTCTTGCACACAGATATTGCTATTGATGACTTCGGACCTGGTCTGCAAATCTCTACTGAGTTTATAGACCACCATGCTCGGACTGTTGGGAAGCGAACCTGGGTAGTAGATGTTTCCAGATGAATCAAATTGAAAGACGCTGGCTCGGGATGCCTGCCAGTTGTTAATGAAGTGTTTGTTGTCGATGCATTCTAAATCCTGAGCATCGGGTGAATTCTGCAGTACATCGAGAGTACCGCCTTTAACTCGGAAGATTTGGCACTGATTACCAGCAGACATATCACCGGGATTAGTGCCCTCGGGGGCATCCTTGTAGGTAAAAGGTCTTTCGAAGTGTAGATAAACATCCTTTTGCGGTGAAACGGCAATGGTCAAAACCTTGGGCAGGCTTTGGCCCGGACCCTGACTCGGACCTCCTGGTTGACCATTGCCCGGTGTCTGGCCACCGCCCTGATTTACTGATGCAGCGTTGGGGTCCTTCTTAACGCTCATGGCTGACTTAACATTGCCATCCTTATCGACCTTCTGCAGGCTACCTGAACCGTCCGCTTGTGCGCCACCTGAACTCGAATCAGCCAACATCACGAGGCTGAAATCTGGGCTTTCCAACTGTGCACTAGAGTCGGAGATGCCCATGGAATTAGGTAGGCTGAAACGAGGCGAACCGACCAGCGCAAGCCGATCAGCGGTGTCGTTGTGCTGCTGCAGCAGCAGACTCTGGCTGGTTTGCGCTGGATCGACCACCAGGATCGCCAGACTACCGCTTAGGCTCGCCTGCGGCGTCAGAGTCTGGTTGCCACCTGGCCCACCACAGCCGCCCTGCAGTCCGCAGCTGCCGCCATTGCCGCCACCGTTGCCTTGACCTCCATCTTTCTTCTTACCACAAGCCCACGGCATAGTGAGCAGCACCACGCCCGCCAACGCGATGAAATTAATCCGTGTAGACTTCATTGGCATGAATTGACTTTTAGCCATAAATGGAGACCCCCGCAGGCGTTATAAAGGCACCTGTCGAGGTATCGGGCCAAGACCGAGTAAGCTTTAACAACAGGCCCTAACCGCTAGCAAAAATGCGGCGCAAATGCCTAGTGATTCCTCTTGAATGCACACCGAGCGTCTCGTAGCCCTCGTTCCACCGCCCGGGACCCATGTTGTGCGCTGGGCTAGTGTGTTCGCGCCAAACTCACAGTACTAGACGTTTTGCCAGTCCGTGAGCGACACGAAGCGTCTTCTCGGTTGACGGCAAATGAGCACCTTGTGCGTCCTTCGTCATCGAAACGGCGGTGACAATACATCGATATCTTGCTTGTGGCATAGCTATCTCCCTTCATCGACGGTTAAACGGACACTCACCCCCGACTTGGGCGCGTAGCTGCGGAAGTTCTTTTCGAAAGTGGTTGTGCGCTCGATACCAGGCGCTTTGCTGGCATCGGATCCTGGTCGCCCCACCTCCGCTCGGCGGCTTTGACGAGCTCCATCAGTCCAAGGACAACGAGCGCGGCAAGGACGGCTACACCGATGTTCTGAGCACCAAGCGCGACCGTTCCGAAAAACGTCTGGGCGCCGGCGACATAGACGACTGTAAGCTGCAGCAGCACCGCGAGGGCTGCCATAGCCGAAAGCGGGCCGTTTCCAGCGAGGCCGATCGTCAAGACAGACGACTTAAAGGATCTCGACGACCAAGCTCTTGCGATCTGAATGAAGGCCAGCGTCGTGAACATCGAGGTGCCCCAGAGGGCAAGCGACGCCGTCGTCTGTTCCGTAGGCCAGGTGAAGTAGCCGAGGCCGAGCATCAAAGCGCCAACGAGGGGCCCGACGATTGCGATATGACGCCCGATCGCTCCTGCGAGAATTCCGTCCTCTGGCCCAATGGGAGGCCGCTTCATGACGTCCTTTTCACCCTTCTCGACGCCGAGGCCGAGACCTACAAGACCGTCGGTAAGGAGGTTGCTGAAAAGGATCTGGATCGGCGTCAGCATGGCTTTCATCGCGATGAGGGGCGCGATCGCGACCACGACGACCTTTGCAATGTTTCCCGAGATGGAGAACATGACGAAGCGGCGGAGGTTGTCGTATACCGTGCGGCCTTCTTCGATGGCTTCGACGATTGTCGCGAAGTTGTCGTCGGTGAGCACCATGTCGGCTGCCTCTTTTGCGACATCGGTACCTGTGCCCATGGCAACGCCGATGTTGGCCTGTTTGAGGGCCGGCGCATCGTTAACCCCGTCGCCGGTCATGGCGACGACGTGCCCCTCCTCATGCAGAGCCTGCACGATCTTGAGCTTGTGCTCCGGCGAGACGCGAGCAAAGACCCTCGTGGTGCGGAGCTTCGCCTTCAAAGCGTCAACGTCCATTTTCTCGAGCTCGGCGCCGGTGACGACCGGGGCGTCGGCTGGCGCAATTCCGAGGTCAGCGGCGATGGCGCGTGCCGTCAGCGGATGGTCGCCCGTAATCATGATGACCTCGATCCCGGCACTCTTACACTTCGCCACGGCGTCCTTCGCCTCTTCGCGGGGTGGATCGATCATTCCGATCAGTCCCAGAAGCGTGAGGTCATGCTCGAGCGACTCGTCGACGGCGCCGTCAACGGGGGCCGTTCTAGCGGCCTTGGCCCCGACCGCGAGCACACGCATGCCGTTTGAGGTCATGCTTTCGACAGCCCGCTCAAGCCGCTTTCGGTCGAGCTCGGTGATGGGGCGCTTCTCGCCCTTCACGCAAAGACTCGTAGCGCGTGCGAGGAGCTTGTCGGCTGCTCCTTTGGTAACCGCCAGGTAACCCCCTTTCGCGAAGGCATCCGTCACGATCGAGAGACTCGACTTTTGGGTGGCTGGAATTTCATGAAGAGTCGTCATAAGCTTGCGCTCTGAGGTGAACGCCAGCTCTGCAACGCGCGGATAGCAGGTATCGTGCTCACGCTTGCTAGTGCCGGTTCTTGCCACCGCGGCAACCAGCGCCGTCTCGGTCGGATCGCCAATGAGCTCCTGACTCTGGGTTTGCTCGCAGGTCTTTTCGACCGTGTCATTGCAAAGCGAGGCGGCCGCAAGAAGCGCCCTAACCTCGGCGTCCAAATTGTCAAAGGCGTCTCGGCCCGTAAGTTCGACAGGTCTACCGGAGGCCGAGCAAGCAGCGGTTACCGTCATTTTGTTCTGAGTCAGGGTGCCCGTCTTGTCGGAGCAGATAACCGTCACGGAGCCGAGGGTCTCGACGGCAGGCAAGCGTCGAATCAGAGCGCGACGTTTTAGCATCCGTTGCGCGCCGAGCGCCAAAGTCACAGTAAGCACCGCCGGCAAACCTTCCGGCACGATTGCCACCGCGATGCTGATGCCGAGGATGAGCACCGTCGCGAGATCCTTGCCCTCGAAAATCATCCCGATGGCGGCGACGGCGACAGCTACGACGAGAGCTACGACAGCCAACACTTTGCCGAGTTTATCGAGCCGCTTCTGAAGCGGGGTCTGCTCGACTTTCGCCGACTGAATCATCGCAGCTATCCGTCCGATCTCCGTCGTCATGCCCGTCCCTACGACGACAGCCTCGCCTCGGCCTGCCGTGACGAAAGTGCTCGCGTAGAGCAGATTCTTCCGGTCGCCCAGCGCCAGGGTTGCATCGCCAGGGATCACTTCGGCCGTCTTGTCGACCGGCTCGGACTCGCCGGTTAGCGCCGATTCCTGAGTTTTGAGAGCGATGGCGCGGGTTACGCGGCAATCGGCCGGCACGACGGCGCCAGCCTCGAGCTTTATGACGTCGCCGGGAACAAGCTCTGGGGCGGCGATCTCAATCACCTGTCCACCGCGAACGGCGCGCACCATCGGTGCCGCCATGCGCTTCAAAGCAGCAATGGCTTGCTGAGCACGGTACTCCTGGACAACGCCGAGAACGACGAAAAGGGCGACGATGGAAAAAATTGCGACAGCATCAACCGGGAATTCTCCGATGCCACCTTTGACAAAAAAAGCAACGACTCCGGCTGCCACGAGGACAAGGATCATGACCGAGCGCAACTGAACCCAGACGAGCCCAAGAAACGACTTGCCGCCCTTGTCGACAAGCTCGTTTTTGCCATGTTTCGCGACGCGACGATTGACTTCGTCGAGCGAAAGGCCTTCGCGCGACGAGTGGAGCTCGCTCAGCACATCATCGACGCCCTTGGTATGCCAAATGCTGTCGGCCGCGCCGTGCGCGCTCGCTCCCAGGTTTTTTTTGGGGGAACTCTCCATGATCGTCATTGCCTCTCTCGGTCTGCAGTTTAAATCCCTGGGTCGGCATCTCTTTCACCTTCACAAAACTAATCAAACGAAGGATTTAGCAAAAAAGGATAATCCGGAGGTCGGACTTCGCCTCAGACAAACTCGGGGCTGCCCCAGTAGCTTGAATCGCCTCTGTCATTCCTGGTCACTCGCATGCCCGATCAAAACAGATGATTCGTTCCGCAGAACCTTGACGATTGCAAACAGCACGGCCCCGACAATTGGCCCAACAAAAACCCCCGGTATACCCAGCAGTCTTAAGCCTCCAAATACACAAATGAAGACAAAAAGAGGGTGCAGTTTGGCTGCATCTTTAATCGCCCAAATCTTGATCAGGTTATCTGCGGTCGAAATGACAAGAGCACCCAGCACAATCAAAGAGATAGCGGGAACTACATGCCCTTGTAGCAACATCCAAATCGCTGCTGGACCCCATACTGCGGCTGCGCCGACGAAAGGAATCATGGCAAAAATTAACGTAAGCAATCCCAGGAGAATGATCCAATCACCAATGCCAACGGCAGAACTTGCGGCAGCTATTCCCGCCAGGACCAGCATCATCAGCAGTGCCTGGGCGATTGCTGCAAGTAGAGTCCCCCAAACAACTCCACGACACACAGATGCGAACTCCGAGCGGATCAGGGCATCATCCGCGGCGCGTAGAGGTGAAAACACCCGCCAGATTGCCAGCAACTTGGTGCCATCGACAAGGAAGAACCATGTCGAGACACAGAAAGTAAAAACACTCAGCGCCACCCACGGCAAATTACCGATCACTCGCATGGTGCTACGATAGAGGCTTTCACCTGCGCCACTCAATACATCCAGCGTCACGCTACTCAGTTGTGAGGCGTCGATTGGAACGTAGCGTGTGATAAATGCTAAAAGATCGGCAAGCCAAGGATAACGCGCTAGATCAGAAAAACCCCGCATAGCTTCTGGAGTTGAAGATAGGCGCACTTCGGCCACGAACGCACCCAGGTCCTTAACAGCGATCACGATCCCCGCCGAAATCGGCGCGACGACTACGAGGAGGATCGTAGCAGTAATGATTGTCGCACTCGTCAAAGGCGGCATATGATGCAGCAACCAACGGTGCCACGGCTGCACGAGCAACGCGACAACTGCTGCGAGAAAAAGTGGCATCAGCAAGGGCTTCACAACCTGGAAGAAAAACACACCGATCGCTAGCCCAAGCGTGACGAGTATGATGAACGGAAGATTGCGTGCCAAAGCGCCGCTATCAAACGGCACCGGCGGACTCAAGGCCCCACCCGGTTCATTCTTTTCCTTGCAGACCCTGGTCGGCCTATCTCGGGCGAAATCAGCCTCCATTTGCAGAGGCCATAGATTCGGCAGACGCTCTCCGTTGTTCTGGCACTGGCCGGATTCCTGGGTCCGGGGCTTTGACAATCTGGTTTGCTTCGATCATGGCATTGCGCATTTGATCGGTCAGGGAGGCGAGATGCCCCGGTGAATGTGGGATGAGTATGGCGTTGGTTCGCGACGATGCACCGATCTCCTTAAGCATGTCGAAGTACTGAGTCATAAGAACGAGATTCATCACATCCTTGGCGGTAGTACCCGGTACGGACTTCTGGAACTCGTCCACTGAGTCGCGCAATCCTGCGACGATGGCTTGGCGTTGATCGGCAATACCACGGCCTTGCAATGCCTTGCTCTGAGCATCGCCCTCTGCTGCCTTTACCCTCAAAATGCGATCGGCTTCGCCTTTTTCGGTCGCCGCTACGCGCATTCGTTGTGCCGCGTTTATTTCGTTCATTGACGCTTTCACCTTAGGGTCCGGATCAATGTCTGTAACCAGGGCTTTCATGATCCCGTAACCAAAGCCCTCCATCACCTGGACGAGCTCACTTTTCACTATGTCTGCTATCTCGTCTTTCTTCTCATAAACATCGTCTAGTTTAATTTTTGGCACGCGAGCGCGAACAACGTCGAATACGAAAGAAGTAATTTGTCGAGTTGCGTCGTCGAGCTTATAGAATGCGTCGTATATCTTTTCCGGCAAAACAAAATACTGTACCGCGACAACCATCTGCACGAATACGTTGTCTTCCGTTTTAGTTTCGATCTTGACGTCCAATTGTTGGACTCGAAGGTTTACACGACCGATCACCCTGTCTATGAATGGGACCTTGACGCGAATGCCTGGACCGGCCTCTCGTATAAATTTTCCGAAGCGCTGAACGATAGCCGCAGTGCGTTGTTCTACCGTGAAAAACGTGTCGGCTAGCGTCGCAAACAGCGCCGCTGCGAACATCACTATCCACAATAAATTTGATCCGAGCGTGAATAATTCATTTGACATGCCGGCCCTCCTGGTGAGGTTTTGCCCACTTCTGCGGAACCATCGACCGCGGGCGCAAAGGCTCATGCTGACGAAGATTCATAAAACGATACAAGCTACCAATTCTCATGCTCAGCAAGTTGCGTGCCAAGTTGGTGGAAGTATCATGTAACGTGTTCCAGCGCAGATTTCTGGCATCGACGACCGTCGAATGACTGCAGTTCACGCTAACGTCGCCATTTTGGCGCACTACGATATCGCGCTTCTTTGTCTCTCTTTGACGACACTGAGATGCAATTCGATACGCTCGCGTATCAATCTGGGACAGTCGTGGCGGGAAGCAGTGGATTCAATTGTCTAGCAAACTCAGGGCTACTCGAATCCCACAAAATTTCATTACTGCCGAACTACTTAAACTCCACTCATGAGAGACATGCTTGACTTGCTCGATTCGATCGGGACGGACTCTTGAACCGGGAGGCTCCATATGGATAAGAATGCGTGGGATGAGCGGCGGCGTGGACTCGAAGATGAATTCTTTGCCAGGCAGAACCGCGAGCTGGTAGGAAAGCTCCGGGCCAAGCAAAATCACGAAGAAACTGTGCTTGAGCTCGAGCGGGCGACGGGAATCACGGACCCCCACGTGCTCCGAGGATTTGCCGATCTGGGCGTGACTCCATCGGCTGTACTTGCACTGTCGCTCGTGCCGCTCATCACGGTCGCCTGGGCGGACCACAAGATGGACGGCAGTGAGCGGGACGCTATCCTCAAGGCTGCGGACGAACACGGCATCGGTCGCGGCGCCGCGGCTCACGACATGTTGCTCTCTTGGCTTAGTCATAAGCCCGAAGCCTCGCTCTTCGATGCGTGGGCACTTTATGTAAAGGGGCTCAAGGATGCTTTGGATCCGCCCGCTTTCGCGACGCTCGAGTCACAGATTCTGGGTCGCGCAAACGCTGTAGCTGCGGCCGCGGGCGGTTTTCTCGGCTTGGGGTCCAAAGTGTCCGACGTCGAGCGGAAAGAGATCGACCGACTGGCCCAGGCGTTTCGCGGCTAAGGAGATGCGCATTCGGTGGAGATGCACGGAATATTGGACGGGGAGCTATTGAACGACTTGATCACCGGATCATTTCCCTATTGATGAGGGACCAGATTCACTTCCCCCCCGCTTGAGGCCGCGCCTCGGTGAGATACAACTGGAACGGCACAGCGACCTACAAGGGTCCGGACACACCACCGACCTGGACAGCGAAGGATGCCGCGGGCCATCAAACCAGCGGCACGGGGCCGCTTGACAGCAGCCCCGGAGGGCTTGATTGCCCTACTATCGCCTCCCAGTTTTTGTAGCGGCTTCATTCCGCGCAACTGGGAGAGTGGGAAGCGGGAGGAAGGGAGCAAAGGCTAACAGCCAATAGCCTCGATCGACTCGGCCAAATGTTCTACGGGAATAAATGCCCTCTGCCGTCCAATCTTTGTCTCCTCGAGCAAACTTAGCTTCTTAAGGGCAAGTAAGTCGTTACGAGCCGTCACATAGGTGATGCTAAATTCCGCCTGGTGGCCTTGAAAGGTGTAAAGACGGTCTGGATACCGAAGCGCGTCTTCAATGACGGACCTTTGACGGTGATTTAGCCCCGGCATCTTGCGGAGCGCTGCGTTGATAGCTCCTTGCTGGGTCTGTCTTTCTGTTAGGTAGGTACGGAGATCAGTGAGGGCCTTTTTCGTCATTTTAACTTGAAACATGATCGAATACGTCGCGTCATTGTCATCGGTTTCACTATGAAGAAATGATCGGTAGTACTGAGTCGGAGCTGCAGCAATGGCTCGCGATATGGTGAGAAATTCGAATAGCGAGTAGCCCTGCTTCAGCATGTACCAGTAGAGGAGCGCACGCGCCGTTCTGCCATTTCCGTCGACGAATGGATGCTCATAAGCGAGCCAAAAGTGGAGGATTGCAGCCTTGATCAGTGGATGCAAAAAGGGCTCGTGTTCCGTTTGATTTGCATAGGCGAAAAACAACTTCATTCTCGCGTCGAGCAAGTCCGCGGCCGGAGGTGTAAAGATCACCTCTCCGTCGCTCGTATCGACGATATTGATATGTTCCGTAGTCTTCCGATACCTACGCGTCGCAGTCTCGTCTTCAAGCGTTCCATCTGTGATTTTTTGTTGAATATCAAACAAAAGTTCTGTTGATAGAGGTTCGTCAATCCTTTCCTTGATGAAGCGGATCGTTTGAAAACTATTCGCAATCATTCGCTCGCTTCGATCGCGGGGCAAGCGTTGGGTCTGCAGCATGCGTTTGGCCACTTGACGCGTGGTGGCAGCCCCCTCAATCTGGGCCGTAGCTATGGCCTCCTCCATCAACGAGTTCATAATGATGCGATCACGGCTTGCCTGCGAACCAAGTCCGGGGACTTCCGGCAGGGCAAGGCTGGTGCCACTCCAGCGGTCAATCTCGTGGAGTTGTTCTTGGACCTTGCCATGAACACCGTAATGAAACGGACGCCCATGGTGATCGACCAAGGGGAGGGTGACTCTCTGGGTCAGTCGCGCTACCTTGACCGCGGCCCAGGCGTCTTGAGCGTCGAGGCCGTTCGGTATTGGCAGGTGCTTGACCTTCTCCCAGTGGTAGTATTCGTCGGTGGCCTTGTTGACAAAGGCCTTAACATCCTGGTTTTCCATTAATTTTATCGCAAGAAAGAGCTTCTCGGCGGCGATGACTGGAGGAGTTTCGGGGAGTCGACGCATCGTCTACCAACTATATAGGTTATATTCATCTTATATAGTTGGTAGCACGGCCGCTACTGTGCAGCAACTATATAGCGAGTAAATAATCTATATAGTTTATGGCTTCGATCCAGGTGCAGCCAAAGAACGGCAATAGGATCTAGGGCCCAGTCGGAGGCCCAGCAGACCTCGCAAGTAGCTGTTCTGACTGCGTAGACTCGGCTCTATGCCTCGCCACCCAGCCGCGCGCCGGCCGGCCGTCGCCTGACTCCACCTAGCCCAGCGGCGGCGACGACGAGTGTCGACGGCGCTTTAGCTTTTGCTGCCGAGCTGATGGTTGCCGCAGGCGATCCATGCCTGAATCATTGCGTTTTTTGCGCGGCATGAGTTACGTGAGCCTAGTGATCGTCCTTTTTTCGGCGCTGAGTAACGGCGGTGGCCAGGGCCGCACGGCGACCCTCGCGAGGCAGCTCAAAGTCAGCCGTCAAACAGTGCAGCGCTGGCTGCGGTGGTGGCATGCGGTTTTTATGGTCTCGCCGTTTTGGCGGCTACGGCGCGGCCAGTTTATGCCCTCGCTCCTGGAAACCGACCTCCCTCAGTCGCTGCTAGACCATTATAAAGACATGATCGACCCAGGCTCAGGCGTCGCATCATTGTTAGGCTTTCTTGCCCCTTTCTCGCGATAGCAGCTGCGCAGGTCCAGTGGCCAGGCGACGCAGGCATTTTCGCGCAGAACTCATGCCTATCGCGTCTTTAATCGGCGCTGCTAAACACCTTTCTCGATCAATCGGCTGATTAGCCGGCGTCCTTAGCGACATAATCAGGAGAAATGTGCATGAGCGAACAGACGGGGGCGAAGTCGCCCCACCGCCTGTGGGCAGAGTTTCGTTATTCGGTTATCGGGCATCTGCTCGCAGCGCCGCCAGGCAAGGGAGAGCTTGCTCCGCAGCTGCGCCTGCTATCGCAAAAGCAGTGGCGTCATCCACTCAGCGGCAAGGACAAGATCTTTAAGTTTTGAAGCCAGTTTAAGAAGCATGTACGGTGATCGTCTAAACGTATCACCACGTGTCCTCCGCTATGGTCTTGCCGTTGGCAAGCAATTGTTCGCCTTGTCCGGCAGACCCTTCGACTTGGTTATATGGTACAATAGAGGCATGCCAAAGCCATTTATCATACCTAAACTCGCGTCTGCCGTGGTTGGTCCTACGGTCCAAGATGTGCTTAGATTCACGGACCATGACATGGTGATCGTCCGCCCGGCATCGGCCGACCATCTCTTGGATCTTAACAGCACCCATCATGCGTTTAGCCAGGACGAATATCTTCCATACTGGGCGACCCTTTGGCCGACCGCCGAAATTCTCGCCGCCTATCTACTAAGCTTTAACTGGAAACAGGATCTAAAGGCCATTGAACTCGGCTGCGGTCTAGGCGTGTGCGGCATCGCTGGTCTGCTGAGCGGTCTCGACGTCACATTTACCGACTATGACCAAACGGCCTTAAGTTTTGCCGAAGAGAACGCGCGCATCAACGGGTGGCCGCAAGTCAAAACGATGACTTATGACTGGCGTTGTCGGTTAGGCGAGGCCTTCGATGTCGTGCTGGCATCGGACATTCTCTATGAACGTCGCAATATCGGCCCGCTGGTAGAGACCTTAAAGGCGCTTATGGCGGTCGGTGGTGAGGCGATCATTGCCGATCCCAATCGGCCCTATGGCCAAGACTTCACCAAGGCACTGCTGGCGTCGGGGTTCGATTATGAACGTGCGCCGCAGCTGCGAGTCGTGACGGACGGCAAGGAAGTGGCGGCGACGATTTACCGGATTAAGCGCCGCTAAAGGCCTGCTTGATGGAATAGGCCTCCCTCCTGGGCTAAACTATTTTCTGGCTATATTCGTCTAACATATCCGCCCACTCAGATGGAGCTTGGCTTGATGTTGCAACCGATGAGTAGCTATGCCCGCCTATTCACATTCGTTGCTGCGATCGGTGCGGCAGGCTTCCTCCATGCCTGCAAAACCGGCAACAACAGCGCCATCAAAGCCGCTGACTCGGCAGCCGCAACGACGGGTCGTGGAGAGCAGTGCGGCAGCTTAAGCCCAAAAGAAGGCTACACTATACAGCCTCTGCAACGACTATCCCAACTCTGGATCTCGCGACGGGATGACATACGGCGCCTACGATCCTGACTCGATCATGAACTACTGCCTCACCCACACCTATGACTATAAGACTCCGCTGACTTTGAGTCCTGGCGATATCAAAACGCTCGACTCGATCTATCCGAATGCGGTTGGTGTAAATGATTGAGTCAATAAACATGGGACTTTTTTAGCACTTACTAAAACGCCTCGCTTGGTCTGCTTGTGACATAGGCTAAACATAACATAGTGTGGTCAAATCGATGTCCACGGTTTCTCTGCCTCACGTCTCTATTTTGTTGGGGGAGAATTGATCGGTCAGATGTCGAGAATAAGGACCGAATAGTCCCCCCCTTAGAACTTTTGCACATCGCGATGACATGGTCCCGGTCAGCATCACGGACAAGTCTGAAGAACGTGGCATCAAGGCGCCGCTAGCTGGTGGCGTCACCTTCGTCCAGGGCTTTGGCAGCGCTTTAAACCCCATTTTGACAGGCGGTTTCTTACGCTATGTCGCGTCCTTTGCTGTGGATAAGGCGACCTACGAGCAGATTCGGACGCTGATCTTGGGCCTGATCAATCGTTCCCAAAAGATCGTTCTGGCGGCCGAATCCACCAACGTGTTCCAACTGGACATCGATTTTTTTCAATGGGACCATTAATAACTTCCATTTTGAACCGGCATTGACGAAGCTTGCGAAATGAGCAACCGGCGACCATCC
>Ga0315290_10000870_pt1 | contig 20363 bp, 18 predicted proteins | sample YL17G12_0_MG_FD_203627 | JGI IMG/M metagenome (GOLD analysis project Ga0315290, IMG submission 203627) | Sediment microbial communities from Yellowstone Lake, YNP, Wyoming, USA - YL17G12_0 | ecosystem: Environmental > Aquatic > Freshwater > Lake > Sediment | place: USA: Wyoming | collected... | reverse complement strand
CGACCAGAACAAGGCGCGCGTGCTCGGCATCAGCTCGCAGGAGGTCGCCGCGTTCCTCAACACCGCGCTCTCGGGGTTCGCGGTGACGAGCTACCGCGAGCGCGACAAGCAGATCGAGGTGATCCTCCGGGGTGCCGCCGAGGAGCGCGCGCGGATCAGCTTCCTCAAGGACCTCGCCATCCCGACGCGCGGCGGCAAGGCGGTCCCGATCACGCAGATCGCGGAGATCGAATACGGGCAGGAGGACGGGCTCGTCTGGCGCCGCAACCGGCTGCCGACGATCACCGTGCGCTCCGACTTGAAGGGCGACGCCCAGGGTCCCGACGTGGCGAACGCGATCAGGCCGGCGGTTGACCAGATCCGCGCGGGCCTTCCGCTCGGCTACCGGATCGAACTGGGCGGCGCGATCGAGGATTCGGCCAAGGGGCAGAAATCGATCGTCGCCGGCGTGCCGCTGCTGATCCTCGTCGTCGTGACGCTGCTGATGATGCAGACGCAGAGCTTTTCGCTGACGCTGATGATCGTGCTGACGGCGCCGCTCGGCCTGATCGGCGTCACGGCTGCGCTGCTCCTGTTCGACAAGCCGTTCGGCTTCGTCGCGATGCTGGGGACGATCGCGCTGTCCGGCATCATCATGCGCAATTCGATCATCCTCATCGACCAGATCGAACAGGATATCCGGGCCGGCGCGTCCCGCTGGGAAGCCATCACCGGCGCCACGACGCGACGGTGCCGCCCCATCGTGCTGACGGCCGCGGCAGCGGTGCTGGCGATGATCCCGCTGGTGCGCTCCGATTTCTTCGGCCCGATGGCCGTGGCGATGATGGGCGGCCTCGTGATCGCGACGGTGCTGACGCTCGTCTTCCTGCCGGCGCTCTACGGCCTCTGGTTCCGGGTGCGGCAGGAGGGCGATGCCCGCAGCCCCGGCGTACAATGACAAGCGCGCATCGCGAAGCCGGAGGCCGCATGGCACTCTCCCCGATCACCGACATCATTGCCGACCTCAAGGCCGGCCGCATGGTCGTCCTCGTCGACGAGGAAGACCGCGAAAACGAGGGCGATCTCGTGCTGGCGGCCGACTTCGTCACTCCCGACGCGATCAACTTCATGGCCCGGCACGCCCGCGGCCTCATCTGCCTCACGCTGACCGAGGAGCGCTGCCGGCAGCTCAACCTGCCGCTGATGGTGTCCGCGAACCGCTCGTCGCACGGCACCAACTTCACGCTGTCGATCGAGGCGGCGACGGGCGTCACCACCGGCATCTCGGCCGCGGACCGCGCGCGTACGGTGGAGGTGGCGATCGCCGTCGATGCGCAGCCCGCCGATATCGTCCAGCCCGGCCACATCTTCCCGGTGATGGCGCAGCCTGGCGGCGTGCTCAATCGTGCCGGCCATACCGAGGCCGGCTGCGATCTCGCGCGCCTCGCGGGGAGGAGCCCCGCCGCGGTCATCTGCGAGATCATGAACGACGACGGCTCGATGGCGCGGCTGCCGGACCTGGTCGCGTTCGCCCGCGAGCACGGCTTGAAGATCGGCGCGATCGCCGATCTCATCCACTACCGAAGCCGGACCGAGCGCCTGGTCGAGCGGCTGGCCGAGCGTCCGCTGATGACCGCGCATGGCGCGTTCCGGCTGGTCGTCTATCGCGACAAGCTGTCCGATGCCACGCATCTCGCGCTGGTGCGCGGGCCGGTGAGTCCCGATACCGAGACGCTGGTCCGCGTGCATGAGCCGCTGTCGGTGATGGACCTGCTCGACACCGAAAACAGCTCGCATGCCTGGAGCATCCCGGCGGCGCTGTCGGCAATTGCCGCGGCCGGCCGCGGCGTGATCGTGCTGCTGCACCGTCCGGAGAGCGCCGCCGAGCTGCGCACCCGCGCGATGGCCGACGCGCCGCCGGCTTCGTCGCGGATGGACCTGCGCAACTACGGCATCGGTGCGCAGATTCTGCGCGACCTCAACGTCGGCAGGATGCGGCTCCTGGCGCGGCCGCGGAAGATGCCCAGCATGACCGGGTTCGATCTCGAAGTCGCCGGGTACGTCGAGCCGCCGCTGCGCAACGCGTCCTGACGCGCGCGCCCTGGTTCCTGCGATCCGACCCGCCGTGCCGATCAAGCGCATTGCCCCCAACATCTCCGGCGACGGGCGCTGCGTCGGCATCGTCCTGTCGCGCTTCAATGCCGCCATCGGCGAGGCGTTGCTGGCCGGCGCGCTGCGCGGGCTGAAGGAGGCGGGCGTCGCCGACCGCGACGTCACCGTGGTCACGGTTCCGGGCGCGCTGGAAACGCCCCTTGCCCTGCAACGGCTGGCGCAGTCGGACGACTACGACGCGCTGGTGGCGCTGGGCGCGGTCGTTCGCGGCGAAACGTACCACTTCGAAATCGTCGCCAACGAGTCCGCGTCGGGTGTGGCCGGCGTGCAGATCGAATTCGGCATTCCGATCGGCAACGGCATCCTCACCACCGAGACCGACGAGCAGGCCCTGGCGCGCGCCGACGGCAAGGGCTTCGAGGCCGCGCAGGCCGCGCTGGAGCTCGCCAATCTCCTGGACGCCATCGATGAGGACTAGTGTCGTTTGCCGGAGGGAAGCAGATGAGAGCTAGCCCGCGGCGGCGTGCGCGCGAGTTCGTGCTGCAGGGCCTCTATCAGCGCCAGCTGTCCGGCAATGCCGCGGCCGCCATTCGCGCGCAGATTGCCGAGGCCTCGGGCTTCCCGAAGGCGGACGGCGCGTATTTCGACGAGATGTGGAGCGGCGTCACCGCCGAGTTCGACGTTCTCGTGGCACTCTGCGCGCCGTATCTCGACCGCAAGGCAGCGGGGCTTTCGCCCGTCGAGCGCGCGATCCTGGTGCTTGGCACCTGGGAATTGAAGCACCGGCTGGAGATTCCCTTCCGCGTCGTGATCAACGAGGCGGTCGAGCTGGCCAAGTCCTATGGCGGCACCGACGGGCACAAGTTCGTCAACGGCGTGCTGGACAAGATGGCCGGAGAGCTCCGCGCCGCCGAAATCGCCGCCGTCGCGGTGGAGCCCGCTGCCGGTGTCGCCAATCCGGCCTGAGCGATTGCCGCACCGGAACCACGCACGGCGTGGCCGCGCTCCGGCATTCGCGGCCGTCGCGGTGGCGCTGGCGCTGGCGACCGGTACGGCGGGGGCGCGATCGCTCGTCATCTACTGCAGTCACGATACCGATGCCTGCGAGCTCGCCGCGCAGACGTTCACCCGCGAGACCGGGGTCGCCGCGTCGATCTCGCGCAAGCCGACCGGCGAGTACTACGCGCAGATCCGCGCCGAGCGCGAGAATCCCAAGGGCGACGTCTGGTACGGGGGGACGCTCGACCCGTTCCTGCAGGGCGCGGCCGAAGGCCTCTTCGCCGAGTACCGCTCGCCGGGGCTCGCCGACCTGTACCCCTGGGCGCGGCGGCAGGCCGAGAACACCCGCTATCGCGCCGCCGCGATCTACCGGATCATCATCGGCTTCGGCACGAACCCGACGCTCCTTGCAAAGCGGAACCTGCCGGCGCCGCGTTGCTGGTCGGACCTCACCAAGCCCGAGTACCGCGGCGAGATCGAGCTGTCGAACGCGGTGACCAGCGGCACCGGCTACACGATCCTGGCCACGCTGGTCGCGCTGTACGGTGAGGACGAAGCCTTTGCGTATCTCAAGCGGCTGCACCCGAACGTCGTCCGCTACACGCAATCCGGCGTCGCGCAGGGGCCGTCGGTCGCGCGCGGGGAAGTCGGCGTCGGAGTCACGTTCGTGCACGAGTTCATCACCCAGCAGCTCGCCGGCTTCGCGGTCGACATCGCGATTCCCTGCGAGGGCACCGGCGACGCGCTCGGCGGCATGGCGATCATCAGCGGCGGCCCGAACCCGGTCGAGGCGCGGGCTTTCTACGATTGGGCGCTGACGAAGAACGCGCAGGAGCTCGCCAACCGCACGCGCAACCTGCTCCTTCCCGCCAACAAGTCGGCGCAGGTGCGGCCGGAGGCCGCGCGTTACGCCAACGCACCGGTGCTCGATGTCGATCCCGCGAAGTTCGGCGCGCCGGCGGAGCGCAAGCGGCTGCTCGCGCGCTGGCAGAAGGAAATCGGCGACGCGATGCGTTGAATGACCACACGGGCGCGAGGTGCACCGCGCCGTGGCCTTCGCGCGCACCCGGCGATCTCACCATGAACGAGTTCGAGCTGATCGAAAACTTCTTCACGCGACCACCGAAATCGAAGTCGGTCGCGTTGGGCGTCGGCGACGACGCCGCGCTGCTCGTGCCGACGCCGGGGCATCAGCTCGTGGCGTCGGTGGACATGCTGGTTGGCGGCCGCCATTTCTTTGCCGACGTCGACCCGGAATCACTCGGGCACAAGACGCTCGCCGTGAACCTCTCGGACATGGCGGCGATGGGCGCCACGCCGCGGTGGGCGCTGCTCGCCGGTGCGTTGCCGGACCCCGATCCGGAATGGCTCGCGGCGTTCGCGCGCGGCTTTTACGCGCTGGCCGACGCGCACGGCGTCGACCTCGTCGGCGGCGACACCACGCGTGGACCGATGAACCTTTGCGTGACGATCCTCGGCGAGGTGCCGGCCGGACAGGCGATCACGCGTGCCGGCGCCCGGGTCGGCGACGACGTCTACGTGTCCGGTCAACTGGGCGGCGCGGCGCTGGCTCTGGCGGCGCTGTCCGGCTGGACGGTGCTCGATCGGGCCGCGCTCGCGGCGTGCCGCGAGCGTCTCGAGCGGCCGCTGCCGCGCGTCGCGCTGGGTGAACGCTTGCGGGGCGTGGCGACCGCGATGCTCGACGTTTCGGACGGGTTGACCGGCGATTTGGGCCATGTCCTCGCCGCATCGCAGGTCGGTGCCGTGGTCGACCTCGCGTCGGTTCCGCGTCCGGCGGCCCTTGCCGCCAAGCTGGCCGGTGTCGAGCGCGCACTGGCGCTCGCCTGCCTGCTGGCGGGCGGCGACGACTACGAGTTGTGCTTCACGGCGCACCCGTCCGCGTCGGCGCAGATCGCCGTCATCGGCGCCGACGTCGGGGTGCCGCTGACGCGCGTCGGCGTGATCGGCGCGGCCGCCGGGCTCGTCGTGCGCGATGAGCAGGGCGTGCCGATGACGGACATCCCGTGCGGCTTCGACCATTTCCGCGATGATGGCTCGTGACGCCCGCGAGCCCCACGCTCGGTTTTCTCGTCCGGCACCCCGCGCATTTCATCGCCCTGGGATTTGGCGCCGGCCTTGCGCCCGTGGCGCCCGGCACGTTCGGCACGCTGCTCGCGCTGCCGATCGCGGCGGCGTTGTGGCGGTATGCGGGCGATGCCGGCTTCGCCGTCGCGATCGCCGTGCTGTTCGCGCTCGGCGTGTGGGCCTCGGCGGTGACGGGCCGCAGCCTCGGCGTTCCCGACCACGGCGCCATTGTCTGGGATGAAGTCGTGGCCTTCCTGCTGGTGCTGTATTTCGTCGGCAACGACGGCGTGCGCGTCGCCTTCGCGTTCCTGTTGTTCCGGCTGTTCGACATCTGGAAGCCGCCGCCGATCCGGCAGCTCGATGCGCGGCTCAAGAACGGCTTCGGCGTGATGGCCGACGATATCGTTGCCGCCGGGTACACGCTGCTCGTGTTCGCCGTCTGGCACCGGATGTGGGGCCCGTAGATGGCGGGCGGGCCTGAAACCGGCACCGGCACCGGCACCGGCATCGACGCGACGCGAGTCGAGGAAGCCGGCCTCAATGCGCTGCAGACGCAGCGGCAGCTCTTCTACGACGGCTGGCTCTTGCGCCTGTCGCCGGGCAAGGCGAAACGCGCGCGCAGCGTCAACGCCCATTTCGGCTCGACGCTGCCGCTCGCCGCCAAGATCGCCCACTGCGAAGCGCTGTATGCCCGCCACGCGTTACCGGCGCTCTTCCGGATCACGCCGTTCGTCCGGCCCCCCGATCTCGATGCGGCGCTGGCCGGGCGCGGCTATGAAGCGTTCGACGAAACGCTCGCGATGGCGGCATCGCTGGCGGCGGCACCCGCCATTGCGCCGCCGGCGCCCGGCATCACGCTGGCCGATGTCGAGGCAACCGCATTCGTCGATATCGTCGGCGACCTGCGCGGCTCGCCCGCGCCGCAGCGGGAAGCGCACCGCGAGCGGCTCCTGAATTCGCCGCTCGCGAATCGGATGCTCGTGGTGCGCGCGGGCGGGGACATCGCCTGTGCGGCGCAGGTGGCGATCGACGGCGACCTCGCGGGCATCTACGACGTGGTGACCGCGGACGAGGCGCGCGGGCAGGGCCATGCGACGCTGGCGTGCGCAGCGCTGCTGTCCTGGGCGGCGCGGCAGGGCGCTCGCGTTGCGTATCTTCAGGTCGACTCGCACAACACGCCGGCCCTCGCCGTGTATCGCAAGTTCGGGTTCGCGACGGCGTACACCTATCATTATCGCGCCCGGCCCGGGGAATGCCGATGACCGCCGACGGGCACGCGCTCGCCGCGATGCTGGGCGTTGCCCTTCGCCGGCACGGCCTCACCGCCGCCACGGCCGAATCCTGCACCGGCGGGCTCGTCGCCGGGGCGATCACCGACATCCCCGGCAGCTCGGCGTGGTTCGAGCGCGGGTTCGTCACCTACTCGAACGAAGCAAAAATGGAGATGCTCGGCGTGCGCCCGGAGACCCTCGCCACGCACGGCGCGGTCAGCGAGGCCACGGCGGCGGAGATGGCGACCGGTGCGTTGACCCACAGTCGGGCCGATGTCGCCGTGGCGGTCACCGGCATCGCCGGGCCGGACGGCGGCAACCCGGCCAAGCCCGTTGGCACCGTCTGCTTCGCCTGGGCGCGGCGCAACCGGGCCGTCGACACCGATACCCGCCGCTTTGCCGGCGACCGTGCCGCGGTGCGCGCAGCGACCGTCGAAGCGGCGCTCCGGGGCCTGATCGACCGCTCGGATTAGGCCATCCGGGGGCTGGCATCGAACGATCGTTCTATGCCATAATTCGCGCCAATGACGGGCCCGACTGCGGAATCGCCGCCTCGCGCGGCACGCGGTTCGAGCCCCGAAGCACCCGGAAACCCCCCTCTCCAGGACACACGATGGACGACAACAAGAGCAAAGCCCTCGCGGCGGCGCTGCAGCAGATCGAAAAGCAGTTCGGCAAGGGCTCGATCATGAAAATGGGCGAGTCGCAGATCCAGAACGACCTCCAGGTGGTGTCCACGGGCTCCCTCGGGCTCGACATCGCGCTCGGCGTGGGCGGATTGCCCCGCGGCCGGGTCGTCGAAATCTACGGTCCGGAATCGTCCGGCAAAACCACCCTGTCGCTGCAGGTGGTGGCCGAGGTGCAGAAGGCCGGCGGCACCGCCGCGTACATCGACGCCGAGAACGCGCTCGACCCGGTCTATGCCGGCAAGCTCGGCGTCGATGTCGGCAACCTGCTGATCTCGCAGCCCGACACGGGGGAGCAGGGGCTCGAAATCGCCGACATGCTGGTGCGCTCCGGCGGCGTCGATATCATCGTCATCGACTCCGTCGCGGCGCTGGTCCCCAAAGCCGAGATCGAAGGCGAGATGGGCGACCAGCTGCCCGGCCTGCAGGCCCGGCTGATGAGCCAGGCGCTGCGCAAGCTGGCCGGCAACATCAAGCGCGCGAACACGCTCGTGATCTTCATCAACCAGATCCGGATCAAGATCGGCGTGATGTTCGGCAACCCGGAAACGACGACCGGCGGCAATGCGCTCAAGTTCTACGCCTCGGTCCGGCTCGACATCCGCCGCATCGGCGCGATCAAGAAGAACGAGGAAGTCATCGGCAACGAAACGCGCGTCAAGGTCGTCAAGAACAAGGTGGCGCCGCCGTTCCGCGAAGCGCTGTTCGACATCCTGTACGGCGAGGGCATTTCGCGTGAAGGCGAGGTCCTCGAGCTGGGCGTCACCCATAACATCGTCGACAAATCCGGCGCGTGGTACGCCTACAACGGCGAAAAGATCGGCCAGGGCAAGGACAACGCGCGGGAGTTCCTGCGCGAACATCCCGAGACCGCGGCGGAGATCGAAGCCAAGATCCGCGCGGCGGTGAACGTGCCGTCTCCCGGTGCGCTGCGGGGTCGCGGCGAACCCAAGGCCGAGGAGTAGCGTGAGGCTCGGCGCGGCGTGACCGACGCGTCGAAGCCACGGCCGCCGAAGTCGCTGAAGGCGCGCGCGATCGGCTGTCTGGCGCGACGCGAATACGCGCGCGCCGAGTTGCGCGACAAGCTGCTGGCAACGGGCGCAACCCCCATCGAGGTCGACCCCGTCATCGATGATCTCGCGGCGCAAGGCTACCTTTCCGACGAGCGCTATGCGCACGCGCTGGTGCGGCAGAAGAGCGGCGGCTACAGCAAGCGCTCGATCGCGCAGACGCTCAAAGCCAAAGGCATCCCCGGCGAGGTCGTGACGGAAGCGCTCGACGGGGGCGACGCCGACGACGCCGCCACGCTGGTCGCGCTGTGGCGGCGCCGCTTCGGGCGCGCGCCCGCGGACGACCGCGAACGCGCGCGGCAGGCACGGTTTCTGCAAAGCCGCGGGTTCGGGCTGTCGGCAATCCTCAAGCTGTTGCGCGACCCGCCCGCGGACGCCTAACGGGCATCGTCTCCCAAGTCCGACAGGCTCCTAGCCAGCGTCAGCATGTGCCCCACGCGCGGATCGCCGCCCCCCGCCAGTACCTGCGCGTAGATCGCCTGCACGGCGTCCGGCCCGCGATGCTGCTCGATCGTCAGCCACGGCGCGGGCGGGCTCATCACCTGGCGGCTGAAGGTCTTCCAGTCGGCGACGATGCGGCCCATCAGTCCGGCCTCTCCCCACTCGCCGATGCGCTTGGCCGCCTGCGCGGGGGCGAAGAAGAAGGCGACGCGCGGGCCGGGCAGCCCTTTGGCGCTGCCGCGCTGGTCGATGTGGGTTGCGCCGACCGCGCAGTCGTACTTGAGATTGGCGAAGCGGGTGTGGATCGCGCTGCGCAGGTCGGCATTGCCCGCAAAGTCGATGTACACGCTGGCGGCGTCGGCCGCGACCCGGTCGAGTTGCGCGTACGTCAGCACGCGGCTGTAGCAGCCGAGGCTTTCGCAGAAGGCCACGTTGGCGGCGGAGGTCAAGCCTACGACGTCCATGCCGGCGCGCCGGCGCAGCTGGACCGCCGTGCCATACGCGGTCTTGCTCGATGCGCTCGACAGCAGCAGCGTATCGGCGCCGTAGAACGCCTGGTCGGCGAGGAAATCGTCGACCAGCCACGATGTTGCGAACAGCGGCCGCAACAGGGCCTCCACATCTTCCCAGCCGTCCGTGTGCCACGAATCGACGCTGCAGCGGGAGTACTGGTTGTAGATCGCGAACAGGGGCTTGCGATGCAGGGCGCCGTCGAAGAAGCCGTGGCGCGAGACGCGCTCCGGCTCAAGGACGACGTGCGTGGACATCGGGTAGTAGCCCCAGATCCTCTCGCCGGTGGCGAGGTCCGGATGCGCGGATTCCACGACCGTCGCGAAGCCCCAGACCGGGATGCGACCCCAACCTTCGGGGGCCGGGAAGAACGCCCAGTAGTTCAGCGTGTCGCCGGCGGCCGCATAGCTCACGTTGTTGGCCGTGAACGAAAAGCGGTCGATCGCGAGGCGGACCCGTCCGTCGGTCAGCGGCGCGCCGGTCACCTCGCGCAGTTCGGTTTCGGTCAGCCGGTCCTTGCGGACCAGAAAATCGAGGTCGTTCATGGACCGCTCCTCACTACGGTGAACTGCGAGGCATTCTCCCGGAGCCACTGCTCCGCGAGTCGGGACTCCTGCTGCGACGGGTGGAACCCCGGGCGAAAGTAGGCGCGCCACGGTTTCCATGTTTGGCGGATGAGTCCGTGGCTGCCGAACAGGACGCGCGCCGCGCTGCGCCAGGTGCTCCAGTGCAGCAGCGCGCCGTCGTGCCACAGGTTGCGCACGGTCTGGCGCATCAGGTCGGTGATGAAGAAGTACGTCACCACGCGCATCCAGCGCACTCGCCAGCGCTCGTCTCCGCCCATCGCGCGGTAGACGTCGAAGGCGACACTGCGGTGTTCCGTCTCCTCGGCCGCGTGCCAACGCCACAGGGTCGCAAGCCGCGGCTCGGCGCCTTCCAGCGCCTGGGGCGTGGTCAGCAGCCAGTGCGCGAGCATGGCGGTGAAGTGCTCGATGGCGGCAGTCTGGGCGACCGCATGCCGCGGGTCCCAGCCTGCCATGCGGTCGATCCGGCGCAGCACGCGTTGTTCGATGCTGTTCACGCAGCCCTGCCGCTGCAGCTGGTCGTTGAACAGCGCGTGGATCCGCCGGTGCGTCGCTTCCTGGCCGATGAAGCCCTGGACCTCGGCAGCGAAGCGCGCGCGCTCCGCTTCCGGCAGCGTCTTCAGGCCGCTGCGCACCGAGTCGATGAAGAACTGCTCGCCGACCGGAAAGGAGAGCGACAGCGCGTTGAGCCAGGCGGAACGGAAGGCGTCGCCGCCGTTCCACCGCCGCTCGAACGGCGTGCCGAGGTCGATCAGCAAACGTCGAACCACGATTGCGGTCATGTCATTTCTCCTGTCGAGCCTCGCGGAGATGCGTGGCGAGTCTCGAACCCAGCAAGCGATGGCACATGGTACGGAGTGGCACCCGAAGTGGCAACCGGGCGCCATGGCACGGCTGGCTGTTGCGCGCTGCCGCCCACCGCTCGCGATTGACCGGCCGCGCTTGATATGGCACTATCAATGCCACTTTATTGGTGGCCTTTCCCCAGCCACGCGTCAAGCCCCGATGACTTCAGTCGACAGCGCAGCGCCCGCGAGGATCGACGGCCGGAAGAGCCGTGGCGAGCAGAGCCGGCGGCGGATCGTCGCGGCGCTGATGGCGCTGGTGCGGGAGGGCGTCATCACCCCCACGGCCGAAGCCGTGGCGGCGCGCGCCGACGTCGGCCTGCGCACGGTGTTCCGGCACTTCGCCGACATGGAGACGCTCTACCGCGAGATCGCCACCGAGATCGATGCGGTGGTGGGTCCGGCGGCGACGACGCGTCTAGCCGGCCGCGATTGGCGCGCGCGCCTGGCAGAGAGCATCGAGCTGCGCGCCGTGGTGTTCGAGCGCCTGATGCCCTTCCAGCTGGCGACTGCCGTGCACCGGCACGAGTCGCCGTTCCTCGACGGGCAGCAGGTCGAGTCCGCCGCGTTGCAGCGCGCGTTGCTGCGGCACGCGCTGCCGAGGTCTCTGGCGGCGGACAAGGCGCGCTTCGAGGCGCTCGATCTCGTGCTCAGCTTCGATGCCTGGTTGCGCCTGCGGCGGGAGCAGGGTCTGAGCCCCGCGGCCGCCAAACGCGTGATGCTGCATGCGGCCGAGGCGCTGACGCGCGCGTAGCCCGGGTTGCGTCGCCCGGGTTGAGCGCCAGCGAAACCCGGATGGTCTTTCGGTCGGAGAATGGCCCCGGGTTTCGCGTTCGCTCAACCCGGGCTACGCACCGAGCAACGCCCCCGCGACGAGCGGCTCCCATCGCGCCGTGATTATTTCGGGATCCCCGCTTTCATCTGCTCCATCACCTGATCGATCGTGAAGCTCGCGGCCTTCTGGCGTGGCGGAAACTCCTTGAACGACGCCAGGAACTGGCCGACGTACTGCTGCCCGGCGAGGAGCATGTAGGAGTTCTCCAGGTACCAGTCCCAGTAGGTGTTGGACGTGATGGTCGCGCGCTCGTAGGGATCCATGCGCAGGTTGTAGATCCACGGCAGCCGCGTCTTCACGAACGGCTCGCCCCAGAGCATCATCGTGCCCTCGGTGCGCTGCTGCGCGTAGACGAACTTCCAGTTGTCGAAGCGCAATGCGGTGAGGTCGCCGTCGTCCGAAAAGTAGATGAACTCGCGGCGCGGGGAATCCTTCACCTGTCCGGTCAGGTAGGGCAGCTGGTTGTAGCCGTCGAGGTGGACCTTGTACGTACGGCCGCCAGCCGCATGACCCTTCAGCAACTGCGCCTTGATGTCCGGCACGCCGGCCGCGGCGAGCAGCGTCGGCAGCATGTCGAGATGCGAGACAATGTCGTTCGACACCGAGCCGGCCTTGATCCTGCCCGGCCACCGGATCAGCGCGGGAACGCGGAAGGCGCCTTCCCAGTTGGTGTTCTTTTCGCTGCGGAACGGAGTCATCGCCGCGTCGGGCCACGTATTCAGGTGCGGGCCGTTGTCGGTGCTGTACATGACGATCGTGTCGTTGGCGATGCCGAGCTGGTCGATCTTGTCCAGCACCGTGCCGACATTCCTGTCGTGATCGATCATCACGTCGTGGTACGGGCTCTGCCAGCGGCCCGCCTGGCCGATGCTCGCGGGCTTCGGATGCGTGCGGAAATGCATGTGCGTGAAGTTCACCCACAGGAACACCGGTTTGCCCGCCTTGACCTGGCGCTCGAGAAAATCCGCCGAGCGCGCGGCGATGTCGTCGTCGATCGTTTCCATCCGCTTTTTCGTGAGCGGCCCGGTGTCCTCGATGCGGCCGTCGACAAAGCTGTGGATGACTCCGCGCGGCCCGTAACGCTTGCGGAAACCGGGGATGTCGGTGTCCTTCGGGTAATTGGCGTGCTCGGGATCCTCTTCCGCGTTGAGGTGATAGAGGTTGCCGTAGAACTCGTCGAAGCCGTGCGCCGTCGGCAGGAACTCGTCCTTGTCGCCCAGGTGGTTCTTGCCGAACTGCCCGGTGGCGTAGCCCAGCGGTTTCAGCAGCTCGGCGATGGTCGGGTCTTCCTTGCGCAGGCCGATGTCGGCGCCGGGGATGCCGACCTTGGACAGGCCCGTGCGGAACACGCTCTGCCCGGTGATGAACGCCGAACGGCCGGCGGTGCAACTCTGCTCGGCGTAGTAGTCGGTGAACAGCATGCCGTCGCGGGCGACGCGATCGATGTTCGGCGTGCGGAATCCCATCAGGCCATGCGAGTAGACGCTGACGTCGGTCTGCCCGATGTCGTCGCCCCAGATGATGACGATGTTCGGCTTCTTGCCCGGCGCCTGGGCCGAAGCCGTCAGGCCGGGACCGAAGACGCCGATGGCGCCGACGATGAATGCGAATACCCACTGCTGCATCACGATGAGCCTCCTTCTTCCGATTGGACAGCTTCGCTACGCCGATAGCGCGCGCAGTACTTTCTTGTCGAGCTTGCCGACTGGCGTGAGGGGCATCTGCTCGATGAACACGACATTCTTCGGCACCTTGAAGGCGGCCATGGTCTCGCGGCAGAACGCGAGGATCTCCGCGCGCACCACCTCCGGGTCCCGCGCCTTCGCTGCGGGTGTGAGCTCCACGTAGAGGTTGACGATGTCGTTGCCGGCTCGCCTGGTATCCGGCGCGCCGATGATGGCGGATTGCGCGATGCAGGCAAGCGCCTTCAGCTTGTCCTCCACTTCGACCGAGAACACCTTGTAGCCGCCGACGATCAGCATGTCTTTGGCGCGATCGCAGAGGGTGATGTAGCCCTGCTCGTCCATGATGCCCACGTCGCCGGTGAACAGCCAGGTCCGGCTGTCGAGCTGGCGCAATGCCCGCGCCGATTCGGCCGGCAGGTTGAGGTAGCCCTTCATCACGTGCGGGCCGCTGGTGATGATTTCGCCCGGCTCGCCGAACGGCATCTCGCGCGTGCCCGTCTCGAGATCGACGATGCGCGTGTCGGCGCCGGCGACCGGAATGCCGACCGTCGCCGGCTTGCTCCGCAACGGCGGGTTGCACACGTGGACCGGGCCGGACTCCGTCATGCCGAACACGTCGGCGAGCTTCTGCGGGCCGATGATCTCCTCGATGCGGCGGCGATCTTCCGCTGGCAGCGGCGCGGCGCCGCTCAACGCGATCCGGAGACCGGAGAAATCGACGTCGCGGAAGGCCGGGGTGTCGACCAGCATCTGGTAGAGGGTCGGCACGGCGGCGATGCGCGTCGGCGGAAACCGCTGCATCTGCCGGCAGATCAGCGCCACGTCGCGCGGATCCGGAATCAGCAGCGCCCGGCCGCCGAAGCGCATGCAGGCGGCGTGAATGGAGAGTCCCGCGGCGTGGAACATCGGGAACGCCGACATCAGCACTTCGCTGCCGGCGACCCACGGCGCATAGGCCGCCGACTGCAGCGGGTTGTACATCAGGTTGCGCACCGAGAGCATCGCGCCCTTCGGCGGTCCCGTCGTGCCGCCGGTGTACTGGATCATGAAGGTGTCGTCGCCGCTTACCGGCTCCTGCGGGCATTCCGCGGCGGCTGCGGCGAGGAGGTCCAGGTAGCGCGCGGTTTTCACGCCGGCGATCAGCGGGGCATCATCGCAGGGCTTGCCCAGGTGATCGGCGCCGCCGGTGACGATGACGAGCTTCAGGCAGGCGGGCATCTCCCCGATCTTGCCGATCACTCCGGCCGCAAGCGCATCCAGCGTGACGAGCGCCTTGATGTTCGCGTCGCGGACCTGATAGGCGATCTCGGAGGGGGTCATCAGCGGCGATACGCCGGAGCCGATCGCGCCGATGCGCGACAGCGCGACCAGCGCGACCATGTATTGCGGCACGTTGGGCAGGTGGATGCCGATCACGTCGCCCTTGCCGATGCCCTGCGCCTTGAGCGCATTGGCGAACTTGCCGGCGAGCTCGTGCAGTTCGCGGTAGGTGATGCCGAGGTCGTGGAACTGCAGCGCCACCGCATCGGGCTGGCTGCGGGCCTGCAGCTGCACGTGCTCGCCGAGGGCGCGGTCGTCGAACGGCGGGGGCGGGTACACTCCCAGCGACTGGTGCAGCGGGAGCCACGGCGCGGGTCGGAAGATCATCGCTCTTGCCTTTGGGTCGTCATTCGGACCGCGGCCACCGGACGGGTCGCGGATACACCGGAAGCGCGCGCGGCGGTTGGGCGCACGTGTGAAAGCTGAGCACGCTCAGGCCTCGGCCGCCGCGCGCTTTTTCGCTTCCTCGTCGTAGAGTTCCTTCTTCGACAGCTTGCCCACCGGCGTCTTGGGCAGCTCGGTGCGGATCTCCATCGCCTGCACCAGCTCGTGCTTGCCGAGCCGCTCCTTCAGGAACGCCTGCAGTTCGGCGAGCGTGAATGGCGGCGCCTTGTCCTTCAGCTTGATGAACGCCTTCGGCGATTGGCCGCGGTACTCGTCGTGGATGCCGATGACACTCACTTCCTCGACTGCCGGGTGCTCGTAGATGGCCTCCTCGATGGTGCGCGGGTAGACGTTGTAGCCGCTGCACAGCAGCATGTCCTTGGTGCGGTCGACGATGAAAACGAAACCGTCCTCGTCCATGTACGCCACGTCGCCGGTGCGCAGGAGGCCGTCGAACGTCGTCACCGCGGCGGTCGCCTCCTCGTTGTTCCAATAGCCCTTCATCACGTTGCGGCCGCCGATGCACAGCTCGCCGCGCGTGCCGATCGGCACGTATTTCTTCGGGTCGTCGAGGTCGAGCATCCGGATGACGATGCCCGGCATCGGCATGCCGCAGGATCCTGCCTTGCGCATGCCGTTCACCGGCGTGAACGTGCCGGTGGGCGAGGTCTCTGTCATCCCCCAGCCTTCGCTCAGGTTGCAGCCGGTAAGCTGGTGGAACCGCTGCGCCACTTCGAGCGGCAGCGGCGCGCCGCCGGAGCCGCAATACTTGAGCGACGAGAGGTCGAGCTTGTCGACGCCGGGGTGGTTGATGAGCGCGGTGAACATGGTTGGCACGCCGGGGAAGATCGTGACTTTCCTGGTCGTCAGGTCGCGGGCCACCGCGTCGAGGTCGAAGCGCGCGTGCAGGATGACCTCGGCTGCGGCGCGGATGCCGAACAGCATGTTGACCTGCAGCGCATAGATGTGGAAGGGCGGCAGTACGGCGAGGATCCGTTCGCTGCCTTCGTCCAGGATGCCGTTGACGGTTGCCCACGCCTGCGCGCACGCCGCCGTGAGGTTGCCGTGGGTGAGCATTGCGCCCTTGGGCAGACCGGTCGTGCCGCCGGTGTACTGGAGCACGGCGATGGCCTCTGCCGGATCGGCGATCGGATGGGGCACGAAGCGGCCGTCGTTGTCGAGCAGCCGGGCGAAGCTCACGTGCCGGTCGTCCTGCGGCACGTCGCTCAACTGCTTGCCGGCTTGCATCTGCGCGCGCACGGCATCGGGTGCCGGCGTCATTTCGGCGAGGCTGCCGACGACGAGCTTGCGCAACCGCGTGGTGCCGAGCATCGCCGCCATCTGCGGATACAGCGCGGCCAGGTCGAGCGTGACGAGGATGTCGGTGCGGCTGTCCGCGATCTTGTGCTCGAGCACCCGCGCGGCGTCCAGCGGCGAGTAGTTCACCACCGTGCCCCCCGCCTTCAGGATCCCGAAGAACGCAATCACGTAGTGCGGCGTATTGGGCAGGTAGAGCCCGACGTGGATTCCCGGCCCGACGCCCTGCTGCTGCAGGCCCTTGGCGGCGCGGTCGACGAGGCCCCCGAGCTCGCGGTAGGTGATCCGCTTGCCCATGAATTCGAGCGCCGGCCGGTCGGGCCATCGCGCGACGGCGTCATCGAGGATCTGCGGCACCGCCATCGGCGCGATGTCGACGTCCCAGCGCACACCGTCGGGGTAGGACTTGATCCAGGGCATGTCGGTCATTGCGGACTCCTGCGGCGGCGGGCGGGTGACACCGTAACAGCTGCCCTGCGTACGGGCAAGCCGCACTGCACCACGCGCCGTGCCAGGCGCGCCGCGCATCCCGTGGATTACGGGCGATTGCGCCCGAGCGCGTCGCACCGGATCTTTTTCATCGGTCGGGCGCTGTGCAACGCGGGAGCCACGGTCTCACGCTATGATCGGTCCAAGCGAACCGGACAGGTCACCCCGGCGATGGCGGCAGTTTCGCACATCGACCGGTCCCGGTGAACGCGCGCCGCCGTACCGCAAACAACAGGGAGCGCCCCGTGCCGACCCACCGCAAGAACCTCGCGACCGACCTCCGCGGCGCGGGCCGCCTCGTCATCGACGCCACGACCGGCCTCACGGCCCTGGTGGAAGCCATGCACGCGGTGATTTCGCCCGTGGTGCCGAGCAGGCACAAGAAGGAAGACCGGACCGCCGGCATCACCGGGTTCGTGTACCGGACGGTACGCGGCGCGACGCGGGTCGTCGGTGCCGGCATCGACGGGGTCCTCGCGCAACTTGTCCCTCTGCTCGAGACCCGCGACTCGTCGCCGCAGCGCGAGGCGGTGGTGGCGGCGCTGAACGGCGTGCTCGGCGACCACCTGGACGCGACCGGCAACCCGCTGGCGATTGCGATGCGCCTGCGCCGCGACGGCATCGCGCTGTCGCTGGCGAAGGCGGACCTGCGCGCGTCGATCCTGGCGGCCACGGGCAAGGTCGTGGTGCTGATTCACGGCCTCGCCATGAACGACGTGCAGTGGTGCCGGCAGGGGCAGGATATCGGCGCGGCGCTGGCCCGCGATCTCGGCTACACGCCGGTCTACCTCCACTACAACTCGGGCCTGCACATTTCAACGAACGGACGCTCGCTCGCGCCGTTGCTCGAACAGCTCGTCAACGAGTGGCCGGTGGCCATCGAAGAGCTCACGGTCGTCGCGCACAGCATGGGTGGGCTGGTCACGCGGAGCGCGCATTTCTACGGCACGGAAGCGGGGTTGACCTGGCCGGACCGTTTGCGCCGGATCGTGTTTCTGGGAACACCGCATCACGGCGCGCCGCTGGAGCGGGGTGGCAACGCGCTCGATTTCATCCTCGGTTTCAACCCGTACTCGGCACCGTTCGCGCGTCTCGGCAAGATTCGCAGCGCCGGCATCACCGACCTGCGCTACGGCAGCCTGCAGGACGAAGAATGGGAGGGGCGCGATCGGTTCGCGCGATCAAAGGACGCCCGCCTGCCTCTGCCGCTTCCCGCCGGGGTCGAGTGCTATGCAATCGCAGCGGTGGCCGGCGACGATTCGGAAGCGGTCGGCCATCGGTTGCAGGGCGACGGTCTGGTCCCGCTCGCGAGCGCGCTGGGCCGGCACCGCGACCGGCGCTTTGCGCTCGGGATCCCGAAGTCCCGGCAATGGATCGGACGCGGCATGAAGCATCTCGACCTGCAAACGCGGCCGGAGGTCTACGAGCGGATCAAGGGCTGGCTCGCGTGAGTGCGCGCTGCTGGCCATAGCGCGCCCAACCGCTCCGTTTCCCCGCCGTGCCGCCCGCGCCAACCGGTGATCGCCTGAATCGCTGGCGCTTGATGGCGTGTTGGCGGGGTCAATTCTCCTCGCCGTGCGGGATGGTGACCGGTGCGCCTGGTCCGCGGACCTCGATGGCGGGGCGGCGGACTATGCAGCGCCGTTTCCCGGGCGCAAAATGCATTCACGCTTTGCCAGAGAGGAGTCGCTGATGACCACGAATCCCATGCTCAGACTCGCAACGCTGTGGTGTGCACTGACCTTGATGGTCCTGACGGGTCCTGTCCTCGCTCAAGGCAATCTGCTCAGCAACCCGGGTTTCCGCATCGACCTTTCCGGCTGGGATAACCTGTACGCCGGAGACGCAAGCTGGAGCTCCCGCGATGCCGACGACAGCATGAGCTCCGGCTCGGCCGTTGTCGGCAACACCGCGAATCCGAGTAACGGCGGCGCCCCGCTGGTGCTGTCCCAATGCGTCACTGTCTCGCCGTCCACGATCTACGAATTCGGCGGTCGCATGCTGGTGCCCACCGGGCAGCCACAAGGAACGTATCCAGCCGTGTTCGTGTATACCTACGCTTCCAGCAAGTGCAACGGACCTGAACTGCAGAGTGATAACCAAGTTGCTGCCAGCGTGGAGGAGTGGGAGCTGGAACGCGGCACCATCACCACCGATGCGGGCGCCAATAGCATCCGGTTTTTGATCGGTGTGTCCAAAGCCATTGGCGTGACCGCACCGGCTTACAGCCACTTCGACAACCTGTTCCTGCGCAGGGTCGGCGAGCCGGGCGGCTTCGTGATCAACCCGTCGATGTCGGCCTCCTGGTACAACCCTGCTCAATCGGGGCACGGCATCATGATCGAGCTGCTCGACGCAACGCGGGCATGGATGTGCTGGTTCACCTTCGACCTGCAGGGCAATCGGGCCTGGATCTGCGCATTGGGTGATGTCAGCGGCAACGCCCTTGTTTTCGCGGAGGCATTCACGGTGAATGGCGGCAATTTTCCGCCGCTGTTCGATGCGACGAAGATCGTCGAGGTGCCATGGGGCAGCATCACCGTCACCTTCGCCGGTTGCGGCAGTGGCACGATGGAATGGTCGACCACCAAACCCGGTTTCCAGTCTGGAAGCATGCCGCTGGTGCGCCTGACCAAGCTGTGGGGAACCAACTGCCCGTAGCAGCGGTCGGCGCCGCGACGATCGCTTCGCCGGTGGGCGGGCCAGGACGTCATCGGTGCCTGGTTGACCGCAGTTGAGCCCGGGTCCTCGCTTCAGGTCCCACCGGTGCGCTGCGCCCCATAGCGCGCATGAATCTGCGCGCGGCGGGCCGGGTCGACGTTGACACGCGTCAGGTCTCCGGCCACGTGCTTCAGGGCCAGCAGTCGCGGGTCCATGATCCTGAACCACAATGGCGGCACGTAGGCCAGCGGGAACATGCCGTTGTAGCCGTTGGGCAGTTGCGGCACATCGTCGAAGTGGCGCAGTGCCTGATAGCGGCGCGCGGCGTTGGCGTGGTGATCGGAATGGCGCTCCAGCTGGAACAGCACCAGGTTGGTGTAGGTGTGATTGGCGTTCCACGAATGATGCGGCTGCGGTGGCTCGTAGCTGCCGTCGGCCCGCCGGACCCGCAGCAGGCCGTAGTGCTCGACATAGTTGGCGCTCGTCAGCTGCCACCAGGCCAGCACGTTGTGGATCAGCAGGAAGGGCAGCATCACCCAGCCCAGCACCGCGAGCAGCGTGCCCTGCAGCAACAACGTGATGGCATAGGACTGCAGGATTTCGTTATGCCGGCTCCAGGCTCCATGCCCGGCCTGCGCGAGGCGTTCCGCTTCCAGCACCCAGGCGCGACGCATGCCGCCGAAGATTTCCCGGCCGGCAAAGCGGTAGATGCTCTCGCCCATCCGCGAACTGGCACAATCCTCCGGCGTGGCCACGGTGCGGTGGTGGCCGCGATTGTGCTCGACGCGAAAGTGACCGTAGGCCGGCACCGCCAGCACCAGCTTGGCCAGCCAGCGTTCAAGCCTGGTGTTCTTGTGACCCAGCTCGTGGCCGGTGTTGATGCCGAGGCCGGAGGTCATGCCCGCCACCAGCGCGAGCACGCCCTGCGCCCACAGCGGCATGGGTTGCGTGGCGGCCCAGACGGCGCAACTGATCAGCGTCACGAAGTGCAGCGGCACCACCGCGTACGTCAACCGGCGGTAGTAGCGGTCGGCCTCCAGCTGCGGCACCACGGCCTCGGGCGGGTTGTTCTCGTCTTCACCCAGCCCCC
>Ga0315290_10000868_pt1 | contig 20403 bp, 21 predicted proteins | sample YL17G12_0_MG_FD_203627 | JGI IMG/M metagenome (GOLD analysis project Ga0315290, IMG submission 203627) | Sediment microbial communities from Yellowstone Lake, YNP, Wyoming, USA - YL17G12_0 | ecosystem: Environmental > Aquatic > Freshwater > Lake > Sediment | place: USA: Wyoming | collected... | reverse complement strand
CGCGCCGGCCTGGCCGGGGCGAGACTCCATCGAGCGGAGCAAGTCGTCCGGACTGCCGTCGGTCGCCCGGCCGGAGGGCCCGCTCGGCCGGAGCGGATTGATCGCGGCGTTGTCTGCCGGCCTTGCCGAGCCGTTGACCGTGCCAGGGGACGCGCTGCCAATCAGGCTATTGGCCGGGCCGCTGCCGGCGCTGTCGCCGGCGCTACTGCCGGCGCGGTTGTCCTTCCCGACGGGCGTGTCGGCGCGATCGGCCAGCAGGCCTCTTGGGACGCTCGGCGCGCCAGGCCAATCGTCAAGGCTCGGGGGCTTTGCGGCCGGCACGTCGGGCCGTCGGTCGAACGAGTCCAATTCCCACGAGAATCGCTTCGCCCCGGCCTGACCGCCGCCCGTGCCGCTCGACGTGGTGTCTTGGGTCAGGTTGGGCCCGCCGGTCAGCGGCGGCCTCGTGCTTCCCGTACCGGCGCCGGACGGGGGCGTTGCGCTGACGGCCTTGGTACTTGCCAGGGCGCCGCCGGACGCGAGCTCCTTGCGGGCCGAGGGCTGATCGTCGGCCGCTTTCTCGTCGAGATCGCTCTTGGGGCCGGCCAAGGGGTCGTTGAGGGACCCGCGGAGCTTCATCGCCACCACGGCCCCCAGGACCACCAGCAGAACCACGATCACCGCCAGGCCGATCTTGATCTCCTTGCCCAGGCTGCCCTCGCGCGGAAATCCGTCGTCCGATTCGGGGTATTCCCCCAGATCGTCGCGCCCGGCTTCGTAGTCCGAGGCGTCCCGGCTTCCCTTGGTTCGCTCGCGGCTCGCATCGTCATCCTTGGCGCCAACGTTCGGGTACCTGTCTTGCTTGACCATGACGCATCCTTGCCTCAGGTTTGGCGGTGATTCATCTCACCTATCATTCTCTCTCCGAGCCGGGGCGTGCCGCCCCGGCTTCTCCGGGCCGACACGGCCCGGCTCGGATCTGTCGCGGTTGCTTCACTTCTCTGAACATCAATAGCCACGCCACCTCACGTCCCCGCGGTCCTGGCCGCCACACGGAGCCTGGCGCTGCGGGCCCGGGGGTTGGCGGCGGTTTCGGCGGACGAGGGGCGGATCGGCTTGCGGGTCAGCACCTCGAAGCGGGAATCCTCCCGAAACGCCCGTTTCACCCGCCGATCTTCCAGCGAGTGGAAGCTGATCACCGCGAGCCGGCCCCCGGCCTTCAGGCAATCGGGTATCCGCCGCAGGGCGATCTCCAGCGATTTCAGCTCGTCGTTCACCGCGATCCGCAGCGCCTGAAAGGTCCGCGTGGCCGGGTCGATCCGCGGCGCCGGGGGGAGCCCGGCCACGGCCTTGCGGACCAGCTCGGCCAGCTCGCGGGCCGACCTGATCGGTTTCTGCCGCCGCCGCTCGACGATCGCCCGGGCAATCCGCCGGCTGTGCCGCTCCTCCCCGTAAAGGAAGATCACGTCGGCCAGGTGCTCGGCGCTGAGCCGATCGACGAGGCGCCAGGCCGGCTCCCCCTGCGTCGGATCGAATCGCAGGTCCAGCGGCCCGTCCGCCGAGAAGCTGAATCCCCGGCTGCCGTCGGCCAACTGGTCGCTGGAGAGCCCCAGGTCCAGGACCACGCCGTCCACGGCCGGGATGCCGATCCCCGCGAGCACCTCGGGCAGGTCGCAGAAATTGGCGTGGGCCAGCTTGACGGGCTGTCCGGCCAGGGCGTGCTCGGCGGCTTCGAGCGCCGCAGGATCGCGGTCCAGGGCAAGGACCATGCCCCCCGGTCCAACCCGGGCCGCCAGGGCCCGCGTGTGTCCTCCCCCGCCCAGGGTCCCATCGACGACGATACCCCCCGGACGGGGATCGAGCCAGCGGACCACTTCGTCCAGCAGGACGGGCACGTGCACCGAGGTGAAATCCATCATCACCGCACCGCGGCAGTGGGCGTCCGCGCTGCCTGGCCCGCCGCCCGCCACGGGCCCGAGGAGTCCAACCTCGGGCACCTCCCTGTGCCCGAGTGAGGTTGGAGCCCCGCGGTCAACCTCGTCGGCCGGCAGCGACGACAGCTCCCGCGTTTCGCGGCCGGGAGGCGTCCTTGCCTCCCATACCCGTGGGAACTCGCCTCGACCTCGCATCGGCGAGGCGAGATGTCCGTCGGGTGGCCGGTGACGGACATCTCCGTTCCCACGCATGGCGAATCGAACGGACGGACGACACGTGTTACTTGGTTTCTGTTGCGGAAACATCGCGTGCGTGCAAGCACGCACCCTACAGTGCTTCATGCTCCGCCGCGCCGCCCAGCGCGGCCTCGGCAATCTCATCGTAATGGCCTTGCTTCTCCGCCAGGTAAGTCTTCCACCGGTCCGTGGCCCAAAGCTCCAGGTGGTCCTGAACTCCCAGCAGCACGGCCTCCTTGCCCAACCCGGCCAGCTCGGCCAGCTCGGCGGGGATGCGGATCCGACCCTGACGGTCCACCTCCACCCGCTGTGCCCGGGCGAAGAACAGCCGCAGGTACGCCCGCACGTTCTGCTGGGTGGGCGAGGCCCGGGCAAGGCGATCCCCAAGCCGCGATAACGCCTCCTCCGTGTAAATGGCCAAGGAACCGTCGGTCCCCGGTGCCCAATACAAGGCAACTCCTTCGTGGCATCCGAGGACCCCACGCAGGGACTTGGGCAGCGCGACCCGAAGCTTCTCGTCGATCGACCGCGCGAACAACCCGGTCAGCAGCATGGGTCACCACTAATCCCCACTTTTCCCCACAAGCTCCCAAGAATAACCAGTTTGCCGGGCGCGTCAAGCGTGGTTTTCTTGGGATAGAGCGGTCTCGGGCGAGGCGCCTGTTCCTAGTCCCAAGCCCCCACCCGACTTGCAGCGAGCCGACATGTCGGAAGTGCCAAGAAAAAAGATTCTCGAAAAGAAAATGGGGGTGGGTCCTATGCCGTTGTGCTTTCTTGGCCCTGCGGACCGTGTCCCTCAGGAATCGCCGGGAAAAAAGGGGCTGATAGCACTGCTATCACAGGCGTTCTTGCGAATCGCGCGTTTGCGCCGAGAGAACGCGGCTGGAAGCGGTGTTTGGACGGAAAGGGCGCAACGGCATAGGACCCGACCCCATCTTGTTTTCTTTTCCTTCATCTTCTTTTCCATCTCTATTTTCTTTTCACGCCCTTCGAGCGCGCGACTCCCAGAGCGACTCGTACGCCGCAACCATGCGCTCGACCGAGAATTCCCCCGCAGCGCGGAGGCGGTTCCTGGCGCCCAGCTCGGCCGCCAGTCCGGCAGTGGAAAGCAGCTCGGTCAGCCGAGCCGCCCAGGCCCGCGTGTCTCCGTAGGGGACCGTTTGGGCCTCGGCCTGCGGTCCGAGGAGCTCGCGAACCCCCTCCACGTCGGTGGCCAGGACCGGCAAGCCGGTGGCCATGGCCTGGAGCACGACGTTGGGCATCCCTTCCCACCGCGACGGCAGGACCAGAACCCGGCTGGCAGCCAGGATTTGCGGAACGTCCGGCCGCCAGCCGGCGAAGTGAACCCGGTCTGAAATGCCCCCCTGACGAGCCAACGCTTCGAGCTGGCTTTGCTGGGGTCCCTTGCCAACCAGCAGGAGGTCGTAGCCCCCGAGGCGGTCGAGCCACTCCGGGGCGGTCTCCAGGAGCCAACGAAGCCCTTTCTGCTCCTCCAGCCGGCCGACAAAGGTGATGGCCTGGCGCCCTGCCGGCACGCCCAGGCCGCCGAGATCGGCCGGGCTGGGCGCGGGGTACTTGGTCGTGTCGATGCCGTTGGGGATGACGACGAGTTTGTCGGCGGCGATCCCCCCTTCAGCGGCTGCGAAGTCAGCCACCGCCTGGCTTACGCACACGTAGCGGTCGACCAGCCTGCTGGTTCGCCGGTCTGCCCAGAGGTGCCACCGGCTGTGGCGCTCGGCCACCCGGAGGCCGGCCACGACCTTGGACACTCCCGCCCAACGTGCGGCGATCCGGCCCAGCAGGTTGGCGTGGAACAGGAAGCACTGCACGAGGTCGGGCTGCTGTTGTTTCAGCAGCCGCGTCAGCCTCCAGAGGGCCGCCGGGGCGTGCCGAAGCCCCCGGGCACCCAGACAGAAGACCCCCACGCCGGCCGCCTCCAGGGCAGGGACACAGGACGACGAAGGCTCGACGGGGCGCGGACCCAGGCAGTAGACCGCCGGGGCGAAACGCTCCCGGTCCAGCCGGGTGGCCAGCTCGACCAGGTTCTGCTCGGCCCCGCCGACCTGCAGGTCGGTGATGCACAACGCGATGCGGAGTTTTCCCATCGTCCTCCCCTGCACTACGTCCGTGATGCCGCTTATACTTACGGTGTGGAAAAGAATCAATGGTGATGTCGGACCTCGATCGCTACGACTACGAGCTGCCCCGGCACTTGATTGCCCAGTTTCCGTTGGTCCACCGCACGGACGCCCGGCTGCTGGTGGTCGATCGAGCTGCGCGATCGCTCGCGCACCACCACGTGCGCGATCTCCACGAACTCCTTCGATCGGGGGATTGCCTCGTGCTGAACGACACCAAGGTCGTACCCGCTCGGCTGGTCGGACACCGCACGGCCTCGGGTGGGCACTGGGAGGGGCTCTTCCTGGAGGCGGCTCCGGACGGCCTGTGGCAGGTCCTGTGCAAGACTCGGGGAAAGCTCCGGCCGGGCGAGACCGTCACGCTCGTCAACGCCAGAGGGGTGGAGGACGTCCAGCTCGCCATGGCAGCCCCGCTGGCCGAGGGGATTTGGGCCGTTCGACCTGCGTCGGACGAAGAGACCTGGTCGCTTTTGGAGCGCGTGGGCCGGGTCCCCTTGCCCCCGTACATCCGCAAAGGCGAGATGGTCCAGGGAGATCGAAAGTCTTATCAGACCGTGTACGCCCGATCGCCCGGGGCTGTGGCCGCGCCCACCGCCGGACTGCACTTCACCGAGGCCCTCCTCGACCGACTGGAGAAGGCCGAGGTCACGCTGGCGTGGCTGACGCTCCACGTGGGGCTGGGCACGTTCCGGCCCATCGCCAGCGACACGCTGGCCGAGCATCGGATCCATCCGGAGTGGGGGAGCGTAGGCCAGGAGACGGTTGACAAGCTCGCTCGATGTCGCCACCGTGGCGGCCGGGTGGTGGCCGTCGGGACGACCTCCGTCCGGCTGCTGGAGACCGCGGCCCGGGAGGGAACGCTGCGGCCCTTCTCGGGCACGACCGACCTGTTCATCCGCCCTCCCTTCGAGTTCCGCACTGTCGAGGCCCTGTTGACCAACTTCCACCTGCCGCGTACCACGCTCTTGGTCCTGGTTCGCACCTTCGGCGGCGAGGACCTGATGAAGAGGGCGTACGAGGAGGCAATCCGGGAGGAGTACCGTTTCTACAGCTACGGCGACGCGATGCTCATCCTGTAAGGAGGAATCCCTTGTCCGACGTGCTTACCGAACGCGTGCTGGTCGTGCCCACGGAGTTGTTCCGGCGCCTGGGTTATTTCCAAGGCTTCTCCGGCCTGGTCGACCGGTATCTCGGCGAGTTGTTCAGCCCGGCCAACACCCGATACCGCCCGCGCCACGAGGTCGAGCGCGATCCGGCCTTCAAGCAGTTGATCCCCTACGTGCTTTTCACGCACCGCGACCCGCAGGGCCGATTGACCGTGTTCCAGTACACCCGGGGCCCCGGCCAGGTGGAGGATCGCCTGCACCGCAAGCGGAGTGTGGGCATCGGCGGGCACATCTCCACGGCCGACTGCGACGCCGACGGCCGGGGCGCTCCCTACGAGATCGGCATGCAGCGGGAGGTGGACGAGGAGGTGATCGTTGAGACGCCTTACACGGCAAGCTGTGTTGGCCTGATCAACGACGACCTGACCGAGGTGGGTCAGGTCCACCTGGGGGTGGTACACCGCTTCGAGGTCGAGTATCCCGCCGTCCGACCCCGCGAGCGCGACATTACCGAGGCCGGCTTCCGGCCGGTCGAGGAAATCCTGGCCGACATGTCGGGCTTCGAGACCTGGTCGCAGATTTGCATGCTGGTCCTGTTCGGCCCGAAGTGACCTTTCCAGGAGATCAGCGGCGTGACCGATTCCCTTGCCTTCGGCGGCGATACCGATCGGGAAGCCTCTGCCGTGTACTATCGGGCGTTGCGGGCGATGACGCCGGAACAGCGCCTCTGCCGGGGTCTGGACCTGAGCGACCAGATGCGGGCCGTTCTGGCGGCCGGGGTCCGCCACCGTCACCCCGACTACGACGACCGGCAGGTGCAGCTCGCCACGGTTCGCCTCCTGCTTGGCGAGACGCTGTTTCGCCAGGTGCATCCCGGGGTCGAGGTGCAGCCGTGACCGAGACCTCGGCGTTTCTGCGATGGCTGGTCGAGACCCTCGAGCGGGCCGGGATTGCCTACATGGTCACCGGATCGCTGGCGAGCACGTTTCACGGCGAGTACCGGGCGACCGCCGACGTCGACGTCGTCGTGGACCCTACCGAGCAGCAGCTTGAGGACTTTCTCAGCTCGGTGGGCGAGGAGTTCTACGTCAGCCCGGACGCCGCCCGAGAGGCTCGGCGCCGCCGCTGGATGTTCAACGTCATCCACCCGGCCGGCGGATGGAAGGCCGATCTGATCCTCCGCAAAGACCGCCCCTTCAGCCGGGAGGAGTTCTCGCGAAGGGTCCAGGCCGTGGTGCAGGGGGTTCCTCTGTTCGTGGCCTCGCCGGAAGACGTCATCCTCAGTAAGCTGGAGTGGTCCAGGCAGGCCGAGTCGGAGCGGCAGTTCCGCGACGCCCTGGGCGTGGCCCTGGTGCAGCAGGATCGCCTCGACTGGCAGTACCTGGGCCGCTGGGGCCGAGCGCTCGGCGTCGAGGACCTCGTCGAGCGGCTGCGCAGCGAAGCCGGCAGGCACGAGCCCAATCCTTGAGCTTCCCTCGCCATGTCGAGACGAGAGACGAGACTACAATCGCCGATCTACATGGACAACCACGCCACGACGCGGGTGGATCCCCGGGTCGTCGAGGCCATGCTCCCCTACTTCCGCGAGCACTACGGCAACGCGGCCAGCACGACCCATCGGTTCGGCCACCGGGCCAAGGAGGCGGTCGACGCCGCCCGGCAGTCCATCGCCGCGGCCATCGGGGCTCGTGCCAGGGAGATCGTCTTCACCAGCGGGGCGACCGAGAGCAACAACCTGGCCCTGCGCGGCGTGGCCGAGCGGGCCGGGCGCAAGGGGAAGCACCTGGTGAGCGTCGCCACCGAGCACCCCTCGGTGCTCGACCCGCTGGACAAGCTCCGCCGCTCGGGCTGCGAGGTAACGCTCCTGCCGGTGGTCCCGGCGCCCGACGCCCGGGCCGGCCTGCTCCGGCCGGAGCAGCTCGCCGGGGCGATCCGCGGCGACACGGTCCTCGTCTCCGTGATGTTGGCCAACAACGAGATCGGGGCGATCCAGCCGCTGGACCAGCTCGCCGGCGTGTGTCGCGGGAAGGGCGTCCTTCTGCACTCCGACGCCACCCAGGCCGTGGGCAAGATCCCCGTGGACGCCGACCGGCTGGGCGTGGACCTGATGAGCTTCTCGGCCCACAAGTTCTTCGGGCCCAAGGGGATCGGTGCGCTCTACGTCCGCCGGCGCTCGCCGCCGATCAAGCTGGAGCCGGTGCTGTACGGCGGGGGGCACGAGTCGGGCCTGCGGAGCGGCACGCTCAACGTGCCGGCGATCGTGGGGATGGCCAGGGCCCTGGAGCTTTGCCTGGAGGAGATGGCCGAGGAAACGGCCCGGCTGAGGGCCCTGCGCGACCGGCTCTACCAAGGTCTGACCGCATCGCTTAAGGGCGTGGCGCTGAACGGCCCGGCCGTTTCGTCCCCGGAGTGGCGGCTCCCGGGCAACCTCAACCTGAGCTTCGCCGGCGTCGAGGGCGAGACGCTGCTTTTGAGCCTGGCCGACCAGGTGTCGCTCAGCTCGGGCAGCGCCTGCACTTCGGCCACGCCCGAGCCGAGCCACGTGCTGCGGGCGTTGGCCATCGGCGACGAGGCCGTGCGGAGCAGCGTCCGGTTCGGCCTGGGCCGGTTCAACACCGCCGAAGAAGTGGAGCTGGTCATCGGCCTGATCGCCGAGTCGGTCAGTCGGCTGCGGGGCATGCTTGGCTTTTCGGGGCTCGGGGGATAAGATGATCGTAGCAGGGGGCAGAACCCACCCAATTCCCATAGACAATCGAGGGAGTTACTCCGAGACATGGCCATTACCTTGACCGAGGCTGCCGCGGGAGAAGTCAAGCGGATCATGGAGTCGCAGAAGACCGAGCCGGACGTGGTCCTGCGCATGCAGATCGACGGGGGCGGCTGCTCCGGCCTCCAGTACGGGCTGTCGTTCGACAAGCAGTGCGACCCTCAGGTCGATGCCCGCTTCGAGCAGCACGGGGTGCCGCTGGTGACGCGCAAGAAGTACGCCCTGCACCTGGACGGCACGACGATCGATTATCTCGACGGCCCGATGGGCCGCGGGTTCACCATCGAGAACCCCAACTACGCCCGTGCCGGCGGCTGCCCGGGCTGCGGCGGACACTGAACACTCCGTGAGTCATCGTCAGGAAAGTCGCCTGTAGGGAACGCCCTCCGTGGCGTTCCGCGGTGCCGCTTTGACGGGGCGCCAGAGAGACCAGCAGGCGAGGCGCGCCACAAGCCGCCGGCGGGAGCCGGCGGTTGGCAGTTGCGCACGTCCGTTGGCTCTGCGCGAGCGTTGTATGGATCTCCAACCCGGGATGTCGCCCATGTACGAGCGTTTCACTGACAGGGCCCGCAAGGTGATGCTGCTTGCCAACCACGAGGCCGAGCGCTTCAACCACGAGTACATCGCCCCGGAGCACATCCTCCTGGGCCTTGTCAAGGAGGGGAGCGGCGTTGCTGCCTGCGTTCTCAAGAATCTCGGCGTCGATCTTCGCAGGATCCGCCTCGAGGTGGAGAAGCTCATGTCGGTCGGCCCGGACCCGGGCGCGCCTGCGGGAAAGTTGCCCCTTACGCCGCTGGCCAAGAACGTCATCGAGTACGCGATGGCGGAGGCCCGCGACCTGGGCCACAACTGCGTTGGCACCGAGCACCTCCTGCTGGGGCTCGTGCGCGAGGAAGAGGGCGTGGCGGCCCAGGTGCTGATGAACCTGGGTCTCCGGCTCCACGCGGTGCGCGAGGAGGTCATGGCCGTTCTGGGCCACCGCACGGAGGTCTCGTCCCCTCCGGTCCCGCCCGAGCCCCTGAAGCTACCCCTGAACGAGGACGCTCGCAGCGTCCTGCGGACCGCGGAGGCAGCGGCCCGCCTCTCCCGGCATTCGGCGGTTTGCACCGGCTACGTTCTGTTGGGCCTTGTGCGGCAGTCGGGGACCCTGGCGTCTCGGGTGCTGTGCCAGGGCGGCGTCTCCGAGCAGCTCGTGCTCGGGGAGATCCGCACTGCGTGCCCCGAGTCTCCACCTTTCCCTGAGAGCGCGGCTCCACCGCGAAGCCTCTGGACTCACTACGTGGTCCATGTCGCACGGGACGAGGCCCGGGCCCTGAGCCCGCACCGGGAACTGGAGGAGCAGATCAGGCAGCTCGATCGGGAGAAGGAGAATGCAGTGGCCGAGGGCCAGTTCGAGAAGGCGGCCCGCCTCCGCGATCAGGTCGATGATCTCAAGAAAGGCCTTCCGAAAACGCCGTGGACGATCGGACCGGAGCACCTGCTCCTGGGCCTGTTGCGCGATCCCGGCAGCGAGGCCCTGCGCATCGTTCAGGCGGCCGGCGTCGATCCCGAGACGTTGCGGGCGGCCGTGCTCCGGGAATTGGGTGCGAGCGGTTCACAGGACCAAACGGAGGGAAAACCGTGAAGACCGACCCGACGGCCAGGACGCCTCGAAGACGCGGCGGGCTCCAGTTCTCCATCAAGGAGCTGATGGGCTTCGCCGCCTTCGTGGCGATCGGATGTGCGGCGCTCTTGAATGCGAACGAGTGGTGGAACGCCTGCCTTGCGACCGCCGCGATTGCCGCCCTGCTGGTCGCGGTCCTGGCGGCCGTCTACCTGCGCGGCCCGGGCCGGGCATTCTGGCTCGGGTTCGCGCTGTTCGGCTGGGTCTACATCCTGCTTCTCTTCTGGCCCACGGGCCTGACACCGTCTGGGACCTCGCGCGAGTCGGTCGCCAATGAGTTCCTCACCGCACGACTTCTCGTCTATGCCTACCAGCACCATCCGCGATTGCCTCCGGTCCCGCGGGGCGCCGGGGCCGGTTTCTTTGCCGTGGGCCCGGATGATCAGGGCCTCCCCCAGGGCGCCGGCTCGCCGTTTGCGCCGCCCAATGCCCCAGCCGCCTCGTTCATCATGGCGGAGGATTTCTTCTCGGTGGGCCAGTGGCTGTGGGCGATTCTGCTGGCCTGGATAGGCGGCCTGCTGGCCCGGTTCTTCGCCAGCCGCACGCCGCACGCCGCCGGCCCGACGTAGCGTTCTGTAGGACGGGTTGCCAACCCGTCCTACATCGGGACCGATTGACAACCCGTCCTACGGCGGTGAGAGATGCGGGCTAGCTTGGGGCCTAGGGCCGAGGCGGGGAGGGCTTCGAGTAGCGCACGGGAATCTCCACCCACGGCTGCAACGGGTCGTCGGTCTCCAGGCGGATCTTCTCCTGGGGCTCGGCCGGGTCGCCGCCGCGGTAGGTGATCGTCACCCGATGCAGGGAGCCGTTCTGCATGCTCTCTTCCCGGACTTCCACGCGGCACCCCTGGTCCTCGATCTTGACGATGCGGAAAGGCCCTTCCCGCCGCCGCAGCATGACCGTGCGCAATTGGGCCGTCTTCGTCCCGGCGGGCACCCCGTTGAACAACACGCTCGGCGGCATGGCCACAATGCCCTTCTCGCAGACGACCGGCACCACGACGGTGGGCTCCCGCTTCGAGCTGGTGGTGATCGACAGGGTCAGGGTCGATTGACCGAACGGGGCGGCCGGGTCAATGGTCAGCCGGACGCAGTAGGCCGGCCCCGCCGCTGCCGAGCCACCCGGCCCAGGCTTCTCGCCCACGCCAGGTTTCACCTCCGGCTTCGCGGGCGTGCAGGTCGCTTTGGCGCCGGCCGGCTCGAAGGTCGCCGTGGTGTAGGGCGCGGTGCAGCGCACGGCGGTCACCTCGATGGGCTCCGGCCCGCGGGTCCGCACCGTGAATTGCTCGACCGCCGGCTCGCCGGCCCGGAGCAGGACGACCTTCCCCGGGCCCGGCTCGACCTCGACCAGCGAGAGCACGTTGGCCACCAGGGTGAGCGTGAGGGTGGGCCGGCCGGGCTCGTCGGTGGTCACGGTGATCGGCTTGCGCACGCGGCCGCGCAGGCTGGCGGTGTTCAACTCGGTCTCGAGCTTCCCCTCCCCGCCCGGGGGGATCGTCTTGTCGAACTTGGCCGCCGTGCAGCCGCACGTAGGCCGGGCCTCGATGCTGACGGCAATCGTTCCCGGGTTCTTGAGCACGAAGGTCGAGCGGACCGGGTCGCCTCGCAGCACCTCACCCAGGTCGATCTCGGCCTGGTCCGCTTTCAGGATAGACGGCGCCGGTTTGGAGCTTGAGGGCACTCCGGCGGCCGGGGCTTCAGCCGCAGGGGCCGCTTCGTCTGCCCGGGCCATGCCGCTGAGGCCCGCCATCAGTCCCAGCATGGCGGCGACGCACGCGCGATTCCTGGTCATCGGTCCACCCTCCGCAAGAGCATCGAGAGCATCAGTCCGGCAAGGTCCACCGATCATAACCACCCGAGGCGCCTCGGGCCAGCCCTGCGGCGCGGTCCTTGCCCGCCCGGCCGGGCCGTGGCATAATTCCAAAGAGGGTCGCAGGCAGGCTCGAGGATTCCGCCATGCTCAGCCGCCAGTCGCTGGAACAGTACCGCCGCATGACGAATTCCCAGCGCCTGCGCCTGACGCTGCAAATGATCGACGACGAGACGGCCTATCTCCTGCGCGGCACGCCGGAGCAGGTGGAGCGCCGGTTCGAGCTCCTGCGCCGGCAGAACGACGCGCGGAACCGGCGCATGCTGGAGGCCATTGCCCGGACGCGAGACCGCCCATGAACGATCTGACCCGAGGCCTGCGCGAGCTGGTGCTCTTGTTCGAGCGGCTCGAGGCCCCCTACGCGGTGATGGGGGGCCTGGCGGTGCGCGTCTACGGCATTCCCCGCCCGAGATACGACATCGATTTCACGCTGGCCCTTGGGCGGGAGCGTCTTCCCGCCCTGTACGAGGCCCTGCGCGAGCTGGGCTACACGATCCCCGAGCAGTACGCCTCCGGCTGGGTCGACCACGTGGCGGGAATGGCGGTGGTCAAGGCCCGGCTGTACCTGGCCGGGCACGGAATCGACGTCGACCTGTTCCTGGCCGAATCGCCGTACCAGCGGGAGTTGCTCGCCCGGCGCCGCCGCGAGAGGGTCGACGAGTTTGAGGTCTGGCTGGTCAGCCCCGAGGACCTCATCCTGCTGAACCTGGTGTCCCATCGCCCCCGGGACATTGCGGACGTCGGCGACGTGTTTTTCACCCAGGGCGAGCTCGACAAAGCCTATCTCCGTCGTTGGGCCGAGGAGCTGGGCGTGCTGCGCGAGTTGGAGGAGGCGCTTTCGGACCAAGGGTAGAGGGTTCCCCATGGACCTTGCCCCCGGGCGGGATGAGGGGTATGCTGACCGCAGTGGGCCCTAGCAGGTTTTCCGCTCGTATCGCTCTTTTCCGGAAAGGAGATTGGCCATGGTCGCAGCGGCCCCCTTGTCGTGGCATTTACTTCTTCTGTTGGGCCTGGGAGGCGGATTTATCTTCCCGTTGGGAATTCCCCCGGGGCCCGAGGACCCGGCGACGTTGAGCGTCGCCCCGGCCGAGTGCCAGTTCTATGCCGCCTGGTCGGGCACGGCGAAGCCGAGCGGCCAGAGCAAGAACCAGACGGAGCAGCTCCTGGCGGAGCCGGAACTCCAGAAGTTCTTCGCCGAGCTGGAGAGCCGCCTGGGCAGGGCGATTCGCCAGGGACCGGGACGCCCAGGCGGCGACCGGAGCGGCGACCGGAGCGAAGTGCTCGCGTCGCTCGTGGAGCTCGGCAAGAGCGTGCTGACCCATCCCGGGGCGGTCTACCTGGCCAAGGTCGAGGTCGAGGGGCGCCAGCCGCCGCGGGTGTCGGCGGGCGCACTGTTCGGCCTGGGCGACGAGGCGGGCCGCGCGCAGGAGGCGATTCGCCGCCTGACCGCGGACGCCCCGCCGGGTGCGATCCGGGAGATCCAAAGCGCCGGAAAGACGTGGCAGCAGATCCAAATCCCCAACCCGCCGCTGGCCGTGACCTGGGGCGTGGCCGGCAAGCACTTCCTCGTCGCGGTGGGCGATGAGTCGCCCGAGGCGATGTTGGGGCGGATCCAGGGCCGGCCGCCCGAATGGCTCAGCGGCCTCCTGACGCGATTGCCCGTGCCGCGGCGGGCCTCTGTCAGTTACCTGAACGTGAAGGGGGTTGCCGGCATCGCCACGAAGGCCGGCGGACCGCAAGTCGGCCGCGTGCTTGCGGCCCTGGGCATCGACCGCGTGCAGTCGGCGGCTTCAGTCACGGGGCTCGACGACAACGGGTTCGTGAGCCGCTCCCTGCTGGCCCTCGACGAGCCCGGCGCCGGGCTCTTCGCCGCGCTGTCGGAGAAGCCGCTGGCCGCCGCCGACCTGGCTCCCATCCCCCGCGACGCCACCTGGGCCGTGGCCGCGCGGATCGAGCCGGACCGGGTCTGGAAGACGATCCTCGCGCTGGTCGGACGGATCGACCCCCGCGCCGCCGACGAGCTCGACCGCGACCTCGGCCAGATGCAGAACGAGCTGGACCTCGATCTGCGCGAGGACGTGCTCAAGCCCCTGGGCGACGTGTGGTGTCTGTACAACTCGCCGGGCGAAGGCGGGCTGCTGTTCACCGGCACGACGCTCGTGGTGAAGGTCAACGACCCCAAGCGCCTGGCCAAGGCGCACGAGCGGCTCTTGGCCCGGCTCAGGGCCGAAATGGACCGAGGGGGGGGCAGCCGCCGGCGGGCCGCGCCCGCCATCCTCCGCGCGACGCACGCCGGCCAGGAAATCTTCACGTTCCTGGTCCCGGAGGAGGGCTTCCCCTTCGCGCCCTCCTGGTGCCTGACCGAAAAGGAGCTGATCGTGGCCCTCTATCCGCAGAACGTCCGGGCCTGCCTGTCGCGCAAGCCGGGTGGATCGTTGGCGGAGGCTCCCGAAGTGGCCCGGGCCCTGGAGGGGAAAGACCCGCCGCTCTTGATCTCGTACAAGGACACGCGGCAACTGTTCCAGCTTGCCTACCCGCTGATCCAGATGGGGGCCACGGTCGCCTCGGGAGAGCTGCGCCGCCAGGGGATCGACCTGGACGTCGGCATGCTCCCGTCGGCGGCGGCGATCGGCCCGCACTTGCAGCCGGCGATCGGCGTCGTGCGGCGCACGCCCGCGGGCATCGAGACCATGGTCGAGCAGACCATCCCGGCCGGCGGGGCGATGGCCTCGGCGCCGGTGGCCGCCGCCCTGTTGCTGCCGGCGGTGCAAGGTTCGCGCGAGGCCGCCCGACGCAGCCAGTCGATGAACAATCTCAAGCACATCGCCCTGGCCATGCACAACTACCACGACGTCTACGGGAGATTGCCGCCCGCCTACGTGGCCGACAAGGAGGGGAAGCCGCTGTTGAGCTGGCGGGTGCTGATCCTGCCGTTCATCGAGCAGAACGCCTTGTATCAGCAGTTCCACCTCGACGAGCCGTGGGACAGCCCGCACAACCGCAAGCTGTCGCAGACCCCGGTGCCGGTGTACCGGTCGCCCAACAGCACGGCCCCGCCGAACAAGACGAACTACCTGGCGATCCGCCACGATCGGAGCATCTTCCCGGGCGCGAAGCCGATCGGCTTCGCCGGCATCATCGACGGGACCTCGAACACGATCATGGTCGTCGAGGCCAACGACGCCTCGGCCGTGGAGTGGGCTAGGCCCGACGATCTGGTGCCCGATCCGCAGAACCCCGCGCGCGGGCTGGTCGGCATGCGGCCGGGTGGCTTTGTCGCGGCCATGGCCGATGGGAGCGTTCACTTCGTTCCCGCGTCCTTGGACCCGGCAACCCTTTGGGCGCTGTTCACCCGCGATGGCAGCGAAGTCATCAGCCTCGATGACCTGAGCAGGCCGGGCCGGCCGCCCGGGCCGCCACGGAAGTTCCCCGGCCCCCCTCCACGGACGAAGTTCCCCCCGCCGGTGAAGGCCGCGCCGAAACCTCGCGTGGACTCCGTGCCCAAGGACACCCCGCCGCCGACCGTGATCGAGCGCAAGTAGTCCGACGGATCTTATTCGTGGGGTGGCACGGGCAGCTTGTCTGCCCGTGTTCCCTGCACTGGCTGACAAGCAGCCAGTGCCACCCGACGTGTCGGCCCGGCACTCGCCGGGGCGACACGCCCCGGCTCCGAGAGAAGGCGCTGCACTGCTTTTCTGAGGGATACTGAACCCGTTTTCCTGCACCTGAGTGGAGAATCGCAATGAGACGCGTGGTTTTCATGGTGGCGGTCTTGGCGGTTGTATCTCTGATGGTCAACACGGCGTCGTCCCAGCCGCCGAAGGCGCGTTCGGGGTCGGGCTTCGACTTCGGCGGGGCCCCGGAGTACGACCGCGCCCCGCTGCCCAAAGACGCCAAGGAGAAGCGGGCGCTGGCCGCCCTCGACGAGATGACCAAGGGCACGTGGTACCTCAACATCACAACGCGCGAAGGACGCGTGCTGCGACAGCTCACCGAGGCGATGGGAGCAAAGCGGGTCGTCGAGGTCGGCACGTCGAGCGGCTACTCCACGATCTGGCTGGCCCTGGGAGCGAGGGCCAGCGGCGGAAAGGTCTTCACGCACGAGATCGATCCCGAGAAGGTCAAGATCGCCAGGGCGAACTTCAAGAAAGCCGGGCTCGACGACGTCATCACCCTCATCGAGGGCGACGCCCACCAGACCATCCGGCAGCACAAGGACCCGATCGACGTGGTGTTCCTCGACGCCGAGAAGAAGGGCTACGTCGACTACCTCGAGAAGCTGCTGCCGCTGGTCCGGCCCGGCGGGCTGATCCTCGGCCACGACATGCACCGGCCCATGCCCGATCCAAGCTACATGGAAGCCATTACCAAGAACCCCGACCTGGTCACGTCGTTCATCATGATGGAGAGCTACGGAATCAGCATGACGCTCAAGAAGCGGTAGCCCGCGTTTGTCACCGGCCGGGGGCCGGGCCACAGGGCGTCCTACATCAGTCCGGCGAACGCCAGCGCGCAGATCACCAGGGAGTGGCTGATCTCTTCGCGCCGGACCAGCTCGGCGACCTCGGCCACGGGCTTCAGCACGAGCTCGATCTGCTCCAAGGGCTCGGGCCGGGCCGCGGCGGCGGCGTGGCAGCCCTCGGCCAGGAACATGTGGGTGTGGTTGTTGTGGATGGCCGGGTTCGAATGGACCCGGCCGAGCAGGCGGACCCGCTTCGGCACGTAGCCCGTCTCCTCGCCGAGCTCGCGCACGGCGGCTTCTTCGGGCGTTTCGCCGGGGTCGACGATCCCCCCGGGGATCTCCAGCGACACCTGGCGCACGCCGTGCCGGTACTGCCGGATCAGCACGATCCGGCCGTCGTCGGTCAGCGGGACCACGTTGACCCAGTCGCCCGACTCGATCACCACGAACTCCCGCTCCAGCCCGTTGGGCTCGAAGCGGTACAGGTCGTGCCGGATCCGGAAGATCCGGTGATCGGACATGGGGCGGCTGCCCAGAAGCGTCCAACTGCGGTGCGGCATCGGAAGCTCTTTCTGTCGAGGAGGTGACCAGCCCCTGGTCGACGGCGCAGTAAGATGTAGGATATGGAAGCAGAGTGTAGGGTGCGTGCTTGCAGGCACGCACCCTACAAGATGTTTCCGGAACAGAAACAAATTAGGGTACGGAAGCAGACGTGTCAACGGCCCACCGGGGCTGCGGCCACCGGCGCCGGGGTCACCTTGCGGAGAGACGCCACCCATGTCCAGCGAGAGTGCACCCAACCCCGACCCGCCTCAGCCTCCCGACCCGGACCCCGGCTACGCCCGGGTGCGCGACTACCTGTTGCTTGGGTTGTCGCTGCCGGAGCGTGCCCTGCGCTCGGCCTCGGGCGTGGTTGCCGGCACGGTTCGCGAGTCGGCCTCTCTGCTGATCCCGCGGGCGTTTCGCAGCTCCCGCACGTACTCGGTCATGATCCAGCAGACGCTCGATTTCCTGGCCGAGGACGTGGGAGGGGTGGAGCGCCGGGGGCAGACCGCGGGTCCGTCGCAGGTCGAGAACTACGTGGCCCGAAAGGCCGTCGGAAACTTCGTCGACATGGCCGCCCTGGCCACGCTCCACGTCTCGCCCATGATGCTTTTGGCCATCGTCAGCGACGTGGCCTACGGCTCCCAGGCCTACCTGCGGGAACTGGCCGCCGAGCTGAAGAAACAGGGCGTGATCGACCGGGAGTCGACCATCGACCACGTCGACGACCTGCTGGCCGCCGTGGCCAAGACGGCCCACGCCACGAGTGGCACGCTGGACGTCCCCCCGATGTCGGTCGAGGGGCTGAAACGCTCGATCCTCGATACCCGGGACGCGGTCGGCAAGCTCGATCCGACCAGGCTCCTCCCGCAGGCCGAGGTCCAGCGCCTCTGGGACGACATCCACGCCATCGCCACGCGCGAGGGGGTCAACCCGCTGGCCGTCTCCGGCGCCGTGACCCTCTACGCCCTGGACAAGATCGCTCACCTGGGCCGGGGGGCCTTGTCCACGGTCACCGCGGTGGGAACCCTGCTGGACCGCCACGTCCTGGAGCACTACGTGGCCGGGTTGAATCGCATCCGCCAGCGGGGGTTCTACGGAACGCTTGCCGAAACCGGCCGGCCCTACGTCGAGGCGGTCTGGAAGAATTTCTCGGCCGAGAGAACCACGGTCACCCAGGAGCTGCTCTCCGGCCGGCTCCTCGGCCGGGCGTGGCGGGCAATCCGCCGCTGGCTCGGCGCAGGACGGTGAGAATCGGCTCAAAGCCGGCAAGTAGCAAGTAGGGTGCTCTGTGAGCACCCTAGGCGTATACGCTCGGCGACGGTTTGCAGCGCGAGGATGGCCCAACGGTTGGGCACAAACTGACCAATCGCTCTCAAGAGCGCCGGGAAATGCTCGAAAGGGAAGAAGCTGCCCCCCAACAGCCCGCAGACAACGACGATTCCCGAAGAGGAGGAGTACGCCTGCTCCTTCGTCTTGGCCAGGGCGTAGATGACGGCCAGCAATCCGGTCGCCGAGAAGGCACAGGCCAGGACGACGGGAACCAGGAGGAAGGGGCTGCCCCACCAGACGCCGGCCAGGCCGGCGCTCGCCATTAGCAGCAGCAATTGGATCGACCCGCAAAGCAGAAAACAGCGAATCATCTTGGAGAGCAGGAACTCGACGAGACTGACCGGCGAAGCCAGCAGGCGGTGCAGGGTGTGCGTGTCCCTTTCGCTGAGGATCTCCTGCATCGGGCCCTGACCGATGAAGAAGACCCAGAAATACATGATCCCGGGAAACATGAAGACGAAGATCTCCTTCGTGGAGATCATGGCGGCGGGCCGTTCTTGGAGACGGGAGTGGCTTGGAGGCGGTATTCCGCCGCAGGAACGGTCTCCAGCTCAATCAACGGCGGAAACAAATAGGTCTCGAAACGGCGCAGCTTGTGCACGCACTCCAGTGCGGCTTGCACCACCGCCGCGTCGGCCGGAAGACCGTCGGCGCGGATCATGGCCCGGATGTCTCGCAAGGTGTCCTGGAGGACCTCGGCCACCCCCGAGAGTCCGTCCGCCAGCAAGGACACCTCCTGGCGGACGATCTTGGGCAGGTACTGCTCGGCCGGGTTCTCGTAGAGCTCGACGGTGGTGGCGCGGCCGCTCAGGAGGTCTTCGGTCATGTTCACCGGCAAGACGACCAGGGCCGAGGCTTTGCGCTGCTCCAGCAGGCGCAGGCCCTGGTCGCGGTCTTCGACGAAATGCAGTTGCATCTCTTGGGCCGCTCGCCCCCGAGTGGAGAGGAAGCGCAACGCCCCTCCCAGCAGGTCCCGGTCCTCGTCCAGGACCGCCACGTGGAGGGTGGGCACGGCCGCGGAGCCGCCGCGCCCGCCGAAAATCGCGGCGATCAGCCCCGTCATGACCACGGGAAGCAACGCGAACAAGACCAACGACCAGGGGCGCTTCAGGTCGCGTCGGAAGTCCTTCAGAACGAGCAAGAGCAGGGTCTTCAATCGCGCAGCTCCCTTCCGGTGAGTTTCAAGAACACGTTCTCCAGGGTCGGTTTCTGGATCGAAATGTCCGCCAGCTCGATGCCCGCCCCGGTTAACCGGCTCACCAGGGCCGCGATTCCGTAGTCGCGCTGCACCAGGTTCAGCGAGGCCGTGCGATCGGCAACGGCCACCAGGGACACGGGCTCGTGTTCCAGGCATTGCCGGAGCTGCTCGGCGGTGAACTCGCCGCGCAAGGCGACGACGTCACGGTCGCCGACCACCTTGGCCAGCTCACCGAGCGAGCCGGTCTGCAAGATTCTCCCACGGTCGATAATGGCGATGCGGTCGCAGAGCTTCTCCGCCTCTTCCAGATAATGCGTCGTGAGAAGGATGGTGGTTCCCTGCCGGGCGATGTCGCGGATGATTTCGAGGATGTTGTTGCGGGCCTGGGGATCGATCCCCACCGTCGGCTCATCCAGGAGCAGGGCCTTGGGTTGGTGCACCAGCCCAATGGCCAGATTCAGACGCCGCTTCATGCCGCCGGAGTATCGGGAGACGGGCTCGCGGGCGCGGTCCGCCAGGCCCACGCGCTCCAACAGCTCCTCGGTGTTCTTCCTCAGTTGGGACCGCGATATGCCATACAAACCACCCCAGAAACGGAGGTTTTCCCGGGCACTGAACTCCTGATAGAGGGCCAGGTCCTGCGGCACCAGACCCAGCAGGCGCTTGGCCGCCCGAGGAGACTCCCAGAGATTGTAGTCCTCAATGCGAACCGTCCCCTCATCGGGTCGCAAGAGACCCGAGATCATCGAGATCGTCGTGGTCTTGCCGGCTCCATTCGGGCCCACCAGGCCGAACAACTCGCCCCGGGAAACCGTGAAGGAAACGCGGTCCACGGCCTGCAACGCGCCAAACCGCTTGGACAGGTCTTGGACGGAAATCATGGCGATACGGACGGGAGCTTCCCCAATTCGAGCTTGAAGGCGGGGTTCCCCATGGCCGAGGCGTAAAGGACGTTCTTCACGGGGTCCCAGGCGTAGCAGCCGAACCAGTTCGTAGCGAAGCCGTAGCCGCCCTGGGCCGGCTTCAGGCCGGCCACGCGCGTCCAGGTCTTGCCGGCGCTGCGGGTGAGGTGCGCCCCGTCGCTTCCGACGACGACCATCGTGTTCTCGTCGGCGCCGAAGAAGGGGCCGAGCCGGATCTTGACCGCGGCCCCTTGCGGATGCCAGGTCGCGCCT
>Ga0315290_10000867_pt1 | contig 20412 bp, 20 predicted proteins | sample YL17G12_0_MG_FD_203627 | JGI IMG/M metagenome (GOLD analysis project Ga0315290, IMG submission 203627) | Sediment microbial communities from Yellowstone Lake, YNP, Wyoming, USA - YL17G12_0 | ecosystem: Environmental > Aquatic > Freshwater > Lake > Sediment | place: USA: Wyoming | collected... | reverse complement strand
CGCGCCAGGCTTGGCGGGCGAGCCATCGACGTCGGCGAGCAGGGCGTGTTTCTCGAGGACAACACCCTGGCTGGAAGCACAGCCACCATGGACCGCGTGTTTCGGGTGCTGACCGGCGTCGGCGGACTCGGGTTCGTCGACGCGGCGACGGTCTGTGCCACGACGCCGGCACGCGAACTGGGGCTCACCGGGCACGGCATCATTGCGCCGGGGGCGGTGGCCGACCTCGTCGTGCTCGGTCCGCAATTGACCGTGGTCGAAACCTACATCGCGGGCCAGCCCTGCCTTGGTCGCCACTGAACTTCGCCAGCCCGGAATCCGTCCTATCTCCCGGAGGGTGATCTATGCGTACGTGGAGTCTCCGGGGAGCAGTCAGCGCGGTCAGCCTGGCCGCCATGGCAGCGACGCTGGCTGGCTGCGACATCACGGTGGGCGCGGCCCAGTTCAGCACGAAGGAAGAGAAGAAGTTCGCCGTCACTGGGATACCCCAGGTCGAGCTGTCGACATTTGACGGCTCCATCGAGGTCCGGGGCTGGGACAAGCCCGAGGTGCTGGTCGAAATCGAGAAGCGCGGCAGCAATCAGGCCGCGGTGGACAAGATCCAGGTGAAGGCCGTCCAGACCGGCAACACGATCACCATCGACATCCCGAAAGTCGCGTCGTCAACCCACATCATGTTCGGCCAGTCGCCCAGCGCCAGCCTTGTGGTATCGGTACCGATGCAGTCGGTCCTGAAGCTGGAGAGCGGCGACGGTTCGGTCGTCATCAAGCGCGTCAACGGCAAGATCAGCATCCGCACCGGCGATGGCAGCGTGCACGTCACCGAGGCGAAGGGCGACCTGTTCGTCCACACCGGCGACGGGTCGATCGATGTCGCGGAGCTTGACGGGCACGCGGATGTGGAGACGCGCGACGGCAGCATCACCATCGAGGGCATCCTCCGCTCCGTGCGGGCCGATTCGGGCGACGGCTCCATCAATCTGACCGCGCGTAAAGGCAGTGCGATGGACGCCGACTGGGCCGTGACCACCGGCGACGGCTCGATCGACGTGCGCGTGCCGGACGGGTTCGGCGCGGAGATCGACGCCAAGAGCAGCGACGGCCGTGTGCGGATCGACAAGCTCCCGGGCTCCGCTGAGGAGGGCGAGCGTGGCGAAGAGCGCGACCGCTCGATGGCACGAGGCCGGATCGGCGACGGCGGGAAGGTGCTGAAGCTGCGGACTGGCTCGGGTTCGATCAACCTGAAGAGCTGGTAGAGTCGGGTCCGCTTCGTGATGGGAGTTGGCCAGGGGCGCCCGGGTGGGCGCCCCTTTTCGCTATAATGCTGGGATTCACGCCAATCGACCGGAGCGAACTACTCATATGGCCAAGCCACCGACCGCCGACAGCCGACATCGCAAGGACCTGTCCGACATGCCGGACTGGATGAAGAAGAAGGCCTGTCCAAACCGGCATAAGTACATGTCAGGCAAGCGCGTGCTGCCGAGAAACCTCACCGGCAAACAGAAACTGGAAGACATCGTCGACGATGCGTTCCTGGCATACAACTCGGGCCGGCTGCGCGAAGCCTGCCAGTTGTTCACCGAGAAGATGCTCGAGCCGGATGTCACCATCGGCATGAGCCTGTCGGGGGCGCTGACGCCTGCGGGTCTGGGATGCTCGTCGATCGTGCCGCTCGTCAAGGCGGGATTTGTGGACTGGATCGTCGCCACCGGCGCGATTCTCTATCACGACCTGCACTTCGCGCTGAACTATCCCATCCGGATGGGCAGCTTCACGATGGACGACACGGAGTTGCGCGACAACGACATCGTTCGCGTCTACGACGTGCTGATGGGCTACAGCGACTGCCTGATGGCCACCGACGAGACGCTGCGCGACATCCTGGTCCAGCCCGAATTCCAGAAGGAGATGGGCACTGGCGAACTGCACCATCTGCTGGGCAAGTACGCCGCCGAGTGGGAGCGCAAGGCTGGCCTCAGGGACGTGTCGGTGCTGGCGGCCGCGTACCGCGCTGGCGTGCCGTGCTACACCTCGTCGCCGGGTGACTCGACCATCGGCATGAACGTGGCGGGCGTGGAGTTGCGTGGCAACAAGCTTCGGCTGAACCCGTCCATCGACGTCAACGAAACGACTTCCATTGTCCTGGCCGCCAAGCGCGGCGGCGGCCGGAGCGCCGTGGTGCTGTGGGGCGGCGGCAGCCCGAAGAATTTCATGCTGCAGACCGAGCCGCAGATCCAGGAAGTGCTCCGCATCAAGGAGTTCGGCCAGGACTTCTTCCTGCAGGTGACCGACGCCCGCCCCGACACCGGTGGCCTGAGCGGCGCAACTCCGAGCGAGGCGGTGAGCTGGGGCAAGGTGGATCCGGATCGCCTGCCGGACGCCGTCGTGTGCTACACCGACACGACCATTGCGATGCCGATCCTCACGCACTATGCGTTGGCGAGGCACAAGAAGCGGAAGTTGCGCAGGCTGTACCAGGCGCGCCCGGCGATGCTGAAGGCGCTGACGAGGGAGTACTTCACGCACACCAAGGTCAAGATGCTGGACGGCTCGGATCCGCAGATCGGCTGACGCCCATGGCCAAGACAACTCCCGCCCAACTCAAGGCACTGGCGGCCCAGCACGGCACTCCCCTCGTGGTGGTCAACCACGACATCCTTCGCCAGAACTACGCGCAATTCAAGAAGTACCTGCCGCGCGTGCAGGCGTACTTTGCCGTCAAGGCCAATCCGGCGCCCGAGATCGTGCGGACGATGTTTCGGGCGGGTGCGAGTTTTGACGTGGCGTCGTTTCCCGAGTTCATGCTGGTGTACGACTTCATCAAGAAGCGGCCGGCCGCCGAGCGGCAGGCGTTTGTGTGGGACAAGATCGTTTACGCCAATCCCATCAAGCCGAAGGACACGCTCCGCGCCCTCGACAAGTACAAGCCGCTGGTCACTTTCGACAACCGCATCGAGATTGGCAAGGTCCGCGACTTCGCGCCGCATGCCGGGCTGCTGCTGCGCATCCGGGTGCCGAACACCGGATCGATGGTCGAGCTGTCGTCCAAGTTTGGCTGCGAGCCGGGCGAGGCGGTGGCGCTGGTCGAAGAGGCGCACCGGGCCGGGCTCGTCGTCGAGGGCTTGAGCTTCCACGTGGGCAGCCAGTGCACGAACTTCGAGAACTTCGTGCAGGCGCTCAACATGTCGGCATTGGTGCGGCAGGAAGCGCTCTCGCGCGGCTTCGATCTGAAGATCCTCGACATCGGCGGCGGGTTTCCCGTGCGCTACAACCGCCACGTGCAGCCGTTCAGCCAACTGGCCAGGATCATCAACACCGAGATCGACAGGCTGTTCCCGAACCAGATGGAGATCATCGCCGAGCCTGGCCGCTTCTTCGTGGCCACGGCGGTGACCGCGATCGCCACTGTGATTGGCAAAGCCGTCCGGGACGGCAAGCCGTGCTACTACATCGACGACAGCGTCTATCACACGTTTTCGGGGCTCATCTTCGACCACTGCCCGTATCACTTCAAGGCCTTCAGGAACGGCCCGACCGAGGTGTCGGCGGTGTTCGGGCAGACGTGCGATGGTCTCGATACGATCTCGCAGTCGGAGGCGCTTCCGGAACTCCAGCTTGACGACCTGGTCTACTCCGACGACATTGGCGCGTACAGCAACGCGTCGGCGACCTGGTTCAACGGCTTCGCGCCGGCGAAGGTCGTCCACATCAACGAATAGGCCTATGTACTCCGTCACCAAACGCATCGACTTCTGTTACGGGCACCGGCTGCTCGACTACGACGGGATCTGCAAGCACCCGCATGGCCACAACGCCACCGCCGAGATTGAAGTGCGGAGCGGGCAACTCGACAGCCGGTGCATGGTGTGCGACTTTGCCGACATCAAGCGCGTCGTGAAGTCGTGGGTCGACGAGCACATCGATCACAAGATGGTCCTGCGCCGGGACGACCCGCTCGTCAAAGCCCTGCAGGAGCAGAACGAACCGCTGTTCCTCGTGGACGCCAATCCTACCGTCGAACACATCGCGAAGATCATCTACGACTACGCGACGTCGCAGGGCTTCCCGGTCGAGGCCGTGCGTGTCTGGGAAACGCCCACCTCGTGTGCCAGCTACAGCGGCGAATAGGGCCCGGAACCTCCGCCGTGCTGCTGGTCTTTGATTTCGACGGAACGCTGGTGGACTCGATTCGCGATCTGGCCGAGTCGGCCAGCGATCTCTCGGAGGAGTACGGCGGGAGACGGCTCGACGTTCTCACAGTCACGATGATGGTCGGCGAAGGCGCGCACACGCTGGTCGAGCGCATCCTGACGGAGGCTGGCGTCGCGGGTCGGCCGCCTGGCGCGCTCAGCCGATTCCTCGAGATCTACGATCGACGAATGCTCGATCACACGACCCCCTACGCGGGGATGATCGAGACCCTCACGGCCGTCGGTCGTTCTCACGGGCTGGCGATGCTGACCAACAAGCCCGAACAGGCGACCCGCCGCATCATGAGCCACACGGGTCTCGACCGGTTCTTCGAGGACTGCGTGTTCGGCGACGGAACGCTTCCGCGCAAGCCGGATCCAGAAGGCCTCCGGTGGCTGATGGGGCGCCAGGGCGCCTCGGCGTCGCAGACCTGGCTCGTGGGCGATTCGGACGTCGACGTGGCGACCGCCCGTGCCGCCGGCGTCCAGTTGTGCGTCGCACGCTACGGCTTCGGTTTCAGCCGCATCGACACGGCCACGCTGCGGCCTGACGATGCGATCATCGACCGGCCAGAGGAACTGCTGAGGGCGGTGCGACAGAGCGCATGACCTCTGTCGGGCTGTCGCCGCGGTGTCTCCGCACGCCGGCGTCGTAGCGCCAGCCTCATCTTCCGCACTATACTCGTATGGGGGCACCGGCCATCTGCAGCGCGCGCGAGGCAGGATCAACAGGGACCTGCTGGGCCTGTGGCTCGTACAGCTTGACCAGCATCAGTCGAGGCTGAACAGAGATCCGAGTTGAACTTATGAGAAGGAGACTCGTCGTCGTATTGGCGCTAGGGGTACTGGCTGCGACGCTGACCAGCATCAGTTGTGGTCAGGGAGTGACACCTGTTGCGCCATCAGTCACCCTCGCCCCGACGCCCGCCCCGACGCCCGTCCCGATTCCCTTGTCAGCTACGATCACGGCTCAGGACGCCTTCAGCCTGATTCAAAGCAACACGGGCAATCCTCGCCTTGTCATCATCGACGTCAGGACCGCAGCGGAGTTCAGCGGCGGGCACATTGCGAACGCGATCAACATTGACTACTACTCTCCGGACTTCACGTCCAAGGTCGCCACGCTGGACCGCAACAACCGCTATGTGGTCTATTGCCGGACCGGCGTCCGCGGTGCCGCCGCGACCGAAATCATGCGGGACATCAGCTTCACGCAGGCGCAGAACCTGACGGGGGGGCTTGTCCAGTGGATACTGGACGGCTACCCGACGGTCACCTGAGCGGAGTGAGATCAGTCATCGCGCCGGGCCCCCGGTTTCTATCGCACGAAGATCGCCGAGTTGAAGACGACGCGGAACGTCCCAAACGGCTGGCCTCGCCACTGAGGACGGAAGCCAAGCAGCACGACGTGCCCCTTGTCGACTTCAACGTCGAGCGCTGCCGCCTTGCCCTGAAGGTACTTCTCGCCGATCAGGTAGCCTGACTGCAGCGGCGAGCCGGTGTCGGCGTACTTGGCCAGAATCGTGCCCTTGAATCCCACCTGGGGCTCGTACACCGGGCTGCCATCGACAAACACCGCAGACGTCTCCGCCATACCGGCCATTACCGGATGCGTCGGATCCGTCTTCACGTTGACAATTGATCCACGCAGGAAGAACTCCTCGGGCTTCAGGCCCTCGGCGACGTTCTTGACCGGCAGCTTGAACTGCTGAATCGCGAACCTGCAGGCGGAGCTGAAGCAGATCACGGTGCCGCCCTCCCGGACGAACGTCTCGAATGCCTGCAGGTCGGCTTGCGTCAGGGCGTAGGCGTACTCAGGACGCACGGCCCGGCCTGATGCGGCGCCGCGCCCGCCCTGGCCGCGCCCTCCAGCTTGCGCCCCGGCCGCTGCCGGAGCACCCGCTGGCGGAGTGCCTGCTGGCGGAGCGCCCGCTGGCGGAGCGCCCGCTGGCGGAGCGCCCGCCGCGCCCGCCGCTCCTCGCGCGACAGCCGCCTGGCCGCCGCTCTCAACCGGAATCCGGGCATCGTCAGCGAGGATGATGCTGTCGACCTTGTCGCGAAGCGGGGTCTTGAAATCCTCCGGATGGACGCTGACGAATTCGAAACCGTACTGCTCGAGCAGCCAGCGAGTCCAGCCTTCGTCCATGCTGCCGCTCCACGGCTGATAGAGTCCGATGCGCGGCTTCTTCATCGCCACGCCGGAAACTGACGTGCGCTCCGCCACAAGCGCCAGCGACGTGACGAGATCGGTTTGGGCGGCATCGGGCAGCCCGGTGATGATGTAGCGCGCACCTGCCCCTGGAACACCGGCGGCGAACTGAACGCCGGCGCCAAGCTTCCAGGCGCGCGTGATGGCCCGGAAGGCGTTGTTCTGGGCGGGATCGACGGCGAGTGCCGGACCGCTGCCAGAGGTCCGGCCTGCCGGCGGGGTGATGGCCGCGGCAGAAGAATTCGAGTCGAACCCGATGCCGGGCACGCTGTCGAACGGCGCCGGATCGGCGGAGGCTGTCATGTTGTAGGGCGTAGGTCTCGCCGTTGGCAGCGGCATCGCGCCAAGCAGCTTCAGCCTCCCGCGCACCTCTTCGGTGAGCGGGCTTGCGGCCGCAGTGACATTCACGCCCATCTGCAGAGGCAGCGTCCACCCCGCCGCGTCGTAGGGCCGGAGAGGAGGGCCGCCAGGGTACTGCCGCAAGTCGGGGTACTTCTGCGCGTTGAACAGCTCGCGCGCCATGGCGCCAAATTCCTGATCGGTCGGCACCACCCATGTGCCGGCGGCGTACGTGACCTTGTCAATCGTCACTGATGCGGTCAGTTGCGACACTCGGACGCCGCCAAACGCGAGGCGGCGCAGCATCTCGACCGCCGCGACCGGGTCTCGCTGATCCTGCGGAATCATGTAGGCGTAAGGCGCGGTCTTCCGGCCTGCGGCAATCTGGTCCCGGCCCGTCTGGTAGCGGTTGTAGAGCAGCGATTCCTTGTACTTGGCCGCGAACTCGAGCGTCGAGATCGCCGCCGTCTCGTTGTAGGCCACCGCGTCACCCAATCGCCACCACCCGCCCGGCCACGGGCTCGAGTAGAGGCTTTGCGGTCTCAGGTCGCGATAGCTCTCGGGAAAGTCGCTCAGGGTGTACTCGCGCGGCGCGGCCATGCTGCCTGCGGTCTCGGTCCAGAATGTCGGGATGTTCTTGAACACCGGCGCGTAGTCCACGTAGCCGGGGTACCACGCGTCAAACGCGATGCCCATATGCGTGGCGCCGACCTGTCCGCGTTCCTCGAGGCCCTTCGCGATGGCCATCCCGATCATGTTGATTTCGCGCGACACCAGATACGGCGCGTCGAGGCCGACCGGCTCGGAGAACGGCGGCAGCCAGATTCGCGTGGGGAACGGCGCCGACTGGTGGAACACATAGATGATGTTCGGCTCCCACTGGCGCCAGAAGTGCTCCATCACGCGCGACTCGATCATGTTCAGCATGTACGCGTCGCGGTTGTTGTCGTGACCGACGTACTCCTGATACAGGCGGGGCAGGCCCGACTGTTCATAAGGCGTCCCTGCGTTCTTCGCGAGCCATTCGCCCACCATCTGCTGACCGTCCGGGTTCATCGTCGGCCACAGCATGACGATGTCGTTGTCGAGGATGTCCTTGATGGCTGGCTCGGCCGCGCGGTTGAGAAGGTCGTAGGCCAGTTGCAGCGTCATCTGCACGCCAGCCGCCTCGGTGGCGTGACAGCCGCCGTCGAGATGCACGAAGGCCTTGCCTTCGCGGGCAAGCCGGCGGGCCTCGTCGTCGGAGAGGCCCTGGGGATGCGCGAGCCTCTGGGCGATCTCGCGGTACCGATCGAGCTTGTCGAGATTCTTCGGGTTCGAAATGAGGGCGAAATACATGACGCGCCCATTCGTCGTCTTTCCGGTCTCCACGAGTCTGATGGACGAACTGGCGGCGGCGAGTTTCTTGAGGTAGCCGATGCCCTGGTCGTAGGTGGCCAATTTGTTATCGGCGCCGGGCTTGAACCCTAGCACGGACTCCGGCGTTGGCAACGCCCGTGGCGCCGCCAGCAGCATGGCCTGGCTCGCGAGTAGGACGACAACAATCAGAATCGCGACCTTACGCATCATGGACATTCCCCCTGCGCGGTACCCTATCGTCGCGCGGCCTCAACTGCAAGCGGGTTTGTCGCCGGCGCGTCCAGCTTAAGGAACCCGGACTGGAACTCCCAGAACCGGGCAAGCCGCAGTGCCGGTGAGGGCGCGTCTGTCACCGTCCCGGTTGAAGCACGCTGAGCTTGAGTGAGCGCGCGGCAGCGGCAAGGCGGTCATCGTACGTGATGAACGCGGCGGGGTAGTCGCCAATCGAGAGCGCCGCGGCCAACTGGATGGCGTCCAGCGACCGAATCATGGGAGGACCGATACGCTCGGCCAGCCGCATAAGCGCGGTGTCGAGGCGAATGAGTGTGCACGAGGCGAGGACGTGTGTCACTCGTGCCTGAAGGCTGACGTTCTCTCCGCGGCGTCGGACGGCTCTGTGGCACTCGACTGCGGCCAGTTCACTCGACACCCAGTCGGGCCAGCGGTCCAACGCCGACTTCAAGGCAGCCGATTGCTGCTCTGGGAGAACAAGCTTCAAGATGGCAGACGAATCGAGATAGACGGGCAGGAAGCTCATATCTTGTCTTCCCGCAACTCCTGCAAGGCACGCTGCAGTTGCTCACCGAGATCCGCCGGGATCTTCCCCTTGAGCGGAGGCAGATCCTCGAGTCGCTTGCTGGCCGGAATGGCCCGCCCGGATGCGACGAGGCGATCCACCAGTGTCGCTCCGGGGCGCAACGGCACGAGCATGGCTACCGCGCGTCCCCGATCGGTCACGTCAAGTGTCTCGCCCGCGATGACGCGCTCAAGATACACGCTGAGGTTCTGGCGCAATTCCCGGACACCGACTCGGCCGTTGATCACGCCGCGCTGCCGCACGTCAGTCGTTCTCGTCGTCATGTAGCACATGGTAGCACATGCGGCGGATCCGTGGTCACAAGTATGATGAGTGAGCCAGCGTGGGGAGATCGTCGGTGTCATTACGTCTGTTCTTGATCAATGTGTTCAGGACGTGATGGCCCCGCGAGGCGGAATGACGTGATGGACATCGACACATCAGGGTGGACCGCGGAAGGCACCTTTACGGCAACCGTGATCGAGGCCCTCAAGGCGATAGAGGCCATTGCCCGCGTCAGTGTTGAGGATGCCCCGTCGAGCCGTGCGGAAGCCGGCTACGCGTTCATCAGCAACGAAGTATTTGTAGGATTTCGGACCCAGACCAGCCAGGAAACCGTGCGGCGGTTCGGGATCCGGTGGAGGCGGACCGTTCAGTCCGATCGGATGACGCTCGAGGAGCTTGGCAGAGCCCTGGGAGCGGTCGAGAGCGTGGGCCAGCCGGACTACGTGGATGCCGGCATGCTTCAGTATCTGAGAACCGAACGAATCGTGCCGCCGTTCCAGACCAAGGGCGTTAAGATCGTGGAAATGGTGCGCATCTATCTCATACGATCGCGGGAACGGCGAATTGGGGTCTGACCCGATTTGGCCGATCCTGCCAGGCCGGTTAATGCTGACGGGCCGTTCGGCCGACAACCGGGAAGAACAGGTCTAACTGGCCGGGAACGACACGTGTCGCTTATCGAATCCCTGATTGCGGCGGTCCTGCGGAACAACGGTGACGGGCTCGTCATGCACGTTGGCGAACGGCCGTTCGTGCTGTCGCCCTCGGGTTCCTCCGACCTTTCCGAGCGCCCGCTGACCATCGAGGCCATGGACAACGTCCTGACCGACCTTCTGTCGGCCGAAGAGCAGCTCGCGCTGAGTGAGTTCGGGGCGGTCGAGAGGGAACTCACGATTCCCGAGGCGCCAGACGATCGGTTCGTGCTGGTGGTCGCCCGTGGCGGCGACGACATCTGGATTGAGCTGCGCCGTCAACGGGGCAGCGCTCGTTCTCGGCCCGATCAACCCGCGACCCCGGCCGCTGTGCCGATGCCGGTCGCGCAGCCGGCGGTATCGGCCGAGACCATCCTGCCGCCGCGGCCGACCTCGGCTCCGCGCGGGCGGGAAGAGGGTTCTCCGGAGCCAGCCGCGAACAGGCGACGCGTGAAATCGACACGCGATTCGCAGCCGGGCGTGGTGCTCCCGCTTGCGCGCGGTCCGATTCGGACCGGCTCGTCTCGTTCCACGCCAACACCATCCACAAAGCACCTGGGTATTGGCCGGCTGCTGCGCACTGCCGCTGCCAGGGGCGCCTCGTCGCTCTACCTGATGGCCGAGGCCAGACCCGCGATTCGGATCGACGATGAGGTTCTGCCGCTCGAAGACGAACCGCCGCTTGGCCCGGCCGAAGTGGAGTCGCTGATCCTCGAATTGACGCCGGGCGCCAGCCGCGAGGCCTTTGTCGGGGGAAACAGCGCCGAGTGGGTGTGCAAGCTGCCGGAGGTCGGGCGCGTGCGGTGCCTGAGCTTCCGGGATCAGCGCGGTCCGGGCGCGGTGTTTCGCCTGATTCCAACGCGCCTCATCTCGGCCGATCAGCTGGGGCTTTCCCGCGACATCCAGTCGCTCTGCGCGGCAGGCGACGGTCTGATCCTGGTCGTGGGCCCGCGCCTGAGCGGCAAGTCGACGCTCACCTCGGCGCTGGTGGACCTGATCAACCGGACGCGGACCGACTACCTTGTCACTCTCGAAAGCGAAATCAAGTTCCTCCACGAGAACCGGAAGGCCATCGTCAGCCAGCGCGAAGTGCGGGACGAGCCCGACGTCATGCTGACGCTTGCGCGTGCCGCGCTGCGGGAGAACCCGGATGTGCTCGTCATCGACGACCTGAAGACGCCGGAGCTGACCGCGCTTGCCCTCGACGCCGCCGATTCGGGTCACCTCGTGATTGCGACGATGATCGCGCCCACCACCAGTGTGGCACTGGCCCGCTTGATCGATTCGGCGCCCGCCGACCGGCAGGCGCAGGTGGCGCTGGCGCTCTCGGAATCCCTGCGCGGCGCCATCGCACAGGTGCTGCTTCGCAAGTCCGGTGGCGGGCGCGTGGCGGCCCGCGAAGTGCTGTTCAACACTCCGTCGGTGGCCGCGCTGGTGGCCGAGGGCAAGGTTGCGCAACTGCCGCTCGCGATCGACTCGGGCCGGAAGTTCGGCATGGTGCCGATGAACGACGCGCTGCTGGCGTTTGTCCAGAGCGGCGCCGTCGACGCGCGCGAAGCCTACCGCAAGGCCTACGATCGAGCAGCGTTTGTCGAGCAGTTACGCCGCGAAGGCATCGACACGTCGTTTGTGGAACGTCTCGCCTAGCAGCCCGCGGTGCAAGTCCGTCTGCATTCGACCGGCGCTGCATCCCGGCTAACTGCGTTGCTCAACGCTCAAATATTCCCGATATTCTCGCGTCTCGCGCCTTGTCATCCGGGCGCATCACCGGTCTCGGTGCGACAACGCACTTACACCACGGACTGCTAGCGTTCAATCACGTCCGCCATCAGATCGAGCAGGAACTCCAGCACATGTTCGTCGGTCGTCGCTTCGATTGCCACACCCTCGGCAACGAGGCGATCGTCCGTCGTCACCCGGCTGCCGCGCTCGCGGCTCACTTCGGCGACCACGGCGGGAGTTGGCAGGGACGTGTCGAGGCGGAGATCGACAAACGTCCGGTTCGATCGGTCTGACACCAGGCGCACGGTGTCTCCAGGCGTGATGACCTTGTACGGGTAGTTCTCGGCTGTCAGCGCCTGGGCAAAGGTCGTGAAAACCGGCACGGCCACTTCCGACAGGAAGGTGGCGTAGGCGCGTTCGGCCGCGGCCACCCGTTCGCGCCGCGCGCCGGCAGCCCGTTTCAGATCAAGGAGGCGCGACTGGACACGGCGGCGGATCTGCGCAACTTCGAGCGGCATAGAATCATCTCCTGATGGTGTGGCCCGACAACGGTGGCGCGATCTCGACAACCGCGGCGCGGCCGAGGCGCGCGATGTCGGCCGATGGCATACCCAGATCGTGTTCGAGGACGCTCACCGTGTGCTCGCCCAGACGAGGCGGCGGAGCCGACACGCCGCCAGGCGTGGCCGAGAGCTTGATGGGTATGCCAAGCAGATCGATCGGTCCCGCCGACGGATGCTCTACCCGCTCAATCATCTCACGCGCCAGCAACTGGGGGTCGGTCATCACTTCATCAAGCGTCTTGACCGCGGCACACGGGACGCCGGCCGGCACCAACTCGTCGATCCACGACTGGCGGCTGCGCTGGCCAAGCAGATGGGCAACTCGAGACTGCAACAGGCCGTAGTGTTCGACGCGCGCCGCATTAGTGGCAAAGAGCGGATCAGCCGCGCAGTCGTCCAGGCCGACCACCGCGCAGAAGGTCCGCCATTGCTCGTCGTTGCCGACCGCCAGGACCAGCGTCCCGTCGGAGGCCGCGAAGGTGTCGTACGGCGCGATACTCGGATGACGATTGCCGGTTCGAACCGGCGCGGTTCCGGTCCGGAAGTAGATGCCGGCCTGGTAGGTGAGCAGTGCGGCGACCGAATCAAGCAGGCTCACGTCCACCAATTGTCCCTGGCCTGTCCGCGCCCGCGCGAGCATGGCCAGCGTGATGCCCTGGGCGGCGAACAGCCCGGCGGCGATATCGGCGATGGCCACCCCGAGGCGGTACGGTTCGCCGCCCTCAGGGCCAGTGAGGCTCATCAAGCCGCCTTCTGCCTGTGCGACCGCGTCGTAGCCCGGGCGATCGCGCTGCGGGCCAGTCAAACCGTAGCCGGTGATGCTGCAATAGATGAGGCGGGGATGACGCGCGGCGACGTCCGTGTAGCCGAGCCCGATGGCGTCAAGCGTGCCCGGCTCGAAGTTCTCGACCAGGACATCCGCGCGTGCGAGGAGCTGGTCGATGATGTGGCGGCCTTCGGGGTGCTTGAAGTCGACCGCGACACTCTCCTTGTTACGGTTGACGGTGAGGAAATACGAGCTCTCGCCACCGACAAATGGCGGTCCCCATTCGCGGGTGTCGTCGCCGCGGCCAGGCCGCTCGATCTTGATGACGCGCGCGCCCATGTCGGCCAGCAGCATGGTGCAGTACGGGCCAGCCAGGACCCGCGTCAGATCGAGAACGGTGGTGCCGTCGAGGGGACGCATCAGCTATGGTTCTGCGGTTCCCCGCGCGATGGTGACCAGGTCGGAGAGCAACGCGTACGCGGTCTGGGTGAGACCGCCATCGAGTTGATGGATGCCGACATCGCCCAGCACGTCGGTGCGCAAGACCAGCATGTTCTGCATGCCTGTCAGTTGCGCCAGCGGGTCGCCGGCGTCCAACTCAACGAGCACCACCCGCCCGACCGCGTGTCCGTCGCGGCGCTCTGCGGTGGCGACCAGCCTCAGCCGCTTGCCCCGGCCAACCGCCTCCCGCACACGATCCATCGTGATCCCGCCAATGCCGGTTCGATCGATGGCGTGCGGCGTCACCGAGCCGTGCATGAGCACGTTGATGAGCGCGGCGGTCTTGGCCGCCGCGTCCCAGCCATCGATGTCGAACGACGGATCCGCTTCGGCGATGCCCGCCTGCTGCATCTCGGCCAGCGCGTCCTGGTAGCTCCGGCCCGCTTCCATCGCGGTGAGGATGAAGTTGGTCGTGCTGTTGATGACGCCCCGGAAACCCAGGATCTCCGCGGCCGGCAGCGTTTCGCGGACCAGGTTGAAGATGGGGATGCCGTCCATGACGGCGCCTTCAAACAGGAATCGGCGGCGCGCGCCGGCGGCGGCCGCATCCAGTTCGCGGTAGGCAAACGCGACGGGTCCCTTGTTGGCGGTGACGACGTGGGCGCCCCCGTGCAGGGCGGCAACGACGTGATCGATCGCCGGCTGCCCGGCCTTGATGTCGAGCAGCGTCGTCTCGACCACCACGAGTTGCTGCAGTTGCCGGCGCCGCGTTTCGGCGGTCGCGTGCTTGATGAGCGCCAGGCCCGTGGCCTCAGGCCCGAGCTGGCTGACGGCGTCAGGTTGTGTCAACTGGCCGAGCGACAGGCCAGCGTCGACCAGCTTGAGCGCCTTCTCGAGGTCGAGGCCGCGCGCGTCGAACGTCGTGCCGTGGCGGCGGGTACTGATGCCGATGACCCGCCAGCCCATCCCGTAGTCGCCGCGCAGCCGGGCGTTCTTCTCCTGCAGCAGGCGCGCGAAACGCCGGCCGACATGGCCGAATCCGACGAGCACGAGATCGACGTACACCATCGTCTTCTCGTCACTGCGCCTGGCCGGCCGGCAGCCCGCGAAGCAGGTCGGCCAGCCGATCGAGCCCGTCGCGCAGGTATCTCACTTCGCTGCCAAAGCCAATCCGCAGGTAGCCGTCCATGCCGAAATGATCCCCCGGCACGATCAGCACGCTCTTTTCCTCCCGCAGCCGATCGACCAGGTCCACGGAGTTGATGGTGTCGCGATATTTCACATACACAATCGCACCCGCTTCGGGCGGGGCATAGGTGAACCGATCGCCATGCGCGTCGAGCCAGGCGGTCATCACCGGCAGGTTCGCCGTCAGGATGCGCCGCGTGCGCTGAAGGATGCGCGCGCGCACGGCCGGCGTCAGCGCGTGCCGCGCCAGTCGATCGCTGAGCGCGCCTGGCCCGATGGTGGTGTAGTCGTGGTGCGCCCATGTCGCCGCGACGACGGGCGGCGTGCTGACAATCCAGCCGATGCGTAATCCGGGCAGGCCGTAGGCTTTCGAGAGGCCGCTGGTGACGATGACGCGATCGTAGCGGCCCCACACCGAACTGGTCTCGACGCCGTCGAACTCGGCGCCCCGGTAGATCTCGTCGGAGAGGACCCAGGCGCCGTACTTCGCGGCAATCTGACAGATGCCGTCCAGAGCCGCGGCGTTGATTCTGGCGCCAGTCGGGTTGTTCGGGTTGCAGATCACAATCATCCGCGTCTTCGGCGTGACCAGCGCGCGCAGGTGATCGAGATCCACCACCCAGCGCCGGCCGTCCACCGTCATGTGCAGCGGCCACGGACGCAGGTCGCCGCCAAATCCCTCGACCAACCCGAGCGTCTGGCCGTAGTTCGGCACCATCATCACCACCTGGTCGCCCGGTTCGAGCAGGTGCCACAGCGTCACGAAGTTCGCTTCGGAACCGCCGTTGGTGACTTCGACATGGTCGGGGGTCGCGCCCGGATAGAGCGCCGCAATCCGCTCGCGCAACTCGACCGTGCCGTTCGATTGCGTATAGAGAAGTTCCTGGGTGAGCAGTCCGGCGCGATCAGCGGGATCGTCAACCAATTCGTCCACCCGCATCGGGTGGACGCCACTTTCCGACAGGTTGTAGTCCACCAGGTTCTCGTAGGTGGACTGCATCCGTTCCATCGCGAAACGGGGAATGCGCATGATGGTCTCCTGAGGAGCCGAAGGTTTGGGGGGCGACCCGATCAGTGTACCTGAAGATTAGCGGCGCCCGTCAGTGGACGGTAGAGGCGGGCGACAGGGCTCCCTGCAGTTCTGCGATGGACTTCTGTCTTCCGTTTCATGGCTGGATGCCGGCTTTCGCCGGCATGACGCTCTCGAGGTCGTCATTCCGGCGTACGCCGGAATCCAGGCTCCCGAGATATACTTTCCGCGCGAATGACAGAACTGCTTCCGGAACTCGTGCACATCCCGGCCGGTCCATTCCTGATGGGAACCGACGAGGGTGACGCTCACCAGCGGCCCGCCCACGTTGTCACGCTCGACGAATTCCTGATTGGCGCCAGTCCGGTGACCAACGCCGAGTACGCCCGGTTCGTCCGGGCAACCGCGCGCCGTTCCCCGGGCGTCTGGGAACTTCCTGCCATCGCGCGGTTCGCGCCCGGCGACAGCTTCAGTGAGGTGGCCGCGGCGTACTGCTGGAACGGAACCGAACCGCCGGCAGGCAAGGCGGATCACCCCGTTGTGCTCGTGACCTACGAGGATGCCAGCGAGTACTGCCGGTGGCTCAAGCACGAAACGGGTTCGCCGTTCAGGCTTCCCACCGAGGCCGAATCGGAAAAAGCCGCACGCGGGGGACGTGAGGGGCAGCGCTACCCGTGGGGCGGCGGCCTCGACCTGGCCACCGATGCGTTTCTCGCCGATCCGTCGCTCAAAGCCAGGCTGGGCACGCACGCGGTGAAGTCGTTTTCGCCGAACGGGTACGGCGTGTTCGATGCGGCTGGCAATGTGTGGACGTGGGTGGCTGACTGGTACCGCGCCGACTACTACACCGTCAGCGATTCCCTGAACCCACGCGGTCCGGCCTCCGGTTCGCTGCGGCTGCTGCGGGGCGGTGCGTGGACCAATACCGACGAGCGGTACTTGCGGTGCTCGTGCCGGCACGCCGTTCCGCCCGACACGTATGGCTACAGCATCGGGTTCAGGGTCGCCCGCGCGGCCCAGCCGTAGCTGGTCCAGCCCTCTTGCCTCCCAATCCAGACCCCCGCTTGCCACGCCGAAGCCGTGGAGGTTACGGGTCGGCGAAGGCGGGAACCCCGAACCCCAAACCCCGAATCCCGGCTGGCGCTGCTTCCCGCGCTATACTCTCGGTGCCAGCATAGAGAGAAACAGAGCCATGCTCCCGCTTCCCGAACTGAGCCGCCACGAAATCGCCAGGTACAGCCGTCAACTGATTCTCCCCGAGGTCGGTGTTGACGGCCAGCGGCGGCTCAAGGCCGGCCGGGTGCTCGTTGTTGGCGCCGGCGGGCTCGGGTCGCCGGCCGCGCTCTATCTGGCGGCTGCGGGAGTCGGCACGCTCGGCCTCGTCGATTTCGACGCCGTTGACCTCAGCAACCTGCATCGGCAGATTCTGCACGGCACTCCCGATGTCGGGCGGCCGAAGCTCGCATCGGCGAGCGATCGGATCACCGCCATCAATCCGCAGGTCGAGATCCGGCTGCACGAAGGCGCGCTCACTTCGCGTAACGCACTCGACGTGGTTCGCGACTACGACGTGGTTGTCGACGGCACCGACAACTTCCCGACGCGGTACCTGGTCAACGACGCGTGCGTCCTCGTCGGCAAGCCGAACGCGTACGGCGCGATCTTCCGTTTTGAAGGGCAGGCTTCGGTGTTTGCCGCAAAGGCGGGCCCGTGCTACCGGTGCCTCTACCCCGAGCCGCCGCCTCCCGGCCTCGTGCCTTCGTGTGCCGAAGCGGGCGTCATCGGCGTGTTGCCGGGACTCATCGGGACAATCCAGGCCACCGAAGCGATCAAGCTGCTGGTTGGGATAGGCGAACCGCTCATCGGCCGGCTGCTGATCTATGACGCGCTGCGTCTGCGATTCCAGGAACTGCGGCTGCAGAAGGATCCCGACTGCCCGGTGTGCGGCACGCACCCGACGGTTCGCGAACTCGTTGACTACGAGGCGTTCTGCGGGATGACACCCGCTGCCGGCAAGGCGGATCGATCGCCGGCCGGCTCCGGCGACCTGGACTTCAACATCAGTCAGGCCGATCTCAAAGCACGCCTCGACCGTGGCGAAGAGCTGTTTCTGCTGGATGTGCGCGAGCCGCAGGAATATCAGATCGCCAGGCTCCCGGGCGGCGTCCTCATTCCGCCCGGGGAACTGATGGCGCGACAGGGCGAACTCGACCCCGACGCCGAGATCATCGTGTATTGCCACCACGGCGTTCGGAGCGCCAACGCCACCGCGTATCTCAGGAGCGCAGGCTTTCCGCGGGCCCGGAATCTGGTCGGCGGGATCGACGCCTGGAGCCTCCAGATCGACCCGACGATGGCCCGGTACTGACAGCCTGAGTCCATCAGTCAGAGCCGTGAGGGCAACCGAGGACGTTCGGCCGGTCGAATTCCGGGCAGGAATGTGTCGCGATTCTCGCACGCGTCCGACGCTGGTTCACGACGAGCCGTCGACACTCACGGCGCACGCACGGTGCGCGCTCACGGCGCAGCGCTCACGGCACACTCACGGCGCGCGCTTGACAACGCCTGCCACGCCGCCGTACTTTCACGCACCATGACCACACCGGCGACTGACAGCGCTCCCGAAGCGGCGGCACCTGCCGACACCTGCGCTCAATGTTCGAAGAGGCTGACGGCCGTCGACGCCGTCGCGGCGGGCGATCGCCTGTTCTGTCGATCCTGCTACGAGTCACTCCGTGCCGAGATCGAAGCAGCCGTGGCGGCGATGTCCTCCGACGTCAACTACACGCATGCTGCCGCCGGCGCCGTATTGGGCGGCGTAGCCGGCGCGCTGGCCTGGTGGGGATTCACGGTCCTCACGCACATCGCTTTCGGGCTGTTCGCCGTCGCGATCGGCTACCTGGTCGGACACGGAACCGTGAGGTTTGCCGGAGGCAAACGCTCCCGAGGGCTCCAGGCACTATCCATCGGCGTGTCGCTGCTGAGCTATTGTCTCGCGGTCTATCTGGTAAACATGACGTTCATCAACAAAGCGCTCGCCGACCGGGGCGAGTCGTTTCGCGTCGGGTTTCCCCCTCAGAGCCTGGATCTTCTCGTTCGTGTGATGACGGCCGGCGCTGGCGTGATGGACCTCGTCTTCCTTGCGATCGTCGTCTACGAGGCGTGGAAGATCCCTCGGCCCGTCGCGCTTCCGCCCCGGGCGACGGTATGAACGATTCGCGTTCGGAAGAGGACGTGCGCAGGCGGATCGAGAATCTCCGCGCGGTGATGGCCGGCCCCGGCGTCAAGCCGGCGCTGCGGCAACCGCTGGAAGGGGCGTCTCAGGTGCAACCGGCGCCCCCGGCCGGAGCGCACAGGTCTCATCGCTCGCGCAACACGCTGGTTGGTGGCCTCGGAACAGCGCTCTTGTTTCTGCTCGGCAAACTCAAGTTCCTGGGCGTGCTGGCGAGCGTCCTCAAACTGAACACGCTGCTGAGCATGGTGCTCAGTATTGCGCTCTACGCCACCGAGTGGGGCCTGCCGTTCGCGATTGGTTTCGTGTTGTTGATCTTCGTGCATGAGTGCGGACATGCCATCGTGCTTCGGATGGAGGGCATTCCGGCAGGGGCGCCCGTCTTCATTCCGTTCGTGGGCGCGGTCATAGCCATGCGGGGCATGCCTCGCAACGCCTACGTCGAGGCGAAGGTCGGCATCGGAGGACCGTTGCTCGGGTCGGCTGCGGCGTGGCTCGTGCTCGGGGCAGGCCTCTGGTTCGGAAGCCCCATGCTGGCGAACCTCGGCCACGCAGGCATCCTGATCAACCTGTTCAACCTCATCCCGGTATCGCCGCTCGATGGCGGCCGGATCGCCGGAGTGTTCAGCCGCCGCGTCTGGATTGGCGGCTACGCGCTGGGTGTGCTGATGCTGGTCGTCACGCGCTCTCCGCTGCTGCTCGTCGTGCTCATCGCGGGCCTCTTTACGCTGGGGCGGCGCTGGCGCCATCCCGTACCGGGGTACCACGACATTGCGCCGGGAAGCCGGGTCGGTATGGGCGTCGCGTACGCAGCGCTTGTCGTCGCCCTGGCACTCACGCTGACAGTCGGGCTTGTCGTTCACCCGGACATCGGCCTGTAGCGTCGCCCCCCGCGATCACGAGTGGGACAGCGGGCGCCAAGCCAGGCCGTCTACGCTGTCGTAGTGGCGATCGAAGGACAGCAGTTCGGCCCCGGTTTCCATCGCCTGTGCTGCAATCCAGATATCATTCGTCGGAATCGGCTTGCCGCGAGCCTTGAGTGCGGCCGCAATGCGGCTGAAGCGGTCGGCCGTCGCCGTCGTGACCGAGACGACGGTCACAAACGGGCTTGCGGCGAACTCGTCCAGTTCATCGCGGTTGCGCTCATAGCGATTGCCGCAACGGAAGCCGTAGAGGAGCTCACCTGCAACCACCGTCGAGAGCAGGACGTCATCGCTTCGCCGGATGATGTCGACGACGGCGGGATGCGCCCGCTTGAGCGCTGAATAGGCATCCGTGTCGAGCAGGACTCTCATCGCCAGAGGTCCTCGTCGACCCGCTCGAAGGCAGCGGTGGCCTTGCGAAGGCTCCGTTCGTCGGACTCGGACCACGTGCCAATCAGATGGTCCAGGCCAGAGCCGACGGCGGTGGATGATGGCGCGCCGGAGTCGAGGCCAGCGCCACGCCGCATCAGCTTCAGGGCCGCCCGGTTGAGCGAGACGCGGCCGGCCTGCGCCTCGTTCCGCAAACGCCGATCGAGCTCCTTGTCGAACCCCCGCACAGTCAGTTGTTTCAGGGCCACGCCCGCCTCCTCCCCTGTTGACTCACTTGGAGCCTC
>Ga0315290_10000866_pt1 | contig 20427 bp, 14 predicted proteins | sample YL17G12_0_MG_FD_203627 | JGI IMG/M metagenome (GOLD analysis project Ga0315290, IMG submission 203627) | Sediment microbial communities from Yellowstone Lake, YNP, Wyoming, USA - YL17G12_0 | ecosystem: Environmental > Aquatic > Freshwater > Lake > Sediment | place: USA: Wyoming | collected... | reverse complement strand
CAAGAATATGCAGCATATTTAGAATATGGTTTTACAATAAAGAAAACAGGAGCAAAACATAGCAGACCATTTCTTAAAGTATCAATGGATAAGGCAAAAAGAAATTTAAGAGATGATATGAGTGAAGAATTAAAATATGTAATTGCAAAGAAGTTTAAACAAGAGATAGTTAATCATCTTAGAATTAAAGTTACTTAGGATAAAACTATGTTAGAGATAACTAAATACTTAGTTGATACTTTGATTAATAGTAATTCTATTAAAACTTTATTGGGTGGAGATATTTCTGATTCAAGAATTTATTCTTGGAACCCTCCTTTTGATGTAGTTTATACTACTGCTAAACCAGCAGCAGTTTTTTATTATTCTGAATCAGGGAAAAGACCTTATGAATTTTCTTATCCTCAACAATTACCGGATGAAACTTATTATTTTCAAGTAGTTTCTTTTGATAGAACTAAAGTAGAGCAAATTTCTGAATTAGTTTTTTCTTTACTGGATCTTTATACATTTCATACTGAACATTTTAGTGTAAAAACAATGGAACCAGGAGGAATATCTGAATCTACTTTTGAGGGAACACCAACTAAACCACTTTATATTAAAAATATAATCTTTGAATTAAGTAATATTTTTAGAAGGGCTTCGGCTTCAATTAGTCCTTCTGTTTCAATTAGTCGTTCTCCATCTATTTCAATTAGTCGTTCTCCAAGTGTTTCAGCTAGTGTTAGTGCTTCAGCAAGTGCAAGTAGTTAATTTGTAAATTTGCTTTGTGGTTTACTTTTGGTTTATACTTAAATTTGTGAGGATACTGTTATGGTTGAAAATGATAGAAACTATCGGATGATTCGGATTGTTTGTAGAGGTAAAATTAAAACTTGTGATCGTTGTTCTGATATGGAATTTACTGAAGGCTATTGTCCTCAATGTGGGCGACCCCTCTGGAAAAAATCAGAGGAATCCTGCGATTGTATATTGGGGTATGTAGAAAAAGAAATAAAAATCAGGGGAAAAATTAATTTTGTTTGTAGAAACTGTAGGACTGTGACAACGTATTAGTTTTTGGAGGAAAAATATTATGGCACTTTTTGCTACTAGTTTCGATAGCGACAATATATCGCTAGGACCGTGTTTTGTTTATTTTAAAGGAGCCACTGATTCAATTTTTCGTCATGTAGGCCATACTTATGGTGGGGTATCTGTTTCAGTTACTCAAAAATCTTATGATTTGAAGTCGGATCAGTATGGGGACACTCCGGTTAGGGCGGTTGATGGTGGTGTAACTCTTGAAGCCACTGTTAATTTAACTGAAATGACTTTTGATAACTTGAAAATGATGTTTACAACTGCCACTGATGTAGGTGGTGCAGGGGCAACTTTGACCTTTGGTAGTCCTGTTGGATCTTCATTGGTTTTTGGTCAGTTGATTTTGGAGCCAACTGATGGTAGTGAGGTATGGCATATTTACAAAGCTGCTGCTAACTTTAACTCTGCTATTGAAGTTTCTTATACGGTAGATAAGCAGAGAGTTTTTGCTTGTAAATTTATTGGTATGATTGATGATTCTCGTGCTAGTGGAGATCAGTTGTTTAGGATTGGCACTACTTATGATATTACTGGTACAAGTGCTAGTGTAAGTGCTAGTGCTAGTAGAAGTCCTAGTAGAAGTGCTTCTGTTTCTGTCAGTTCTAGTCCTTCTAGTTAATTGTGATTGTGGGGGGAGAAATCCCCCCAAGCAGTTTAAATTATGATTGTTCCATTGCTGATATGGGGGTTATTGAAAATGGCTACTAAAGAAGATACTAATGTTTTTGATTTTTCGGATTTAGGAAAAGATGTAACTTTTAAATTTAACGAGAAAACCTATATTATCCCTGCAATTCCTAAGTCAAAAGCAAAAGAATTAATGCGCCTTTCTCGTGAAGTAATCCGTAAGTCAAAAGAATATGAGAAAATTCAATTAGAAGATCCTGATTCAAAGGATGATAGTGATATTGATGTTTTATATGATTTTCAGGCTAATTTTATTTTAAAAGCGGTATCAGGTGTAACTAAAGAAGAGATAGAATTATGGCCTGCTCGTTTGGTATCAAGAGTTATTCAACTAATTAATGAGACTGTTTCAGATACTAGTGACGAAAAAAAAGTGTAGTATTAGAAATTATTGAATACTTACAGATTTGTAGGGCTTCAGGAGGAGGAGTTACACTTGAAGAATTAAATGAAATGCCTATTGATAAATATATTGCAGTGAGGAAATCAGCAGAGATTGATGAACTTATATGTAGATTAAATTTGATAACAGATATTAATGCAGCATTTAATGGAAATGAGAAGCATATTAAATCATTAACAGATAGATTTAATATGCTTCTCGGAAATAGAAATGACCCTTCTCTAAATTCTCCAAAAGATCCCAAATGGGCTGAAAAACTTAGAAAATATCAACGATAATATTTTAAAGGTTTAATAAAATGCCTGATACAGTAGAACAAGAATTAAAATTTAAAATTTCTGCTGAAATAGATGATTCTCTTAATAGATTTAATAAGAGCCTTATATCTATTACTGAAAATACCAATAAGATGGGAGTATCAGTAGCAAATAATTTTCTTAATATGGGAAAACAAATAGAAAATTCTACTAAAAGTCTTAATCTAGGAGCAACTTTTAAAGGTTATTTTGATAGTATTGCTAAATCTTCAGCTTCAGCATTTGGTGAAGTAAAAAGCCATTTAGGTTTGATTGAAAATGCTCTTGGGAAGTTACCGGCATTAACTAAAGAAAAGATTGAAATTAAAGTTAATATATCTCAAACTCAAGCTGAATTAAGTAAAGTAAATAATCAAATAAAAGAAACAAAGATATTACTTAAAGAATTAGCTGATTATAAGCCTTCTGGTGGAAGAGCAACTAAAGCTCTTATTGCTTTAGATGAATCATCACTTTTAAAATCTAGTTTACAAAAAGATAAAGTTACTTGGCAAGAATATTATAATGAAGTAAACAGTAAACAAAAAGGATTATTGTCTGAAGTTTATACTAGAACAGGAGAATTATCTAATAGTGTTATTAACCAAATTGCTGTCAATGCAAAACGAGCTTCTTCTTTAATAAAAGAAGTAGTTGAAGCTCAAATAATGTCTTTACAAAGAACACAAGGAATGACTGGAAAATTTTCTCCTGACACTAAAAATATTTTAGTTAATAAATCTATTATTGATTCTGCTAAAAGAGAATATTCTGAATTAAATACTTATGTAATGGGTTTACAAAAATCTTTAACTGAAGCGATTAAGGCAGAACAAGTTGCTCGTTCTGCTTATGATAAGCAATATACAGGAGAAGCTAAAGAACAGAGTAGAATATTAGCAGAAAATGCTGCAATTAATTTAAAGAAGATTACTCAAGAGCATCAAAATGCTGTTGATGCAATGAATAAACTACAACAAAAAATAGGTGTGGGGAATATAGCACAAAAGAGTAATATTGCCGGAGTACAAAAATCATATGCTCAAGGAGGTTTGAAATATGCTATTGGATTTACTGCTGAAGAATTACAAGCAGAAGGAGATAGATTAAAATCACAATTAAAATTACTTTATAATGAGATGATTGTAATTGGTAAGAGGTCTTCTAAGGGAGCAATATCAAGAGGAAAAGAGATTCTTCCCGAATTTGAAGATTTAAAAGGAAAATTTGATTCACTTAAAAATATGATAAGTCAAAAAATAGTAGAATTAAGATCCCTTACTTCTAAGGGAATGATTAATGCTACTCCAGATATTATTGCTTTACAAAAATTGGAAGGTAAATTTACAGAATATGCAGCCAGTATTAGAAATCAATCAGCAGGTCTTGGTAAAATGACTCGTTCCCAATTAGAACAAGGAGCAAAAGGATTTTTTACTAAATTTTGGGAAGGATTTAGAGATTTACGTTGGCAAATGGCTGCTGCTGCTTATATGTTTAATATGTTTGTAAAAGGAATAATTAATAATTTTGATGAAGCATTAAATAAAATATCTGAATTTAATAAAGAAGTATTTGGATTGGCTGCAACTATTGGTATTGCAATGGGAAAAAATGCACCTAAATTTAGTCAAACATTTGAATATTCTGCGGAAGTATTGACTAAATTACAAACTGCTGCTGCTGGTACTTATCTTAAAATGGAAGATTTACAGATGATTGTAAGAACATTTGCTATGCACGGAATGTTCCCAAAATCTGATCAAGATATTAAATCCCTAGTAACAATTGCAAGTGGTGTAAAGATTCTAACTGAAGGCATGGCTAATGAGGGTGTTCAGATGCGTCAAGAAATTGATGCTTTGTTATCTGGAAGAGCTAGAGTAACAGATACATTGGCTAGAACATTTAAAAGAGCTGGTATTGATATAAAGAAAGAAATGCAAAGTTGGCAATCTGAGGGCATTTCTACTATGCAAGGTCTTGCAAGAGCAATGCAATCAATGGCAGATATGAATACAAAAATAATAGATCAGTATGCTGCACAAAAGAATTTGTTAAAATCTAATTATGAATATATTCAAAGAACATATCTTTCTGGATTACATACAGCAGTAGGAGAATTTTTAGTAGACGTTAATAAATCATTAGGAGTTCCTGGGGAATATATTGGAGAAACTGGAAGACAAATTGGAGAATTACTTGTAGTTTGGAACACTGCTTTAGCTGTACTTGGAAAATTAGCTTTAGAATTTGTTTCAACTTTATTAGATGGAATATCTAATTTAGCAATAACTCTTGTTGGAAAAGGTGGTTTAGTTGGAAGTTTAGAAGTGGTTATTAAAGCAGCAAATATATTTTATTATGCAATGGCATCAGTATTACATACTACAGTACTTTTGGTGGGTTTATTTAAAGGACTTTTTTATATTCTTGGTGCTTGTGCTGAAGTAATTACTGGGGATTTTGTTGATGGATTAGAACTTCTTAAAAAAGGGTGGGAGGAAGTTGCATCAGCATCTATTCTTTATTATAGGTCAATGGATAAAGCTTCAGATAAATTTTTTGAAAATTGGGAGAATGCAAGTGGTTTAGCTGAAAAAATTAGTAAAGAAGTGAATTTTAATAAAAATAAAATGTCAGGAATGGTTAATATTATTGATGTAAGTGAAGCACAATTTGCATTAAAACAAATAGAAGCTAATTTAGATAAAACTCTTGAAAAATATAAACCAAAAACTGAAAAATTAGATAAAGTTATTAGTGATACTTGGGAAGATTATAATACTAAAATGGTTACAGTAAATGCAACTTTAGGAAAGTTGCAGATAGAACAAAAAGCACTTTTTGAAGCTATGCAGAGAGATTCAAAAAGTGCTTTGGGGAATGTAACATCTGATATGGAACTATTGGTTGCAAAATATAAAAGAGCAATTGGTGAATCTGGTATTGGTGGAGTTAAAATTGAGGATAGAATATCAAAATCGGAATCAAGTCCTGGTTTTGTAAGAAGAGCAATACCATCAGATGTTATGGGTGCAGGATTGCAATTAGAAAATGAAAGAAATCAGAGAGAAATAGAAAAAGGAATAGAGAAACAAACTGATGCAGTAACAAAGGGTACGAATGATATAAGAGCTATCCAAGAAGCAGCCTATAATAAAGATTATTTATCATATATGAATTATTTAGAAAGATTGAATGAAGATACAATTAATGCTTATGATAAGCTTATAATGGAAACAGATCATTTATATCAAGAAATAAGACTAATGGCAGATCCTCATGGAATTATTGCAGCTAATTTAGGTGTACTTGATATTGCTATTTATGAAAAGAGGATGAGAAAAGAAGTTGAATTAAATAAGAAAAAATTTGATGATATTGAAGATATGATTAGAAAATCTGCTGGATTTGAATTATCTGAATTTGAGAAGATTCAAAAAGAAAAAGAAAATATGATTAGGGAAGTTAATAAGTCTTTAATATATCGTGAAGAAGAAAAAATTAGATTAATTGAAATTTTAGAAATAAATTCATTAGCTAGAATATCAAAGGCTAAATTAGAACAATCAAAGACAATCGCTAATGAACAAATTAATACAGCAAATCTTGCTGCGGATTTATTGAGTAAATCTTATGGACAACAAGGACAACAATTAGGTCAACTTTTAAAATTACAAACTGATTATAATAAAAATATTATGGATGCTGCTGAGAAAATTAGAGCTTTTGGAGATAAGTGGGGATATAGTTCAGATGAATTTAAGAAATATATTACTACTGTTCAAGAGGGATTAAAATTACAAGAAATGTTGATGGAATATCAAAAAGAAAGAGTAATGAATCCCTTCTTTGCTGATTTAGAAGAGATGTCAAAAGGATGGGTAGATACTCTTTCTGATGGTATTGCTGATATAATAATGGATTTTGATAAATTGGGGGAAACTGCTGATAAAATTTTCAAAAATATTACTAAACAAATATTGACTGCTTTTATAAAAAGACAATTGATTGAGCCCCTTATGGATCAAATGGGAGGATTAGGAATTTTCAAAGTTGGTGATAAAGATATTAAAAATCAAACAGCAAAATATATGCAGCAAATGACACAGATGCAAACAAGTAATCAAAGCTATTTAAATGATGTTATTGCTGGTAAGTTTGGTCCTACTGCTTTGGGTTCTGCTGCAAATCCTATGTATGTAATTCCTGTTTCTGGTGGTTTGGGTGGTGGTGAATCTGGTATTCCTGGTGTTTCTAATTTATTTGGTGGAGGAACTGGTGATACTTCTAATGCTAATATAATGGGAAATACTGCTTGGCAAAGTAAAGTATTTGCTGGTGATTTTAGTAAATCATTTCAAAAAGTAATGCAAGAGCCTTGGTTTAATGATGTTCTTAGTAATTCTTATGCTAAGGGAATTGATCCAGCATTAACTTTAGCAATAATGAAGAATGAGTCTGCTTTTAATGTTGGTGCCACCTCTCCAGTAGGTGCTGGAGGACTAATGCAATTAATGCCCGGAACTCTTAAAGGATTAGGATATAATTCTGGGGATCTTTATAATCCACAAATGAATATTTCTGCTGGAACTGATTATTTGAGTCAATTACAATATAAATATGGTTTTACTGGAGCAAATATTCCAGCAGGATATAATGCTGGTCCTGGTGCAGTGCAAAAATATGGTGGGGTTCCTCCTTATGCTGAAACTCAAAAATTTTCTGCTAAAGTACAACAGGATTATGAAATTTTTTCTCAGGATATGAATAAATTTAATGGGGGTTTAAATACTGGAACAGATAATTTGGGGGGATTTTCAAATGGTTTAGATGGAAGTATAACTGGTTTAACTGGATGGGAGAAAAAATTAGAAGATAGTTTTAAACGTGGACCTGAAATTTTTGATATACCAAAAACTTCTGATTCTACTGCTGGCAGTTTAGCTGGCAGTTTAGGTTCTACTACTGGTGTAATGAATGTTACTGCTCAAATGGTCAATGTTAATGGTGGCGGTATTCCTGGTGCTGCTGGTGGCGGTATTCCTGGTGCTGCTGGTGGCGGTATTCCTGGTGCTGGTGCTGGTGCCTCTTCAGGAATTGGGGGAATGTTTTCTAAATTAACTGATGGTTTAAAATCAATGGTATCTGGAATTTTTGGTATATTTAAGAATTTGATTGGAGGAATTTTTGATTTAATAAAATCTTTAATTTCAGGAATAGGAAGTGTACTTAATAGCTTAACGAACAGTTTAAGCAGTATGGGAAGTGGTGGGGGAGGTGGTCTTGGTGGAATTGGAAGCTGGCTTGGGGGTTTGTTTGGTGGTGGGGGAGTAGGATTTGCTAAGGGTGGTATTTTAAATGAACCTGTATTTGGTGTTGGTTTAAATACAGGAACTAACTATTCTTTTGGTGAAGACGAACCAGAATTATTTATACCAAAATCTAAATTAGATTCTTCAAAACAATCAAGAAATGTTCCAATTTCATATAATGTACATATGGGCGGAATTCATATTAATTCTATTGATACTCAAACTGGTGCTGATTTTCTTTTGAAAAATGGTGATGTAATTCAGACTATGATGATTAAACAATTGAAAAATAATAAACAAATAAGAAGAGCAATTCCTAATTCGTATTAAAAGGAATAAATTATGGCTAATTTTAGTTTTGATATTCATAGGTGTACTGCTAAAACTCCAGTTTGGAATAATGTTGCTACTGAAATGGAGGGAATGAAAAAGAAAACAAGATTAAAATCAACTCAACCAAAAAGAACTTGGGAAATAGAATTAAGATTACAAGATGGATCTGAAACTCAAAATGTTTTAGATCATTTTAATGGTCAATATGGAATTAATGGTACTCCATTTAATTGGATTCAACCTGATTTTTTTGGTGGAAATACTTATTATGTTCGTTATGTTGGATTGGATTATTCTAATCCAGAAGGATTGGGAACACATTGGAACTTTTCAATTATTTTCGAGGAATCACTTTGACATAGGAGATAAATTAAATGTCAATGGATATTGCTGATGCTATAAAACCGGAATTTTATAGGCTATATACAAAGGTAATTCAATTATATGATATTTACGATCCAGATAATGAACCTCATTATTATAGATATTGTGCAAATAGTTCTGATTTAAGTGTTTTAATAACTTCTCCAAATACTTATGCAACTTATACAGCTTTGGCTATAAGGAGAAGTTCTATTACTTCTGAAGAAGGAACAACAGTTAATGAATTAGAAATTGGTTTAGATAATGTTGATTTAGCATTTAGAACTGCTGTTGCATCTGGATTTTTGATTAATAAAAAATGTACTGTTTGGGTTGGATTTTATAATCCAACTACAACTAAAATTTATGGTAGAGTAAAAATATTTGAAGGATATTTAGATGAACCTAAAGGGGATGAACGATGGGTGACAATGACCATTAGACCATTTCCCATGTTTGATCGGGAATATCCAAAAAGAATTTTTCAAGTAGGATGTAATTGGATTTTTGGTGCTGCAACTGGAAATAATCCAGGATGTACTAAAAATAGAAGTAGTTATAGTATTACAAGTTATGTTGCTAGTGGTTCTGATTTAGAGGAAATTCACATTGCTGATTCTGGATTAGGAAATGATTATTTTGTTCCTGGTTATTTGGAAGTTTTGGACGGCCCTTATATTGGATTACGAAGACCTATTGCAACTAATACAACAACAGTAATTACTTTAAGAGTAGCTTTAGAGTTTGTTTTATCTGAAGGAACTTTAATACGACTTCAAAAATTATGTGATAAAAGTTTAGAGGCATGTAATACTATTTTTAATAATAAGAATGAACATGGAGGCTTTCCTGGAGTACCGAAGGCCCCTCGACTGTGATGTAGAGCCACTTGACATAGGTTTTTCCTCTTGACTTCTTATTTTGGGTATGTTATCCTTGTTGTAACCTCAAAATAAGGAGAAAGAAAATGGGACGAAAATTAGATTTGACAGGACAAAGGTTTGGTAAGTTGATGGCAGTTAGATTTGTTGGAATGAAAAATGATAGATCAGTTTGGTTATTTAAATGTGATTGTGGTAATTTAAAAGAAGCCTTAGCAAAAGAAGTAAATAGAGGAAAACTCAGTAGTTGTGGTTGTTATCGTGGAGGAGAAACAAGACTAAAAAGTATTCATGGAGATGGGTCAAAGAAAAATGAACATCCATTACATAAATTTTGGCGTTATATGAGGAAAAGATGTAATAATAAAAATCATGATAGTTATAATAATTACGGTGGTAGGGGAATAACTTATGATAGTAATTGGGATAATTATGAAAACTTTAAAGAAGATATGTATTTTAAATATATTTATGCTACTAAGAAATATGGAAAGAACACTCAATTAAGTATTGAAAGACGAAATGCAAATGGTAACTATTGTTTTAAAAATTGTAAGTTTATTCTTTTAAATGAACAACAGGGAAATACTAGAGTACAAAAATGGTTTGTAGCTATTTCCCCTGATAAAAAAGAATATGTTGCTAAAAATGTAGCAAAGTTTTCTAGAAAATATAACTTAAATCCTAGCCATGTAGGTGAGTGTCTTAGACAAGAAAGTATTCATCATAAAAAATGGACTTTTGAATATATAAAAGAAATTAAAAAACATAATTTAAAAGTTGAAACTAAAAGATTGAAATTATGTTATCAGAAAAAATGAGACAACAAATAATTACTGAAGCTAACAAATTACTTGGGGTTCCTTTCCATCATGCAAGTAATTCTAGTCTTGGTATGGATTGTAGAGGATTTGTTTGGTTGGTTTATCATCGGGTAGGAATAGAATTACCAACTTGTGATGGAAGAAGTTATACAGCAGATTGGTGGAAACATACTAAAGAGGAAAGACTTTTAGAAACTTTTTTAAAAGTCTTTAAATATACAAAAGAACCTAAAATGGGGGATACTTTATTATTTCGTATTTTTAGTTTAAATGTTCCTGTAAATCATTGTGGAATATATATTAATGATGAAACATTTATTCATTGTTTTTCAGATAAAGCTAGCAGAGGGGTTCATCCTCAAAATTTTGATCATAAATGGCACCGTAGATTTATTACTTTTTTAACATATAAAGGATGAATTAATGTCGAGTTCGGGCCAAATTGTAGGTTCTATAATTGGTTTAATAGCTGGAATATTAATTCCCGGTGGTGGTTTTGCTCTTGGAATGGCTTTAATGAGTATTGGTGGAACTATTGGAGGTTGGTTAGATCCTCCTGGAGCACCAAAACCAGATCCAATGGGGGATTTAGGAGTTAATAGTTATATTAGAAATGCTCCAGTTCCAATGGTAGTAGGACGTAATAAAGTTTATGGTGGTTGTATTTGGATTGGAAGATATTATGCTTATAGTGAAAATGAAGGATCTTCAAAAAATCCTCAATATATTACTTTAGTTTATACAGAATTTGCTATTGCTTTTAGTATTGGTCCTATTTCTACATACTATAAATTTTATATAAATGATGAACAAGTATCAAAATTTGATGAAGATAGTCATGTAACAGGTGTTATTACTAATCTTGTTATAGAAGGAGATAATACTAAAATTTATTATAATTATGTTGATGAAATAACTAAATCATTTATAGCAATTAATAGTGTTGTTTACACAAAAGAATATATTGCTTATGATACTTATGAAGGAGTTCAATATAATTTGGGGGGGGCTTGTAGAATAATTTTAAGTTACAATATTGAAGAAGAAATACCTTATATTTTAGTTACAGGACATCTTAATTTAATAAATCCAGATACCTTAGAAGAACATAATCCTATTGGAGATAATTTTAATCTCCATAGTTCTAGTCTAATTACTATTTCTGATGAAGAAAATCATTTAAATTTAAATGTTTCTTCTTATCTGGGTACACCCACTCAAACATTTAATTCTTTAATATATGCACGAGATCCTGAAATAGCCATAAATTATAAAAGTACAGCTTATACAGTTGTTTGGGGAACAATAGGACAAACAAATAGTATTCCATCATTTGCTGCTGAGATTAGGGGAATAACTACTAATGCTGTTGAAGATGATTGTAATCCAGTTGATTTTATTTATTGGTTTTTAACTGATAATTTTGATGGTTGTGGAGAATCCTTTAATGATTTTGATGGTTCTCCTCATTCTAATGGTTCTTGGTATAATGAATCAGAATATTGTAATGGACTTATTTCTTATATAGATGAACATGGTGCAACAATTGAAGAACCTAGATTTAGATATTCTAATGTATTTTCTTCAAAAATAAAAGGATATGATCTTATTTATGATGTTTTGCAAACTTGTAATGGTATAGTTTATAAAAGTCAAGGAAAGTGGTTTATAAATATTGCAAAATCAACTGAAACTCCTATTTTTTATTTTTCTGATTTTCATCGGGAAAATTTTACAGTTAATAATATTAGTACCAGTAGTAAAATTTATGTTGATTTTTCTGATTATCCTGATGACTATTGGAATGGAGATCTTAGTTGGATTACTAAGGATAATATTTCTTATAGTTTTATTGTAGTAAATCAAACTTCTACTTATATTGATTTAGCAGAAGAGCTTTCTTTTATTCCTGAAATTAATGATGAATTTTTTATTACAAAAGATAACATTACAAAAGAAAGTTTTTCTTATGTTGAAAGAGGAGACAATTCAGTTATTAATGTGAGTAGAGTTGAATTTATCAATAGAGAAGATGAATATCGAAATGATATTGCTGAAGTTAATGATGGCAGTAGAGGAGAATATCATTCTGGAACTTTTTATGCTGATACTAATAAAGAACAAACAGTAAGTATGATCGGTATTAAGAGAAAATCTCAAGCAATGCGAACAGCACAAATGTTATTAGATTCTAGTTGTTATTTGAGATATACTTGTCAATTTGACACTGATATTGTTGGTTATATGATTTACCTTGGGGCAATTGTAGGAGTTTCTCATAGTATTACTGGATGGGAAAGAAAATTATTTAGAATAGTGAGGTCTGAAGAAAATGATGATTTATCAGTAAAGTTTAATTTATTGGAGTATATTCCTACGTTGTATAATGATTATACTCCCCCATTTAAAGAAACAGTAACTCAAAAAATAGCTAATCCTTTTTTACCCCCATTAGTAGTCACGAAAGGATTTGTTAATGAATATGATGGTAGAATTTATATTGCTGTAGAAAGACCTGTTGGAGAAAATGATGAGTATTGGAGTGGTGCTCAAATTTTTATAAAGAGAGGAGAAGTAGGAGAATACGAGTATTATAAAACAATAACTACAACAACTCCAAATGTTAAATTAAGTTCTGATGTAACAAGTACACAAAATTATATTTCTTTTGATTCTACAGAATTATATGGAAGTTTTCCATCTTCAGGAACTTTATTTTTAGAGAGAGAACAGATTCGTTATACTTATATTAGTAGTAGTAATAGATTTAGTGGCTGTACTAGGGGATATAATGGTACGGTGAATAATTCTCACATACAGGATAATTATTGTGTTTTATTTGATATAAATAAAATGCCATATTATGAATATCCTCCAGAAGAAATTGGAATTCCTCTTTATTTTAAATTTGTATCAGTAAATTATAAAGGAGTTACTGCTGATTCAAATACATCTTTAATTGTACCATTTACTATTGGCAGTTCTCCTTCTAGTAGTTCTTCTATCTCTGCTTCTGCTAGTATTAGTCCATCAGTTAGTGAATCTGCTTCTGCTAGTAGTTCTCCATCAGTTAGTGAAAGTATTTCTGCTTCTGCTAGTATTAGTCCATCAGTTAGTGAATCTGCTTCTGCTAGTATTAGTCCATCAGTTAGTGAATCTGCTTCTGCTAGTAGTTCTCCATCAGTTAGTGAATCTATTTCTGCTAGTAGTTCACCTTCTTCATAAAAGGTTTTATAAATGTCCAATCAATGGTTAGGTGCTGGTTTAGGTGCTGCTGGTGGTTTTTTATTCCTTGGAGGATTTCCAGGACTTATTGCAGGAATGTCTATTGGATATACTTTATTTGCTCCAAAAGAAGCTAAACCTGCTATAGAGATGGAGGATTATACTAATTATAATAGATTAGAAGTAGTTCCTCTTTTATTTGGTACAGATTTATGTCCTAGTTCAATTATTTGGGTAAATAATTTTCATTCTATTAATATAGAGGATATGACAAATAAAAAGAAAGTTAAACAGCAGGAAGATACTGAAGTTAAAATTCCTGCTACAGTTTTTTTAGCACAATTAGCTTACGTTTTTTGTGAATCTTGTTTTATTAATTATCCAATTATTAACGGTTTGGAATTAGGAACAATTTTAAATTATAATATAGATTTAATTGATGATTATTTTGAAATGGAGTTTACTGATACTTCCTGGCCTAGTCAATATTCAGCAAATCCTCCTGTACCTACAGCAGCAGTAAGTAAAACTTTTTTATATTATAATGGGCCTTTGGGAACTGATTTTACAATAGTAAAAAATGCAACAAATATGGGAGGAAGTCCTGATATTCCTCAAATTACTGCTGAGTGTGCTTATAAAGCTCCTTATATGTTTTGGGCTGGAGATGGGGGAACTGCATTTGATAAAAATGGATATACAAATTCTTATGTTAATCTAGCAATTTATCATTTTCTTGGTGCTCATTGTGGATTGAATAATTCATTTATTCCTTTTGGTGCTGAAGATAATAGTAATGACTATGTATATTTTATAAATAGAGAAGGGGCAATAGGTTATTATGATATTTACACTAAATCTTGTACTTTAATAGTTACTAAAAATGTTGTTTCTTATGGATATTATGGGGGAATGACAAATGATCAAGTTTGTATGAGAACTGAAAATGGAAGAATTTATATTACTACTTGTAGAAATGAATATAAAACTAATGTAGGAGGAATTGAACAATACTATAATTATCATGGATGGACTACGAATTATACTGGTTATGCTTTATATAATCCAACATACTCATTAGAGTATGATTTATTTTATATTGATATAGCTACAAATACAGTAACTTCGATAATTATAAGTAATAGAATTATTGTACCATTTAATAGTTCTCAAGCAACACATCCTGCAATTCATATGAATACAATGGAATTTTCTGAAAATTATTTATATTTAATTTGTTTTCAAGTTGCACCTTATTATTCTGATTCTACATATTGGAGTTACTTTATTCAGTATGGATTATATTTTGGAATAAATGTTACTGATCCTTATGGAGGTCTTTGGAATTTTAATCAACATCAATTGGGAAAAATGGTAGTTTTGAAATTAAATAGAACTACAGGAGAATATATAGATATAGCTGGAGAAATTTATACTCGTGGGCTAAAATATATGACTTTTATGTATCTTACTGTTTCTAGTGATATAATGTGCTCTGCTACTTCTCTTTCTATTTCTAATGAAATACAATTTTCTTATGAATATATAGCAAAAAGTGATCAATTTAGTTGTTCTGGATGGATTATTAATGATGTGTTTTATACTTTTCCAGAAGATAGTTTTTGTGGTATTGGTTATGGTAGAAGATTTTGGGGAAAATGTATTATTAATGGAAATCATTTTGTTAATTATAGCTATCAAGATAATAATTCTGATGAAGATCATAAAAGCCACAATTCTATTTATTTTATCCCTGCTGGAGGTACTTGGTCAAATAAAATAGAATTAGTTAGAGGGATTGCTAATGTTTGGTTTTTAACTCGTTATAATAATCATAGTCAAACTTATTTTATTTCTCCATTTAATTATAATTCTGAAATTTATTTTAAATTTAATGTTAGGAGTAATTGGGATTTTTATTGTGATTTATGTAGACTTGATTTTAAATCAATTGATAATTATGATTCACTAAGAATGGATACTGGATATGGATATTTTTTCCCTGTAGTTCGAGATTTTGTAGTTGCTTATCCAACCAATTATCTTGGTGCTTGGGCTAATTGTAAATATGCTATATTGGATTATTGGGGACCGGCTTGTTATTCAGTATCTACTTATGTAGATATAATGCCAACTGATGCTCTTGATATTACCAATAGTATGATGGTTCAAAATAAATATACACAATTACCAATTATTCAAATTGCTCAGGCGGATAGAGATTATTGTTTTGAAAGAATTCCTTCTAATATGAATGGAATGGATATAATTGAACCTAGATTTTTATATTCAAATTGTATTCAAACTAAATTAAAAGGATATGATTTACTTCAAGATATTTTACAAACTTGTAGAGGATTTTTAACTTTATGTAATGGAAATTTAACCTTAAAAATAATGAAAGATACAGAAACTCCAGTTATTTATTTTGGTTTAGATGAAAATTCATTTATTACTAGTCAAACTTCGGATTATTTTAATAGGATTTATGCAGACTTTTCTGATTATCCTGAAGATTATTGGAATGGAGATTCTGGCATAGTTTTTTTAAATGATCAAGAGTATGAATTTATAGTTAAAGATCAAGTAGATACATATATTACTTTACTTGATAATTTAAGTTTTAACTGTCCAATTGGACTTGAAGTTCACATAGTTAAAGATAATATTAAACAAGGAAGTTTTACTTATTCAAGAAAATCTCAAGCAGATAAAGCTAATAGAGTAATTTTGGAATATAAAAGTAGATTTGATAAATATAGAGAAGATGTTGTTGAAGAAGAAAATGTTATGTCAATTGAAGAAAATGGATTAAGAATTAAAACTTTTACTATGAATGGTATTAAAAGAACTACTCAAGCAAAACGTATGATTACATTTTTACAAGATTATGAGGATTTTGTAAATTGGATGTGTGGTTTTGATACTGATTTATTGGGTTATATGGTTTGTGTTGGTGATATTATAGGAGTAACTCACCCAATTACAGGTTGGCAGGGAAAACAATTTAGAATAATAAAATCATCAGAGTTACAAGATTTTGAAGTTAAATTAGAACTTGAAGAATATGTTCCTAGTATATATCATGATTATGGTACTCCTACTCACAAGAGTCATGCTCATAATTGGTCTAAATTAGGAGTACCTGACCAAATTGAAAGATTTATTGTAATTGAAGATAAATATTATAATAAACTTTATTTTACTTTTAAAGAACCAAGTAGAAATAGACATTATTGGACTGGAGTTTCTTTTTTTTATAATTCTAGTGGGACTTGGACATTATTAGGAAAAACAAGTAACGTTGTTCCTAGTGTAAAATTAAATGGAAGTATAGATAAATATAGTAGAATAATTTTAATTGATTATTCTACTATATATTTAACTTTTGGTTCTTCAGGAAGTTTTTGGATTAACAATGAGGAAATATATTATAATAGTATGACTGAAGAGGGATTTTATAATTGTATTCGAGGATATAATGGAACAGTAGCAACAAGTCATGTTGATAAAAGTTATATTATTTATAAAGCTAGTAATATTTATAATATAGATATTCCAAGAGATATGTTAGCTACTGTAATTCCAGTTGCAGGAGTTTCAGCAAGTTTTAAAGCAGTGTCTTATGGTTTGTATGGAGTTCCAGCACCATACGATAAATCACCAACTTATTCTTTAACTATTTATGGTTATGGATTTTTACCTTTACCTGTTAATTCTTTAGGTGTTATAGATATAGTTCCATAAAAAATATTAGGAGGATTATAAAATGGCTATTTTGTGGTGTGGTGGTGAAGATATTGATTTTCCATCATTGGGTCCTATAAATATGGACCCTACTGCGGGAAGATTTAGGGCTGGATATGCCCGTGCTTCTTTAAATATTTTTGGAGGTACAAATGGAGTTACTTCAAATCCTTTTCCTGGCGGATCAATTACTAATGGATGGTGGACATTCCGTTATTATAAAGGAGATACTTTTGGAGTTAATGCTTCTTCTTGGATAGCGGGACTTGTTGATTCTAGTGGTAAAGGTATAGGTATTGGCTATGCTACTGGTTCCAGAGACAAAGCTATATTGTTCAAGACAGATGGTACATTATTACTTGCTGAAAGTGGAGATTCAATTGCTCAAAAAACATTACATAAAATTGATGTACAAATTACCGATTTTGGTGCAAATGCTAATATTAAAGTTTATATAAATAATTCTGTTAATCCTATTATTGATTTTACTGGAAATTGTATTCCTTCAGGATGTACTAATTTTGATAGAGTTATACTATGGGTTAATGATTTATATGATCCTTGGAAAAATAGTACTTCAGAACACATTGTTGCGGATGAAGACACAAGAGTAATGTCATTAGTTACTTTAGCCCCTAATCTAGCAGGGGACTTAAATCAATGGACCGGAGCTTATACAGCAATCGACGAAACTACTAATTCTGATGCAGATATTATTTATGCAGATGCAAATGATGAAGATTTTCAATGTAATTTAATTGGATTGCCTTCTGGAACTTTTGTAGTTAAAGCTATTAAAATTTCTGCCAGAGCAGTCAGAGCAGCAACTGGCATTCAAAAAGTTAAATTAGGAGTAAAAACTAATAGTGCAGTAGATGTTGATGCAGCACATACTCTTAGTGTAGCGTGGACAACACAAGAAAGATTGATGACACAAAATCCAGTTACAGTTAATAATTGGACTTCTGATGAGATGGGTGTTTTACAATTAAATTTAAGAGCAGCAACATAATATAGGAGTAAAACTAATGGCTATTGTATGGTGTGGTGGAGAACCAGTTGATTTTCCAAATGGATCAATAGTAGTTGTAAATATTACAGCGGGTAATTTTCGTTCTGGTTATGGTCGTGGTTGTTTATACTCATTAAATATAGCCAAATCAAATATATTTTCTGGTGGAGCTTTGACTTCTTGTTGGTTTTCAGCACGAATATATAGTGCTGCTAGTACTTCTGATGTTAAAATTGTTGGTTTGGGTAAATTGGGGACTGACAGTGGGATTTGGATAGGAAACACTGGAACTAGTAAATTAGGATTGTTTAAATTTGACGGAACTACTCTTATTGAATTAGATGCTGAATCAGGAACAACGTTTACTGCTGTATTGCATAAAATTGATGTACAGATTACTAATTGGGGGGATAGTGCTAATATAAAAGTATATAATGATAGTATTTTAATTATTAATTATACTGGTGATCCTCGACCTCCAGGAATTGATGATTTAGATATAGTAGTGTTAATGGGTACTACTGCAATTTTAGTTTCTGAAATTATAATAGCAGATGAAGATACAAGAACTATGTCATTAGTTACTTTAGCCCCTAATCTAGCAGGGGACTTAAATCAATGGACCGGAGCTTATACAGCAATAGATGAATATACAATAGATGATGCAGATGTTATTTATTCAACTGTAGCAGACCAAGATTTTCAATGTAATTTAACAGCTACTCCTACTGGAACTTTTGTAGTTAGAGCTATTAAAATTTCTGCCAGAGCAGTCAGAGGAGCAACTGGCATTTCACAAATTAAATTGGGAATTAAATCTGGAGTATCAGTAAATGTTGATGATGCTATTACTTTAAGTACTATTTGGGAAACAAAAGAAAGATTAATGTTAGTTAATCCAGTAACTACAAATCTTTTTACTACAGTAGAACTTGATGCACTTCAAATTAATTTAAGATCAATAGCAGCAGTTTCAGCTAGTATTTCACCATCAGTTTCACCTAGTATTAGTCCATCAGTAAGTAAAAGTGTTAGTTCTTCAGTTTCAGAATCATCTTCGCCTTCGGCATAAGGATTTGATATTGTGGCTCATACTTATGATACTAAAGCCAATATTGCTAGGATTAATTCTGATCCAATAACTACTAATTATACTTGTGGTGCTGGTGCTACCTTATTGATTCTTTCTTTGGTTATTGGTGGAAGCACTGATAGAACTGGTGGAGCACCTACTTATAATTCTATTGCTTTTACTCAAGCTGGAACTAATCAAAAAGCTGCTTCTAGTCCTGAAACTGTTGTTGAATTGTGGTATTTATTAAATCCCCCAACAGGTTCTTCTTACCAAATTAGTATTCCAAATAGTGGTACTGTTTATATTACTTCTGAAATTTCATCTTATAAAGCTGCTTCTGGTTATAATTCTAAATTAAAAGAGACATCTTCAGCTACAGGAACTTCAACAAATCCAACAGGACCAACTCATACTGGATTATTTAGTGGTGATGTATTAGTTGCAGTTGTTGGAAGTGGTGGAGATTCTTGGAATGGAACAGCTAATAAAACTTCATTATATACAGTAAATAATGGAACATACGGAAATGCTTCTCAATATTTCTTATCTATAAGTACAACTAATACTGCATTGTCTTGGACATTTGCTACTTCCGAGGATTGGGCAATTTGTTCAGTCTCATTTACAGAAATTCATTTTGGAATCAATGTTAGTGTAGCAGTAGGATATGGAGTATTAAAACCACCAGAAGCGGTTAATGTTAGTGTATTAACAAGTTATGCTGTTCTTGATAATTTTCCAGTTAATGTTTCAAAAGCAAATATTTATAGTGTAATTGGACCTGTTGATTCTGAAAGACCAATTGCTATTTCAAAAGCAAATATATATAGTGTAATTGGACCTGTTGATTCTGAAAGACCAATTGCTATTTCAAAAGCAAATATATATGCTGTTTTATATAAATTTTCACCATCAGTTTCACCATCAGTCTCAGCTAGTATTTCAGCTTCAGCTAGTATTTCTCCATCAGTTAGTGAAAGTATTTCAGCTTCAGCTAGTATTTCTCCATCAGTTAGTGAAAGTATTTCTCCATCAGTAAGTGAAAGTATTTCAGCTAGTATTTCAGCTTCAGCTAGTATTTCTCCATCAGTTAGTGAAAGTATTTCAGCTTCAGCTAGTATTTCTCCATCAGTTAGTGAAAGTATTTCTCCATCAGTAAGTGAAAGTATTTCAGCTA
>Ga0315290_10000864_pt1 | contig 20436 bp, 24 predicted proteins | sample YL17G12_0_MG_FD_203627 | JGI IMG/M metagenome (GOLD analysis project Ga0315290, IMG submission 203627) | Sediment microbial communities from Yellowstone Lake, YNP, Wyoming, USA - YL17G12_0 | ecosystem: Environmental > Aquatic > Freshwater > Lake > Sediment | place: USA: Wyoming | collected... | reverse complement strand
CTCTCATTGTCTTAACTTCTGTTTTACCTTCTGATACTGGTTTAGCCGAAACCAAATTTCCAGTACCAACATCGAAACCAATAATATCCATTTTTATTATCCTCATTCTTCAAACAAGGTAGTCAACTCGTTAATAGCCTTTGCAGCTTTACCTTCGTCTTCCATTTTCTTTAATCTCGTATAATAATCCGGAATTTCCAGAAGATGAGCAAGAGCGATCTTAACAGTTACAATTGGATCATCTTGTGTCACATTGGTTGCCGGTGTTTTAGTACCATGTTCCAATTCAACAGGTATTCCCATCTTTAATTCATTTAGATCAACTTTACTCCAATCAACTTTAATTGCCTTTTGTGCTTTTGCAATAAGGGTATCATCAACTGTAAATGCCATATTAAGATCCTCCCAATGCTCGGTCAAGAGCGTCCACACCTGATTCTAAATCAGCATGCGAGATATTAGAAGTTGTTTCCTTTGCTCGAACTATTGATCCAGAAGTTTCTACATCCGGAACAAATATCTGATCATCATCGTAATAAGTCTTCTTTGATATACCAGGCGTCGACTGTTGAACTTCTGAAATCTTCTCAATAATTGTTGTTGAACCAACATTATCCACTTTATTATCTAAATTACTCAAGGCAGATTTTACTTCGTCAATGTTTTTTGCAATACCTTCCATTAAATCTAATAGTTTAGAATCATGAGAAAGATTGACATGTTTTCGAAGATCATTCCTTAACACTCTTAAATGTGCCCAAACATCCATGTGGTTGTACCTATGTGAAAAATGATATTACAGATATGTGTTTGTCCTTTCGATTAACAGAATATTAGACGATCCTTTGGATAACCTAATACATCATACTGACATTTCATTATTCTTTGAATTTCTTTAGCAACATTAATATCTGCTAATCTAACACCATCAGCTTTCAAATAAGGATTGTTTTCTACAGTCTTAAAATATATCATATCATATGTTTTGATATGTCTTTCCGCCAAAGGTAATAATGAATCTATCAAATCATAAAATTCCAGAAAAGCAGCATAGGCAAGATTGTCACATATGGATCTATCACAAACAAGAATATTATACTTAGATCCAAGTTTAAGTTCTCTTTGAATTTGACTCACAAAAATCCAAAGTTGACTTTCCCTTGTTGCAGAATTGTTTATAGGAAATGGTGATTCTGTAGCCAACTCATTTACAATAACAACGGATTTGTCTGGTTTTTCTAATTTAAGTTCTGCAACTTTTTGGTATGCAGATAAAGATTTGCCTGTTCCTTGAGCACCTGAAAATGCTACTTTCACTTATGATCTCCTTATACCGCAATGTAGTCATTCCAATAGTGTTTAGACTTTAACCTACTAACAAAATCATTAATACAATCAATATCCTCTGGTAATAAATCCGGATATTTAACTGTTCTAAATAAAGTAAACTTCATTCCATCTACTAAAGCTATTGTTTCTATCAAATTGTCTCGATAATTCTCAATATCCTCGATACCAAGAATTTCTTGAAATCTTTGTGTATCTTCTCCTGTATATACCAGTTTCAATGGTATTTTAATATCAACAGCAAAACCATCTACAAATTCCAAAAGAGCAACCACCGCCTTTGGTGATTGCCCATTTGTATCAACTCTAACTGGAATTCTACCCTTTATAGATCTAATGACAGGAATAAGTGCTTGATAATGTAGACTCGGTTCCCCACCAGATACAACAAAGAGATCAGAACCCAATAGGATTCCATCAGATAAATCCTTCTCAAAAGATGTTGAATCAAGGAAGTTCATTACTTCGCCTGTTTTATTGACAGTCTCTCGATTGTGGCAAGATTTGCATTTTAAGTTACACGATCTAACATCTGTAAATGAAACCATAGATACTTTCCCCGGATGATCGCCACAGGAAAACATTGAATGATTCTGAATAAAGGGAGTAGTATCCATTTTCAATCACTCCTTAACCATTAATTTCGTTTGTTTGTCTAAGGAGGTCATCAACTATATTTGCGTTAAAAGTTTTGCGTCGTAAAAATTCCTCAAGGCGAGAATTGAGCCAGAATCGATGATCATGTTGCCTTAAATCTTGTGAGAGATTTCCTCTAACAGCCGGGCGAAAATAACCTACAGGTCTAGACCAACAAGTTATATCCGTTGATCCACACTTGGAACAGGATGTTTTCTTTCCTACAGCCTTACATCCACATTCTTGACAGATAGATAATACTGGCGTCAATGAAATATATCTTAACGTAAAGTTACTAAAAAGAGATTTCACAAAAGTACACTTCTGTTCACTTTCCATATGTTCGGTCATATTCATATGAAAAATACTACCACCACTAGCATAACTTTGCATCTCTGAGTGAGATCTGATCTGTTCAAACTGCGTTCCTTCATCAGCAGGAGGTTGAATACCAGATGTCAGATACACATTCCCTACAGCAACATCTCCACTAACACAAATTGTTGGTACCTTTTTAATCATGACACAATATCTCCTCTGGTTTAATCTCTTCTTCGTCTTCTAAATCTGCAACTTCTCTAAAGAGAAGAGAATTATTAATTGCGTGACAGCTCTCGACTAATCGTTTGAAGAATTGTGCACCGTTTTCGTCGGTGACGCCAATGTCCGGGTTGTCTACAAAGCTGCACGCAAAACTAAGATCCTTCTCAGCAAGTTTACACGCGGCACTTTCAGAAGGAGCAAATTCAAGAGTAAATGCATTACCATATTGTTGTGTCAATGCTTTTACTTTATCATGGATGTGTTTTGCAAGATTATGAGCAATTATTTTACCTTGTTCATCATAGATACCTCTTGCAAACCCAGCTGATTTAAGCCCTTCGTGTGCGCCCAATACTGAGATGATTGAAAATAACGTTGTATCATTTTTAACATAATAGGATAGATATGGAAATAAATCTACCCAATTTTGTTTTAGCCATCTACGTTTTGTTTCAAGAGCTTCTGCCGCAATATCAATAATATAATCTACCATTGGGTAAAGAAGTTCTTCTTTTCCTTGACTAAGCCACATAATTCTGTTCAAATTTATACCTATAACATTAATTCCACCAACACCAGAACCTGATGCAAATGGATTAGAACCAGTTACCCCCAGTAACTCATTAATATCAAAGGTTACTCTGCAACAATTACTATAAAGCATACCTAAATCATATGCTGAATGGAAAGGATTAATTTTTCTAGCTTCTTCTGTAAAAGGGGTGGTACAATAATTCTGTAAATAAAATCCACCAAAAGATTCTGATCTTTCTAAAAAGTATAACCAGCAAGGATTCTTATAATCAAAATCATCAGTGATATTAACGGTAATTAGAGGGAATGTAAATGGATTATGAAGTGAATCTCCTCTAGTCATAGCATCAATAAAAGCATAATTAATTCTATCATAATATACTGAAGGAATATCTCCATAAGTGTAACTAAGATATTCCCCTGCATAGGCAACCGACTTATCTCTAAGTGTAGGTGTTGCTTTACTAAAATCAAGTGTCACGTTTGAGAAGGGACTATTACCTGAACGGAAAGGAAGATTGATATTGTACATAAAGCTTTGCCATGCATTTTGTATATAATCATGGCAAATAACTTGTCCAAGTTCTGTCTCTTGATGATATAGATAACCGGCTAAAACAGTCGACAAGTCGTTTATAGACGTCGCCCCTGATACTTCTTGCGCGAGTAAACATATAAGGTTAGCGGCTTGAGAAAGTAGTGTGTCGATCCTCTTAGGCGGACTAGATGCACGTTCATTAGTAGCGTTAGAGCGAAGACCTTTAACAGCCAAATCTTGGGAACTTAAACCAATACAATAGGGACCAAGTTTGGCTGATTGATGATGATAAATAAATCCTAAATCATGTAATTGTTTAATTATAGGAAGATCTTTATAGATCTTTGTAAATAGAATATCTTTACAGATTTCACCCAATAAAATATTTTCTAATACGGGCAAAGACCTAATAAAATTAGCATTCTCTTTTCCTAGATCTGATCCTCTTCCTTCTGTCAGAAAACGATCTGAAATACTAAATAATTTTCTACCCAACTCCATTTTTTACTCCTGTTCTTTCTTTTGTAACAGAATCCAGATTTGCCCATCTGATCCTTTTTTTCGACTCGTATTAAATAAGTAGTAACGGCCATCCGCCACTGAACCTTTAACTTCAAACACAATGGACGTATCTGACCAAAACAAAATATTGGCCATACCTTTCTGTACAGTTTTTATATAACCACCACCATACTCACCTTTGGGAATAGTTACATTGTCTTTATTTAACCAAGCCATTCCATGATCTGGAACTTTAATTGCTATGGACTTCGAACCAGGACCTTTAGGAAATTTATCTTTTGGTACTGCAAAGGATGCTAATTTATTTTTATCAAGATATTTAATACGAAGATCAAAATGTAATCCAGCACGAAAGGCATTATGCTTTTGAATCACATAAGGTACTTTCTTGATTACCTGAGGATTCATAAATATTACACCTTTCTTGTAGAGACAAACACAATTGCTTAAATTTATCAACATCCAGTGACAAAATATCTGTTAGCTTAAATGCACAAACATCCTCACAAATTCCAAGTTTGGTAGAAAACACAGGTCTAACGGAACAAATCTCTTCCAAAAGAGAACCAATATAATCTGTAGTAAAGAAAAGGATCGGTTTATTATTACTCTTCGTAATCAGTATTGGGTGTTTACCCTCTTGTACACCCATTTCTTCCAATTTCTTCCACCACTCAACCAACAAACCCAAACCTGTTACTATAGACCAAAGACCGATGTCTTTATAACTTTTACATTCTATACAGAAAACATCAAAAAACAATTTACCATCAGGATGAATATCACAAATATCCCCACCTTGATGATGTGTATCAAAACCTTTTTTCTGCCGAACAGTAAATCTACCACCTGAATTTTGTGTTCTCCAGAACAGATCCTCACGTTCGTTTTTTGACCACCATTTGGAAAGGGTTTTTGAAATGTGTCTTTCAAATTCACTCCCTTTTGCTTTTCCATTAGACATGTAAATCTTTTCCTTGTAACATGTTAGTTTTTCCGTTGACCACTACGAAAAAACACAGTTTTACAACAAAACAAGACGAAGTTCATATAGAAATAAGTAACGATTAAAATGCAGAAAAGGCCCTCTTAAAATACGTCGATTGTCACCGGTGGTCTACTATCCTCGGCCATCTTATCGATGAGTTCTCGTTTTTTATCCTCCCCTTTGGATATTAATGTATCTCCATTGAGAGGAATCTCGCCAAAAGGCGTCTGTAATTTCCCATCACCATACATAGATCTTATTCCACCAATCCATATCATAATGTCAGCAACACAAAGATCCTTAAACATTTGCTGCATCGATTGCGGGATTTTTCTTAGATCTGGTGGTTGCATACGTTCGTATTCAACAATAAAACTATCTGGTTTGAAATCTGTCGCCAGTTCAACAATGTTTGGATGTATAAATCTAACAGTATAAGAATACATTGAAAATGGTTTGAAGAATCTAGATTTGAAAACTTCTAAACTCCAACATTTCAATCCCTCAAATGACATAGGAGGCATAATAGGATGACCTGTAATCAAGTCTCCTCCCAATGGAAAATAACATTCTCTTATACCAAATATTCCCAGTTCTTCTTCATCAAAGATTAAATACCAATTACTTTTTACTGGGTGTTTATATGATGAATTATTTGTAACAATTCCTGTTCTTTCCCAGTCAGGATAGTAGCCTGAATATTCTGCTAAACTATTTTCAATAAGATACTCTTTAATTTGTACATCATTCTTTTCTATGAATGTGGTTGGTAACGCAAGTCTGTTGCGTACATAACGTAGAACATTATTCCAATCAAGCATATCATATTCCTCTCAATATAGAAATTCCATATCTTGTTCAGTAAGATAATTATCTTCTAAACTTGCCAAAGCAGTTGCTAATATTCCTGGTGTAGATATAGTATTCTGTAAAGGTTTGTCCGTTATAAGATTCATGTATTTTAACCAATCTATCTTTTCTGTACATTCTTGTTTTTCCAACCATCTACACAGTTGTTCAAAAGATATCATCTTAAAAGAATCGGTTATGAGGGTATTAATATCATAAAATCCTTCCTGATTAGATTCAAACTTATGCTTCTTTACTTGTTTTGTTAATATTTTATTCCATGGGCCATAATCCTTATTAGGATCAAATGATTTCAAAAACATTCCACCTGATGCAACCCGCTCATCTAATTCTTCAGGTGTTCCTATTAATTCATTCACGGTGTTTTGATCCATAAACAATTCCACAGCTTTAGATGGTCCTATTCCCGTTACTCCAGGAACATCATCTCCTGGGTCCCCGACCACAGCCATCATTGCTGGAATATAACCTATATTAAACCTTCTTATATAATCACTGTTTTTTTCTTGCATCCTAGCGGACTTCTTATCAATATCAAGATAATCAAAAAGACAGGTAGTGTAATCCAACAATCGTTTTTCTGACCGATATTTATATAATTGAAAAATATTTGGTTTATTTATAGCTTGATACATATCATGATCGTTCGAACACAACACATGTAAAATATTTGGATCATCAAATCTTCTGGTCATCAACCAATATGGAACAAAATCTGCTTCAAGATATCTGAGAAGATAGAAATGTAGATTTGGTATTTGTTTACAAAAATGATCTGCTAGTTCAGAATTCTTTGCCCTTATTTCTACAAATTCAGCATCATAGGGGGTTAATGATGTGTTACTAATATCTCTACTTTTCTTATATCCAGGATAGACTTGCCGATGATAAACAGATCTTCCTAAATCCGTGGAGACAAATACTTGACAAGGTATTTGAAATTTTTGAGTATATTTTCTCCACCAAGAACAGTAAAAAAGGACAGACTGAAAAATACTACTATCCAACTTAGTTCCATTTTTACTATTCAAAGCAATCTCTTCAACAACACTGGGAACAAAAAGTGAGGTCATAACGTTCTTCAAATCAACATAGATGTTGATCTGTGAAGGCCCTTGTTTTGTAATTATTTCTTCGAAGTTATTGGGTGGATACACTGATAAAAGTGTTCTTGGATGAGGCATTTATAAACGCTCCTATTTTGTTAAGAGACAAGCTCTTTTTTTAGAATCTTAATTATTGTATTACATCTTCTCAAACATCTTGTTTGATGATGTTCATTCTTACTACATTGACCTTTTATTTTTTCGACTTGTTGAATCAAACGTTTTCTAATTTCGTCCTTACATATTTTCTTTCTTTTTTTATCCTTAATATTTTCACAATGAATCTTCATCAAACTTTTAGAGTCTTGCCAAGCCTTAATAATTTCAGCTGAAACTGTTTGATATAATGATCTAGATGTAGTTCTAGAAAAAGGGGCATCCTTCTTTTTGAGAATGAAATTTCCATTAGTCGGTGCTTCGAGCAATCCATTAGCAACAAAAAGCGCCTCAATCACCTTTTCGGAAATGACTTCTTCTGATTTCATCTTGAAGTTTTTTACTCCATATTGCTATTTGCCTCTGATACTTAAAACGTTCTTTTATATCAGGTGCACGAGTCAATGCTAATTTCAATTGTGATAATCTTCCGTTAATCATACATCGAGCACGGCTGTGATGATTTGGTTTACGATCACAACCATATCTATGCTCAATGCCCTTTGCTAAAGATGGACGTTGTACATTAACAGATGCTGGGCTCTCATATCCACCTACACCGGCAGAAGAGTCTTCGATTAATTTATTCAACAACTGTATAGCAAAATCCATCAATATACTCCATTACATTCCAATAGCAGCAATAGCGACACCACCAACAACAGTTACAACAAGAGTTGCTCTGTTTACTATATTGTCCAGTCTATGATCTTTTCGTTCTTGTTTATAGGCCTTCTCTACATCCTGTCTAAGGTCACGTTCTAATTGTCTATTTTGTCTTTCCAAAGCTAACATCTCTTTTAGAGCATTAACCTTATCTCTTTCGATGTTAATTAGATGTCCTTGCTCTTTGGAAATATCCTTGTAGGCATTCTTAGTAGTAACCATAGCATCAAGTTTAACTAAATCATCTTGTGACAGGGCAACATGCGTGGGTTCTTCATCTGCTCTACAATGTCTCAACGTACCATTTTTATCTTCTATCAATAAAATAAAGTTGGGCGGATCTGTTTCTGCCAACTTAGATGTGTCCAATGTATAAATCTGTTCTTTTTCAAATTTCAATGGTTCCAAAGGTTTGTCTATTTCTGGTGTTGTAGCACAACCACTTATCCAAATAGATAAAACAATAGTTAGACATGCTATACAAAACTTCTTCATTTTAGTTACCTCCACCTTTCCAATTTTGAGTAATTCTTTTTACAGTCACTTTTACATCTGTTTCTTTAAGTGCTTCTTGTATTTGTGTAGATGCCTTATCTACAATCGTCTCAATCTGTTTTTGTTTTTCTACTGAGAATTTCTCGTTTTGATGTAATACTGCTTGTAGAGTGGCAAATTTTTCATCGTTTGCTGATATCTCGTGGGCAATCTCGTTTTTTACTTGCTGAACCGCTTGGTTCCTTAATTTTATCTTCTTTGTTCCATTCATCTTCCAATTTAGCAAGAGCATGACTATAAGCAGACCAGCACCTCCTAAGGCACCTATACCTCCAAATTGTCCAGCACCATCAAACAAACTTCCACCATCCTCTGTTAAAGACGGAGGAATTCCAACACTTTCAGTAGTTTCTCCCATGTCAATCTCCTGGATAATTCTAGTTAATCTTGTCCCTTATCTTCTATTACTTTTGAATTGGCTATTTTGTACAGTTCCCTCATGCCAGCCACGACACTTGTTACAGATCCATTAATTGTCGTCCACTCTCCACCAGAAATAAATCCTTTTACTAATAGTGTAGTAGACGTTACCCAACAAACAATTAAAATCCATACCTTAACACTGATTGAAGTTGCCACCACCTTGACAGCAACAGAATCCCAAAAATTCTTTGTAAAAAACTGTCTTGTGTATCTTTTACTATCTGGTGCAATAGGTGCCATGTTAGTTCTCCCAAATATTGATAAAATGTTGAATTTCAGGACTTATTTCCTGTTACACATTTTTCCTTGGGAGATTCTATTAGAAATTGTTTTTCTATATACCTTCTTTGAATTCTGAAATATCTCTTAATACCAAAACAGAATTTATTTGTTCATCATCATCTAAAATTTCTGTTGATGAAAATAAAAAAGTTCCTTTCAAATATTGATTATTTATGTCAACCTTTTCTACTCTTAATTTGATATCCTCATGAATTTTATAACAAGTAGACTCAGATCCTGATTTATATGTGGCTGGGCAAAAAGAACAAGGGTGTGTGGAACCAACTAAAAGGTCATGACATTTCATATTCTGATATTGTTGTTCAGTTAATCCCGTTTTCTTACAGAAAGAATAATTCGCCCTAATTATTCTTCTATCCTTATCTACTATAACAATCAAATCAGGAATTGAATTAAAAGTAGCTTCCCAAAGTTTTTTATCTCGTTGTATTTGAGAATCTCGTTCGGAAAGTTTTTTAGCCAATTCTTCTAATTTGGACATATCTAACGCAGTGTTTCCATTTATTTTAGAAAGTCCTTGAGATGCTTTTTCAGCTACCCCTGATGGTGTTATACTTGACATAGTGAAAAAATGTTGGGATATTCTTTCTGCTGCTGAAATTTTTCTAATTTCCGGTTTCTTTTTTCCTGGGTCTGTTGGAATAGATCTCTTAAAAAACGAAAACATCATTATACACCTCATCTAAAAGAAATAGTTATTTATAATTTTTCCTTTAGTTCAATCATGGTTTGCCTATCTTTAGTATTAAATCCTTGAACAGATAGACAACAAAACCACCGATCACAGTTCCCACAAAGGCAAAAAAAGCAGACCAAAAGGCCATTTTAGTTTGTAGTCTAGCAATTTCAACATTGGTAGCATTTATATCTTTTTGGAGATCGTTCTTAACTTTCTGTATTTCTTGCGTAAAATCTTTTATGATTTTTTGTCTGCCCTCAGCCATATTCATATCTAAATCATGTACCAATTGATAAAGTTCTTTGATATTTTCACTCATTGATTTCATACCTTCAATGAGGAACATACTCCATTTTGACCAATCGGCATTAGCAGAATCTTGAGGTGGCATTACTACATCTCCAGAAATAAATATGAACCAAAAAGTTATAGTTTATCCTTCCTTCTTTTTTCATATTATTTCAATTAAAACTTACAGTATATCATTCTCGGTCGTGGTTTTAATCACACGAAGTAACCCTATATTTTTCTTAGCACAATCAATTTCCTTTGAAAAATGTGTATCTGCTAATGGTGTAAATTGCCGTTCTAACATAGACAGTATACCTATAACATATTCACTAGCTGTACTAGAACCAGATGCAGGGCCAGGAAGATTCATGGTAAACAAAATTAATATACTTGGTTTCCCTTCATAATCTGTTCTATAACAACAGAAGAAGGTTGTTTCATTATACTTAAATAGTTCTTTTTCTTGTTCAGCCATTCGAACAATTTCAGTTACAGGCATATCCCAAGGAATAGATCTACCACGTAAACGGGTTTCACTATATATCTTCAAAATTTTATGAATATGGTGTGACATATATTTTTCTCCTCATTCTTGGTCTTATCTCTCTCTTAAAGACCTCTATAGGTTTACATCCGAAATCTTTACCTCTTTTATTCCAATAAACATCTAATCTATTTACAAAAGGCATATCTTTAATAGGCACATAAAAATACCAAGGAGCATCAGCATCAGAAAGAATCACAAGATTTACTCTAACACATTTGCAAAAATCAATAACAGAAATCAAAGTTTTACCAAAACTAGGTTTACCTAATCCTGCTGCCCAAAAAAGAGACGTTTTCCTAAGATCTGCCAATTCATCGGAAAGTAAACCAACCAGCAAATCAAATACACCCTCACACAAAACAATTGTTGGTATATCTTTACACATTGTAGATGTACGAACACCATAAAAGTCATGAAAGAACGATATTGAATCATTCAATGAATATTTGAAATATCTATATGGAGTATCCCCGGTACAATTACGAAAAATGATATTTCTTCCTCTGCTAGAAAGAAAACCAACATAAGAAGTTTCTAACATATCTATCAGATTTAACATCGTTGAATCTTCTGAAAGAGATATGTTGTTTTCTCGAAGAAAACTCTTAATGGAATAAATCAGACCCGGAACTTTAGATAAATCAAAATCACCAAGTCTCTTTTTCAAATATTCTCGTTTAACATCAAAGTTTTCCGTATTCTGATTACTAGATTCCGTAGTTATAAATGTCTTTACTGTGGTACTTAAATCCTTTCTAGTATAGGAATGAGAGGCTGATCTATCTAAAATACTTTTATCTACAAATTGCTCAAACTTCCCACCAAGAAGATAAATTAATGTTATAATGTTGCCTGTTTCACCACATTTATGACAATAAAAAACAGGTTCATTTGTGTCTATATACATATGACCATGTCTCTTAGTTCTTCCAGATTCACAGAATGGGCAATAACATGTTATCTCGGTTTTAGAACCATTATAATATGCCTTGCCTGTTTTTTCTATAAGCCAAGGAACAAAGTCATCCGAATAAATCATAATGCACTATTTCTTTCACCAACAGCGGCTTTTATAATATGATTTAATAGAGCAAGATAATTCATGTTGGGAGATGCTGTTGAATTGTTCTTATCATAATATGCAGCAATGGGTTGAACTACCCAAATAGGAATTGTTTGATCATTTCCCATTTTTTCATACAATGAATTAAAATCAATTTCACATTCGGATAATATTTTTCTAGATGCTTCAACCGCTCTATTAACAAGTTCCCGATTCTTGGTTTCAATTCCCGCCAACAAATCTGTTATAAGGGAACGAAGTTTATTTTCATTAGATTCTATATCAGACAAGGCATAAGACAATTTTCCTTCTCTAGATCTTGCCTGGCATATACCTACAATTTTTCTAACATCAGGATGATGAATATTGATAATCTTCTTAACGGCTTCTTCATCATATTCAACATTTTCTTTCTTTAGAATTCCGGAAACATATTCAAGCATATATTCCTTAGGAAGTTCTTTGAATCTAAATGTTTGCATTCTCGACATAATAGCTTCACTAATCTTAAACTCATAATTAGCTGTAAGAAGGAATCGACCATTTTCTGTATAAGATTCAATAACATTACGAAGTGCCGCTTGAGCATCTCCAGTCATATAATCGAACTCATCTATAAACACAATTTTTATTTTACTCTTACCATAAATAATGGTTTTCAAGAAATCTTCAATTTGTTCTTTAACAATAGCAATACCTCTCTGTGTACTACCATTAAGATATAATAAATCAGATTGAGCTTTTATAATCTTTGTAACTAGAATTCTGGCCAAAGTTGTTTTTCCAGATCCAGGTCTTCCAACAAACAAAGCGTTAGGTACTTGTTGCTGGGTTATCCAATCACCAAATGTTCTTGAATATTCTTCTGGTAAAATCATTTCTGATAATTCTTTAGGACGATATTTCTCGACCCACAAATATTTATCAACTGTTACATCTGCCATCAATACATCTCCCAATAGTTTTCATATTCTTGAAATTTATTCAAGCACTTTTATGATTTTTCAAAATAAAAAACCTTCTAATGGAAATGGTCCAATAGAAGGTAACGTTTTTTGTGGCTAGAGACCCGGAGCAGAATCTCTAGCCACCAGCATACACAAACACACCAAACGAAATCACGCGAGGAGATCCTGGAGGTAGCATGACTATTTATTTGTTCATCATCAACACTGATGAATCACACTTCTTTTTCGTAGAATGCAAACCAAATATTATCCCCCACCTTCATAGATCCAAGTTGAAAACTTATAAATTCTACTACACCCGGTTGTAATAATCTCCAATGATAATCTCTCATTAAAGGCCCCAGTTTACCATAAACTCTCATATTATATGCATCTGGAACATCCTCTAACAAATGCACAACAAAATTTTCAACCGGATCAGAATGAATAGCATCATAATCAGCTTGAGTAACTACATAATTATACTTATCTTTGTAATTAGACATTTCACTCCAAACCAAATTTTGTTCAACACCAGAACTATCAGTTGTTCCTCTTCCACCAAAGGTTTGCATAAGTTGACTTGGAAGTTTAGCCTCTCCTATTTTTTTACCAGTATCTGGATCAGTAAAAGGAACAGAATATTCATAATCCAATTCAACAGCAAAAGAAATTTTAACAGACCTACTATCCAAGGCATCCATAAATTTAGAACTAAACGTTGGTTGCTTTGTCGCTATAAGTCCTATATGCATTGGAATTGCACATTCCCATTCACATGAAATCGTCAATCTATGATCTGAGACTTCGTCCCCACTCCCTCCGTATTTTTCGGAACCATCCCCAACATCAGTCATCTTTATCCAAGGGGCAACTGTAAATGGATAAACCATTCTGTTTTGATTGATATTTTTTACAAGAACAACCTCAGATTTATTCTCGACCCAATCCAAAGAATAAGAAACACCATTATATTGATTTTCATAAACATAGGCAAGTAACTCATCCGGGAGTACAATATAACCATCAATATTTACAGGTTGTATTACTCTATCTTGCCCGCCAAACATTTGAAAAGTAAGTGCTCTAAAATCTATCAATTCATAAATAGATGAGCACCAAACATTAATATTGAATCTACCTTTATATCTATTTAATATAGGTGCTACCAAAATATTATCATCTTCATAAATAGCAGGTTTGAATAGTTGCGTAGCAAATTGACCCATAAAATTAGGATAACCCCAAAAGAATCTTCCTGCCTGCGGGTCGGGCTCGAAATCCATTTCAGGTTCAAAGACTATATAGGGATATTTTGGAGACATTTTTTCACCAGAATTTTTTTGTCTTTGCAACCAGTGTTGAACACCTTTCTCGTATGTTGCAATAACAATTTCTTGAGTTCTATCAAAAAAATCAGTACCAAAATAGTCGGCAATACCTCGTATCATAGCACCAATACAATTATTGATATAAACATGATGAAAAATCTGGTTCTCTTGCATTGGCTTTTATTCCTCTTCATCTTCCTCAACAACATCTGCAGAAGGTTCTAAATTTTCTGTAGTTGACTCTTCGAACTCATCAGTATGTCCAGCGAAGAAAGGAACGTCATCTAATTCATTAATCTTTCTGATCTTTGCATCTGCGCTTCCTGCATATCTATCTAGGAATTGCAATCCTCGTTCTGTAGCTAATTGCAACCCGGCAGTTCTGACAATATTCACGCGTGTGGCGTCGTTGTAACACTTCCTCTGTATAAAATAGAACAGAAGATCATTATCTGAATCTTGTAATTTCCACCCTAAAATAAGCATATAGTTTTGGGAAGGTTTTCCCTTATCGTTCATTTGAAAATCATATTTCTCTTTGAGAAACTGTATCATGTGTCTGGCGTATAATGATTTTACTCCTGAGAACTTTCCTCTATAATCACAATTATCATTGGATATGGTTTCCATGTCAAAAAAGAGTTTACAGAATTTGCAAGTATCCAAATTACGATACATTTGTACTCGCACATCTCTTTCTCTAATAAGAGAACTATTTGAGTCTAATTGAAATTGTAATGCTGATGATTTTTTATCATATTTTACTCCAAATGTAAGTGGTTTGCCACTTATAAATGCTGACATAACAATCGCTCTATTCAAAGTAGGAATAAGATCAATCGAAAACTTTTTAACCTTCTTTTTTATCTGACCGTAAGAATCATCTTCATGTATGTCTCTAGTGCTCATTTTTTTCTCCTATTCTATAATACTGGAAATAACAGATTCTAGGTCTGTTTCTTTATCCACTGGTACCTGTGTATCAGCATCAAACATTACTCTTGTCTGCGACACAGATGATTCCTCATTTAATGAAGCTACTTCTTTCATAATATCTGCTTTTCTTGTTAGTGAAGTATTTCGATCCATAGTTCTTTTAATTTTCCACAATTCATCCGGGACATTTACTCCTTGGAAGAAAGATGTCAAATCAACATATCTTTTACATTTTAATCCTAATTGTGTCATAAGCGTAGGATCAGCATATTTCTTGATGCAATTCAAAAACAATTCCAAACGCCCATCAGATATGGGTTGTGTTTCCATACCAATAATCTTCAACACAAACAGTTTCACTTCGTTTATATTTTTAATTTGTCCACAGTCCGGTATGTTATTTTCCTGAAACAGGTTAGTCAACTGATTAGGAGAGAATATAGGTATTCTGTGCATGTTGCTAAGAAAATTTTCAAAAAATCCCGTCATAACTGCTTGAGAAAAATCAAGTTTTCCACCTTTCGTCATATCAGAATAAAGGATCGAAAACTTTTCAAGAAAACCATTTTTATAGCATTTACTTAGAATAGAAACAAGATCATCTTTCAAATATGTTCTATCTTCATCTGCTAAAGAAACTACAAAGAAGGATAGATAAGAACGTAAGAAATTCTGACATAAAACAATTTCAGTCACACCTGCTTTTTGATCTTTATCCAATGACAAATATTTCAAGTAGTTATTACAGATATTGGAAAATACAATAAATGTAAATAGAACTTCGCAAGATAAATCCCAAAGCTCAGTACCACGTTTGATCTTATACTGTTCAGAAAGTTGGAGTATTGGATAAGCTATAAATTTCCCATCTTTCAAATAAGACTTCACGCTACGCCTAAACATAATGTCTAAAAAGTATTGTACTTTCAAGAAACCACCATTTTCAGCAAAAGCCGGCATCTCTTCCAAACTTTGTTTCATAATAACATTAAAGGGACAGAAGATAGCATCTTGTGATTTTTCTTCAGCATGCAAAAAAGCCGTAACCCACAAAGATAATTTCATTGGTTCATAACCTAAAAAATTACCTATAAATGGCATTTTAGTTTTCTCTATTGCTGGTTCCACTTTAATAGGAGGTAGACTAAATGGAACCTCTTCAGGAAGTTGAATTGAATCTATATTACCAGCTACATCCTGATTAAAAAAACTTTGCGCAGTTTCTCCTTGAACCGTTGGTTTGCCAACAAACCCAAAATCCGGTTCTACTTCCTCTTTGGGTACAGATTGTATTGTGGGAGAAGGTATTTTTAAGTTTTTGAGTTGATCTAAGATTTTCTCTTGAACAGCTACATTCATAAAGTTGGTTGCTATTACGGCATAATTATCTCTGACTTGTTTCAAAAAAATACTAACAGATACATACGTTTGGTAATCCAAATAAATGAGTTTCTTGGAACTACCAGAAGATGTTGGATCACTGATTTCTAAACTACATGAAGGTTTACTATTGATCATAGAAAAAGTAAAAACCAAATCTTTTTTGTTCTTGTTCAAATATTTGATAATAGGAATAACTGTATTTACATCATATACTTTTTTTGGTCCATTCTTAAAGGCATTTTCCAATTTTTCTACCAAAGTATTTAATTCTGGGAAATGTAATTCTATCTGTGTCTTTGAATTGGCTTGTGTTCTATTATCCTTTAATTGAATTGTAGTCCGTAGAGAACAATAATTACTCCAACCATTTTCTTGTATGATTCCAGATTCAACAATTACATTTAGTTGTACTGTGGTTTCTGGATCTTGATACGTGAACATTTTTTGTGATATCCACTTGGTATCTGCATTTTCCATTTTTAATTCTCCTATTGGCTTTTGTTTTGTATTATTTTCATGAATACCAACAACATTTATAGTTTATTCTTTTACAAATATGAATTAATTAGAGTTTTCTCAATTAAATATTCTTTAGACGTACCTTTCCCATATATTCTTTTCTTTTTTTACTCCTTTTGGAGTTTCTCTTGAGTTTACTTTGTGTTGTAAACTGAACCACATACCGATAAAACTCTTCGACCTCCGAAGTAGTTTTGCCGGAGGTACGATTAGAACCCAAAGGGTCTTCCTTGTACTTATTGCTGTAAGTTGTTACCCTATAAGAGTTTACTAATAATATTTAGTTTATCCTTGATCATTTTAGAAAATTCTAACGAAATTGTTGTGTCAAAAACCAAACACACAACATATTGTGTAATCATATATTTTTTACAAAAAATAGCAAGAAGATGTATGTTGTTACTAGAAACAGAAATTAGTTAAAAGAATTAGATAAAAATAGAATAAAAATAAATAGCTGTTTGGCTTAGTCAAAACCACACATTGTTTATAATGTATTTATAAACTAAAAAGATTTCTATCATATAATATCATTATCTATCCAAAAGCTAGTAAAACAAAACAAGTAACCCAAAAAGATAATAAACCATAAGATTAATATCTAAGAGAAAATTATCTTTCGTATAAAAAACAACCTTTTAAGCAAACTTTATATTAAGTTTTTAATTATTCTATAATATGTCTCAGACTGTTTCAAAAAAAGTTTATAAATATATTATAATTAGAACATAGAACTATAATAGTCAAAACAATATCATTAGGGATCATAATCATATATGACTGTTTTCTATTTTTATTCATAAGTGTACACTTTTCAATCAATAGTATATGTATAAACTACATATTAAATTTTAATTAATATAATTTAATTTACCTACTTAACATTGTTTCTTTTGATGGTCATACGTTTCAAATGTCCAAGTATAATATATGGATCTGTCTGATATAAACGATCTTCAATACCATAAGATAAAGTTTTTCTTGGATTCTCGAGGACTGCATGTCTTTTGACCTGATCTCCCCAAAACAACGTTGGTGTTCCTAATAAATTGGACAGAATAATAGCTGCCGTTTGTGTACCCATTGTCAATATAGAACTACGCATTGCCTCTATTGTCAATCCAACAACAGTTGTATTTAATTCTCTAGATGCATAGTCTTCTAGGTTATAGAAGAATTGTCTATCCTCTGAAGCCTTATAATATGATGGACTTACGCCGGAAACAAATACAAAGTATTTTTCACTTTGTTGTATCATATCAAACATGGATTTCCATCTAGTTGTACCCCAATTTCTAGTATTGATATCATCTCGGTGTCTGGATGTTATTACAATAGGTATTCTTCCTGGATTATTTAGACTTATTCTATCTATAACTTGTTTATTAGATGGAGTAGGATGATAATCGAAATCCATATCTGAAAAACTAAACAAGTCCTTTTGACATTTATATTGTCTAGGTTCTAAAATAAACGAATCAGGTTCTTCTTCTTTTATACTATTTAATAATGAATTATATAGCGAATCCGAAAAACCAGAGCAATCATAACAATTTGGGGAGAGTTTTTCATAATCTCCCTCATAATTAAATAAGATTTTATGATCAACTCCATTAGTATATAAATCTTGCCTATTTTCACGTGTACATATTACTACACGAATATTTGGATTATTCTTTTTGAAACTCCTAACAACACCTGACCATCGTATAATTTCCCATCCAAATTCCCCAATAAAAGGGCCAAATACTACAGTCTTGTATTGTTTGAGTTTTGATATATCTAAAGACATATAAAACACCTCACGTCGTTATGATTGTCCATTTTAATATTTCATCCATCAAATCTTCATTATGAACATTTACAGATTCCACCCAAGAGACATCTTTAATAGGGGTACCATTATCTCCAAGAGAAACAATAAGTGTTTCTGCTTTTGCTACATAACCTAACCAGAACATGTTAGTTCCTGTATGGCATATTATATGGCCACAGTTATTAATGATACTCAATACTTCTTCTATAGGTCTATTATATTCAACAATAAACTTATGATTTGCCCTAGCCTCTAGTGGATTAATTAAAAGACGTTCTTCTTCTAATCCAAGTAGAAATACTTGAATATCATATTCTGAAAGTATTGTACATGCCTTGGTTAACCAAAACCAGATATCTGTATCATATTCTCTGTATTGATCTGGTTTACAAGAAACACAAAATACTACAGTATTTGGTTTTATCTTTTTTGGCGTTTCTATAGAACAACAAGGACTATGATCTTCAATTATATTAATGATATTATGATCTACTTCTAAATTAAAACCGCAATTTAGAACTTGATTAATTTCATGAAACTTTTTGAAATCAATAGAACTCTTTTGTATATCTCCGTAATCTAAAATTTCCTTCACCATATATTTGGGTAATAAAGAAATGGGTTTGAATAACTTCTTGTTTGTCAAAACCGTTACGGGTCCATATTGTAAATACATCCTTTTCAAGATACTGGTTGCCTGCACAACATTAGACAACAGATTAGAAACAACCAGCATGGAATCTTGAATAGAAGAGGTTATACCTAAAACCGGGATTTTCTTTTTGGAAGGTACTGAAAGAGGTTTTTCCATTTTTGTAATCGAAACTTGAGGTTTTTGTTGATCTGAAATATCAAATACCTTTTGATCTTTCTTTGGTATATCCCAAACTAAAAGATTCCCTTCTCGTTTTAGATATTTCAATGAGGAAACATCTCCCCAACTAATACCCACATTTGCAGGGAGTGTTAATTTTGTTCCGGCTAATTCCTTTAACTTATTATAAGATTTCACATCTCGTTGTGTTTCTTCATCTGTGTATACGGATTCATATGATAGACGAATTCCATCATGGCAACCACCAATTCTCTTGATATCATTTTTATGCAAATATTCAATAAGAGATAATCTAGAGAAGTCAGTAAAAAATCTCTCTTCTAAACCTCCGGCCATATTTAAGATACGTGCAGATAATAGTGGTACAGGAATTAGTTTTTGTGGTTTGGGTATTTTTTCATCTTTAATTGACTTCAAACGAGCCAGCACAGATAGCATCAATCTTTTAGATTCAGTATTAATTGGATCTTTAGGAGCATCTTTATATATTTCAACTGTCATGTATGTTTTTTCAAAATTGAAATTTCTCAATTGTGCTTCCAGTTGCATTAAACTTACAACACTCCAAGAATCTGTTAATACAAGAATATCATTTTCCTCAACAGAACCATCTTTTTGTAATTTCTGGAATGTCTTATTTATAGCATATGAATAATTAAAACCCGGAACAGTTGTTTCTGTAATAGATTCAAGTTGCTGAGATTCTAATAATTGTCTGATCTCTTTACATTTATGACCCATAATAGAAACATGAATTTTACTGATTGCTGAAGAATATATATCAGAAAGTCGCCTTATTAATCCAGCATCATAACTATAACAATTTATGGTTAACAACACATTTAGCTTCATTACCAACTCTGCCCCATCAATGTATATTTCTCGAAAAGTTCTTCTATTGA
>Ga0315290_10000862_pt1 | contig 20441 bp, 14 predicted proteins | sample YL17G12_0_MG_FD_203627 | JGI IMG/M metagenome (GOLD analysis project Ga0315290, IMG submission 203627) | Sediment microbial communities from Yellowstone Lake, YNP, Wyoming, USA - YL17G12_0 | ecosystem: Environmental > Aquatic > Freshwater > Lake > Sediment | place: USA: Wyoming | collected... | reverse complement strand
TTACGCTGCCTGACTTGCTCGATTGCCTGATGCCACGCCTCGGCGAGTCCCTCGGGGCCGCCGAAGCACTTCGCCGTCGCCTCCACCAGCCGGTACGTCGCCCGGTTCCTGCGACTCCGGTTGACCGCCGAAACGAACTCGCCAAGACGCTCCCCGCGCCGGCGCTGCCTCCACTCGCGGTGATACAACTTGTTGCAATCCCCGCACGTCGATCGACGGCTGCCGGTGCCCCCCTTGTGGAAAAACTCAGCGCGAGGGTATTCGTGTAGGCACGTCGGACAGGTCTTGGTTGGTTTGGCCATAGATCCCCTCAACAGCAGTGGTTGCCCCAGACGGGGGATGTACCGCAAATCGGCTGGAAAACTCGGCGGGGAACCACATTGTACCACCTTGGCAATTAGCCAAACAGCCAAGAGTAACCGGTAAATCACGAGGGTTTGGGTTGCTATCGCCGGCAATCGGTTTGCGGCCGAGGTTCTCGGTTATAGTGGGGCCGTACCAGTGGGTTGTTAACCGGGCACCCGTTTGAGGGTCAGGCGAACGCCAATCTCGTTGAACACGTCGTTGAACGCGGTTTCCACATCGGGCAGACTCCGCTGCGTGCTGTAGATCGCATCATGCAGCGTGACGCACGGAACGCGCCCGACCAGCCGTGGCGCAACCTGTTCAACAACCAGCCAGCTTTCTAGGCGTTGCAGTACGCGGATGAGATCCCCGTGGTCGCGGCGATTCACAGCGCGGATGAAGGCAAGAACGTCCGGGAAAGCTAGCCGGAAAGCTTCCTCAACAGGGCTCGGATAGTGACCGCGCTTGGCCAACACATCGCGCAGGAAAGAGCGCTTCACGCGGTCGCGGTCAAGCCCGGTGGAGCCCATTAAGGTCTCGTAGAACGAGCCGCTGAAGACCAGTGAAGCGAACAAGTCAGCGGAAGGAGCAGAGGCGAGGGGATACCCAGAGGCAGGGGCAGGCGGGCCAGTATGCTTATATGTGGACAGCCACTTTGGCCCATTAGGGGGGGTACATCGGGCGATTTCGAGGGCCAACAGCGCTGGCTGGGCACAGGCAATATCGACGCCCCCCACGGGCTCACCACCAATCCGCAGCGTGCGGCGGAGTTCGCGCTTGAGCCCGGTAACGGCGTTGAACACGCGTCCGGTACTCGACACGGAGAACGAGAATTCGCGGTGCCGTAGGCGGTTTACCAACACGTCCTGGCAAAGCCGCGTGTGCTCGGGCAACGTCGCAAGGATCGCATCGGCCGCTGGGTCGATTGTCAGCCGGTGTTGCTCGGCGTCCAGCGCGTAGTGAATCGGGAGCCAACGGGACTGCCGATCGTCCGCGTCGAGTCGTTGCCGTTCGCGCTCCACCCGCCCGATCAGCCGTGGATCGACGGCCGGCCTTCGCACGCAACGCTCCCCCAGGTATCGCTGTGCCAATCGGAAGCCTTTGGCCTTGACGCCCACATGATAAGGTGCCGTCTCGATTGCGCCGTGTTCCATGGCGCGGATCACGTCGGCCATCGTCGGCGCGTACATGATCCTTCGGAGAATTCGAGAATCCAGCCGCACGCAACCGCACGGGTCGGTGTCCCGGTTGGCGGTCTTGCGGAGAATCGTGCTGACCAGCCAGCGGGCATCGTCGGCGCGGCGTTGCAGGTGGGGCGGAGTGAGGAACTCTAAAGGGTCGAAACTCCGTGGAAGGACGAAGGTGACTGCCACTGCCGGCCCTCCCCGTTACCCCGTCGCCTCCCTGGTCCTGGCCACGTTCAACGCCGACGTGACCGCCTCGTTCAACGCCGTCCCGCTGACCTTCGTGGCCACGTTCAGCGCGGTCTTGATCGTGCCGTTCTGGACCGCCTCCGTGGCGACGTTCAGCGCGGTCCTGAACGCGCCGTTCTGGACCATCTTCGCCAGCTCGCGCCCCCAGGACGTGAATTGGTAGACCGGCCCGTGCACGTCGATCACGTGCAGGAAGCCGAGGTTGCCCACCGGCTTGGGCGACTTGGTGCGCCGGCAGACCACGGCCACGGGTTGCGATGTCGGGCCGGTCAGAAGACAGCCGGCCTGATGGCAGACCGGGCACGGTGACCGCCGGGTCGTCTTGGAGAACTCGGAGTGTGGCCGTCGCCGAGGGCTCATCACGTGGCCGCCTCCCCCGCCGTCCGATCTGTGGCAACATCAGCCACAACTCGATCCCACGGCTGCGCGGGGTTCTCCTTCAGCCGGCGGCGGATCGTGCGCGAGAGGTCCTTCGGCACCTTCAAGGTGTCGGCCCAGGCCGTGGCCTCCTTGGTGATCTTCTCCAGGCGGGCGCGGGTGTAGCCGATCGCCGTGGCGCGACGGTAGGCGCTGGTCAGGACGGCCTCGTCGGGGATCACCTTCCCGATCTTGTGCCGCTGGAGCTTCGCCTCGATCCAGGTGATGAACTCGCGCGAGGTGAAGGCGTTCAATTCGACCCGACGACCCGTGTACCCGCGCCAGTCATGACTATCACAAAGGAAAGCCGTTTCCTGGTCGGTGGCGTCGTTGTCCTGGAGGTTCGCACGCGGATCGCGCTTCCCATACTGCACCGGCTCCGATTCCAGCTCGTAAGCCCTCACGTCCGGCAGCCGCAACCCCAGGTCGATCACGTCGAAGGTATGGCGGTACTCGTAACGCGACGGCCTCTCGTTGCCGTTTTGATCGTAGTGGGTCACGCCTTCCAGCGTCCCCACCATCGAGAATCCGGCCTTGTCGAAGTCGTGCAAGAGCAGCAGCGGGATGCCGAACGGGCCGCACACTTCATCGGCCAGGCGCCGGCAAGCAACCACCGGCATCCCCTTGGTGGACATGATCGCGAGGTCGTACCGTTCGGCGAGCTGCACGCGCTCGAACAGCGGAAGGAAACCTTCCTTCTCGATGAACAGGACCGCGCTGAAGCGGTGGCGCGGGCCATACGTTGGATACTCGGCAGCGTCCAGGAACTCGAAGAGGCTGACGGTGCTCGGGTCATGCGCCGCGACCTCACGCAAGTAGGCGCGAACCTCTAAGGTGCCCAGTCCCAAGACCCGGCGCGTATGGGGCTCGGCGAAGTGCCCTCGGGCATCGTAGACGACGTCCCACTTGGCCGTTTTCTCGGCGTGCTCGGTCATGTACTGAGGCACGAGGGTTTGAGAGAAGTAGGCCGAATTCAGCGCATCCCGCCCGGTTGCCTCCAAGACCGAACCACGCACGGCATAGTAGAGCTGACGGGCCTGCGCGGGCAGCTTGCCGCCATCGCTCACCTTGGCGTAGGCGTCGGGCAGAACCCATGCCACCGCGTCCTTGATGGTGGTGCGCCGTCTGGGGACCAGCGCGTCCCGCCGGCTCCGCGCCCGGCCGCGCTGTTCCGCCGTGCGTTGCTTTGTCCAACGGGCGGTCGTGGATTGCACCATCGCAATGAGGCTATTCGCATCCATCGTCATCGCCTCCGTTTCCGTCTCCCGACACGACCACGGCCGACTTGCCGCGGTCGGTGTACTGGACCCGAGGGCACGCGACGTGCAGCAGGAAGATCACCGGCTCCGATGCACCGGCATACTGCTTCTCCAAGAGCGCCGCCAAGCCGTCACCATAGCTGGTCCCGAGCTTGCGGAACGGATTGACGATTCCTGGAGACCAGTTGACGCCGGTCACGATCCGCCGCCGATCCTTGGCGTTCTCGCCGCGCCATCCGAAGGCGCACTCGACCACCTCGGGCAGCCCCGCCTCGTCGTGATCGAGCTTCCTCTTGTAGGTGAAGGACTCCATCACGCACCCGGCCGCCTCGAACCTCTTCGCTAGGTGCTCCTTGCCGATCAGGCCGAGCATCTCGGGCTTGATCCGCTTGCTCTCTTCCTTCATCGCCGAGAGGAGTTGGGCGACCCGATCGTGCTGGAGACCGTCGCTGGTGACCAGCGCGGACAGCGGCGTCCGGACCAGCCCCGTCGCGTCCAGGACGGCCTTCTGCTTCGCGCTGCCGGATAGCCCGCGGAACTCCACGATCACGTCGCGGACGTAGCGGTCAGCGCCGCGGTCCTGGTCCAGCGCGACGTAGGCCGACAGCAGCCGCTCCAGCTCTTCCTGTCCGTACCAGTGCGGGGACGTGGGGCTGCTGGGCAACCACTTCACCCAGCCCGGTTCGGTGGCCTCGGTCGTGGTGCAGCGACCAAACCAGTCAACGGTGAGGGACAAATGGGGGTTCAGGAACGTGTAGTCGTCGGCCAATTGTAAAAATCGGGCCTCGGCCTCACGTAGTTCGGAACAAGCTGAATCGGGCCACCGGAGGCTGACCGAGGTCCCGATTCTTACATCGGCGCGGTGTGCCCCCTTGGAGACTACAGGCTGCTGCCGAATTCGGTCCACGGCGAAAGTGATCTCGTGCCGCTGGCCCTGGGAGGCGATGTCCACCCGGCCGCGGCTGCCGTCCAAGACAAACGGCATCGCCAAGAGCGTCTTTAGCGCGTTCCCCTGCGCCCCCCTGGTCGGGGAGACATACGCTTCCCGGCTGGAGACCCGGATCGAGAAGTCCAGGATTGCGCTGATCGTGGTTTCCGGGATGCCGGGGCCGTTGTCGGCCAGGGTGATCCCTTCGTTGTCCACGGTGACGGTGATCTGCGGCGGCGTGCCGGCTTCCTCGCAGGAGTCCAGGGCGTTGTCGAGCAACTCCTTGAGGGCCACGAGCGGCCAGTCCTTGCGCCCGTGCCCCACCTGCGCGGTCAGCTCTTTCTCGGAGCAGAAGTCGAGAAGGCGAGAGGTGCGGAAGGTTTCGCGCTGGAGTGTCGCCGCCTTCTCGTTGCCGGTGCTGGTCGATCGTCGGCGGCTGGCGTTTCGTGCCATGGCGTGTCCTCAGAAAAAAGCAATCACCCCAGGGGCCGTCTTCCGCCGCCGCACCGCCGTCGCCGGGGGCTGCGCCATCCTGGACGCCTCGAACGCGGCCAGGGCGGACGCCAAGATTCGCCACCGCGGCCGCTTGCCCCGGCGCTGGCTCACGTCGATGGCCCTCAGCTCGCCCGCGCGAATCCACGCCAAGATGGCGTCAGGTTTCACCCGAAGCCTCTCGGCAACTTCGCGGACTTTCAGCGCGTACTGCGAGCGCAGATTGTCGTTTGGGCTCATGAAAACCGCCGATTGCCTGCCCACTTATGGCCCTGCCCCACGCGATGGACTAATCGTCGATGCCAGCTACCTTCCTAACGACTGCCTCCACCTCTTCGGCCGGCCACACCAACCGGCGCCGGAGGACTCGCCCCGGAGGGATGCGCCCTAATCGCACCATCCGCCTGATCGTGCCGGTCGAAGCGCTAGCGCGAACCGCGACTGCCTCGATCGGGATGAACTCCTTGCCGTCGATTACCACGTTCATGGCACTTCTCTTGCTTGAGGTTGTTATCACCGGCTTTCAGTAGAACCACCGAAATGGCTTTTGTCCCGCCCACTCCGGGTGGCCCGGCTTAAGATCACCACAAATCGCTATTCTTGGCGCAAAATGGTAACTTTTTGCGCAACAGACAGCACTCAGGGGGGGGGGGCGGGGGGGGCTGGCATGCGAGGGCGAAGCGTGGTGGGACGAATAATTCCCCCCCAGGAATTGGCTCTGATCGACCCAGACCAGCGCCGAGGAACCGACCTTTCAGCCGATTCTCAAGATCGCCACGTCGTCGCCCTGGCCCTGATCCACGCGATCGCCGTACAACCACCGACGCACGTGCTCGGCGACGCGCCGCAGGCGATCGTCGCCAACGCGCTCGCGGTAGTGGGCCGCCATACCATGGCTCACGTGGCCCATGATGAGGTCTGCCGCCGGCTGGTCGAGGGCCTCGTCGGCAACCGTTCTAAACGTGTGCCTCAAACCGTAGAACCCCAGCCCGGGCTTGTAGAGGTCCAGTCGCTTCAGCAGGGCCCTGAACGCACGCCCCACGGTAATTGCCAACCACGGGCTGCCACGTTCGGATACGAAAACCAGCACGTCGGCGGCCTTGCCCTTGCCCTTGGGCTCGGGTCTGATCGCGAGCCACTCCCGCAGTGAATCGACGCTCTCGGCCCATAGCGGACAACGCCGGGCGACCCCGGTTTTCGGCCGGGCGAAGTGAACCCATCCGGCCTCCAGGTCCAAGGCCACGATCGGGAGCCGGCCGCAATCGTTGTTGCCAAAACCCAGATTGATGCCCAAGAGGATCATCGTCCTGAGTGGCTCGCCGGCCCCGGCCAGCATGGCCAGCAACTCGGCGGGTGCGAACATCTTCGGCGGCTTCTCGGCCCGGGCACGGCGTAGAACGCTTTGGCTTGGTCCCTTGAACGACGGCCCGTATCGCATCGGCTGATCGAGCAACTGCGATTCGTAGGCGTACCTGAAGATCGACCGAATCCTCACCACCTCGACCGCGAGGTGGGCCGGCCCGCAGTTCTGTGCGATCGTCCCCCGCAGACGCTCAAAGTCGTCCGATCGCAAGTCGCTGGCCAGACGGGTGGCACCGAACACCTTGACCACCACGCCGCAATTGCGGTGGTAATCCGCGAAGGTCTGAGGGGCAAGCTCCCCGCAATCGACGGCCGCCTTCTTCGCGGTCAAGAATCGGTTGACGAGATCCCGAACGGTCGGGCCGTCGCCGGTTGCTCGTGGGGCGCGCCCGGAAAGCAGGTCGTCCTTAACGGCCAGCCATTTGTCGAGGGCACCCTGGGGATCGTTCCACGGGCCGAAGTACACCAGCTTCCCGCGGACTTTCTTCGCCCACCGCCTGGTGGCATGGGGGAAGAGCGGGAAATCGGGACGGGGCTTAGCCGGCTTCTGAGGAGGTTGACGTGGCCGGCTTGGTGAGGTAGGCTTCATCGGCTCTCCAGTGCTGTTAGGTGTTGGAGGGCTTCGGCTCTCACCCGCACACACGGGGGGGAGCCTTTTGTTGTTTTCAGTCTACCGGGAGTCAACCGGGTGTCAAGTAGCCGAAACGAGAATTTCAAGAATAGTCGTAAGCCGTTGCAGCGTAAGGGTTTTGTGCCGATACCCCCCGTGTGAATCACGTCTATTGTGTATACGGCGATCGCGTTGCAGGCGCCGGATGCCCCGTGCACCCGGCCAAGCTCCCCCCAAGAAAGAAAGGATCCCCGGCGATGAGCCGATTCGTTCACGTCGTGGTCATGCTGACGGTCTTGCTGGCCTGCTCGACGGCCGGTGCCCATGGGCCGTACGTGGTGGCGATGCCGATGGTTGCGCCAACGGCCTACCCGCCCGTGCCAATGTACGTCGCTCCGCCGCCGGCGATCATGATCCGGACGGTGCCGGTCCCGGCCGCGGTGGCCATGCCGGCCCGGGTCGTGGTCCGCTCGCCGGTCGTGGTTCGCGCCCCGGTGGTCGTTTACTCGCCGGTGTTCGTTCCGGCCCCGGCGGTGATTCGAGCCAGGGTCTATTACCCGGGCCAGCCCGTCCGGAACACCCTCAGGGCGGTGCTGCCGTAGCCTCCGTTGGCCGGTTCTCCGAGAAAGCCCAGCAATAGCCCATCCAAGCCCACGGGCCGCCGCCCGTGGGCTTTCTTCTTTTCCGCACGTCGCTGTCGCCGCACTGGCTGGCGAGCAGCCAGTGCCACCCTGGCGAGGGGTTCTGGGGTTGGCGCAGGCCGAGGGGCGCAGTACATTCGACCCCATGACTCCCTTTGCTGAGTATCTCAGCAGGATTCGGAAGGAACACGGTGCCGGTGATGCGACCGAGCATACGCACCGCCCCGCCCTGAAAACCTTGCTTGAGTCGGCCGGCAACGGCATCACGGCCACGAACGAGCCAAAGCGAGTCCTTTGCGGCAGTCCCGACTTTCAGGTCGTCCGCAAGGGGATACCGCTCGGCCACGTCGAGACCAAGGACATCGGCACGAATCTCGACGAGATGGAGCGCGGGAAAGGCCCGGATGGGGAGCAATTCACCCGTTACCGCGACGCCCTGCCCAACTGGCTGCTGACCGACTATTTGCAGTTCCGCTGGTTCGTCGGCGGTGAGAAACGGCTGACTGTGCGTGTCGCCGAGCTGGACGCCAAAGGGAAGGTCAAGGTCCTACCCGACGGCGAACAGCAACTCGCGGAGTTCCTCACCGCCTTCTTCGAGCAGCCCGCCCTGACCGTCGCCTCCGCCAAGGAGTTAGCCCAGCGCATGGCGCGCATGACGGGGATCATCCGCGACTTGATCGTCAAGACGTTCGAGCACGAGAAGGAACAAGGCTGGCTGCACAACTGGCTCGCCGCCTTCCGCGAGACGCTCATCCCGGACCTCGACGAGAAGCAGTTTGCCGACATGTTCGCGCAGACGCTGGCCTACGGCTTGTTCGCCGCGCGGGTCCACGCTCCCCCGGGCAAGCCTTTCTCCCGCGAGCTGGCGGCGTACAACCTGCCTAAGACCAATCCGTTCCTGCGCAAACTGTTTGCGGAGATCGCGGGCGTGGACATGCCCGACTCCCTTGCCTGGGCCGTGGACGATATCGTCGAGCTGCTCAAGCACGCCGACATGGCTGAAATCCTCACGGACTTCGGCAAAGGCAAGGGCAAGGAAGACCCGGTCGTCCACTTCTACGAGACCTTCCTGGCGGCCTACGACCCGAAGATGCGCGAGGTGCGCGGGGTGTATTACACGCCCGAGCCGGTGGTCAGCTACATCGTGCGCTCGATCGACCACCTGCTCAAAACCCGCTTCAACCGCGCGAAAGGTCTGGCCGACGAAAACACGCTCATTCTCGACCCGGCCACCGGCACCGCCACGTTCCTGTACTTCGTGATCCAGCAGATTCGGCAGAAGTTTGCCAAGCAAGCGGGGGCGTGGGACGACTACGTCGCCAAACACCTGCTGAACCGCGTGTTCGGATTCGAGCTGCTCATGGCCCCGTACGCGGTCGCGCATCTGAAGCTCGGTATGCAGTTGCAGGAGACGGGGTACCACTTTGGCTCCGACCAGCGCCTCGGCATCTATCTGACCAACACGCTGGAAGAAGCCGCCAAGAAGAGCGAGCATCTCTTCGCTGGCTGGGTCGCGGACGAAGCCAACGCCGCCGCGGAAATTAAGCGCGACAAACCGATCCTGGTCGTTCTAGGTAATCCGCCCTATTCCGGCATCTCCGCGAACCGCGGCGAGTGGATCACGCAGCTCGTTGCCGACTACCGCTTCGTCGACGGGCAAGCGCTGGGGGAGAAGAAGGTCTGGCTGAAGAACGACTACGTCAAGTTTCTCCGCTTCGGCCAGTGGCGCATCGAGCGCACGGGGCACGGTATCCTGGCCTTTATCACTGACCACAGTTACCTGGACAGCCCGACCTTCCGCGGCATGCGCCGGCGTTTGCAGAAGACCTTCGACGACATCTATATTCTCAACCTCCACGGTAACGCCAAACGCCGGGAGACGGCGCCCGACGGAAGCGCGGACCAGAATGTCTTTGACATCACGCAGGGCGTGGCCATAGCGCTGTTCGTCAAACACGGCAGGAAGGAGGGCGCGGGCGTCCATTACGCGGATCTCTGGGGCAACAGGGCCGCAAAATACGAGACGCTCAGCGACGGCAGTCTCAGTACGACCAAGTGGCGGAAACTCTCGCCAAGTGCGCCCTTTTATGCATTCGTGCCCGTGAAACGCCTGGCCCTGAAGGAGTACCACAACGCTTGGCGCATCACCGATGTCTTCCCCGTCGGGTCCAACGGGGTGCAGACCTCGCGCGACCATCTCGTCGTTGACGTCGACGGGGAGGTGCTCGTGAAGCGCATCGAGGGTTTCCTCGATCCCGACCGGTCCGATGCGGAGGTTCGCGCGAGGTTTTTCGGAGCAAAATCCGTCCGAGACTACCTGCCCGGAGATACTCGCGGATGGAAAGTGGGGGAGGCCCGGGCGGCATTGCCCAAAGTTTGCTCATGGCGGCAGGCGGTCGCCCGGTACCTGTACCGTCCGTGCGACACGCGGTTCCTGCTGTATCACGCCTCGATGGTGGACTGGCCGAGGACCGACGTGATGCGTCACCTGCTTGAGCCGAACCGGGCTCTTTGTGTCGGACGCGCGGGGCTTGTGACGAGCGGAACGTGGGACCTGGTCTTCTGCACCCGGCAGATTTGCGATCACAACCTCTTCTATCGGGGCAGCAGCCTGAACTTGCCGCTCTACCTCTATCCGGACGGAGACTTGCCAAGGGGCCTCTTCGCGCACGAGGATGGCCGCATGCCGAACCTCTCCGGTCGGTTCGTCGATGCCCTCACGGCGAAACTCGGCGTGCAGTTCGTCGCCGAAGGGCCCGGCAACCTGCGCAAGACGCTCGGCCCCGAAGACGTCTTCCACTACGCCTACGCGGTGTTTTACTCCCCGACGTACCGCATGCGCTACGCCGAGTTCCTCAAGATCGACTTCCCGTGCCTGCCCTTGACGGGCGACCTGGAACTGTTCCGCGCCCTTGCCGCCAGGGGCGCAGAGTTGGCCGCGCTCCACCTGTTGGAATCGCCGAAGCTCGAAGACTTCCTCACCGATTGGCCGGTCAAGGGCGACAACGTGGTGGAGAAGGTGCAATACACCGAAAAAGACCATCGCGTCTCGATCAACAAGACGCAATACTTCGGCGGCGTGCCCAAGGCCGTCTGGGAGTTCCACGTCGGCGGCTACCAGGTCTGCCACAAGTGGCTCAAGGACCGCAGGGGCCGGAAGCTCACGTACGAGGACACCCAGCACTACCAGAAGATCGTCGTCGCCCTGAACGAGAGCATTCGCCTGAAGGCGGAGATCGACAAAGTAATCGGCCAACACGGCGGCTGGCCAATGGGCTAATCAGGGGAAGCGCGGGCATGATGACCCGTTTCCACCATGGCGACTTCCGCATCCAGGAGGCCGAGAGATGACACGCATCGCAAGGTGGTTCGCCGCGGCGGTTGTGACGGCCGCGGCCGGTCTGGCAGTCGTGCCCGTGGCCGGCGCGGAGGCCCCGGTCGTCCCGTCGGCCATCGTCTGTGCCAAGGACGCCTCCTTCGCGGAAAGCCTGGCGGCCAAGGAGGTGCGTCGGTACGTCTACGTGCGCACGGGCCAGTTGCTGCCGATCGTCGATTCGCCGGAGGCCCGGCCCGAGGGGGCGCTGATCGCCGTCGGCGCGAAGTCCCGGCCGGTCGTGGCGGCCGTGGCTGCGGACGCCGGGCTGAAACCGGCGGTCGAGGCCCTCGGGGCCGAGCAGTACCTGATCAAGACGGTCCGCCTGGGTCCCAGGCCGGTGCTCCTCGTCGTGGGCGGCGATCCGACCGGCACGCTCTACGGCGCGTATCGCCTGGCGGAGCGCCTGGGGGTGCGATTCTACCTTCATGCCGACGTGATCCCCGACCGGCCCATCCCGCTGGCCATCCCCGGCCAGGAGGAGCTCGGCAAGCCCCTGTTCGACCGCCGCGGCATCCAGCCCTTCCACGACTTTCCCGAGGGGCCCGACTGGTGGACCGCCGACGGCTACAAGGCGATCCTCGGCCAGCTCGCCAAGCTGCGGATGAACTTCTTCGGCCTGCACACGTACCCGGAAGGGGGCGTCGGGCCTGAGCCCCTGACCTGGATCGGCCGGACCCGAGACCTCGCCCCCGGCGGCCGGGTCAAGGCCAGCTATCCTTCGCGGCACTTCACCACCGTGAACGGCACCTGGGGCTACCGGGCGATGAAGACCGGCGACTACACCCACGGCACCGGCGCGATGTTCGACCGCGACGACTACGGCGTCGACTATATGAAGGGGATGTCCCCCTGGCCCAAGACGCCCGGGGACCAGAACGAGCTGTTCTATCGCATGGGATCGGTGCTCGGCGAGGCCTTCCCCTGGGCCCGGCGGTTGGGCATCAAGACCTGCCTCGGCACGGAGACGCCGCTTACGATCCCCACGCCGGTCAGGGAACGGCTGAAGGCCGAGGGCAAGAACCCCGCCGATCCGGCCGTGGTCCAGGAGGTGTACGAGGCGATGTTCCGCCGGATCGCCCAGACCCATCCGCTGGACTACTACTGGTTCTGGACCCCGGAGGGCTGGACCTGGGAGGCGGTCAAGCAGGAGCAGATCGACGCCACGCTGGCCGATCTCCGCGCGGCGATCGCGGCGTCGAAGAAGGCCAACGTGCCCTTTACCCTGGCCACCTGCGGCTGGGTGCTCGGCCCGCCGCAGCAGCCGGCCCTGTTCGACAACTTCCTGCCCAAGGAGCTGCCGATGAGCTGCATCAACCGGCGGGTGGGTCACGAGCCGGTCGAGCCGGGGTTTGCCAAGGTGACCGGCCGGCCCAAGTGGGCCATCCCCTGGATGGAAGACGACCCGGCCCTGACCAGCGTCCAGCTTTGGGTCGGCCGGATGCGCAAGGACGCCGCCGACGCCCTGGCCTACGGCTGCACCGGGCTGTTGGGCATCCACTGGCGCACCCGGGTGCTCGGGCCGAACGTCTCGGCCCTGGCCGCGGCCGCCTGGGACCAGTCGGCGTTCAGCCCGGCCATGGGCGCGGCCGTCAAGCCGGCCAAGGAGCCGGAAGGCCCGGCCGGCGGCCAGTTCGCCGCCTTTGCCGGCGCGGCCATGGCCGGCACCGACGATCCCGTCCCCTACCAGACCGTCCGCTTCAACACCGGCGGCTACCGCCTCGACGTGCCCAACGGCTCCTACACCGTCACGCTCAAGTTCGTCGAGCCGGCCTACGACCGCAAGGGCGTCCGGGTGTTCGGCACGAAGCTCCAGGGCAAAGAGGTCATCGAGAGTCTTGACATCTTCGCCAAGGTGGGCAAGAACCGCGTGCTGGACTACACCTTCAAGGACGTCCGGGTGAGCGACGGCCGGCTGGCGATCGACTTCGTCTACCAGGTGGAATTCCCCTGCATCGCGGCGATCGTGGTCGAGGGCCCGGCCGTGCGCAAGATCAACTGCGGCGGCCCGGCCTACAAGGATTATCAGGCCGACTGGCCCGCCTCGCCCGCCGGGGGACGCAACCGCTTCCTGGCGTCGGCCGACTACTGGGCCGATTGGGCCGCGGCCGAGTTCGGCCCGGAGGCGGCCAAGCAGGCGGCGGCGATCTTCACCAGGATCGACTGCCAGATGCCCCGGCCCACCGATTGGGTCACCGGCCCGGGCAGCGTCCGTCCCGATCCGCGGCCCTGGGACGCCGTCCGCAAGGAGTACGCCTTCGTCGACGAGCTCTGCCTGATCCAGCCCCGGGTCCGCGGCGCCGGACACCTCGAGCGGTTCCACTACTGGCTCAACAGCTTCCGCTACATGCGCTCCATCGCCAGGGCCCGGTGCACCTGGCACCTCTTCAACGAGGCTTTGGCCAAGGCCAAGGCCGAAAAGGACCCCGCCAGGCAGAAAGCCCTCGCCCGGGAGCTGGCCCTGCCGCTGCGCAGGCAGTTGCTCGCCGACGTCAACGGGATCTACCTGCACCTCCTGGCCACCGTGACCACGCCCGGCGAGATGGGCACCGTGACCAACTGGCAGCAGCAGAACATGCCGCTTCTGGTCTATCAGCCGGGCGAGGAGCTGGCCAAGCTCCTGGGCGAGCCGCTGCCGGCCGACGCCATGCCAACCAACGACCTCCCGGGCAAGGACCTCCCGAGCGGTGCCCTGTTGGGCCAGCCGCGTCTGTTCGTCCCCACCGTGCGCACCGCGCTGGCGGCCGGCGAGAAGCTCACCGTGCCGGTGATCGTGCTGGGCACCTCGGGCGCCGAGGGGTCGGTCCATTGGCGCCCGCTCGGCTCCGGCCCGTTCGCCAAGGTCCCGCTGGTCCACGTGGCCCGGGGCGTGTACACCGTCACGCTCCCGGCCGAGGCCACCCGGGCCGACCTGGAATACTACGTCGAAGTGCCCGGCCCCGGCGGCGCGAGGCTCCTTTTCCCGCCCACGGCCCCGGCACTCAACCAGACGGTCGTGGTGGTGGAAGGAAAGTGAGGAAGGCTGAGGGTGGCACGGGCATCTTGCCCGTGGCCCCAGGGCAGCACTGGCGAGACGCCAGTGCCACCCGCCACCCTCGCCTGAAAGCGGATCGCTGAAAGCTGAAAGCCGTATGCCATGCTCATTCACCTCTCCTTCGGGATGGCCCTGCTTATGACCACAGTCCCCCCCCAAGCCGATGCCCAGCAGGCCAGGCCGTCGACCTATCGCGGCTGGAAGACCCTCGAGCTCAGCAATGGCCTGGTCGAGGTCCAGGTGGCTCCCCAGATTGGCGGCCGGGTGATCCAGCTCAAGCTGGGCGATTTCGAGTACTTCTTCGTCAACGGCCAGCTTGCCGGTAAGACGCCCGCGCCGGGTGGGCTCGGGCCCGAGGGGGCGTGGCTGAACTACGGCGGCGAGAAGCTCTGGCCCGCCCCGCAGGGCTGGTCGGGCGAGCACGAATGGCCCGGCCCGCCCGACCCCGTGCTCGACGGCGGCCCCCACGCCGGCAGCATCGTCACCGCCCGCGGCAACCCCGTCTCGGTCCGGCTGGTCAGCCCCAAGGACGCCCGCACCGGCATCCAGTTCTCCCGGGTGATCCAGGTGTTCGACGGCTGGAGCCGGGTCCACGTCGACGCCACGATGACCAACGTCGACACCCGGCCGCGCCGCTGGGGCGTATGGTCCGTCGTGCAGCACAACGCCGCCAACCGCTCCGGCCCGGGCCCGGACAAGAACCTCCGCGTCTGGTGCCCGATCCACCCTTCGAGCCTCCACCCCGGCGGCTTCAAGGTCATGTTCGGCGAGCCCGACAATCCGTCGTTCCAGCCCGACCGGGAGCGGGGCCTCTTGCAGGTCCACTACCAGCGTCGGGTGGGCAAGGTCGGGCTCGACTCGCCCGCCGGCTGGGTGGCCACGGTCCACGGCTCCCGCGGCCTGGCCTTTGTCCAGCGTTTCCCCTATTTCCAGGGCAAGAAGTACCCCGACGACGCCTCGGTCGAGGTCTGGCTCCACGGTGTGGGCCGGTACTTCGCCGCCGGCAAGTGGCACGAGCTTCGCGACGACCCCATCGAGACCCCTTACTTCGTCGAGACCGAGGTCCTGAGCCCGTTGGCCGCCTTAGCCCCGGGCGAGAGCTACACCTTCAGCCAGGACTGGCACGCGGCGGCCATCGGCGGCGACTTCCCGGTGGTCGACTGCACCGAAGTCGGGATCACGTGCGAGCCGCTCGTGGCCATGCGCTCCGAGGGCAATCTCATCTTGACCGGCCGGTTCGGCGTCTTCTGCCAGGGCACGCTGACCATGATCTTCGCCGACTCCGCCGGCCGGCTGCTGGCCCGAAGCAGCGACAAGCGCCCCATCGGCCCGACCGAGCCCTTGGTGCTCAAGGACCTCGCCATCCCCGGCGTTCCCCCGCAGGCGGTGCAGGTGAAGCTGGTGGTCTCCGACCGCGCCGGCCACGTGGTCGGCGACCTGGCCTGGGCGGCAATCCGGTGACTCCTTGGTTGGGTGGCATGCCCTCGCGGAAGCGGTCGCACACGATGGCGTTCCATGAAAAAGGGGTCAGATCTGTTTTCAGCGTCCTTCCGGGGACGCCCTGAAACAAATAGATCTGACCCCTCTTTCTGGACCGGAATTCGCAACGTCCAACACGGGAGGCATTGTCAGTTGGCGCGTTCGGCCAGCGTTTCGGCGTCGATCTGCACTCGGGCCACGGTGCAGCCGGCCTCGAACAGACCTTCCGCCAAGCCCTCCGTCAGTTCCGTTCCCGGCGACAAGATCAGGGCGAACTCGTACAGTCTCACGGCCTCGCGGATCGGCTTGCTCGGATGGTCGTTCATCGAGGGTCCATGCCTCCTCCCTTACCATTATACGCGGGATCGCTTTCACGCGGAACCCCGGGTACTGACTCCGTAACAGGGACCCATTAGCCTGAGCCAAGAAAGCGCCAAAAGAGAAAACGGTCTTCCGGGATTTGGGTGGGTGCAGTGGCACGTCCCACCGTGCGTTTTGGAAGGCATGCAGGGCAAATGAATGATTCCGAGAGCTCGTTTTGGGTAGAATCTGGGATGCCTGGTGAAACGGAGTCGCCCCCGGGCACCGTGCGAAGCATGGTCGGGCGAGCAACCCGACAAGGGATAGCCGGGTCAGGGCGGGTGGATGAACGCTCCTGGCCCTGGTGGCTTCGGCTATCAGGGCACTTCTTCGATCCCCATTCATTCATTTGCCCTGCATGCCTTAGAAAACGCAACCGTTACCTGCCAATCAAGCCTCACCCACCCAAATCCCGAAAGAGCCAAAAAAAAGGGGACGCAGCTCTCTTGCCTGCCTTTTGCCTGCATGCCGACCCCCGGCTGCGCCGCGTGACGGCATGCCACCCAACCGCGTGACGGCATGCCACCCAACCGCGTGACGGCATTCCACCGAACGCGAGAATCAAAGCCTGCACGCCTACCGGAATCGCCCGGAAACGCGCAGCGTGCCGTCGGTCAGCCAGAGCAGGGAACACGGGCAGACAAGCTGCCCGTGCCACCCCCGAGCGACGCTTGACACCGCCGGGCGAGAGGCGAAAATCAGGGCACCGTCCGACGGGCCGCGAAAATGGGACTGTCCCCCTGGTTTGCTTGCAGACCCTTATTATGAGGAGGATTCCACGATGGCAACTCGGCAGAGACTCTCTCGGCGTGATTTCGTGCGAACTGCGGCGGGCGCAGGCGCCCTGCTCGGGGCACCCGCGATCGTCGGTGCCGCCCCCAAGGGAACGGGAAAGCGGTTCAAGATCGGCCTGATCGGCTGCGGCGGGCGAGGCTCCGGGGCTGCCGAGGACGCCGTCGAGGCCGGCAAGATCCTGGGGCTCGACGTCCGGGTGGTGGCCATGGCCGACTACTTCAAGGACCGGGCCGTCGGGGCCGGAAAGCGCTTCGGCGTCCCGGCGGAGCGATGCTTCGGCGGCGCCACCGGATACCAGGCCCTCCTGGAGACCGACGTCCAGATCGTCCTGATTGCCGCCGCCCCGCTGTTCCGCCCGAAGCAGCTCGAGGCGGCCGTCCGGGCCGGCAAGCACGTGTTCGTCGAGAAGCCGGTGGCGGTCGATCCCCCGGGCTGCCGCCGCGTCATCGCCGCGGGCGAGGAGGCCCTCAAGAAGGGGCTCGTCGTCACCGCCGGCACCGAGATGCGCCACGAATGGGCCTTCCGCCGCACCCACCAGGCCGTGGCCGTCGAGAAGGCCCTGGGCAAGCTCTACGCCGGGCGCGTGTCGTTCGCCATCTCCTCGATGTTCCACACCCGGCCCATCAACCCCAAGAACGCCGACGACCTGGTGCGGACCTGGCAGAACTGGGTTGCCCTGTCGGGCGACCACCTCGTCGAGCAGCACGTGCACAACATCGACGTTGCCAACTGGTTCTGCATGCGCCCGCCGGTCGGCGCGGTGGGGTTCGGCGGCCGGGCCCAGCGGGCCGCAGGCGACATGTACGACTTCTTCAGCATCGATTTCGACTACGGCGGCGGCGTGCACGTCCATTCGTTCTGCCGGCAGGTGAACAATTGCTGGAACTGGGTCGGGCACGACTTCGCCTACGAGAAGGGCCACACCGACGGCAGCAACTACCCGAAGTGCGAGAAGTCGCCCATCCCGCCCGACCTGGTCGAGGGGCCCTCGAGCCACCACCAGGAGCAGATCGACACGCTCTACTACGTCAACAAGGGCGAGCCCCGGGACGAGGCCCGGGCGGTGGCCGAGTCCACGGCCGCCGCGGTCATGGGACGCATCTCCTGCTACACCGGCAAGCAGGTCCTGTGGAACGAGATGATGGTCGACCCCGCCGCGAAGCCCGACGTCTACAACCTCACGCTGCGGCCCACGGCCGAGGACTTCGAGAAGGGCACCGTCGAGATTCCCAAGGAGAACGTCGTGGCCATCCCGGGCATCAGCGGATGAGCGCCACGCGGCGGCGGATGATTACCCGTTTCGGAAACCGTAGGTGGGACAGACCGTAGGGTGGGACGCAGCGCAGCGCAGTCCCACCAATGACCTAAATGAGGTTGCGACACCTGGAGGACTCCCCATGCTCGATCTCGGCGAGAACCGTCGATTCGGACGAACCGCAGCGGCATCCCGCGAAGAACCCCCCAGAAGGCTCCCGGCGATCGGTGCCTTGGCGTTGTGCCTGGCGTTGTGCCTGGCGATCTGCCTGGCCGCGTGCGCCGCATCGGCGGCGGAGCAGGCCAAGCCGGCGTTCCGGCTGCCCAAGATCCGCGTCGCCGCCGGCGGCCGCACGCTCCAAAGCGCCGACGGCAAGCCGTTCGTGCCCATGGGGGTCAACTACTTCCGGCCCGGCACGGGCTGGGCGCCCAAGCTCTGGAAGCAGTTCGACCCCGAGGCCACGCGCCGCGACTTCGCCCGGATGAAGGAGCTGGGCGTCAACTGCGTGCGGGTCTTCCTGACTTACGGCTCGCTGTTCAACCAGCCGGACGCGCTGGAGGCCGAAGGGCTGGCCAAGCTCGACCAGATGCTGGAGATTGCCGAGGCAGCGGGGATCTACCTCCATCCGACCGGGCCCGATCACTGGGAGGGCCTTCCGCGCTGGGCCTCCGGCGATCGCATTGCCGACGACCGCGTGCTGGAGGCCCTGGAGAGCTTCTGGCGCCTGTTGGCGAAGCGCTATCGAGGGCGCGACGCGATGTTTGCCTACGACCTGCTCAACGAGCCGCAGGTGGGGTGGGAATCCGGGCCGATGCGCGCAAAGTGGAACCGCTACCTGGAGGCCCGATACGGCTCCGCGGCCAAGGCGGCCGAGGCGTGGCAGGTCCAGCCCGAGGGCATCGCCTGGGGCAATCAGCCCCCACCGCCGCCCAAGGAGGCGCCGGGCAGCCGGCAGTTGCTCGACTACCAGCACTTCCGCGAGGAGATTGCCGACGCCTGGACCCGGCGCCAGGCCGACGCCATCCGATCGGCCGATCCCGGGGCGCTGGTCACGGTCGGGCTGATCCAGTGGAGCGTCCCCGCGCTCCTTCCCGGAGTGCAGCACTACGCCGCCTTCCGGCCGTCGCGCCAGGCCCGCTGGCTCGATTTCCTGGAAATCCACTTCTACCCGCTCGCCCAGGGGTTTTACGAGTACCAGGGGGCCGAGGACGAAGGGCGGAACCTGGCCTACCTCGAGAGCGTGGTTCGCGAGGTGGCTGCGCCGGGCAAGCCGGTGGTGGTGGCCGAGTTCGGCTGGTACGGGGGCGGGAAGCTGACGATCGACAACGGGTCGCACCCGGCCGCCGGTGAAGACGCCCAGGCCCGGTGGTGCCGCCGGGCCGTCGAGACGACCGAGGGCCTGGCCACGGGCTGGCTCAACTGGGGTTTTTACGATCACCCCGAGGCCCGCGACGTCACGCAACTGACCGGCCTGTTGACGGTCGACGGCAGGCCCAAGGCATGGGCCCGCGAGTTCCACACACTGGCCCGGCGCCTTGCGGCCGGGCCCGTGGCCGCTTTGCAGCCCGGCCCGCGCCCGGCGCTCGACTGGGACCGCTGCCTCGTTAGCCTCGGCGCCGGCCGGGAGTTCCGCGCACAGTACGAGAAGGCGTTTTCGGACGCCAAGAAAAGCTCCCCGCCCGCCGGACCGGCGTTTCAGGTGAGTCCCGAGGAGCGGCGCAAGATCGAAGCGGCGATCCCCGCCAAGGCATTCGCCGTCCCGGCCAAGCCGCGCAAGCTGCTGATCTTCAACCTCAACGTGGGCTACCCCGGGCATCGCTCGATCGCGCACGCCGAGCTGGCCTTCACCCTGATGGGCAAGAAAACCGGGGCCTTCGACGTGCTCGCCAGCCGGGATCCTGCGGTCTTCGCCCCGGCGAGTCTTGGCCGGTTCGACGCCGTGCTCCTCAACAACACGGTGGGCAATCTGTTTCAAGACCCGGCGCTGCGGCGGAGCCTGATCGAGTTCGTCGAGCGCGGCGGGGGGCTGATGGGGGTGCACGGCACCACCGTGGCGTTCACCCACTGGCCCGGGGCCAAGGAGGACTGGCCGGAGTTCGGCCTGATGCTCGGTGCTCGCGGGGCGAACCATCGCGACAGCGACGAGCGGGTGTTCATCAAGCTCGACGACCCCGGCCACCCGGTGAACCAGCCGTTTGGCGGCCAGGGCTTCGAGTACCGCGACGAGTTCTTCCGCGTGCACGAGCCCTATTCGCGGGCCCGGCTGCGGGTGCTCATGAGCATCGACGTTGAGAAAACCGACCTCAGCCGGGGAGGGGCGGCCCGGGGCCAGGCCGAGCGGGCCGACAACGATTACGCCCTGGCCTGGGTGCGGAGCCACGGGCGGGGCCGGGTGTTCTACTCGACCATTGCCCACAACCCTTACGTGTTTTGGGACCCGAAGATGCTCAGTTTCTATCTGGCGGCCGCGCAGTTCGCGCTCGGGGACCTGCCCGGCCCGACGGCGCCGAGCGGCAGAGTGAAAAATGCAAAGTGAAAAATGACCCTCGTTCCGAAGGTCCAGCTTGAGGGCGTCCCGGGATTGGATCTCTCGCAAAGGCGCCAAGGCGCAAAGGGGGAGGATGGAAGAGACCCGTTGCGCCATGGCGCCGTTGCGAG
>Ga0315290_10000861_pt1 | contig 20444 bp, 20 predicted proteins | sample YL17G12_0_MG_FD_203627 | JGI IMG/M metagenome (GOLD analysis project Ga0315290, IMG submission 203627) | Sediment microbial communities from Yellowstone Lake, YNP, Wyoming, USA - YL17G12_0 | ecosystem: Environmental > Aquatic > Freshwater > Lake > Sediment | place: USA: Wyoming | collected... | reverse complement strand
GCCCCAAGCCCCGGTGCCGCCGCCAGACTCGCCCCCAGCAACAGCAGGCCCAGCCAAAACCCTCGATCGCGCATTGCCTTGTTCCTTTCGGCCCGTGGATTCCACCGCCCGCCGACTCCGGCCATCCAGGCTAACCGCCGCCCCGGCCCGGGAAAAAGACCCTCATCGCGGCATGGTAGCCGTGCATGGCCCGGCCGATCTGTCTAAGGTTGTTTCCGCAGGCGGCCCTTCTCCCCGCCTCTCGCGCCCCCTGCACCGCGGGCAACAACAGCGCCATCAGCACGCCGATGCTCGTGATGACCACGAGAAGCTCAATGAGCGTCACGCGCGTGCCATCCGTCGCCGCAAGACCCAAAACGCCAGTGCCGCACCGGCTGCGGCGGCCCAAGACAACAGGAGCCACGTCCTACGGCTTGGCTCGAGATCGAAACGCGGGGGGGGAGGAGCCCCAAGCGGGACCACTTTCTCGCCGTCCCAGGTCCCGGTCGAGCGATTCGCCAGGTCCTGTATCATGTTGCCGGGCGGCATGCCGAGCCGCTCTAGGGTGAACAGGGCGGGGTCCACGGGCTGATTGAAGGCCGCAGAGCGAATCGTCACGATTTCCTCCTCCATCAACTCGCCGTTCCTGTGCTTCCGGGCAGTCACGCTCTCCGGAAACCACACGGCCCCGTCGTCGTGGGCTTTCGGCCGGCACTCGATAGACGTAAGCCACTGACCGTCTTCGCGTTTGTCCGCGATCTCCATGCGAAGGACGCTGTAGTTCTTGGCCGGGGAAATCCAGGCTCGCAGCCAGCAGCCGTCCTTTCGTTCGTACTCGACCCGCTGGACCGGCTCACCGCCGATCGAGTCCTCGCGCGTCGACGTGCTCTTGCGATCCGGCCGTGTCAGAAGCAAGTCAAGTCGACTGAGCGGCAGCGCGCCCAGCGTCATGGGGAGCATCCCGATCGTGCGCGGATCGAAAACCCTATGGGCATGACCGCCCATCTGGTCGAGGCGTCCCTTGCTTGCCATGACCGGCCGAGCTCCCGCAAGGAACTCCTTGCCGACGGTCTTGTCGAGAGCCGTCTTCGCGGCGATGCGCGGGTCAAGCGACGCCAGCACATTGGAATAGAACATGAACTCCTTATCATCGGCTACGTAGACCGTCTTCTCCGCCGTACCGTCGGCTGCGTTGCCAACTGCCGGGAGAAACTGCTGCCGCTCCAGGCGAACCTTGTCCCGATCAAAAAAAACGGTCAACTCCTCCTGGTAGGCCATGCGCCGCTGCGGCTGCATCTTCCAGCGCTCGGCCTTGATGCGAAGTTCACCGCTCACAATCGCCCGCCGCGCGGCCAACGCCTTCTCTTCGACTTCTGCGGGTGCTGGGGCGCTGACCGGAACCGCTTCAACAAGTCGGCACAGCACACACAAAAGGGCCGTTGCGAATTGGCCAAGTTGAATGCAACATCGCATCTTCATGCTCCTCCACACGCTCGTACAACGGGCGACCCACCCGCCCGCGTTTGCGATTCCAAGTGGACAAGTCTGACTACCTCTACCGCAAGGAGCCCGTCGGGTTCGGACTAGGGACAGCGCCTGGTGGCGATCGCCGGCCAAGACCAATGGCCGAAACACCCTATTGCCCGTTACGTTTCTATTACGGACTCGCAGGCATAGTTGAACGGGTACCTCGGGCTCCCTAAGCTGCCAGGTCACAAAGGCTGGTTTGGGGGGTAGTCCACCACCCAAAGTAAAGAAACTCGACGGGTTTACAGATACCATTCATCGGGTCCCACACGCATGTGAGCTTCGCGTAACAAATGACCGGCTGTTGCGGCCAGAAGCAATAGTCTGTGATTCGGGTGCTCGCCTTACAGTCCCCCCACTCGGCCTTCTGGGGCGTGTCCCCATCGCCATTGCAGTCCTTCCGCTCCCTGCCCAAACACTCAGGCTGTTCTGTATAGGGGCAGTCTTGTTCAATGGTAACCGGCTTCATGGCATTGCATATTGGCAACGCTGCCACAATGCCGGCGCTGGGACCAACTACCAGGACCGCCACCACAAACAAGAGATGCGTCGTGTAGGATTTCCAGGACATCGGACACCTCCTTCAGACAACAGTTGTGGGCGGAACACCAATACCAGTCACGCGGATAAGGACCGCGCTAGTCGCTAAGGCCACTGCACTGGCCGACCGCGGTCCCTTTCACGTCCAGGGTGATTCGGGCAAGCCGTGCGGCTTGGCTGTTGGTTCGTATCGTCAATTCGGCGGATCGCGATCCGGGCGTCCAGTTCTCCGCAGTGAAACTCACGTCCACTCGGTACTGGGCCGGAATCGCCGCGCCGGCGCTCTTCAACTCGGCACGGAACGCCTTGTGCGTGCAATAGGCGTCGATGACCTCCAGTCGCTCAAGACGATTTGCAGTGACGAGCACGGACTGTGTTTCCCCCACGCCCTCGTGGAACGTCAATGCCTCGGGAGTCAGCAGAAAGTCGGGGTCCACAGAGGCGCGCAACGTCAGGTCCAGACGGCCCACTTTGCTCTCGGAGGGCTGTCTGATCCGGTAGACGACAATCACTCGCACGGGAACGTCGCCTCGCGACGCCCCCGCCTCAAATGACGCCTCAAGCGACGTCGACTCGCCGGGCGCTAACTGGTTCTTCTCCGGGACTGCGGTGCTGCACCCACAACTGTTGACGATACGGGTTATGTCGAGAGGCCAGCCCGAGCGATTACGCAGCGTGATTCCCGTGCTCGCGACTGAGCCCTGCAATACCGTCCCCAAGTCAATCGAAGTCCCTGGGATCGCCTCCAACGCGGGTGGAACTTGCCGGACCGACAGGAACGCCGCCACCGCCGAGCATGCCACCAACGCGGCCGTAAGGGCCACGAGCGACACTTTCAACAACACGCTTCTTCTCGGCATGATCACCACAGGGTTTCCACAAGCCACTCGCGGGCTACGTTCGCCGGGAGCCAGAGGCCGAAGAAGAGTTCGAACTGGACGACGCCTATGAGGAACCAGCGGGAGTTCAAGACGCCCCACCCGACGATCGGCTCGGTGGCCAGTTGAGAGCCCTTGAGGGCGGCAGCCGTCAAGAGCACCAGCCCCAGCACGACGCAGACCACGTCGTAGCCCGCCACCCTTCTGGCCTGAATCCACCCACACTTGCGCATGTCCGCGCCTCCCCGAGGGATGGGGAATTCGACCACCAACCCGAAGAATGCGGCACTAGCAACGCTTGACTGTAACAAATCGCAAATGGCTGTCAACCCCCGGGCAGAAGAAATCGCCCCATGGCAATCCTCTCTGGTCGTCGTTATCATTGTCCGCCCTTTTGTGCCAAAGACGCCGCTACGGCCCAACACAGGGCAATACGTGCCAAAACCGCCCCCTATCGGGTGGTCTGCCAAGCAGCACGGCTTTGTCGCGGGAGGCAGCAAGGGGCGGGATGCCCCGATTGGGGGGCATCAAACGGCACTGGCGTCTCGCCAGTGTTGCGGGGTGAGGCACGGGCAAGATGCCCGTGCCACCCGTCACACTGGTTGCGTCGGCCAACTACCCTTCCGTTCCGACGCGGCGGACCGCCTCGATCATCGCCCGCATGTTCGCCTCCGGCACGTCCCGCGGGTTCATCTCGCCGGTGTTGAACAGGTACGCGCCCGTGGCCCGGCCACTTCGGGCGATCCGCTCGGCCTCGCGGGCCACGGCCTCGGGCGAGCCGCGCAGGAGGATTTCGATCGGGTCGAGGTTCCCGCTGAGGCAGCACCTGCCCGACAGGGCCTCGGCCACCGCGGCCATCTCAACGCCGGGCCCGCAGCTAAGGATGTCGGCCCCCAGCTCCGCCTCGGCCACCAGGTGCGGGATTGAGAACTCGCTGTTGTGCAGGTGGACGATCGCCCCGGCGGCGTGGGCCCGCTCGATGAGCCGCTTGCACGACGGGAACGCGAACTGGCGGTACTGCTCCACCGAGAGCATCCCCGAGAACGCGTTGCAGTCGCCCAGCCAGATGGCGTGCGCCCCGGCCCGGACCTGGGCCGCGATCCACCGGGCCTGGACTTCGACGAAGAAGTCGCACGCCCGGGCCAGCAGCTCGGGGTCGCCGAGGCCGAGCATCATCGCCTCTTCCAGCCCGAACAGCAGACCCACCGAGCTGTACGGCGCCGCACAGCTCCCCTCGACCAGCACCCGATCGCCAAAACGCTCGCGGAGCAGTCGCAGCGCCTTGAGCTTCTCGGGCATGCGTCCGTCGGTGGCCGGGTCCGGCAGCCGGAGCCGGTCGAGCGTGGCGTGGCTGGCGGGCAGATAGTCCCGCGTGGCCCGCAGGATGTTCCCCTCCCCGTGCGTCCCGACGCCCAGCGGCTCGAACTCGAAACAGTCGTCCACCTGGAGCCACGCCCAGTCGTAGTCAAACGCCTCGATCGCCGCGATCCACACCTCGGCCATCTTCCCGCCGTCCTGGCACACGGTCTCGTAGTCGTACTTGCCGTGCCAGCGAACGTCGAACTCTTCGCTGTGGGCAAAGACCGGCAGCCGGCCGGGCCTCTCCAGCGCAATCGCACGGCGGACGTCGCTCAGGAGCCCCTCGTAGGCCATCGATTCCCCCCTCCAGGGTCCTCGGAGCGCCCGGAGAGGTCGGCTTGGGCGGACCTCTCCGCCAGCTCCCGGCGAAGTGCGTCGAGATGGGCAATCAGGGTGCGATGGGGCGGCGCCTCCGACTCGTCCAGCCGGCGTTGCTGCCCGCCAAAGAATAGGGGTAAGCGCGTCACCATGGAGTCTATTGTAACCTTTCTTGAGATGCTCGGGACCTCCCCTGGATTAGAACCCTTTTCGGCCGCGATGGGCAAGGCAGTTCGGTCGGATAGGCGATTGAGGAAGGAGCTGCCCAGCTTTCCCGATTTATCTAATTCATCCCAGCGGAGAGAGCCGGGGAGAAATGGGGAGAAATGGGGTCAGAGCTTGAATAGTGAATAGGGCTTGCAGCGGCCTTCGCCCTTTGGTATCCTGCTGCTATGGTCAGACCTCTGCGGATCGAGTTCTCAGGCGCCCTGTACCACGTGATCTCGCGCGGCAACGAGCAGAGGCCCATTGTCCGCGACGACACGGATCGCCGAAAACGCCTCGACTGGCTTCGGCGGACTGTGGAGACCTACGGCTGGCGGCTGCACGCCTTCGTCCTGATGGGCAACCACGAGCACTTGTTCGTGGAAACGCCGGAGGCCAATCTCTCGGCCGGGATGCAGTACCTCAACGGCAGCTACACGAGTTACTTCAATCGTCGGCACGGGCGCGCAGGGCACTTGTTCCAGGGTCGCTTTCGAGGACATCTCGTCGAACAGGAGGGGTATTTCCTGGAGATCAGCCGGTACATCCATCTGAACCCGGTCCGCGCCCGATTGGTCAGACGACCCGAACAGTTCCCCTGGAGCAGCTACGCGGGGTATCGCCAGGCGCGCCGGTCGCTGCCATGGCTCACGTACGGCCGGGTGTTGGGGGAGTTCGCGCAATCGGAGGAAGCGGCGCGGCGGGCCTACGTCCGGTTTGTCCAGGCGGGCATGGCGGAGGGGTTGTCGTCGCCATTCTCGGGGGCGGTGGGCGGGCTGCTCGTGGGTTCGGCGAAGTTCGTGGCCCGCATCCAAGGTCTTCTGAAAGGCCGGCCGGCCGACCACGCCCTGGTGGACTTGAAGCGTCTGCGGGCCAGGCCCACGATCGAGCGGATCGTGGAAGTCGTCTGCGGGCACTTCGACTGCGACCCGGCCCAGTGGTCTCAGGGGACGCGGAGCGACGACGCCGCTCGGGCCCTGGCGGCGTACCTGGCGCGACGCCGCTGTGGCTACCCGGCCACCGCCGTGGCGGAGGTGCTGGGCTACCGCGGCCCGAGCGGCGTCAGCCACGCGGTGCGTCGGATCGAAGCCGGCCCCGAGTCCCTGCGGACGCTCGCCGCGGAGTTGGAGCGCACGCTGCAATAACGCTATTCACTGTTCAAGCTCTGACCCCATGCCCCGCACATGCCCCGCATTGAGGGCGTTGGGCAGGGGGTTGGGATTGCCATGAAGAAGCGCGTCCTTGTTTACGCAGTGCCGGTGCCTTTGATGTATTCGTGGCCCGATGTTGCTATAGGCGCTGGTTACTCCGTGCAGGTGAATGCAGATGAGTACGTAGTCGACGTGCCGGGGCTTGCCGCTGATGGGCCAACTGCATGTCGCTCAGGTACTGTATGTCGAGGAGGCGTTTCGGTCACCGTTGCTCCCTCGGGTGGCTCGCACGTCAAGTCGAAGAGCCGCGTTGCCGGCAAGCGCCTGATCTTGATATTCTACTCTGAGAAATGGCGGCCGAAGGAGGCTAGTGCAGAGAGTGTGCTCGCGGCTGAAATTGGCAGTCTCCTCGTGACCGCGGGAGCAACAGCCGTTCCACCACGCAATGCGCCGCCAGGGGAAGGTTCGTGACGCACGGTCGAAATGGGGAATGGGCCGGGTGGCCCCTGGCAGGAATGGACTATTACGGGCATTCCAATCCTCGCGCCAACGGCAGTTGGAGCATGGGTTGCTACTCGACCTCAGGTGGGAGATTGCTTCTACGCGTTCTTGAGCGCACTCGGAAGAAGCTTCCAGTTTTGGCGGTAAAATGGGTTTGCCATCATTGACACTCACGGCTGATCTAGCGCGAGACTGGCGAACGATCCTGGAAGCGGATGGTTTGAACGTTTCCAAGCATGAGATTGTGGAGCCAGAGCCGGTCGAAGTGGTCGCTGTCAAGCGGGTCTCCGAAGTGCTGTGGCGAGTCGAAGCCGGGGGCACGGAGCTAAGCCTTATTGAGGCGATCTTCCGCGACCGACCGAACGGAAATCTCGTGCTAGTATTCATGCCTCCCAGAACCAGTTCCGAGGCCAAACTACTTTCGCATGTTCAGGACCTCTTGGTCGCGGCTGGCGCTATAGTTGGGGTAGGAAAATGAGTCCAGGACGGAAAGGGGGAGCATGGGGAGCATGGGGCCGGGGCACGCCCGTTGACTTCGCCCTGAAGAACCGTAAGCTGGGAGACTGTCCGGGCTTGCCGTTGAGGAGCAACAATATCCTCGGTTTTGGGGACCTTTATGCACCTGATCGAGCGTCAACGCGGATTCCTTCTGTTGGCTTGTGTGTGTGCGATCCTTTCTGTCCCTTACCGGGTCGGTCTTGCCGGGACAGCGACTGTGAAGTCGGTGGAGATCAACGATCCGAAGACCGTCGCTCTGGTCAAGGAGCAGTACACTGCGGCTATCCGCTGGCCGAGCGAAAACGAAAAGGTCAACAATGTGGCAACTCCATCGGAGATTCGGGCTGCCATCCCCTCTTTTGAGAAGTGGGTAAGACGTGTTCTCTCGAAGAAGTACATTCCCACGGATCTCTCCGCGCATGTCTTTGGGCTGAAGAGCTGGCGTTCCGATGGGGGAGGGGAAGACGTCTTGTTTGCCCAGTATGAGCTCAATGACCGACAGATCCGTATTCGCGACACCTCGGCGGCCATAACTGTCCGAGTTGTCCGAAAGAAGCAGGCAGAGGGCGCTGCAGATTATGAGCAGTTCGTCCGGAACGAGTTCAGAGAATACTTCAACCGTTCCGAGAGGCTGTTGGGGTTCAAGAGCCTGTATGTTGTTCATCTGGGGAATACGGACATCAGACGCATTGACGTTATGCTTCCGGCGCCGAAGGCGGGGGAGGAGTTTACGGAGTTGTGGCGCACGGGAAACCCGCACCGTATTTGGTGCGACAACCAGTCGATTTGCGCGGTAGTCAGAAAGACATTGGGTATCGACGATACTCCAGAGGATGAGGACTACGGCGTGGCTCAACGATTTCCCCCGCTACGCACTCGATTGAAGACGGTTCGCACCCTGGATTTGGTCAACTACTTTCAGAACGAGAGAAGCCCGAGATCCAGGCACGTGATCTTGGGCGCTATCGAGGAAAGACGCGATTCGGCTGTGGCGATACCGGGATTGATAGCAATTTATCAGACGGCTCCAAATACTGACGAGGAGCTAAAGATGGCTCTTATCCAAACGCTCGGATTCCTGGCCAAGAATGGCGGAGAGGCATCCCGAGCCCGGGTACGACAGTTGGGGGAGAAAAGCCTGCAAGATGAAGGCGAGCATTCGAGGATCTTTTCAAGCGTGTTGAAGAACGTTTTACAGTCCCTGGATGAGGGCAAAGGAAACGGCAAGCCAAAGCCCGGAAACGACGGCGCCGATAAGTGATCGTTTGTAAGGAATTGGTTGGGGTCAGAGCTTGAATAGTGAATAGCCCTTGCCGCCGCTCGGGGCCAATGCGGAGTCGAAGCTGAAGCATCGGACGAACGATGCTATTCACTATTCAAGCTCTGACCCCATGCCTCTTCTGAAGGCGGTTTCGAGGTTGAGTTCGTCCTCCTTGAACAGGGTGGGCAGATCGCTGTAGTCGAGCGTCCCTTCGCGGAGCGTGGCCAGGAGGCGGCCGCCGCGCGCCACGTCGTGTCCGGCAATCCGCCTCTGTCGTCCGTCGCGAATAACAAGCGCCCGCGGGCTGGAAGGGTCCTTGAGGGCCTCCAAGGCGCGTTCCGTTCGTCGCTCTTGGACGATGGTGATGCCCATGACCACGAAGACGAAGCCCAAGAGCATCAGGGCGTCGCTCAATTCGCCCATCAGCATGTACAGCCCGCCGCACGCCACGAGCATGAGGAACATGGGCTCTCGGACCACCTCCAGGGCGATCGCCAGCACGGTGCGTCGTTTGCTGGAAGGCAACTCGTTGTAGCCTTCTTCTTGCAGCCGCTCGGCCGCGCAGCTCTCGGTGAGCCCCAAGGTAGTCCGGATATCGAATGGAGTTGCCATGTTTTGACTCTTTGCAGTGGATTGAGGACAGCAGTCTCTCAGTCATCGTGTTCATGGGGCCCTTCACAGTCGCAGGCTTGGTGCGACTTCCCGCCATGCTGCACGGGGGTCAACAGCAGCAATCCTACCACGCAGACGCCAGCGGCGATTCCCACGGTAGTGGTCCAGAAGTGGGCAGTCGCAAGTCTCCTGATCCATGCCCAGTGCAAGACGAGATGTAGCATCACCACGGCAACAAACACGTACGACGCCCACTCGTGGATGTCGCGCCAGTCCTCCGCGGTAAGCCCGAAGATCGTCCCGCTTGTCTCCTCGCACAGCCGAAACTCCAGTAGCAGCCCCGTACCCGCCAAGGCGCAGAAGGAGAAGTAAGCGACGGCATTCACCGCGAGGTTCTTGTTCATGGTCCGCGATTTACCCTTGGACGTCACTGTACCGAACACGACGGACACCGGTCAATTGAGCGAACCGCACGAAGACATCCAGTCGTCCCACGTACGCCTCGTTCGTCGCGACTGCCCAGCAACACAAGAGCCGAGCGGTCAGCCGCCGAACATGTCAAAGAGGTTGCTGAGAAAACCCTCTTTCCGCTTGCCTCCCGATCTGCTTTCACCTTCGCGGCGGCACTCGCCCTCCCGGCGAGGTTCTTCGTCGCGATACCGGCCCGCCCTTCGCTCTCCGGGCCGATCCTCATCTTCGTCCTCCTCATTCTCGTTTTCATCCCTCTCGTCCCGTCCGCGGGATTGCTGCGATTCGACACTCGCAAGGATCTTCTCCAATTCCCCGCGGTCGAGCCAGACACCACGGCACTGTGGGCAGGAGTCGATCTCCACGCCTTCGCGCTCGGCAGTCCTCATTTCGACGTCACAAATCGGGCACTTCATGCCTCAGTTCCTTTCCAGTTTCAGTTACTTCTGAGTGGGATGGTGAAGTTGATGCATCGGGAGGCTAAGCAATCCCTTGCGCCTCGGCCTTCAAGCGATCGGGCGAGCCGTGCAAATTGCCGTGCGTTGCAGACGCGTCACCGTGGGCCACAGCGCTGTCGTTGACATGGCTCTGGATTTCCTGGAGACGTGCTATTACGTCGTCGATCGGCTTCAGCGATACGTCCGCCACCGAGCCGCCCTCGTAGTATCCGAAGGGGTTGTCGCAGTCCCTGATCAGGAGGCCCAGAAACCTCATCAGAAACGCGATCACGCCCACGAAGAACAGGGATTCGAGAAAGGGTTCGATCTTCACTAAGACGAGCCCTATCAGGAGCAGGAGCGTCGTCGTGTCCGCGATGACGTAGCCCGAAGGGATGAACGACGTCTCACGGATTGTGTGGATGCGGATCAGGATCCGGCGGATGTTGCCTTGCTCCTGTTTCAGGCGGGCGATGAAGTTGGCTTGGGTCACGCCCTCAAGGCCGAATAGGAAGTGGTTCAGTGTTCCCAACGCGGCCATGACCTGGCGAGTGTGCTCCTTCTTGTGGAACCAGCCCTTGATGGACACGCTGATCCCAAGCAGCGCGTCCAGGAGTTGCTTGGCCACGGCCGCCCTCGGAAGCTTGCGGAGAGCTTCTTGGGTGGACTTCGCGATTGGTAATCCCGCAAACCGGGTGCAGATCAATTGGCTCTAATGGTCCGAATCGCCATCCAGGTCATGGACCCAACTATCCCCAGCAGGCGGCGTCGAGGGATGCCAGTGGCCGCAGCTATTCCGCTGGACGTCGCGGCGGCTTGCTCTGCCACTTCCGCCGCCTTCCGGCGCATTCCCCGGACCTTGTTGGAGTACCAGCCGTAGTAGCGAATCAGATGCGCGCCCTTCGGCGGAATATGCTGCGTGAACTCGGCCAGGAAATCCAGCGGATCGAGTATCTGGAAATTCCGCTTCGGCCCAGACGCAAGATCGTTGCCCCGTGGGTCGGGAAAGGCCCGGCAGGCGTCCTTCTCCGCCTTGTAGACGACCTGCCCGTTCTTGGTCACCTGCAGGCGTCCTTCTCCGCCTTGTAGACGACCTGCCCGTTCTTGGTCACCTTGACCAGCCGCGACAAACTGAACGGCCAGCGGGTCATGTACTGCACCAGGCGCTCGATCCCCGGCTGGTCGTTGGCCGGCAGGAACACCGACTGATCGACGCTAAAACCACTATGCGGCCAACCGCGCACGTTCTCGACGACTTCTGGCTCGATCTTGCCCTCGGCCAGGTACAGGGCGAACACGGCGTCCTGCCAGGCCGCCCGCAGCCGCTCAATATCGAATTCCGGCACTTGCAGGAATTCGCCCTCCGGGGTCAACGCCCCACAGGTGACCAGCGTGTGGATATGGGGGTGCCAATGCAACAATTCGCCATGGGTCTCGATCGCAGCGACCATGCCGGGCAGCACGTCATCCCGACCGAGCAGGCGTCGGACTTCCGCCTGGATGCACGTCCAGGCGCAGGAGCAGAGCTTGCCCAGCAGCTTGCGGTCGAAGCGGGTGTGCAGTCGCAGACGCTTGGGGATGGTCAAGACCACTTGCCGGTGCGCCACGGGCGAGCAAACTTCTTCGGCCACGTGCAGGGCGGTCAGCAAGGTGCGTTTCTGGTGGCAGGAGGGGCACGTGCAACGCTGCTTGCAGGAAAAGGCGACGAACATCTCGTGCTGGCAGTCGGTGCAGCGCACGCGGGCGAAACCCTCGTGCAGATCCCCGCACTTGAGAAAGGCCGCCTCGGAACGCTCGACGACCGGTCGCCAGAAACCGTACTTGGCCTGAAACCGCTCGTCGTAGACCCGCTGGAAGGTTGCAAAATGCCGGTCCATCAAACGCCACAGGTCGGAGGCGTGTGGATCGCGTGGACGGTACAGAGGCAGCGGCTCGACACACGGCGGCGTCATGACAAGAAGGGCACAGGGCCAGCGATGATGTACACACCATCACTGGAACATATGTACACTTCCCGTCAACCGGGTGCTGCCCGCCATGCTTGTAACGGGTTGGGCTGGCGGTGTTTACGTCGCGTAGGGTACTCCCCGGTAGGCGTACTCCAGCGTGGAAAACCTGTCAGGCCGCACGGCGCAGACACGTCATGACGTGACGTGACAACGGGCGACCATTCAACTTACGTCTCAGCACCAACACTCAAAACATCGCTTCCACGATCGAGAAGTCGTCGTCATCGACATACTCGGCCACGGTATGAAGTGCTGCCCAAACGCAGCTCGGCAAGCAGACCGTGCATGTGGAGCAGCTTTCTCTGCCGATACGCCAACTGTCTCATCAACTCAACCGTTTTATGGGATTCCGAGAAAACGACCCTATTCCGGGGCGCGAGGCTGAGTCCCAAGGGATGCCCATCCTGGGGGGACTGACGGTGCCGGAAACTCCATGCCGTTTCTCGGACTCGGGCCGACTGGACGATTCGGGCTGGACGGGCCGTCGCCGCGCCCGATCAAAGGAACGTTTGATCGGACACGAGAACTTGGCTCAACCGTCCCCCCATAGTGCCCTCTATGCACTCATACCCACCGTTTCAGTGGCCGCCAAGCCTTAGGGCGGGCTGTAGCTGACCGGACTTCCCATGGCCCCGGTCGAGCGCCCTCACGCGCTCTCTGTGCCGGGCAGCCATTGTGCCTCGCTCTTCAGCCGCACGGCGACCTCTCGCACTAACAAGTTGTCTCCTGAAAAAAGGCCGGGGGAAACGTTTACCGAAATACCCCGTGCTTACCTCAATCATCTTGATAAGCTCAGACTGGTGCGGTGCAAGCTTCCCGAAGGAAAGCAGGGTTTCCCGTTGAGAAGGGATTACAACTCAAATTGTTTGTCTACTAACCAAAAATAGATACCAACTGCGCAAACGATCGTCCCGCCCAACATGAAAAGCCCGGCCACGACACAAACGATTCTCGCGACAATCAGGTTCTCCGTCCCAATGAGGTACGCATATTCCATCACCTTCTCCCGAGGTGCGAAGGCAAGCCTTGCACATAGAATGGTCAGAGGAATCGTGACTGCAAGCACCCCGATCGCTCCCAGGAACGCAGTCGTGCTAAACGCCAGTAGGGGGCTCAAGCGATTTAGTAATGCGAACATGCGAGTCTCCTAAGCAGAAGTCTGAGAAGATAGCAACTGACGCCTGACCTGATGAACTGATAGGAAATTTGATTTCCGCTGAGTGCCGAGTTTACCATGAGGAAGGGGGTGAAGCAAGGGGGCATGGGGTCAGAGCTTGAATAGTGAATAGCGATCGCCGCCACTCAGGGCCGGTGCGGAGCCGAAGCTGGAGCATCGGACGAACAAGGCTATTCACTATTCAAGCTCTGACCCCATGCCCCTTTACGTTCACGCCCAGAACTTCCACCAGTCTCTTTTCAGAAGCGTTCCATAACTTGGCCCCCGCATTCAATAGCGCTCGCGCCCTCTCAATTAATTGGTCCACCTCATTTTGGCGAATGGAGGGATATACCAACGCCGCATAGTTCAAAGCAAATAAAACAAATTGCCCTATTTTCTCCCCACCACTGCGGCTAGTTATTCCCGGACAGTCCGGAATCTGCCTTGCTATCTCAGCTAGAGTGCCCTTAAGCATACGCCGGTTCAGGTGACCATTGTAACGTTTTTGAGCCCGTAGCGCAGAACAAAGATGCCAAAGGTATTGCCAGCCCCGGAAGCGATCCGCCCTGTAAGTAAACGGAGTGAACGTAGCTAGTAATAGAACCCTCGCCCATACAACACGCCTCCACCAGCCATTAGTTCTGGACTGATTCCAAACGATGTGCGCCCAAGCCGGGGAAGTCTGCATTTCATCATACAGCCAGTTGTTGTGCGGTATCATGTCGTTCCATGCTTTAGCCGTCTCCTGCGCCCTCCTTTCCAAAATTTCGGCCACTGCTGTTAGCCTAGGGTTGTTATTGGATTTAGCTCTCATCAATTTGGCCAGCACAACTTGCACATCGGCCCAATCCGGCTGTGAACCGTGGGCTCGAACTGCTTTTTGGATTTCTTTGTAGTCGGTTGCCGTTAAATCTACAGACAATCCCGGAGCCTGAAAAACTCTTAGAACTCCGCTAATCCGATCTGCTTCCACTTTCAGGCGCGCCGCCTCGAACTTTCCGGCATTTGTAGTTAGGTCTAAATCCGCCCATAATTCAGCCGGTATCCCTGCCATGTATGCTTCTAGTTGAGGTATCATATCCTGCCTCCAGTTTGCCTGTTATCTTGACCAACTCCCTGGGGGAAACTGGGCCGGGTGGCCCCGGGCGGTTGCCCGCCCGGGGCCACCCGGCCCATGCCCGTTCACGCCGTGATTCCCTTGGTCAGGGCCATGAAGGCGGTTTCCAGGTTGATCTCGTCCTCTTTGAACAAGGTCAGCTTGTAGCCGGCCTGGACGAGCAGCGTGGGCAGGTCGCTGAAGTCGAGCGTCCCTTCGCGCAGGGTGACCAGGAGGTGGCCGTCGCGCGGGTCGATCTTCTCCACCGCGGGATGCTGCGCCATGAGTTTGGCCGCCCCGTCGGGATCGGCGACCACCCCGACCTGGACCACCGGCTGGCGGCGGACCCGACGCATCACTTCCGACACGTCGGCGCTGACCAACAGCACGCCGCGCTCGATGATGCCGATCTTGTTGCACACGTCGGCCAGCTCGGGCAGGATGTGGCTGGAGACCATGATCGTCTTGCCCCGCGCGCGAAGCTCCTTGAGCAACGTGCGGATTTCGATCCTTGCCCGGGGATCCAGCCCGCTGGCCGGCTCGTCCAGCAGGAGCACCTGGGGATCGTGCAGGAGGACCCTGGCCAGGCCGAGCCGTTGGGTCATGCCGCGGGAGAGGCTGGTGACCAGGGCGTCGCGCTTGTAGCCGAGGTCCACCAGGGCCAGCATCTCCTCGCACACCTTGCGGCGCGCGGCCCCCTTGATGCGGTAGGCCGCGGCGAAGAACTCCAGGTACTCGACCACCTTCATGTCGTCGTACACGCCGAAGAAGTCGGGCATGTAGCCGATGAGCCGGCGGATCTCCTTGGGATGGGTGTAGATCGAGTAGTCGCAGACGTAGGCTTCGCCCCAGGTGGGCTGGAGCAGGGTTGCGAGGATCCGCATCGTGGTCGTCTTCCCCGAGCCGTTGGGCCCGATGTAGCCGAACACGTCCCCCTCCCTCAGCTCCAGGGTGAGGTTGTCGACCGCCCGTATGTCGCCGTAGACCTTGGTCAGCTCTTGCGTCTTGATCACAAATGATCCTTAGCACTTAGTCCTTAGCACTTAGTACTTAATCCCTAATCCCTAATGCCTATCCACTATCCACTATCCACTATCCACTATCCACTATCCACTATCCACTATCCACTATCCACTAATCCCTCGCCCCTTTCCCCGTCTTCTTTACCGGGAAGAGAAAGCGGTAGAAGGTGGTGTGCCGATCGCCGGGCGAGTGGAGCGTCTGGCCGTTGTTGCCCAGCAGGCGTGCCCCGTGGCGCGACGCGGGTTCCGGCCCGGCAGCCACGGCGCCGAGGAGCACGGCGTGGCCGGTCCCGAGCAGGTCGCTCATATCCGTGAATCCCTGGTAGCGATTGACCAGCCCGAAGTAGTGCGACCCGCCGGCGGCCTTGAAGAACGTCATCGCGCGGATGATGTAGTTCAGGTCGAGGCTGGTCCGGTCGTAGGGGTTGCTGAGCTCCCGGTTCTCCTCGAACAGGACCCTCCGGCCGGTCAGGAAGGTCTTCAAGTCGACGCGGGGGAACGCCGAGCTCAGCGACACGGACCGGCCCGGGGGCACGTCGCCCAGGTCGTACACCCAGCGCTCGTAGCACAGGCGGCAGTTGGCCAGGGGGAAGTCGAGCCGGCTGGTGAGCGAGCCGGTCAGGCCCTGGTCGGCGTCGGCGAGCCGGGCCTCGATGCCGGCCTCGGTGGCGCCGACCTCGGTGGCGGCGGTCCAGCGGCCGGTGAGGTTTTTGGTGGCCCAAACCTGGATGGGCACGCCCTGCATGGCGCCCAGCGCCGCCGAGCCGTCGTAGGGCTGGCGCCAGGGAGTGAACGGCGTCGTCGGGGCGGCCATGCCGCCGAACCCTTCCCCCGGGAGCCCCAGCCACCCGACAAGCACCTTGGGCGCCGGCGAGCCGGTCGTCCCGGGGTTGGCCGCGTCGAACGCGAAGTCGTATTGCTCCACCGTCGGGCTCAGCACGGTGGCCCACGAGGTGCCGCGCACCAGCCCGGACCGGCCGTCCACGTCGACCAGGTCCACCTGGTTCACGCGGATCCGGTCGCCCTTGAGCCGCTGGGCGATCAGGTGCGCCCCCGCGGCAAACGCCACGACAACGAGCGAGAAGGTGACCCAGGTGAAGGGCATGCGCCGGACGACCTTGCGCACGAAGAAGTAGTCGCCCGGCCCGATCAGCACGAGGTACGCGCACATCACGGACACCACGACCCAGAAGGGGACGACGGTCACGTCGGGGAATTGCTCCAAGGCGCTGCGCAACTGCCCGGCCACGTCGCCGTACCCGTACGGCAGGGCCGCGGCGCTTTCGCGAGACTCCTCGCTGCCCGTCGGCGCGATTCCCAGCAGCTTGCCGGCCAGCAGCCCCCGATCCGGCCAGCCGGCCAGCGGCGGCTCGTCCAGGTCGAACGCGGCGAAGACCACGTGGCCGAACCCCATCGCCCGGCGAACCACCAGAGGGAGCGTCGCCTCGCGGCTCTCGACCAGGCCCTCCACCCCGGCCAATTGCGCGACGCGCAACTCGCCGACTCCGCCGATACCCCGGCCGGCAATCGGCTCTTTGCTGTTGCAGTAGGTCTCCAGAACGCTGGCCTGGTGCAGCGGAGCGATCCTCTGGAACTTGCCCGGCGAGAACCGGGCCAACAGGGCGCCCTCGGCCAGCACCTCCCCGGCTCGCCGGCCCGCCGAAACCACCAGCGTCCCCCCCATCCGCACCCACTGCTCCAGTGCCGCGATCTGCGGGGCGCCGGGCCTCAAACCGCCTGCCACCTCCGGCCGGCTGGTCGACACGACCACGGCGTCGACGCCTTCGTAGCCGTACCATTGGGTGGGCAGCCGGCCGAGGTCGGCGACCCGGGCCAGTCGGGCGCGCTGGCCCGCCTGGACGCGGAGCATGTCCACGGCCCGATCGACGCCCATCGCGTCTGGCCCCACGACGACCAGGAGCGACTCCTTCGGCCCGATCGCCTCGGGAAACACGCTGCCGTCGCTCGGCTCGCCGGCGCGAAAGACCCGCTTGACCGGCGCCCCCTCCCGCGGCACGAACTCGACCTCCATCGCGCCGCGGCTCCGGCCGATCCGCACGTACGTCCAGACCGACGACTCCCGACCGGCATCCACCGTGCAGGGCTCGTCCGCCGTGGTCGCGTAGCGCACCGGGGCGCCGTCGCCGTCGGGTACCTGGACGATCAGTTGTCCGGCCGCGGCCAGGCTTCCCCCACGAAGCGTCACCTCGACGGGGGTCCACACCCCGGCCTTGTAGCACCCGCCCACCCCCACGCGAATGCCCGCGATCTCGGCCGCGCGCCCGTCCTCGGCCGGGCACCAGCCCGGCAACAGCAGCCCCAGCACCACGGCACTTGCGACCCGGCCAACGGTCATGGCTTCCCCGCATCCGGACATTTGCACAGGAACTGCCCGCACCCCGGACAGCCCGAGCCGTACTTCTCCATCACCGCGGCCGTCAGGTCCACGCCCGCCACGTTCGCGATCGTCGTCAGCCAGGCCAGAACGTCGGCGAATTCCGCCGCCCGCTCCGCGTGCGTCCCGTTGCGTAGCGCCGAGGCCAGCTCGCCCATCTCCTCCATCAGCCACATGAAGGTCCCCTCAACCCCCCGGGCCACGTCCTTGCGCAGGTACATCCGGCGGATCAGCTCCTGGAACTCCGCCAAAGTGATCTGGCCGGCGGCCGAGACACCGCCGGCCGGCACGTCGGGGGCTTCTTCGCAGCTCACTTCGGGTCCTTCGTGTTGTCGGCCTTGGTGCCGGGCTTGTTGTCGCCCTTGGCGTCGGGCTTCTTGTCCGGCGTGTTGTGAGCGCGCTGGATTCTCTCGCCGAGCGACTCCGCCCCCGGGTATTTTGGATCGAGTTTCAGGAGCCCCTCGAGTACCTCGCTAGACTTGTTCCTATCTCCCAAATAGAGGTAGGCCTCGGCCAGACCAAGGCGCGGCCGGGGCTTCTCCGGGTCCAGCTCGATGGCGGTCTGGAACTCCTCGATCGCCTGCGGGTAATTATGGCTCGCGGTAAGCGCTTCTGCAAACGTGGCATGGACTTCCGCGTCCTGTACGTCGATCTCCAGGGCCTGGTTCGCCCAATCGGCCGCCGCCGCGTAGTCCTTTCGGGCGAGGCTCAATTGGGCCAGCTTCTTGCGCGTGGCCAGATCGTCGGGGTCGGCCCTTGCCAGTCGTGCCAGCAGGTCGGGCAGCCGGGCCTCGTCTTTGGTCATCAGGTACACCCTGGCCAGCGAGCGGACCCAGCCCAAATCGTAGGGCTCCAACCGGGCCCCCAGCGCGTAAAGCTCCGCCGCCTCGGCGTGCCGCCCCGACTTTAACTTCAAACCCGCCAAGAGGTTAATCACTCCAAGATCGGGCTTCTCCACCCGCTGGCATTCCTCCAACAGCCCGATGGCCTCGGCGGTTCTCCCCTCCCGGACCAGCAGGCGGCCCAAGACGTAGCTGGCCACCGGATGGGCCGGGTGGACCTTGCGGACCTCGTCGGCCAATTGCCGGGCCTCCTTGTTGGCCCCCCTCTGGAGGTAGGCCAAGGCAAGCTCCGCAGCGACACCCATGTCCTTCGGCCGAGCCCGACGCAACTTCAACAACTCCGCAATATCCTCCCTAGGTGGGGATCGCACCGCCGGGAAGGCCGAAACCACCTTTTTGAGGTAATCGGTGTAGCCCCGCTCGAACTCCCCCTCGCTGATCCCAACAACCGCTCGGACCGCCTCCGGGGTGGCTCGATTCTCCGCATAGGCGCTGAGCAGCTTCCCCACGGCCCCGTCGCCCTGACGCTCGACCAGGTAGTCGACGTACAAGGCCGACTGGCAATAGGCCATCTGCCAGTCCTCGCTCGAGTGGGGCCGGGTGAAGATGAAGTTGATCGAGTCCAGATCGAACAGCTTCCCCTGGCCGACCCGCTGGATCAACAGCGCGTTCCAGTGCTGGGGCCTCGCCTGGCCCTCCGCCCGGACCGCCAGCCCCTCGGCGCACCAGTGGGGCATGTTGAATCGGGTTTGCTGGAGGGTGATCACGTGGACCAGCTCGTGGCGAAGCGCGCGGGTCCACGAGAAGGCCCCGGGGTGGCCGCCGTCGTTCGGCGAGGTCATCGCCACGATGTGGCCCGTGCTCGCGGCGATCGGACCCACGTACGGCAGCCCCATCATGCGCGTGGCCAGCCACTCCGAGCCCCGCACGCCCCGCGCCTCGTTGAATATCTCCACCAGGGGCTTGCGCGCCGGCCGGTGGCCGAACTGCCGGCACAGCTCGGGGTAGACCTTCTGGAGGTACCGCGCGGCGTAGCGGGCCAGGAGCTTGTCGCGCTTCGGATCGAACCGGAGCAGGACCTCGCCGCAGTCGAGCGTCTCGTAGCCCTCCAGCACCTCGAGCACTTGCAGGCTGTTGGTCACGCGGAGGTTGAACGGATCGGCCCGAAATGCCTCCTTGAGCAGCTTCCCGGCCTTCGGCTCGTCGCCGGCGCGCAGGGCCAGCACGCCGAGCTGCCACGTCGGGCCCACGAGCTGCGGCATGCGCCGGGCCGCTTCCTCCAAGAACCGCTCGGCTTCCGCCCCGCGGTGCCGGTCGTCCAGCCAGGAGGCCAAAGCGACAAAGAACTCCCCGGCGTGCGCGTTGCGATCGGTCGCCTCCTTGACCAGGCGCGAAAACGGCGAGGCAGGGTCCTTGGGCGACTCCGGGTCCCTAAGCAGGTGGCAGGCCGCCAGCCGGCCCAGGGCCTCCTCCCACGCCGGATTCACCCCAATCGCCTCCTTCCCGAGGATCTCGGCCGCCTGCTCCGGCTGGAAGTTGGCCCAGGCCAGCTCGGCCTTCATCAGGAGGGCTTCCGGCAGCCGGGGATTGAGCTCCAGGGCCCTGGCCAGTGCGAGCTGCGCCTCGCGCACGTCGCGATGCTCGAAGGCCAGCCGGGCCATGGCCGCGTGGACCTCCGCCGCGTGGGGGTTCAGCTCCAACGCCCGCCGGAAGAGCCGCGATGCCTCCGCCTGGTTGAACTTCTCCAGGTACAGCAGGCCCGACTCGAAGCACGCCGGCCAGAACTCGGCCTCGGCCTTCAGCGCGTCCGGGTACAGCTCGTTGACAAGGAACCCGAACTGGTCGTTCAGGCGGTTCCACCGGGCGTATTGGGCCGCGGCCAGCCCGATCCACCGCAGCGACTCCGCCTGGCGCACGTCGTTCTTGTTGTAGTAGTCGACCAGCCAGCGATAGGCCTTGCCCGCCTCGTCGAGCTTGCCCGCCGTGCGCAAAAGCTCGCCTGATACCCACCGGGCCAGGAGGTTTTCGGGATCGAGCCGCAGCGCCGCCTCGACGTGTCCCCGGGCCGCCGGGTAATTACCGCGTCGCAGGCCCAGCCAGGCCAGCTCGGCCTGCACCTCGGCGTGCCGGGTGGCCGGCTCGAGCGCCTTGACCGCTTCCTCCCATCGTCCCCGGGCAACATGGGCCC
>Ga0315290_10000857_pt1 | contig 20493 bp, 22 predicted proteins | sample YL17G12_0_MG_FD_203627 | JGI IMG/M metagenome (GOLD analysis project Ga0315290, IMG submission 203627) | Sediment microbial communities from Yellowstone Lake, YNP, Wyoming, USA - YL17G12_0 | ecosystem: Environmental > Aquatic > Freshwater > Lake > Sediment | place: USA: Wyoming | collected... | reverse complement strand
CGTCCTTGGCAATGGTTATGTCTGTGGTTGCTTTTTCTCCAACCATGGTAAGGATGATTTCCCAGTCAGTCATGTGGTCCCTTAAGTTTTGGTTCGGTTTTTCCAAGCCCCTGAGCTCCTTGTACTCCTGAACTGTTTTGCCAAAGAAGGAATAATTTTTTTGTATTTGGTGATTTGTCTAGATGGATTTGATTACGCCTGTTTCATCCTCTTAAAAGATTCATTTTTTTCTATTTCTTTTTTAACTGCTTCTAATAACGGCTTAAAGCATGATTTTGCTAAAGAAACCGCGTCATCTGCTTCTTCTTTTTTTGGCGTATAGCCATAATAATTTATGTTGTGCCTCATTCTTCGAAGATGGTCAACGAGTTTTATAGACCTTGGCGTTTCAACTTTTATTTTCATAAGTTCGTGTATTGGTGCCAAGTGATCTTCTGACTCAATGCCTTGAGTGACCAGTAAGGCATCGCCAAGCATTCTAAAGCATTCATAAATATTTCTAATTATGTTAAAGGCCGAATCATTGTTTGATTCTAAAGTCAGGGTGTAATCCATCTGTTTTGATGAAGCATCTAATATGCTTGATGCATTCTTTTTGTCCGGATGTTTTTGCCTTTGATTCACGGGCGTACCTCCAATAGGCCATCTAACACTATTCCATTCGCTATATTCGTGAATAAGTTCAAACCTATTTTGGCTCTTGAGAAGATGTGCAGGTTTACTTTGACATTTTTCCTGAAACCAAGATTATCAAATTTCAGCAATGTTTCTATGCGCATCGGTTTATTGCCTAAAACTTCCACTCCTATATCGATATCGCTTTTTTCGTTATCTGTGCCCCACCTATAGCTCCCAAAAAGCACTATTGCGCGCGCTTCAGGTATTTTATTATACACCCTGGCTATAACCCCTGATTCGTATATTATCTCCAGATTATAAGGTATTTTTCTTGTTATCGCGAATTGGTTTTTCGGTTCTGCAGAGATTCTCCATGCATTCCCAATCACTTCTTTTTTAAGGAACCCCTCTTTTATTAGGCGCATAACAGCAGCCTTTGTGGATGTTTTTGAGGATTTTATATTCCTTGATAAATCATTAAGGCTTATGGGCTGTCCTGGAAAAGAAAAAAAGTAGCGAAGCACTTTCCTATAGCTCTCTGATGCTTCCTGTAATCTTACATTTTCCATGCTTGCCATGTTAGATTGGTAGCGCATTAGGCTATTTAAACTTTTTGGTTACTTATCGGTAATATAAAAGTTCAATCGCATTTTTTAAAGACCGATTCATTAAAAGGCTTTCTATCTTATAATGGGCATAGGGGTTAAAAACAAAATAACAGAAAGCATCACGGTGAAACAACTTGTCTTCTCAATCCAGCCTTTTGAATATCCTTTTTGCACGTAAAGCTCTTTCATACGCTTCTGAGCAAGCTCAGGATCCTGGATTTCCTGCACACGCTCATATCCGACTTTTGCAAGCCAGAGCTTGAAAGGCTCTGCCCTCTTTGAGGGAATGGATTGTATGATTCTGAATAGCGTTTGAGTATTCGTACAGTCTGTTTCATAGAACTTACCATCGGCCGAGGGTAATTTCAGTTGTACGATTTTTTCGTACAACTCAAAGCCTTCTTCTTTTAGCTTAGCTTTTAAATCCGACCAATACCTCCTTGGAATAGAGCTTTCAGTCAAAACCTCCACGATGTCAATAATTGAAAAGAACCATTCATCATTGTGCCATAGCCTTCTTATCTTTTTTCCTTCGAAGACAGCTAGTGATTTGTCAGAATCATCGCTCACCATGCCTTTAAGGTAAGGCTGTTTTGTTTATAAGCCTTACGCCAACATGTCCAGTGGTGAAGCCACTGGGCTCAGAACATCAGTTCTGTTTGTCAAGTGCAAGAGACTATTTTGCAGCCATCCCGGAAAAAACAATATTTTTATATATGACTGATGATAATGAAGAGATATTGTACCTTATTGAGGTGAGTGTGTGAAGATGAAGAGAAGAATCATTATCATTATCATTATCTTATTGGCATTTGCTCTGGCAGCAGTGAGCGTTAGTGCTAATGCGCCAGCAGTATCGTGCAGATGCGTTAATGAGAATACCTATGCTTGCGGTACAGGTGCTGATAGCAAAAAAATTTATTTTTGCACCGGCTGTCCATATGAGCCCAGCTGTATAAATATGGGCTGCTATTGGTTGGAAACTACAATCTGCTCTGCTTCGGAGTTATGCCAACCAGGTAACCCTAACTGTGTTGCCTGTAGCATAAGCTGCGGAGGAAAAACCTGTGGTGCTGATGACAATTGCGGAGGAACATGCATCACACAAGCTGGTGCCTGCCCAGGCGCAGATGTGTGCAAATATAATTCTACACTTAGAGATTTTTCATGCTGCACACCTAACTGTGTTGGCAAGGAATGTGGAGGCGATGGTTGCGGAGGCATTTGTGGCTCTGGATGGAACTGCCCAACTCCTGGTGACGTATGCTACCTGAACCAATGCTGCACACCTATTTGCAGCGGAACAGGATGTGAACCCGATAGCTGCGGAGGATTATGTGATTTCACTTGCTCAAGCTCTGATTTATTATGCAATCCTGATAGTGGCAGTTGCGATTTACAAGTAGAATGCGACCCTGTATGCGCAAATAACATCTGCGGCGATTCTGACGGTTGCGATAATCAATGTGACTGCGGAAGCTTGGAGACATGCCACAACTCGTTTGCTGAGGGTTATTGTGTTCCTAACATAGGCCTTCCCCAGGGTCCTTTTTGCAATTGTGATGTCGGAACTTGCCCTGCAGGCAGCACCTGCTGGACTAATTATGATGGTTGCATAGGAAGAGGATCAGCACCAGGCATGATAGGAATATGCGTTGAATGCGAATACAAGAAAGGAGAACCATGCTCATTTTCTGATCAATGCAATAATCCATCAGATAGAACCTGGGGCGGCGGCACTGACTGTAGAGATTATACTAATTATACTTGCATAGGCAACCATTGCTGCGAACAAGACGAGATGTGGGATGCTTCCACAAACAGATGCGTGAGGGTAGTGTGCTACTTAGAAGGAGGCTACACAACTAATCCTGCAAACTGCTGCCAACCACCGAATGTTGCTCAGGCACTGTATCTTAACGGAACGCATTGCTGTCAGAAAGGAATGTTCTGGAGTACTACTGATTTAGCGTGTCGTGAGCGTGACCCTTGCTACAGCCCTCTTGGTTTTTTTAGTTCGTCAAGTTATTGTAATTTGGTTGGTCCTAATATTGGCAGTTACGGCACTTTTCAGATGAGCAGTTGGTTTGGCAGCAACCCATCGCTTTGCCTTAATACAATTCTTTCTCCTGATAAAGCTTGTTGCTTTATGAATGCAGGAATGTATGGTTTTACTTTGCCAGGTGATCAGTTCTATCTCTGGCATGAAGTAGGAAACATATCTATTTATTAATCAAAATTTTTTTCTAGAAGAATTTTGCTTGCTCATAGCTCTGAAAGCTTGTTTGAGAGTCAATTCCTTTCTGAGTCTGCTTTTGAGGGTTTATTACATGATTATTTGTATCTCTTGGTATGTTAAGCATTAGCATAAAGAAAGGACCAATAAATGAAGGGTCACTTCCGAATTCTTGCCCTGCTCCAAATAATGCGTCATAAGTCTCAGCAGGCAATTGAGCTGGCATTGAACTGTCTTGGTTTACGAAAATTTTTGAAGAAGTAACCTTGACATATGAGCTCGGATAAGTTATATTACTGACTCCTGGGTAATCGCTAGCGCGATATACCCAAATCTCTCCTTCAGGAGGAACAGATGAATCATGAGGTTTGGTTCCTAGTTCGTAGAAATTCACGCTTTGTATCCATCCTTTGCTGTTTTGCTGTATGTATAAGAGTGCTTGCTCTATTGGGTCAATGTATATATTATCTAATCTTAATCCTGTTAATGGGTCTGGGTTGAAGTAAACGTCGAATTTCCTTGGGGTCCAGCTCCTGTTTATCCCATCTGGCATTATGTATACTACTCCGTTCCAGTCTATTGCATTCATTTGTACAATCTTAGTGTTCAGTGTATTATCTGTTATTCCTACTTCTGTGTATTCTCTTGGCAAGCAACTATTTGCTTGTATTAGTATGTCGCATAGCTCAGTCTTAGTCTTAGTAGTTGCTAGGTTTATCACTTGCCCTATTGGCCCTGTGTATTTCTGGCCATTAGAGCGCATTGTAACTTCAATTGTTCCTGTGACTGCTGAGTCTGTGTGAAGGGTTTGTGCTTGCCCCATGAACTTGTGAGCATAATCTGTTCCCGGCGGGTCTGGGTCAGTCGGACCTGCGCATTTTCCAAGAATTGCTACTCCTGCGCCAGCTACTCCTGCTTTTCCTGCTAGGTTCAAGAAGTCTCTTCGGGTCATTGTCCCGTTCTTTAATTTTTCATCTCTTTTTACGTAATCGTCAAGAGCCATAATTCAATCATTATTGTCTTTATTATTTAAATACTTTTCGGTTTTGTGACTATCGGGTAGTAGTTATTAATGTCTTTTAGTGCACGTTCACATCTATTTCTCAAGTATAGCCTTTATAGAAGATGTAAATTCCCTTGCATTTTGAATGGATTCCTTTGCATAAGGAATGTTGGCCTGGGATTTCACGTTATATGTAAAGATTCCTCTTTTTTTCTTTTCAGTAAAGAAAATGCTTAGCAGCGTCTCTGCCTTGGCAGCTTCAGCTTCATACCACTCTAGGAGTTGCCTTCCAATTCTTCCTGTTTTTACCATCCTGCAGAATTCTTCATATGTCTTTTTATGCTCTTCAGGTGGCTTGGTTCTTATTCCTTGTGAAATCAAGTAGGCTTTTGCACTGTAGAAGATTGAGTAATAGGCGTGGCTTATAACTGAATAGAAAAAAGTCTTTTCCTGCGGTATGCCCAGATTGGCTTTAGCATTTGTATCGACAGAAATCTTCATGTCTTTTTCTGATAATAGGAATTCGTCCTCTGCCCTTTGCATATACAGGCTAGCCTCTGAATCCACGCTCAACCGCCTCTTTTATTAGCTCAAAGTATTTGCCAGCGTTCCTGAACAATAACCTGTTTTTTAAGGCTTGTTTCCCATAGTTTTCCTTCTTTTCCAGGAGCATTTCAACATAATCTTGGTCATTGATAACGATTGGATGTATTGGGGGTGAGAACAAGGCAGTCATGTTTTCTATGAGTTTTTGCTTTTTGAACGCATTGTCCCTGGTGATTATAATAAGGTCAATGTCTGACCTGGGTGATGATGTGCCCTTTGCATAACTTCCTGTGATCATAAGAATGTCATTCACAAATTCGCTGAATTCTAGTAATTTTCCTATGCTCGGAATTTTTTTTGATAGTGCTTCCTGTTCTTCTAGGAAAGCTAGTGAAGAAATTGTCTCAGGAGATAGTTTTAGCTCGCACACCGCTGAACTGCCGTATTTGTTGGATATTATCATGTTTTTTTTCTCTAGCCCTTTTATTGCTTCATAAGTCCGCTGGTAAGATTTTTTTTTAAGCTTGTGCATGATTTCCAGCATGGTTGCTTTTAGGAACAGGTTCTTCCTGAATAAGTTAAGTATGGCCACTTGGTTTTTTGAAAACATCATTATCCCACAAAAGAGATAATGTTATCTCATTTATATTTTTTTCCATTTTTACTCATTAAATCAGGTGGTTTAAATAATGCTATCATGAAAAATCGGAAGGACCAACGAAAATCCGCAATTCTTTCTTGCCCCAACGGACAACAGGACTAGAGTCCTGAGCCCGCTGGCTTCGCCACTGGACAAATTCGTAAATCTTTCGTGCTTGACTGGACATCCTCGCGTAAGGCTTATAAACAAGAACCTCCTCATCGAAAGAATAGAAACATTTAAATACATATATTACAAATAAGTAACATATGTTACAGAAAAGTAATACGCTGCGTATTTTAGAGCCGTTCTTCCAGGAGCCAACAAAAAGGCAATACCTCTTGGAAATCAGCAGGAAAATCAAGCTAGCTCACACATCAGTAAAGAAAAATCTAATCCAATTAGTAAAAGAAGGGCTCATCACAGAAATAATCGAGAAAAAAGGGAAAAGAAAATTCCCGATATACTTGGCCAACATCAACAACCCGGGGTTCAGGGAGAAAAAGAAACAATATAACCTCCAAAAAATCACAGAATCAGGGCTCATAGAGCACATAGAAGAAAAACTAACTCCAAAAAGCATAGTGCTATTCGGAAGCTACCAAAGGGGAGAAGACAGTGAAGACAGCGACATTGACTTGTTCATAGAATGCAAAGAAGAAAAAATAGATTTGGAACTGTATGAGAAGAAGCTAAAGAGAAAGATACAGCTTCATTTTAATGAAAAATTCATATCATACCCTGCGGAACTAAAGAATAACATAATAAACGGGACAATACTCAAAGGATTCCTAGAGGCCTACAAATGATAATAGAAACGAGGATAGACAAGCAAAGGGCAAAAGCACTGGCAAAAATGGCAGAAATAACGCTCGAAAGGCTCAAAACAACAGACAAAGAAAAATACCCTGCCAACACACTCACTGATTATTACGACACAATCCATAAGCTAATGGAAGCTGTCGCGCTGCTCAACGGGATAAGAACAAAGGGAGAGGGCGCGCACCAAGAGCTAATAGACTACACTGCAAAAAAAGAAAAACTAGAAGAACAGAACAGGCAGCTCATGCAGCAGATGAGAGAATACAGAAACAGGATCAGCTATGAAGGGTTTGACATAAACAAAAACTACATACAGCTCAACGAGGGAAAAATCAAGGGGATAATACAAAGGCTTAAGATAATAATAGAGCAAAATATAAATGAATAAAGTCTCACCAAGCACAAAATTATTTTCTGCGTGCTTATTTAGGATTGCACTCCTGTCCTAATAGCGTGTCACCAATACTTTTCGGTTTTGTGACTATTAGGTAGTAGTTATTAATGGTTATGTTCGTCAGAATGAAAGTTCAACTGTTTTTGTAGATGTTCTTTCGATGCCCTATGCATGTGACTTCAATTCTTTTCTTGCTCGCATCAATGTCTGCTATCACTCGATAGTCTCCTACCCTCATCTTGAAATCTGTCCTTCCTTCCAGCTTTTTAAAGAAATGATAAGGATCCTCCTTGGCTGATTGCATCTTTCTGAAAATTCTTGCTCTTAGTGGCTTTTCAAGCTTTTGCAGGAGCTCAATAGCTTCATTATCTAGTATTAATTCATAACTCATAATCCAAGCCTCTTCTTTGCTTCTGCTTCTGTAACAAATTTTCCTTTCCTTATCCTATCCCTTGCTTTCTCGATTGCATCGACGGTCTCTTTGCTTAGCTCAGGGTTTTTCTTTACATTCTTGGCTATGAACATCACTTTTTTAATAACTTCATCATAGCTCTCGCTCATATATTCTCTGAAGGTATCCAGCTCGAACTTTGTATCTTCATGAATTTTTATTGTTGTTTCGCTCATAGGCTATCACCAGTATACCATAGTATACTTGGGTGTATTTAAATCTTTCTAGTGCTAATTACAGCTAACTGATTTAAATAACCTTCCTAAGAAAAAGCGGAAAAAAGCATTAGAAACAGTAATCTTTTCGATTTATTTCAATGGTTAAGCACTGGACATCCTCGCGTAAGGCTTATAAAACAGAATTAAAACACATTAACTTATGACTAATATGCCATCTTCCAAAAATCATTTAAACCTGGATAGGATACCTGTTCGGATGGAATTTCTCAAGGATCAATCAATAAAGATGGATAAAGTATTGAACAAGCTAGACAAGTTCGTGCTTGATTTCGTAAAAGTCCTGAAAAAACATACAGATTATGTTATAGTAAGTGGATACGTATCAATTCTTTTCGGCAGGTCAAGAGCAACCGAGGACATAGATCTGCTTGTGCCGAAAATGCAAGAGCAAGCCTTCCTAAAGCTTTTCAAAGATTTAAGAACAGGCTTTGAATGCCTTAACTCCCTAGACCCAAAGAAACTCTATCAAGACTACCTGTGCAAAAACATAGCAATACGCTTCTCGAGAAAAGGCAAGCCAATACCAAATATGGAGTTCAAGTTCGCTAAAACAATTGTTGATTATGAGTCTTTAAAAGAAAAGCTTCTAGTCAGGATAGGCAAGAAAGAATTATTCATATCATCCCTTGAACTCCAAATAGCATTTAAAGAGATAGTACTAGGCTCTGACAAGGACTTGGAAGATGCAGAGCACTTAAAGACTGTTTTTGAAAAACATTTAAATATGCATAAATTAAAAGAGTACGAAAGGCTCCTGAAAAAATGAACAAGTGGTTTGATAAGAAAAAAAATATGAAAGAGAGATTGGAATTCGTAAGATTCTGGGCCAAATACGTCAGAGAGCATCCTGATAAGGAATGGTCTGAGCAGCAAAAGGTAATAATAGATTCTCAGCTCTGAGGCATTCGAAAAAACTAGGGTACCTTCCTGAACTTGGTGTTAATAAATCCCCATTCTATAAATAACAATAATAATGCGATAAGCATCAGGCCATAGCTCAGCTTGAGAGGTACCACGCTTTTCTTTGCAGCATCGCTCATGTTCCTGTAAGCCTCCTCAAGCCCAGTCATGTTAATTGCTTTGTAATAATTGCCATGGGTTGAATTGCTAATCTTAAACAAGGTGTTCTCGCTGTAAACAGCAGACACATTATAATACTCAGGCAAATAGCCAATAGGGCCTGATTCTGAGCCAATGCCAATGGTGTGAATCACAACATGGTTCTTGTTCGCATAGTCAATGCTGCTCTGGACGCTATTCTCTATAAAGGCTCCCAGGGTGTTGCTACCGTCAGTTATAAGGATAATAACCTTTCCCTTATCAGAGCCAACCAGCAGGTTAGTGCCGGTTATTATCGCTCCTCCGATGTCAGTGCCTCCTGTTTGTGATACCTTGATATTTTCAATGGTCTTCCTCAAGCTATCCTTGTTATTTATGAGCGAAGAATCAATGAACACAGTGCCTGCAAAGCTCACAACTCCTATGTCAGAGCTTGACTTCATGCTGTTAACAAAATCAATGGCTGCTTGCTTTGCAGCATCAAGCCTTGTCGGCACAATATCCTGGGCAGTCATGCTGGCGCTCACATCAATGGCTATAATATAATCATTATCATTCACATTTCCATCATGCCAGAACACTGTTCCGCTGGCAGCAAAGATTACGCAGATAATAACTAATACCCTGATAATAAGAACAGCTATGTTCCTGGTCATAAGATTTTTTCCAGTTATTCTTTTGATAGCTTCAAAATTAGCAAACTTCATGGCCTTGGCCTTGCTGCGCTTCAAAAGATAGAAATGGGTATAGATCATCAAAGGAACGCTAAGCAAGTACCACAGGTATATCGGGTTCTCAAAGCTGAATTCAATCATTTCATTATCCTCTTATAAGGCTCATCCTTCTCCTTAAATATTTCATTATAGGCTCCTGGAAATCCTGGTCTGTCCTCAGGTTCACAAAGCCAAGCTTTACTTTCTCAAAGCTGCTCCTTATGAAATCCTCCTCTCTCTTGGTTTCAGCAGCATAGGCCTTTGAATACTGGTGAGCATCAATATAAATCCTTTCCCCGGAATAAGGGTCTTCGATAAGGTACTGCCCTCCTGTTTTTGGCATCTCAATATCACGAGGGTCGCGGACCATTAAGCCAATGATATCATATTTCCCGACTAATATATTAAGGTAGCGATGCCATCCTTCTTTTAAGCCGATGAAATCAGATATTATGAAAATCACGCTCCTCTCCTGCAAAAAGCTGCTCACATACAGCAAAGCCTTGGTCAGGTCAAAGTTACCGCCATAATTACTTGCATTAGTCAGCTCCTTTACTATATTATAATACACTCCCTTGCCAAGGCTTGGAGGAATCTTGGTAACCAGGTGGTCAGTGAACAGCCCCAGGCCAATGGCATCACCGCTCTGCATCATGGCATAGCACAGGCTATAGGCCAGCTCAGCAGCATATTCTGCCTTCAGCTTTCCTGTTGAAGAGAAAAGCATGCTGTTACTAACATCCACGAGAAAGAAAACATTAAAGTTATGATACTCCTCAAGCTCTCTCACCAGGGTCTCATGGGCTCTTAAGCTGGCGCCCCAGTCAATCTTGCTAGCATCATCACCAAAAGTGTATGAGCGATAGCCTGCGAATTCCAGGCCCTGGCCCTTGAAGATGGTGTTCCAATTACCCTCAAGCACCTTGTTGAGAATGTCTATTCTCGCCTTGAGCTTGACCTTCTTCAGGTGAGGTATTAGTTCTATCTGTAGTTCCTTGACAGGCATTTTTTTCTAACCATGAAATTTTTTTATTATATCTAAGACATTTCTATCTTAAGGCAAGCTTAATTCTCGGGAAAATATCAACTTAACCTAAATTATCGGGACTTTCTCGAGTATTTCCTTTATTATGGCTTCTGGTTTTATTCCTTCTGCTTCGCCTTCAAAATTAAGTAGAATTCTGTGCCTGAGACAATTATAAGTCACGTCCTTTATATCATTGGCTACAACATGGCTCCTTCCTTTTAGGAGAGCGTGTGCCTTGGCAGCAATGTAAATTGCGATGCTGCTTCTTGGGCTTCCTCCAAATTCAATGTACTTGCCGAGCTTGACATCGTACTTGGCAGGCTTTCTCGTGGCTTCAACAATGTTGATGATGTAGGTCTCAATTTTCTTGTCAAGATAAATTTCCTTTACAAATTCCTGCACGCGTATAATCTCATCTGGCGTCAGCACTCGCCTCAAGTCAAAGTCCTCAAAATTATAGAGCGTGATGTTAGTCTTAAGCACCCTTATCTCCTCTTCAGGAGTTGGATAGCTCATGATAAGCTTATACAAGAACCTGTCAACCTGGGCTTCTGGCAGCTTATAGGTTCCTAGCTGCTCAATCGGGTTCTGGGTTGCCATGACAAAGAAAGGAGAAGGCAGTTTGAAAGTCTCCTTGCCAATAGTAGCCTGCCTTTCCTGCATGCTCTCGAGCAGGGCAGACTGGACCTTGGGAGGGCTTCTGTTAATCTCATCTGCGAGGATGAAGTTGGCAAAGATAGGGCCTTTTACTGTGAAAAATCCTCTTCCCTCTTCATAGGTTGTCAGGCCGACGATATCTGTGGGCAAAAGGTCTGGAGTAAATTGGATTCTTGAGAATGCACAGCCAGTAATCCTCGCGAGAGTCTTGACCAGCAGGGTCTTGCCAATGCCAGGAATACCCTCGACAAGAGTGTGGCCGTTTGATATTAATGCCTCGATTAGCCCGTCAACAACCTCGTGCTGGCCAATGACTACCTTGCCTATCTCAGCACGAATCTCATCGAACCTTACTTGATAGAGCTTAATCTTCTCTTGTAGCTCAGGATCATCCACTCCTAACCTCACCTCTTTATACTTAGCAATTGCTATTTAAGCCTTAATTCAGCAATACTTATATAAAAACTTTTCTTATATTCTGTATTCTTATTTAATATCCTCTAATTAGTTTATTAGTTTAGTAAAGTTTATATATTCTTATTCATAAGCACATTAAAAAGATGGTAGAGCAGAAAAGAGGTGAGGATGCTAGTTCTAATACTCAGAATAAGCTTATCCTGAAAAAAGCTGCTAACAAGAAGATAGATCATCTAAGGTCAAAGGCCTATATCTCTGATAAAGAAGTTTATGACCTGGTAAGAAGCTTTTTCAAGAAGCACCTGACCATTGATTACGAGTTCACCCATGAAGAGCTGATGAACGAGCTGAAAAAGATTTATCTTTCGCCTGACCTGCAGGAAAAAGTCAGGGGCCTGTTTGAGGATATATCAAAGATAGAGCACACAAGCCAGAGTTTCACAAGAGAAGAGCTGGAAGAAATACTTAAGGACTTTGAGGGAGTTGTAGAGGGCCTTATAGTCTCGCATTATCAGCAGGACAAGTCCTTTTTCAGGAAAATAAAGGACTGGTTTCATAAAACCTTCTCTGGAAAGCACAAGAAGCTGCTTGATACAGATGAAACTGTGCTTGTAGAGCATGAGAGAACCATGGTAAAGATGAACATGCTCCTTGACAATGCCAAGAGATGGTCTGAGATTGACATGGGAAAGGCAAAGGAAGCCTATCAGGAGCTTATGGAAATTTACAATGCTCTTGACATGAAGAAGAAAAAAGCTTATTATGAGCCAGTCCAGAGCCTTTACGCGATAATAACTAATAAGGAGAACTCAATAAAGATTCCTTAACCAGTGCTGCCAGGCCAGTAAGGCTTCACATCTTCTTTTTTCTCATTCTCTGATGCTTCTTCTTTATTTTCTCCTTTTATTATACTCGCTCTTCTTTTCCTAACCACAAACACAGTCACTAATGCAACTGCTGCCATGCCTGCGAATATCAGCAAGTACTTCAGGTTTTCCTTCTTAAAGAACTTGTTCATAATGCTCTGGGGCTGCTGGTCAGCTTTCTTTGAAATGCTCACCATGTATTTGCATCCATTGATAACAGCGTCCACCATCCTGGAAGCTTCTTGTTTTGAGCCTGTTGAAAGCTCAGTCTTGGCTCTCTCCAAGAGTTCGTTTAGCTCTATGCATTCAGGATTTTCCCTTAGCAAGTCCTGGGCAAAAGTCACCTTGGTCTCAACATCAATGCCTGTCTCTGCCTGCTCAATAGTGTTAAGCAGGATCAGGGCAGAGTCTGAAGCCAAAGGCGTTGTCACATTAGCAGTTATCTTAACCTCATAGTTATTTCCCAGGCGGTAATTGTCAATCATGAGCGTGACTTCTTTACTCTCCCCAACCTTTAACTCCTCAAAGTAATCATCTGTGAACTTCAGCTTTACAGAAGAAGCATTGGAGCTGGCATTAAGCTTGACCTCTTTTAAAGATGAATTCCAGGTGTTCTTTATGGTGACAGGGATAAGCACAGTATGGTTCTCATAAATAGTCACCAGGCTCGGAACAACAATCTCTATTGCCCTTGGCTTTTCCTCTTCCTTCTTTATCGGGATAACTATAGACGTGCTTCGGCTGCTTCCTCCTCCGCCAGAAGAGCGCTGTACTTCAACCTCAGTGGTTGAATTAGAAACAGAAGTAACATTGATGGTCACAGCATTGCTGATTTCATTCAATCCTCCGGAATCAGTTGCTGTGAAATTCACAATGCAGCTACCTATGTCTATAGGAGTAAAGAGCACTGAAGTATTTGCATTTCCACAGTCAGGTACGCCTATGGTTATGGTTGCTACGCTGCAATTCGGTGCTACAGTATATTGCAAGTGCGAGATTTCTGCCCCATCAATCTTGTTATTACCGCTTGGGTCGTCATCAGGATCTATGAAATGCACGCCAAGCGCAGAGGTCTCCTGGAGATAACTACAATCCTGTTTGCTGTAATTATTAATGGTTATGTTACGCAGAGAAGTCAGGAGCAGAGGATCCCTGTTTACGTTAATAACATTGATTAGCCATTTGAACGAGGTATTGCTTCCGTAGTAATCCCTTACTACCAAGGTTATGTTATGCATTCCTGAAGAGAAGAAGTTGAAATAATTAATCCTGTCAGCATTAAGTGAATTTTCATTGGACTTTAATACATCATCAAAGTACCAGGCGTAGCTCAGGTTGTTGGGATATCCGTTGCTCACCCCAACTGTTGAATTTTGGTTGAAGAGGTATGTTGAATTCTCATAAATGGTTATGTTGGTGCTGCTTGTCGTGAAAAGAGAGGCAAGCTTCCACGATGTATTTATGCTATCTGTCATGAAAGGAGTTCCGAAGGGGGTGATGTTTATTATACTAGGCGTTCCGGTCATGTTAAATATGAATATGTTAATTACTGATGAAGTTACGTTATTGTATGTGTCGGTGATGCTTACATTTATTGTGTAGTTGCCTGCATCTGTCGTTGCTAAGGGGTTGAAGGTTATTCTTGCTTGGTCATCTGTTACTTTTTCTATGCTGAAGAGTGTTGAGTTTGGTCCGGTTATTGATTGGTTAAATGTCAGGTTCTCGTAGCTGTTGTCCAGGTAAAGGTCAAGGTCATCTGCCAATACAGTGAACTCATAGCTGTTACCCACAACATAGGGGCTTCCGGGCATTATAATCTGGTCTATCTGAGGCGGATTGTTGGTGTTATTAATTATTAAGTAAATCGTTGTGGAATTGAATCCTCCTCTGCTGTCAGTTATGTTGATTGTCAGGGAATAGTTTCCTATTTGTGATTGGTTAGGCGTGAAGTTGATTATTCCGGTGGTCTGGTTTATCTGGAAGAAGGTGGCATTGATTGAAAACAATGCTATGTAGTCTCCGAAGGGAATGTCCTCATCAGAAGCATTCGCGCTAATGTTGTAATAGCATGGATAGGGATTATTAGAGGAGTCATATTCGCTGCAGCTTATTGTTGGCACTTGGGTAAAATATGGGTTTCGATTAAGCGATACGTGCATTGTCGCAGTCCTATTAACGGTTATTCCGCTTCCGTTTTGGTCTGTGGCAAAGATGATGAAATTGAAGTCTCCGGTTTCATCAGGAGTAAAAGATAGCACGCCTGTGCTCGAGCCTATATTAAATCGTGAATCGTTAGTTGAGAATAGGATGGTGTCCCCTCTATAGGTCAGGAAGTCTATGTCTGTGTAGTTTACGGCGTATGTGAGCAGTACGCCTGTATATGCTGTAAGATCGCTTAGGTTGATATTGTTAAGGGTATTTGTGGAATTGCCGCTGGTTTCAAATATTTGAGGCGGGTCATTGACATCAGTAATGTTAAGGAAGACATCCTGGCTGGTGTTGATTTTGCTGTCAGATGTGAATATCTTAATGTACCTGTTTATAACGTGGTCATTGGTAAGGTTGGTTATATTTATCCATGCTTCTGAGAAGAAAAGCCCTGTTGTGTTGTCGTACTCTGTTGAGGTGTAGTTAGTCACATTATAGAGCGCAGTGTTGTTTGTCCTGAAAATCAGGGTGTCATTGTCTACGTCCGTGGCGTTCAGGTATATGACTAGGTTTCCGAATTGGATGAGGCTAGTGGAATTGATTACTAAAATGGAAATGTTAGGGGCATGGTTTTCCTTTGGTATTATCTGCAGCACAAAATAACCATTCGTGGTCCTGGGTTCGCTGTTGTTGTCAACTACAGTGATGTTTACTGTGTGATTGCCTCTGTCATTGTATACGGCTTTGTTTTGTCCTGAATTGTTGAAGACCAGCCTCATAGCGGTGCTGTTTGATTCGTTGATTACCAGCCTATCCCCCATGTCTGAAGCTATGGTGAAGTTCAGGGGCCAGTTTGATTCCTCATCTGTGCCGTAGATTATGCAGCTAAGAGGCTGTTCCTCATTGACTGTTGCATTGCACAGCGAGTAAATGATGGCTGGCGGGTCGTTGGTGGGAGTGACGTTGATTTGTATATAACTCCTTACGCCATACTGGTCGGCGTAGGCCCATGTTGCTAGAGAACGTGTCAATCCATTATCACTTTCGCTGGTCGGCTGGCATGTTAGAATCCCTGAAGCGTTTCCATAATCTGTTAGTTGACAATAATAGCTGGAGCCGACAAGGCTCATCGTTATGGGGTCGCCGTCGGCGTCAGATGAATTCACCTTGAATATCGTCGCGTTGTAGATCGGCGGGTTCATCTCAAATATCTGGGCCACGGATGTGTTGCTTATGTACGAATCATTCTCCCAGTAGAATCTGGGAGCGGTTGGCGGTGAGTCCATGATGGTGATGTTAATTGTTCTATTCTCTAAATCTGTGCCATTTCCGAAGGTCACTAAGCAAATCCAGACATCTCCCTTCACAGTGGATGTGAAGGGTACGTTTCCTGAGCTGCTGGTGGAACATTCAGTGTTGGCGTCGCAATTAATGTTGGGCTGCGTCCTGTTAATAGTGTCAAGGTTATCTTTATACCATGTAATGTTCACAGCGCCAGTCTCATTCAGCGTTAAGTAGCAGGTCAAGTCTGCGTCTGTGTAGATCACGGCGTTATGGTTGATGGATTGATCGCTCATGGTTACGGCGCTGGCATTGTTGGCGAGAATAGCCAGTATCATAAATATCAACATGATAAAGAACGCTTTTTTGATGATGCTAGCTTTGGTTTCGGCTCGCGCCATTTGTGTTTTGCTAGGTGACGCACGATTATAATGGGAGCTGAGAACCACGACATTTGGGGGATCGTTTGTGTTAGAAATGTTCAAGAACACGTCTTGATAGCCCTCAGCTCCTTTGTCATCAGTGATGACTATGATATTTTCTTTTAACTTGGAGAATAGCGTATTTGGCTCTTTCACAGTTTCTCTTTCTAGTACGCTATTATTTTTTTTCATTTATATTTTCCTCTAATGCTTTTACAATGAGCTCTTTTATAGGAATGCCTTGCATGGCAGAGAGTATCTTTATCCTCTTGTGGATCTCATCGGGAACTTCGATGTTTATGTTTACCAAAATTTCACCTCATGAAATTTTGTAAATCCAAAAAAGGTTTTTTTGGCTTTAACGGTTTTTTTCTCTTCCTGTACGTTTTTTATGCTCATAGTTTTGTCTTGCACTCCTTTGATTTCTTCAGAAGGTATTTACCTTCTGGGCCAGCAAATCCTTGATTTGCTGTCTTTTCAAGAACATTAATTATGTAATCCTTCAGGGTCAAATCCTTGATTATAGAAGCCAGCTTTATCTTCCTATGAAGCTCCTCTGAGATTTCGATGTTTATATTGACCAAAAATTCACCTCTTGAATTTTTGGCAATTCAAAAACGAAGTTTTTGTTATTGACCATTTATGGCTGCCCTAACATCCGTAGCTTATCTTAATAACTTATTTAAGTAAGCTTACTAAGATAACTTATTTATAAAGATTGCGATTTGGGGTGGGGAGAATGAGCTGTAAACCAGAGCTCATAATCATTTAACTAGAAAGAGTGTAACAATCTTATGCACTTACATTTCCTTGGGTTTTTCAAGCCAGGAATTAACATAGCTTATGTTGTGGTAGAGCCTTGAAACATCCTCGAAAACAGTTTCCTGCTCTTTTACACTGAGCTTTTCATACACTGTGAGCAGCTCAAGATACTTCTTCTTGGCAATTTCCAGCTCCTCATACTGCAGTGCAATATACGCATTGGTAATCATGATAATAACCTTCTCAATAGCCCCAATCTTAGCAGGAATATCCATCTCCTTTACTTCCTTAACAAGATCTCCAGGTTCTACTTTTGAGGTCTGAAGCACCAAGTTCCTGAGCTCTTCCATCAGCAGGATGATGTTTCTCTTTGTAATCAGTGCTTTGTTTTGCTCCACCGAAAGATACTTCTCAAACGATGAAACAAATATATTATTTAAGATGCTTACTACCTTAACTTTTTTCTTATTAATGATGCTCTTAAGCTCTTCCAAGTCAAATTCAGGAGCCAAATTCCCCTGGTATGGCTTAACCCTCACAAAATAATACCTGATTAGCTCAGAGTACTTGTTCAAGCTATTGAATGGTTCTACTTCATCCAGTTTTTGCTCTAAATCAAGAATGCCTGCAAGCAGTTTCTTCTTATCCTCAATACTGAGCAGGAGATTCTTCTTTTTTCTCCTGGATAAAATCCAGCCTGCCTTTGCAAGGGCAGCATTAATCTCCTTGCGGAAATAATGATAGAGCAGTATGGAAGCCAGGAGTAACAGGATAATCCCTGTTATTATGTATATAAGAATGCTCTTCTCCTCTTCAAAAGGATAGGGCACCTGTATGCTCTTACAGGCTGGGCAAGGCCCTCCGCAGTCAATTCCCTCCTCCCAACTATCATCATGGAAGTTCTTAATGCCATCATCGCATGTGCCAATATATTCGCACTCCTGAATCAAAGCAGGAATCTCATTAGTTGTGTTACAATTATTCACATCAACGCAGCCTCTTACATGAGTGCCGTTAGGTAAGCAAGGGCCCCATTCAGAGCACTTCCAACTCTCGTTGCATAAAATTGATTCCTCATATTTGCATGGCACTGTCAAGAAAACAGGTTCATCGCATCCCTTGGTATCAACGCACTTCTGGAGTTTTAAATTGCTGCTGTTGCATTTATGATAATCATAGCATTCATATTCTGATTTACAAGGCTTGAATATGCCCCCACCTCCTCCTCCTCCTCCTGAACCTCCCCTGCCTCCAGCAGGTGGTTCTTCTTGCTGTTGACGGCATTCCAGCCTTACCAGATTGCTAGTTGCAATTTCATCATAGGGATCTCGAGCTACGAACATCGCATAGCCAAGGGTTGTGCATGTGTTGGACCTAATTGCTACTCTATTGGTTGTGTCTTCAATAGTAACTGTAAAAACAGAATTCGTGAGTATGACACTGTAGCTTAAATCATCTTGGTCAGGGTCAGCAAAGTAGTCATCAAGATAAAATGCGTTGAGTGTTTGCCCTATAGTAATGCTTTGGTTAGGGATTGGCTTTACAAGGTAAGGAGGGTCATTCACATTAATAATATTGAGCGAAAAATTCTCACTGTTCTCGCTGTTAGAACAACCGATTCCATCACTAACCCAGAACAGGAGTTTGTAGTTGCCCACATCGTTGTTGCTGGGAGTGAAATTTACATACCCTTCTCGTGAGACTTCAAAAGGAGGATTAAGTGAATCATTAAAAGCTCTATTGACCTCTATAAATTGATTAAAGAAACTTATGCTGTTATTATCAGGATCAGAGCCAAAAATCCAACAGGTGTAATAGACCCCCTGCGTAGCATTCGGGCTGCAGTCAGAGATGTTAAGCAAGGGCTGAGAATTAATGCAGAAACTTACAACCCCGGCAGCCTTGCCTGTGCCTGAAACCACATAATCCTTCTTATAGCTATTGATGTCCTGATAGGTTTTAGTTACAAGAACAAATGTTTGAGCAATTATTATTGCTAAGACTATTAAAATGAAGGTTTTACTTAGGCTTTTCATTTATAGAAACTATTTTTTTAGCTCTATTTAAAACTTTCTAATGAGAAAAGACCGCCATACATGGAAGACAAAAGTTTATTATTTTATTTACAACTCTTTTCGCTTCTTTTTTTTAGGCACAAGCACATATATAAGGATTGTTAGTGTTATCAACAATAGTAATGCCAGCATTATCAGCATGACTTTTGTAGTGAATATGCCTCGCAATATCTGCCCGAAGGTCTTGCTTTTTGGCTTTATCTCAGGCTCTTTGATTATCTTCAGCTTTCCTTCATATTCCTTGTTCATGTCCTCAAATGACAGGCTCATTTTCAGGTCATACTCACCAAGCTTAAGATTGGAAGTGTCAAGATAACCTTTCAGGCTTTCAGTTCCCCACGGTGGGATGTCTCTTGTAAGCGTCTCAAAAGATGTAATTGGCTCAGAGCTGTTAGAATAATTATAAACATTAACAACAATCCTCACATTCTTGACTGTTTCACTCCAAATACTATCAACAATTGCATAAAATTCCTTTATCCCGCCAATAAGAACCTCTTTTGTGTAATTAATAAGATTAACATCAAGGCCTCCGAGCTTGAACGTAGTTGTTTTGTTGTTTAAAGCCCCATCATCATACCTTAATTCAACATAAGCATGATAATTCCCTTCCTTGTAATCCCCAGAATCCCAGCTAGCACTGAATTGCCTAGTCTGGTCTGGCTCAATTTTCTTAGCTGTTCCAGTATTAACGATTCCTATTTGCTTGCTAGTCTTATTAAAAATAATAATAGCAGCCCTAGCTTCCTCAACTGTCTCATTGCCTTTATTTACAAAACTCAGCGTAAAGGGCACAGGTTTTCCAGCATCAACATTCTGAGCACTGAAATCAGTGATTTCCAAGTATTTGCCAGGGTAAGGGACAACAATATCCAGCTGAAACTCCAATCTCATGACCGCGACCATAAAACCAGATGTCTCATCAGGAACTTCTACGCCAAAGATTTTTGTCCTGTGGATTCCCGGCTTATCAATTGAAGAAGGTATTGTTATTTTGTATTTAAGGCAGCCTTGTTCTCCAGGATAAAAATCACCATTAGGTGCATTAAGAAAGGTAACACTGTCTGCGAACTCTTCCGTAGCAGTTATCTTAAGGTGCGCGAATGCTGTTCCGCCATAGCATAATTGGCCTTCATAAACATAATTAGGCACGAATTTCAGAGTTACTCTTGAAGGAGAAATGCTTAGGGACTGAACTAGTAAAGAATTAAGAATAATGACTGATAGCAAACAAAGAGTAAATCCAATAATTTTTCTAAGTACAGTCATTTTCATCATTACATTAAATTAAAAAAATAAAGATTTTAAGATAATAACTTCAACTGTTTGCAGCGCAAGTTACTGTAATAGTGGCAGTTTTATATCCTGTAGGAGTGTTTGCGTCTATTGTTGCGTTGTATTCTATTGTCATTACATTGTTTGTGGATAGGGCTGTTAGGTTTGTGCATATTGTTGTTATTGTTTCGTTCGCATATCCCCATGCTGTTTTTAGTCCTGAGTTGCATCCTG